>Ga0265780_10001412_pt1 | contig 33771 bp, 25 predicted proteins | sample P1T30metagenome_FD_192432 | JGI IMG/M metagenome (GOLD analysis project Ga0265780, IMG submission 192432) | Plant litter microbial communities from East Loma Ridge, Irvine, California - P1 T30 | ecosystem: Environmental > Terrestrial > Plant litter > Unclassified | place: USA: California...
GTGACCGGGTCGCGGTCATCACCGGCGCCTCCTCCGGCATCGGCGAAGCCACCGCCCGCGCCCTCCACGGCGCCGGCTACGCAGTCGCCCTCCTCGCCCGCCGCGGCGACCGCATCGACGCCCTCGCTTCTGAGCTCGGCGACGGCGCCCTCGCCGTCCAGGCCGACGTCACCGACCGCGACTCCCTCGTCGCTGCCGCGGACCGCGTCCGCGACGAACTCGGCAGCGCCACCGTCCTGGTCAACAACGCCGGCGTCATGCTGCTCGGCCCGTTCAGCACCGACCAGCGCGACGACTACCGCCAGATGATCGAGATCAACCTCCTCGGGGCCATCACCACCACTGAGGTGTTCCTCGACCAGCTCACGTCCGGTGAGGGTGACATCGTCAACATCTCCTCCGTCGCCGGCCGCACCGCCCGGGCCGGCAACGGTGTCTACGCGGCCACCAAGTGGGGCATCAACGGCTGGTCGGAGTCCCTCCGCCAGGAGCTGCAGCCCGCCGTCCGCGTGGCGCTCATCGAGCCGGGTGTCGTCGCCACGGAACTGCCGACCCACATCACGCACGAGCAGACGAACACCAACGTCAACGAGATGTACGCCGAGGCGACCGTGACCGCCGACGACATCGCCGAGGTGATCGCTTTCACCCTGTCCCGGCCGCGGCACCTCGCCATCAACGAGATCTTGCTCCGCCCCGCCACCCAGGCCTAGAGCACCGGAACCCGGAGGATCGGGCGCCCGCTGATCCTCCACGTCCAGAACCACCAGCGCGGCGCCGCACCATCGAGAGGAACACCATGAAGTACACCCGACTCGGCAACTCCGGCCTCAAGGTCAGCAGCATCGCGCTCGGCTGCATGAGCTTCGGAGACCCCGCCAGCGGCCACCTGCCCTGGTCCCTCCCGCAGGACGATGCCCTGCCCTACTTCCGGCAGGCCCTCGACCACGGCATCACCTTCTGGGACACCGCCAACGTCTACTCCTACGGCGACTCGGAGCGGATCGTCGGCGAAGCACTCCGCCAGTTCACGAACCGCGACGAGATCGTCCTGGCCACCAAGGCCTTCTTCTCGGACGCCCCCGGCGAGGGCCCGGGCCTGACCATCGCCGGCCTGTCGCGGAAGGCGATCATGCAGCAGATCGATGCGTCCCTGACCCGGCTCGGCACCGACTACGTCGACCTCTACCAGATCCATCGCTTCGACCCCGAGACCCCGGTCGAGGAGACGATGGAAGCGCTCCACGACGTCGTCAAGGCCGGCAAGGCGCGCTACATCGGCGCCTCGGCGATGTGGGCCTGGCAGTTCGCGACGATGCAGCACGCGGCCGACCTGCACGGGTGGACACGGTTCGTGTCGATGCAGGACCAGTACTCGCTGCTCTACCGCGAGGAAGAACGCGAGATGTTCGGCCTGCTCGCCGACCAGGGCGTCGGCAGCATCCCCTACAGCCCCCTCGCCAAAGGCCGCGTCGCCCGCCCCGCCGGCGAGCAGACCAAGCGCTCCTCCGACGACCCCGTCGGCAACAGCTTCTTCGCCGACACCGAGCGCGATCGCCCCGTCATCGACGCCGTGCAGCGGGTCGCTGAGGGCCGCGGCGTGCCGATGGCACAGATCGCGATGGCGTGGGCGCTCAACAACCCCGTCGTCACCGCACCGCTCATCGGAGCCACCAAGCCGCACCACCTCGACGACGCAGCCGCCGCCGTCGACATCGACCTCACCTCCGAGGAGATCACTGCCCTCGAGGAGCACTACACGGTCCGCGACGCCGGCGGCTTCTGACTCCCCTCCCCCCATCGACCATAGGAAGACGATCACCATGATCATCGAACCGCAGCGCCCCACAATCAAGAACCCCCCCGAGCAGTTCGCGGGCGACGTCTGGCTCGACGTCATCGCAGCGCCCCACACCGACGACCAGCGGATGACCGTCGCCACGGTCCGGTTCGCCCCCGGCGCCCGCACCGCCTGGCACTCCCACTCCCGGGGGCAGTACCTCCGCGTGACCGCCGGTGTCGCCCGGTTCGGTCAGCGCGACGGCACCGTCCACGAGGTGCACCCCGGCCAGACGATCTACACGCCGCCCGGCGAGGAGCACTTCCACGCCGCCAGCGGTGACGGGTTCATGGAGCACATCGCCATGATCGAGGCCGGCGACGACCCCACCACGACCACGACTTGGCTCGAGCACGTCTCCGACACCGACCTCGACGGTGGCTCCTGACCTCGTCGTCCGCTCAAGACTTCCGTCGACGAACAACTCCCCAAGAACGGACACCCATGACCCGCATCGGCACTTCTGACCTCGACGTCTCCTCGCTCTGCCTGGGCGGCAACACCTTCGGTTGGACGTCAGACCGCGACACCTCGTTCGCGGTTCTCAACGCCTACACCGCTGCAGGCGGCAACTTCATCGACACCGCCGACGTCTACTCCGCGTTCGCGCCGGGGAACGTCGGCGGCGAGTCCGAGACGGTCCTCGGCGAGTGGTTCACGACCAGTGGGCGTCGCCAGGACGTGATCCTGGCGACGAAGGTCGGCCAGCACCCGGAGTTCCGCGGTCTCGGCGCTGACAACATCGCCCGCGCGGCAGATGCCTCTCTCGAGCGCCTGCGGACGGACCGCATCGACCTCTATTACGCCCACCGCGACGATCCGGACACCGCCCTGGACGAGACCGCTGCTGCGTTCGACGCCCTCGTGCAGGCCGGCAAGGTGCGCCACGTCGGGCTGTCCAACTACTCGGCCGAGCGCATCCGCGAGTGGATGGCCATCGCAGACGAGAACGGCTTCGCTCGCCCCGTCGCTCTCCAGCCGCACTACAACCTTGTCAAGCGCCACGAATTCGAGACGGAGCTCGCACCCGTCGCGACCCAGTTCGACCTCGGCGTGATGCCGTACTTCGCCCTCGCCAGCGGCTTCCTGTCCGGCAAGTACCGCAGCAAGGTGGACTTCGACGACTCCGCCCGCAGCGGCTTCGCCTCCGCCTACCTGAACGACGAGAGCGTGAAGGTCCTCGAAGTGGCAGACGAGATCGCGGAGGCGCGCGACGTGACGATGCCGACCGTGGCCATCGCGTGGCTGTTGACCAAGCCCACCGTGGTCGCTCCCATCGCCAGTGCCCGGGTGACCGAGCAGCTGGAGGCGCTTTTGGGCGCGACGACGCTCGAGCTCTCCGACCAAGAGATCGCCAGCCTGGACGAGGTGTCGGCGCTCATTCCCGGCTGAAAGCCGTCACCGCCTGGCACTCCGCGATGCGTCTCGTGAAGGGCTTCTTGGCGCAGAATGCACCACACGTGCACCAAGAGGCGCGTGGGAAAAGCGAAAACCCCTGGATGACCAGGGGTTTTCTATGGCGGCTAGTTAGCTACAGGCTTGCCGGCCAGCAATGACGCCGCGTTTGCGCGTAAGCCGCGAGGACCTGGCACATCCGAATGGGTCACTGTGGCACATCGTGAGGCTCACGCTCGTGCCATGTCGGCTTTCACTCCTGCATGGGTCAGCATTTCTCTTGCCGGGGGCTGGACGCCGGAGGCCACATCCGCTTGGGCCGCGGCAGTGAGCGCGCCCGCTGCCGTGGTGACCGCCGTGATCGTGATCTGGGCTCTGGCTTCGTCTACCTCGGACAGTGGTGCCCGGACGAGACCGACGCTTCTGGCCGAACTCGTGAAGGGGCCCTACGGCAGCTCAGTCATTCTGTTCGTTGTGCGCAATGTCGGACCGACGTCGGCCGAAGATGTGAGCGTCTCATTCGAACCCGACCTGCCTGTCCCAGGAGACGACGTAAGGCCAACGCTTCTGAGCAAGGCCCCCTACGCTCGGTCAAGATGCGTAGCCGAGTCGTCGTTCACGGACCAATAGCAGAGGCGATGTAGCTGCGACCGCCACGGCTCGTCTAGGACGGCGAAAAGGCCCCGCCGAGGCGGGGCCTTTCCTGCATACGCACATTCGCCGCCCTTGACGACTGGGTGCTCGCCTGCCCGTTCAAGCTCTTGGTTGCAGCCCATAGGGGCTCCCGGAAGATCTTCCGGGTAGCTCCGGGGCAGTCACGTCAGAGCTGAACTAGCAAGGAAATCAGGGCCCCAATGGCCAAGAGTGCCCCGATGGCGCCGCACGCACGTGCCGCGGTGAGGTTTGGGCTTTTCCGCTGCCGGAAGTAGAGGCCTAGGAAGACGAAGAGGAGGGCAAGGGGAAACAGGACTAGGTACACCATTAGGACTTAACCACACGCATTCGTGACGCCCAGGAGGTAGCCGGCGCCACCTGTGGGAAGAGCGACAGCGACCGTCGCGGCGGCGACAGCCGGCGCGAGGGGACCCGTGAATGCGGTCGCAACAGCGCCTACGCCCGTGGCCGTGATTGCGACGGTGTTCAGTGTCGTTTCGACGGTCGAGCAGGCGTTCCTACCTGTGGGGTCGAACAGGTTGATGGGATCGTTGGCAGCAAAGCCGTAGCGATTTGCGTCGTTTGGACTCAACGGGTTGTCGAGCGTGTCTTGCTGGGTCCAGGTGCCCGCGGTTGCGTCGTACCAACGGAGCCCGAACTTTACGAGGCCGGTTGCGCGGTCCTGGATGCCGGACTTGAAGGAGTAGGGATTCTGTCCCGCTCCGTTGCCAGTGCCCCCGGCGGTGAGGGCGCGGGTGCCGTAGGGGTCGTAGGCGTAGGAGAAGGAGTTGGTGGAGAAGTCCGTCAGGAGGCCGACGGGGTTGCCGAGGCCGTCCCAGACGTAGAGTGCGGAGATGTCTGACGAGGTGGTGAGCATCAGCGCCTGGCCGGTGATGGGATCGGAATACACGTGGGACCCCGAGGTGCCGCCGGTGTACTTGACGATTGTGGGGTTGCCGTTCTGGTCCGCCTTGCCGTAAGTGGCGTTGTAGCTGACGGCCGAGGGGACGGACTGCGACAGGACGGCCTTCTGGTCGACACCGGCGTAGGTGTAGCTGCTGGTGACGTTGCCCTTGACAGCCTTAGTCATCTGCTGAGCTGCGTTGTAGGTGAACGCCGTCGTCGGGTTGGCCGTGAGGTTCCCGGTCCCGTCGTAGGCGTACCCAGCTGAGGTGATCTGGTTCGCCGCGTTGTAGGTCAAGGTCTGCGACGAAGGCGTGGCACCGGTGACGACGGCGGTGAGGCGGTTGCCTCGGGCGTCGTAGGTGTACGCGTACGTGTTCGCACCCGTGCCGCCGGCCTGGGCGACCTGGGTCACTCGGCCCTGGGTGTCGTAGCTGTAGGTGGTGACCTGACCGCTGAGGTTGTCCCTGGACCACTGGATCTTCTGGCGGTCGTTCACTGCGGTGGTGCCGCAGGTGGGGGCGGGGCTCGCGGTGTTGTAGCAGTAGGTGGTGTCGTAAACGGCGGTGTTGTTGGTGTCGCCAGACCCGGTCCAGGCCTTCAGGTTGCTGACGCGGCCGGAGGTGTCGTAGGTAGTGAGTTCCTTACCGGCCCACACGGTGTGGGAGGCGTTGGACTGCAGCCAGGTCCCGGTCCGGCGCCCATTGGCGTCGGTCTCATAGACGATCTGACCGGTCTTGCTGCCCTTGGGGTAGGTCGTGGCGGTCAGGACGTTCGATGCGTCATAGGTGTTGGTGTACGTGCCGAAGGAGTCGGTCTGGGTGCGCTGATTGCCGGCCTTGTCATAGGTGTAGCCGACCGTGCCGCCACCGGCAGTGTTGACCGTGGACAACTGACGACCGAGCTGGTCGTAGGTGTTGCTGATCGTCCCGGTGTCGCTGACGCTCTTGGTGACCCGGCCGGCCTTGTCGTAGGTGTCCACCTGCGAGGGGCCACCCGTGATCTCGGTGCGAACGAGGCGGTCGAGTTTGTCGTAGCTGTACCGGGTGGTGTTCCCGCGACCATCGGTCTCGGAAGCGACCCGGCCGAAGGAGTCGTAGGTGTACGCCTTCGCGCCGAGGCTGCTGCCGGTGACAGGAGTCATTCCGGTCAGCTGGTGGTTGCTGTTGTAGCTGTAAACGGTCTTGTTCGCGCCGTTGCCGGGGGCAGTGGCGGTAGCCACGGTGCCGTCGGTGTTGTACGTCAGGTCCGCCTGCGCGCCGGAGGCGTCGGAGTTGCTGAGCTGGTTCCCGGCACCGTTGTAGGTCTGCAGGCTCTGGTTGCCGGCATCGTCCGTGGTCGATGAGGGCAGGTATGCCGTGGCAGCGGTCGAGCCGTAGGTAGTGCTCGAGGACGCGCCTCCCGGGGAGGCGACCTTCGTGAGGGATTCGCCCGTGTTGGCGCCGTAGGTGCCGGTGGTCGTGCCGGAGGTGGCGGCACCGGCCTGGCCGACGGTCGAGGACTCGGTGTCGGCGTTGCCGGTGTAGGTCGCGGAGCGCTCACGCCCGGCCGGGTCGACGGCCTTCGTCACGACTTCCTGGGCCGGGTTGATCGTGTAGGTCGTCCGGGGAACGGCGGTCACAGCTGCGGCCGTGTCCGTGTTCGGGCCCGCGACGAGGGTCTCCGTGGAGGAGGTGTAGGCCAGGCGGGTCGTCGAGGTGCCGGGCGAGCCTGCGGTGGTGTTCTGCTGGTCCACACGGGTCACCGCGTGAGCTGCGTCGTAGGAGAACGTCGTCACCGCACCCGTGGTCGAGGTAATCGAGGTGAGGTCCGTCCCGGAGTAAGCGAACGACGTCGTGTTGCCCTCAGCGTCGATGATCGAGGTCAGGTTCGACGACGAGTCCTTCAGGTACTTCACGCTCCTCGAGTTCGAGGCATCCCCGGTCTGCGTGGCCGTGAACTGAAGGGTGCTGGGGTTGTAGACCAACGCAGCAGTGCGCGTCCCGATCACGCCCGCGGTCGACACGAGGGATTCGGGCTGGCCGGCACTCGTGTAGGTGATCTTCGTAGCGTTGCCGTTGCGATCGGCCACACTCAGGGCCTTGCCGTCAGCGTCGAAGGTGACGACCTGACGGGAGGTGCGGTCCGTCAGCGTGTACCCGGTGGTCGTCTTGACGAGGTCCTGCTTGAACCCGGCAGGCGATGTGTACGCGGTTGCCGAGGCGGGAACGAAGTTCCAGGTGACACCGTCGGCGCCGGTGTAAACAACGTTGGCGCCGTTCAGGGACAGGGTGCCGGCGGATGCCAGGCCCATGGACCACTTGTTCGCCGCGACCGTCGAGGTGGCACCGGTCTGCCAGCCGAGGGAATTGTAAGAAGCCCCGATCGGAATGGTGGAGTTCACCCCGGGCATGGCGAGCCCGGCGGTGGTGACGAGGAGGTTGCCGGTGGCGACGTCGACGCTGGCCTGGACCTGGTCACTGATAGGGAACGGCAGGGTGGTGGCGGACGGCCGGGAACCCGTGAGTCCGGTCGTGGTCGGGCCGGAAGGAAGAGCTGCTGAAGCGGACTGCGCAACGCCGCCAACGAGGGCGGCACACGTCACACCGACGAGGGCAGCTTTCGCTGCAAACCCTCGCCCTCGGTGCGTACGAACAAGAGTGGACAACGAAACCCCAATGAGTCGTGATCTGACGGTGAACACGCCACGGCCCAGAGAAGGACGCAACGCGGGTCGAAAGGTGGACCCGAAATGCGCCAGATAACAACGCCCCTGCCCCCACGGGAAAGCTAAAGGATTGAGGGACGACCGTCGTTCGAACCCGGCATCACCAAACGAACTGTTCCGTACGCTTTCAGCTCACTCACCCGGAAAGACCACCCGTTACGGCCCGAACGGGACAACGCGTTTAGTTCGCATTTTGGCTTGGGCCTCATGCCGGGGGCGTAACGCCCGCGACAAATCCAAAGCAGGATGCGTTCAACGCGCTCGGAGTACACCCTGACCGTGAAGGGGTCAGCAACCGAGCTTTCCGTCAACGACTGCAGTGGCTACAACCAGTCAGATGCCACCGCTCAATTCACCTCGGGTGGACGAGACCTTGCGCCGAGTCACCAGACGGCTGATCGGCAAAACAGCGGAATCACAACCATCGACTTGCTCCATGACAAGGTGGATCGTGTCGACGCTATTGCGCTGGTCGACTCCCCAAGCTGGAGCCCTGACGGCTCGCGGCTCCTGGTCGCGTCGAGCCCGGGCGCCTACCCAGAAGTGCTCGACACGCAAGATGGGTCCCTGACGCCTCGACGCGGTCATAGAAGACCCCCCTGGCTGACTCTCATAGGACGGCTCGACAATGTGAGCCTTCTTGCCTACCGCGACGTGGGATCGCGGATGCACCTCGTTGCCGTGGACCTTAAGTCCGGTCAGCGCCGAGGACTTGCCGCGCCGCGCGGCCAGCGCCCAGGAGTGAGATCAGCGGCGTCTTCATGGCGCAGTACGTTGCCCAAGAGTCGCCATCGTCCTGCGGAATCGCGCCTGCTCAGGATTCGATGAAGGCCCGGGAGGTCCCACGCGTGAAGACTAGAGCGGAAGCCTCTTTGTCCAGCAAGAGGACTCCATCATCGGTGCCGCCGCCACCAGGGCGGGCAGGTTTGCGACCAACATATTGACGAATTCCTCGACCCCAGGTAGCGGGGTCTTGGAGCTGAGCACTCGGCCGAGGGCTCGGCTCGCTTGGGAGACGGCATCCACTTCCGCTACGACCATGAGGTACGCGAGAGCCCCCATGCCGTCGTTTCGGGCTCGCCCGAGTCGCTCCGCATGTGGGGCGAGCAGCTGCGCCAGGCGGGTCTCATCGAGGTCGCACTGGCCCCGCAGCGCATCACGCAGGGCGTCAGCCGTGATGGAGACATCGCCCTCGTCGACGAGGAGATCAACCACCGTCCGCTCGCGGGTGGTGACGGGCAGGCCATCAACGACTTCGACGTCGCGGGAGTCGAGAGCGCGCCAGGAATAGGCGATGCTTCCCGTGGCGTTCTGGCGGCGGCCAGGAACGATCATCCTGTAGGGGGCCGGGTAGACGTCACCGATGCCGTGGACCATCGCCGCGGCCGCGGAGGCGAGGACGGCGTCCGGACGCACAGCCGCCGCACGTTCCGGGGCGAGGACCTCGGGGTTTGTCGACAACCATGCCGCGCGGAGATCGTCCAAGGAACTCGAGGGGGCGGCGGCTAGGCGGAAGACGCCGTAGTGGCCCGTTGCCTCCAGCGTGCCGGTGCGGACGCGATGCGCGAGATTGGCCCGGGCGACGCCATGAAGTCGCGCCTGTGCGGTCGTGATCATGCCCCACTGACTGGCGGCAATGTCAGCCACGCGCCGAGCAACGGAAGCAGGCTCCATACTTGAAGAGTATCAGCCAGTTATTCGCTAAGAGCAACCCGCGGCGTTAGGCCGGTGACTGTCGAGTCGGGTCAGCCAAGCGTTCACCCGAGAAGCTCCGGGCAGCGGGGCTAGACGTGTTTACAACCTCGCGCGCCATGACCCAAACCCGAAGGTCGTCCGACCTAGACGTTAAGCCAGTAAGGCGACAGCCTCGGGCCGGAGTCCCCAATGAGCCTCTGATGGAGCAGGCCGGCCTGCTTGTCAGTAAGGCTGCAGATGAAGTCGACGACCGCCCGGGCTACGGCATGGGGGAAATCCAGGTCGTCAACGCCGATCGCGATCGCTAGGTACTCCTGCAGGCGCGCAGGCAGACGTCGGCGAGTTGTTCCTTCCGTCGCGACTGCGGCTTCTACGTCGTAGGCGATGCCGAACAACGCGTCGAAGAGTTGCGAGATAACCCGCTGCTGGCCGCTCTGCATCATCTCCATCGTTGACTCGTCGATGACGTAGTGGTTCGTGATGGCCTTCAGGATCTCGACGACGCGTCTCGCTTCGAGAGGCACTTGAAGCCAGAATCGGCCCTCGCCGAACTTCAAGGTGGTGGCGTCTTGGAGGTACCTGATCCACGCGCTTGCGAACCGTTGGACGGCGGCATGCGACTCGCGGCTGCCAGAGAAAGGCTCGGCTGGCAGCTGAGGGATGATGTGGCGCTCGGCTAGCCGCTGCAGCTCCGTGAGTTGTTCGGAGTCGCCCAGACCTCGGTCATACTTCTTCACTTTGTGCAGGGCGCGCTTGAGAATTTCTTCCCAGTCCTGCGTCTTGCTCGTCTGCAGGCGCTCGAGGGGGACACGGTTGGCCCGGAAGAAGTCCTCGAGATCGTGGACGGCGTAGGCGATGTCGTCCGACCAATCCATGATCTCGGCCTCGATGACGCGATGATTCAGGTACGTCGTGCCGTCTGGCAGGATGAAGCCCTCCCGGACGAGATGCTCAAGGTACGTGTTCTCCGTGTCGTAGAAGCTCCACTTCGACTCCGTTAGCTCCTCGGCACCCGAGGCCTGCAGGAGGTCCGCGGCATCTGCGCCCTCGATGTCGCAAACTTCGTGCTGACGCTCGTGGAAGTTCTCCATGCCTTCTGCCGCGGTCCACGGGTACTTCGAGATGGCGGCAAGGGAACGCCACGTGAGGTTGAGGCCTTGTTCGACGAGTTCTTGGGGGGCGTCCGGGTCACTGGCCTGCGTCTTCCGAAGACTGAGCCGCGACACGATTCGGAAAGATTGAGCGTTGCCCTCGAAGGAATCACGAAGAGGTAGAAGCTCCGTCTTCCCACCGGCCAAGGGCCTCTCGATCTTCTTCAGCTCGACCTGCAGCTGTTTCTCGGCTACATGTCCGAAAGGAGGGTGCCCGAGATCGTGGCACAATCCCGCGACGTAGCAGACGCGAGGGGAGATGGCCGCTTCGACCGTCGCCTTCGCATCAGGACTGGTCGAGTAGTCCCTGATCAGCTTCTGCGCGAGACGCTCAGCTGTCTGCGCGACCTTCAGGCTGTGCGTAAGTCGGTCGTGAAAGACGTAGTCCTCTTGAGGACTGATGACTTGGGTCACCCCCGCGAGGCGTCTGAACTCCGGCGCATAGAGGACACGATCGGCGTCCACTTCGAAGTCGTCGCGCCAATGACGTTCGTCGATCGAGTCGGGCGTCACCACGTGATCAAGCGGGCGCGTCTGACCGAAGCCGCTCAACGCGGCTGATTTCTCCCCCAAGAGCCGCGCTACTTCTTTGTTCCGCGGAACACGCCTTTGCCGAGGACGTAATGAAGCTCGCCGCGGGCTTCGAGGCGGTCGAAAGCGAGCTGCAAGGTCGTCGTACTGAGCCTGCTGCCCTGCTTTACGTCGTCGAAGAGACTCGCGAGGTCGTAGGCGTCATCGCCATGGCTTGCAACGCAGGAGCGCAAAGCGCGGATTGCTTCAACCCAGCTGTTCTGACGAACGGATCGCTGTGCAAACTCAGCCTCCTTTGCCTTCTTGGTCAGCTCGTCCGTGTCGTAGACAGGATTCAAAACCACCATTGCAGCCCCACGCTCAATTCATCTGTCGGCGTCACCTTTACGCACCCTACGGCCCACGCCCTCGGCGTCACCAGTGCGGACTTCGCGTGCGGCGTTGTCGCCGAGCGCTTGTCGTGGACTTGCCGTCCACATTTCCGTGTCCCCAGAATACGTCCATAAGGCGAATGAGCGTCACCCCCCACACCGTGGGGAGCCCCTTGGCGTCACGGTCCACGCTCATGACTGAAAACGTCGCAGCGGGCTTCGCGTGCGCGTAGTGGAGACGCGCCGCAGCGGCGTCGTCGGCGTCAGCGCCGTGCGCCCCGTCACCCCGTGCGCACACCACACATGCGCAGCCTTTGGCTGGCGGCCCCCGAGACGTCACATCAACCTCGGTCTCAACCACCCCAGCACCAAGAGTTACGGGTTCCGGCGTCTCAAGCGAAAAATTGGGGTGGCGTCGGAAACGCGTGCCGGGACGGACACATCTATAAATCTATAGATTGGCGCCATTCGCACGCGAACCGTCCCGCTGCTCATCGCCCACTCACAAGCGCTGCTAGTCCAGCCAAGACCAGGTGAGATCTCGAAGGTCGAGTACGCCGATGTTTCCTGGTGAGTTGTTCGCGGCGAGCGAGTAGACGACCCGAGAGTCGGGAAGGCGCCCCTCGGCTCGAATATGCATGTGCCCGTGGAATAGCCGGGCGGGCGCAAGTTGAGTCCAGATGCCTGAGACGAGGGCGCGGCTCCGGCGAGAAGCGCTCAGGCCCCTCTCGTCGAACAGGCGCCGGTTGGGTCGGGCAATTGCATCGTCCACAAGCCGCGTGCCCAGGTCGACCGCTTCATGCGTCAACATCACATCAACGCTGCCGCCGGCCAGCGCACGGGCGGCGTCTGCTTCAGTTGGCTCTTCGTCCCGCCACCAGTCCCGCCCCTCTATCCGCTTCCCCTGGTCGGGTGATGCGGCGCCACCGAAGGACAGGAACGTCCTTCCACCCATTTCAAAGCGGTAGCCACGCGGCAGGAAGGAGATCGTGTCCGTTTTGGGCAGAGGGTAAGGCTCACCTGGATGTCGATCGAAGCGAGGCCCGAGCTTACTCCAGTCGTCATGGTTTCCCGGAGTCACCAGGATTCGCTTGATGTTGTTCGCCCGCATGGCCTCGACGACGGCCCGGCGGTACGCAACCCAAGGGGTGTTCGAAGTTAGGTTGAAATCGCCGAGGTGTAAGACAGTTTGAACGTCGGGAGCCTGCTCACTGAGCATGTGAAGCGCGCGTCGGGCCCAGTAACCGCTCGAGTGCCAGTCGCCAGCGATCGCGACACGGGCCTCAGAGCAGGGCATTAGCTTGTTGGTCGTCAGCATCCGGGAGACGAGTTGATTGACGCTGCGGCAGGCACTGACTACTCAGGGCCCCTGGGGCATTACGGGAAGCGTGAGCCCCGGCCACGCTACCCACGACGCCCGCAGTTCCTTCTGCGATCGCGGCGGTAGGCACACCTCCCATTTGCGCGCCAGGAAAGGTCATGTCGCCACGCTAGCCGAGCTGAAGTCCCAAAACACAGTACCGTTTTGTCGCTCTTGACAACAGCCTGGTATGTATATACCAGTTCTGGCCTCGGGTGCATGAGCAGGGGTCGCGCAGCAAAAAGTGACGAGGCCACGGTCCGGACAGCGTCAAAGGCGACTAGGGCACAGCCGTCGTGGTTGCAGATCGAAAATGGTCTGAGGGCGCCTGCCGCGCTTTACTCTGAGCACGCCGGGTACGGTTGCCGAAATGAATGGGGACACGTGACCTGGCCACCCGCTACTGAAGCAGACTTACTTTCCGCCCTAGCCGCCGGCGACATAGCCGAATCGAACAACCTCGACGTGAAGACCCTCATCGGAGACTCGGACAGGTCGCGGAGAGATACCGCCAAGGATCTTGCTTCTTTCGCCGTAGATGGAGGCGCTCTCCTGATTGGCGTCCGAGAACACAAGGACACCCGCACCTTTGAGTGTGCACCCGTGGACCTGCACGATTCCCTCGAGCGAATTGAGCAGATCGCAGCAAACAGAATCGACCCACCTCTCGTCGTGCACCCCCGCGAGATCACGTCAGCTATTTCAGGCCTCGGCTATATCTGGGTCGACATACCAGCCAGCCCCGATGCCCCCCACATGGTTGACGGTCGGTATTACGGGCGAGGAGAGCGGACGAACCGATCTCTTCCTGACGCTGAGGTACTCCGCCTGCACCGCCTGAACGCCGGCTTCCAAACTTCTACGGCCGGGGCGCTTGATGCCCTGCAGTTGAAGGACCCCTACCTTCAGCCCGGCCGAACCGGAGCGGAGGGTCACCTTTCCCCGCCAGCCTTCGGTCATCTCTATTTAGTCGCCACCCCGAGACGCGCAAGCCCCCGACTGGCACAGGACCTGATCTGGGACCGCTACGAGGAGCTGTTCCCTCTTATCGGTCAAGCCGAGAAGTCGGTTCCCTCGGCGCTAAGAAATTACGGTCCGCACCTCCAGGGCTTCTCGCCTGAGGTTCGATCGTCATCCGTCGTTTTGACAAACTTGCTGCAAGATCCTCTGGAGTCCGAGGGCACCTAAAAATTCGGCATGGAGATTCATATTGGTATCGATGCGTCGGTAAGCATGATCATTACGCGCGTGAGCACGCCTGGCGACGAACGTGGTCCTGCCCGCCTTCTGGATGGTGTCGTCCTTGCAAACTCCTGGAGGTTCTTGACCTGGGTAAGGGCTCTTTCTGACATGACGGGGTACCTCGGCACTTGGGACGTCGGCCTTCGAGGCTCCATGCTTAGGGGTCGCACGTCCCTGACCTTTGCTGGCTACACCAATGGCGCGTCGAGTAGGGCCTACGACGAAGACTCTTACGAGCAGTCCACCACCGCGGCGCCTCGCGACCTCGCGCAGCCAGCACTTTCCGTCCGACAACTGAATGAGCCCCTACTGCGCGGACTGAACTCCTGGGGATACTGGCTCGCACTATTGCCGGAACTCGGTGGGACGCGGAGTCCTCACGTATGAGACATCTCGAGACTGATTCGTAGGGCTGCGGGACTAGGCCGTCAAGCGCGCTTGCTCTGCCATGGCTCAGGCATCACTGCCACTCCTCCACTCGAACCGCTCCATCGGAGGTAGTCCACGCCCGCCAGAACTGCGCTGCCGTACTGAAAGGCACGGCAAGCCGTCCTAGGTGTTCGGAATCGGCCCCTCGAATGGCATCGTTCCCCCTAGCTAAGCGCACAGGTACTTCCACGGGCATCGCTTGGTTGGGAAGAACGGGCAGGGAGCGTTGCACTGGCGACCAGCTCGATTCTTCCGTCTCCGACTGATCTCGAAGGAAGTCGATCCATTGATTGTGCGAACTTGGCGTGGGCTTGTCGACCCGCTCCGAATAGGCCTGTAACGATGAGGATGCGAGCCAGGCATTGAACGTGGCGAAGCTTGTGACAGTGGGGCTCAGTTCCTTCGCGACTATGTGAGCAACGGAACGTGACGGGAGCCCGGCCTGGAGAAGCATCATCGCGGCTCGGTCAAGCGATCCGGTTTGGACCGCGAGAGCCACCCAATTGACACTCTTCTCTGGCAGAAGGCGCTCCTCAGGAGCAAGGCGGCTACGCACTGATTCGAGGCCCCAGGACAAATTGAAACCGACCGAGTCCTCGATGAAGTCGTAAGCCGCATAGGTCGCCGTCGGATCGGAAAAGTTTAGCGAGCCCCCTGAGAGCCAGTGGGCAAGGACTGCTTCCCACTCTCTTGGGTGCTTAGACGCCGGCGTGAAGGGCGGAATCTCAAAGAGCAGAGCCGCAAGCGCCGTGATTGCCGCGACGGCTGCTTCATTGTCATTCGTTTCGATGGCCGTCGTTGCCTCCTCATACAACGCGCCTAAAGCCGCCTCCCTCTCTGCAAGCAGACGCTCCGTTTGCAGGCCAATTCCAGCTAGGAACATGCCTCGACGTTGAGCTGCGGTCGTCTCACGCCAAACCACACCGGCACGCGCCTTGAGCACTTCGGGGTAGAGCAGCTGCTCAGCCCTTGGCAGCCGCGAAAGCGATCGGGACCAAAGTGAGTCTTTTAGGGCTTTCTCAAGTGCAACCGTCACGTCGTCGTCGTCGCTTGCCCCTCCGAGCAGGCTCAGCAGACTGACGTCAATCAGGGCAATTAGAGCAGCCAATTCGCCAGCGTCATCATCGCCCGTTCCGGATGAGATCTCTTGCTGATTGAGAACAAACTCGACAACGCTGGCGGCGTCTTCTTCGGGGACAGCCCTCTGAATGCGGCTTACGACTTGTCGAACGACCTCGACCATGCCGCTCCGGAGAGTGTGCTCGGAGGCTGCCGTCTGCAGCATGTCCCAGGCATTGAGCTTCGTTCGCCGCTTGCGGCCGTCGTGCTCGAGGACGGGAAAGAGGACCAGCCCCTCGACGTCAGCGAAGGCCCGGCCGGCACGACCTATCACGTTGAGAAAGTCGGCAGCAGGCATTGGACCACCGTCCAACCCAAAAATGCCGTGAAAGACCACCGTCGTCGCGGAAAGATTGATGCCCTGCGCCAAGGTTGGGGAAGCGATGACCAAGCGGAGTGCATTCTCACGGATGAGCCGCTCGACGTGGTGCCGGTACTGGGTGGGCAGACTCCCGTGGTGGAGGCCAACGCCGAGCCGAAGACATTGAGTCACGATGTCCTCCGGTCCAAAAAGTTCCTCTGCTACACGAACGGCCTCGTCGACGGCAGGCTGATTGCTTACCGGCACGGGATCAAGGAGTCTTTGCCGGTGGAGACTAGGGATGCGCTTGGCCAGCGCAAGCACGGACGCTTTCCTGGGTGAGTAGATAAGGACTGTGTGATCGCGGCCGATGAGCGCCGCTGCGGTGGCGAGGGTCATCTCCGGCTGATCATTGGGGTACAGCGACTTTCGGCGCCCGACTGGCGTACCTTGCGGAAACAGTTGCGGAATGAATGGTTTTTCCCCACCCACGGTAAGTTCCATGCGACCCGAACCGGCTCTAGTCAACTCGACCAGGCCGAAGCGCCGACGTGTAGGTGTCCAATCTGTGCGGATGAGCCCAGATTCGCCCTCTCCAGTGAACCAATCGGCAAAGTCAGCGAGGGCGTCTCCCTCCGGAAGGACTGCAGAGAGGCATAGGATGCGTCGCCCAGCGGCATCGGAGCGATTTAGGAGCCGCTGAATCTGAGCTTCGTAACGCACTTCCCGCTGGCCAGGCCCAATCATGTGCCCCTCGTCGAAGACGATCAGCCCAACGTTGCCCAGTAGCTCATCGTCTTTCCGGAGAGCGAAGTCGAACTTTTCAGGGGTCGCTACGACTAGGTCGCTACTTGCAAGGCCTCGCCCATCATTCGGAGTCACGCCCATAGGCCCGTACAGGGCGGAGACAGAGTAGCCGAGGGGGACGAAGAGCTTTCGCAGGTTGTGCTCGGTCTGAGAGGACAACGCCTTGAGTGGGGTAACAAAAACGATGCGCTGGCCACGAGCAAGGACTCGAAGTATGGCGAGTTCGGCGATGCGCGTCTTGCCCGCGCTGGTGGGCATGGAGAGAACGAGATCGGCGTCGGACTCAAGAACGGCGGCGGCTCCAGGCAACTGGGAAGGCCACAACTCAACTTCAGCCCGGGCGCGTGCTCTTAACCGAGTAATGAAAGCATCTCTGAGGTGGTCCCACTTTCCGCTGCTAACTATGGCGGCGTCGGAATGAGGGGGCACTCGAGGGACCGTCGCGTGCAGACTTGCGTTCCACAGCCCCTCGAGGAGGTGGCTCGCAAGCCGATGCGTCCACCATTGCAAGACAAACCCGTGGTCTGCGGCAAGGGTGGCGCTCCTCGCAAGAGACGCCCTAGCTTCATCGAACAGGCCCCGAGCCCCATGGTCGAGTCCGGTCAGCATCAGGCTCATAGCCTGCATGAACGTCAGATCTAGGGCATGAAATCGCGGGTCGATAATCGTTTCGTCGTACGTTCCTGGTGTTTCACTCTGACTCAGCTTCGGTTCGTCACTCCTGGAAGGAGAATCCAAAAGGTAGATGAGCCGCGGAATTCTCTCCCCAATGTGCTCGCTTAGAGCATCCAGGTCTCGGAGCATCAGCCGACTCAGAGCGTATGCCGTTGCGTCATTTTCAGCATGAATCGGATTTCGATCGACGAGAGAATAGGCGCGTGCGGAGTAGCCCGCCAAGTGATAGCACATGGCAGCTATGGCTATGTTCATGTCGCGATCAGGGGCCTCGGGGTCACCGTCTCTTAACACAGCCTCCATGGCTTCAGCTGCTCGTTCAAACGCAAGTTCCACAGGCCTGGAGGGGTCATTATCTTCATCCGGTTCCGACAGCAAGGCTAATGCGTTCGATGCGAGACCAAACGCGTAACTCATGAGGTCGTAACTGAGTCGCTTCGCGAATTTCGGCCCATTTTTCGGAACCAAGCCGCGTCTCCAGACTAAGGCGCGCGACTGACCCCGCGCCAATAGATTGCCGTTGCTTCCCGGCTCAACGGTCGCCATGATCTCGAGAACGAGGTCCTCAGCGCCCGGCATCGGCAATCACTCCCTCATAGACGCTAGCTACGAAGTTGGCGTGGTTCGGTATGTGGACCAGAACTGAATGCTGGCCGGTTTTCGAAGAGGCGGTGTCCATGTCGGACCTCAGGCCTATTCGCAGATCCACGCCGGACAGAATGAAGAGAAGGTGCTCGACTCTTGAGAGTCTCACGGTGAGATCGGCGCGCATAGCGGCAGCCAGGAGACTTGCATGGTCTTCCTCCCACAGTCGCGTCTGAACGAAGCCTTTCGTGCTTGGGTTGGGCAACCCATTGTCCTTATCGAGCGCCTCGCGAGCTGCAGCGATGACGCTGGCCCCCGGCCTAACACCGCTTTTTGCCTCTCCTTTCAGATAGCGCGGCCGTGCCCGCCGGCCAGATGTTAAGCGCACGCCGATGAGGTCGTCACCGCGCATGGCCAGGCTTGCTCGATCTTTCCATCGGAGCCGAAAGATGACCTTGAAATTAGTCGTGCTGCGGATGAACTCCGCACCGAGAATCTCGCCAAGGTCCCCAGAGCGGGTCCGCTTCGCACGCGCCCCGGGCAATGCTCCGTCGACGGCCGCGGCGAATGTCCGCTCTAGGCGGCTCATCGCTTCATACTCGGGTGCGAAGTAGCTGCGGATTGTCAGGGGGATCGAGCCGCGGAGAAACTCTCGCATATCACCCTCCGCGAGCTGCACGACGGTGATGCGTTTGCCGGGAGAGTGGTCCTCCGTCACTCCAGCCGGAAAAAGCCTCCCAGCGCCTGCCGCGGCGGTTGCTTGTTCCGCATTCATAGTGCTCCCCCTGAGCTTGCAAAGCGGCCGTCAAAATGACGCTCACGCTCACGCGGCTTTGCGGCGCATCGGCCAAAGGCTGAGGTCTTGCACCGCGCCGTCGGCAAGAGCGGACAATCCGCTTAAACCGTTCTTATAAACCTATAGCTCAGGCCTCATCCGAACCACATCTAGGGAACTGCCACGATCGGAGGGCATGCCTCCCAGCCCCTCGGGAAGGCTGGGGTCACAACGCCTGAGTGCCGATTTGCCAGACCTTCGCCGTGAGGACTCTGCCTATGGCCGCCATATCCAGTAGCTTGTCGCATCGATTCGGGCCCGAGTGCCTCACTTGGCGGCTGAATCTCCACATTGACGTGCAGTCCATCGCGGAGGGCCTAACGCTCGGGCGCCTCCCGCCGACAGTCACCTAGCAAGTCCGAAGGAGCGCAGCAACTCGAAGACGAGCCCGCGAAGAATGCTTCTGCGGCGCCTGAGGCAGCTTTCACTCGTGCCTTCGGCGCAATGGGTGGCTTGAGCAAGAACTCCTCACTGCTTCACCCATCGGGTGGTGCCGGAAATGCGCATCTCGAGAAGCAGAGTTAGACGCATTCCTACTGAGGCCCTTCAGTTCAGCCTCAGGTGCCCGGGGTGGAATCCAAGTTCTGCCCTGTACGCGAGAATAGGTATGAGCCACAGGGAGAGCCTTGGCCTGGTAGCGCGAGGTAGGAATGACATGCCGAGTTTCTCGATCCTCGACGCCGGCGAATTGCCTGTCCGAGAACTGGCCGTCTTGGCGAAGCGCGAGGCCCATCGGCCCCGCCCCATTTACACGGCACACAAGTGGTTCGCTCGCCGCTTCGGCACCGCCATGAGAGCCCTCCTTGTTGCCTCTCAGCAACCGGCGGGCGAAAATTTTTGGGACGCGTTCAACGGGCAGGCGGACCTGCGTGGCTTGACGGTGGCAGACCTCTTCATTGGAGGCGGCACGAGCCTTTATGAGGCGCAACGGCTGGGAGCAGACGTCGTGGGTGCCGACATCGACCCTGTTGCTTGTCTCGTCACGAAATTCGAGCTTGCCGCGCGAAGCATCCCGGACCCGGCCCGGCTCGTCGATCGCGCCCTAGCGGCCTCCGCCGCCCAGCGAGCGCTTTACGAAACCATCTCGCCAGCCGGCGAGAGACGCATCGGGTTGCACTTCTTCTGGGTCCAAGTCGTTGAGTGCGGGGCGTGTGAAGTCCACTTCGACGCACACCCCGACTACATCCTCGCGAGCACTCCTTCGGGGAAATGGGCGTTCTGCAGCTCATGTGGAGACGTATCCGCCTTGGACGGGAAGTCGGAGACCCTGGACTGCCATTGTGGATCGGCGACGCTCTTGTCCCAAGGGACTGCCCGCAAGGGAGCAGTCACATGCCCCAACTGCGGACATGAAGAAAAGTTGATTCATCTGGCCAGGAGGACGACGGCAACGCCCCATTACCGCCTCTTCGCGATCGAATCGATACCCGCTGAGAACGCTTCAGGACGGCCGGTACCCATGGCGGCAAGGACGTTCCACAAAGCCAATGCCTACGACCTCAAGCAATACGACGCCGCGACTGCAGCCCTAGAGCAAGAGAGCGCGCTTCTGCCGTCTCGCCAGATCCCCCATGAAGGCCGCAGCGACAGCAGATTGACGAGCTACGGGTACAGGACCTACACGCAGCTCTTTAACCAGCGTCAGTTGCTCCACTTGAACCGCCTCCTGGCACAGATTCCGGCACTCGACCCGCGAGACCAGATGACTTTTTCGCTGGCCCTCTCCAACCACCTCACATCAAACAACATGCTGACCCGCTACAGCGCTGGATACCGGCAGGTGACTCCCCTGTTCTCCCTTCGAGCCTTCGCGCACTCGACCCGGCCCGTGGAGCTGAACCCCTGGCTGGTGAAGACTGGACGAGGCACGTTTCCCAATGCGCTCAATAAGGTTTCGCGTGCAATTGCTGACGCCAAGGACCCGAGAGAGTTGACACCGAACGGGTTCCTTTCGACACCAGCACTCGGGCACAACACTCGAGCAGATGTCCACAATGTCGATAGCCGGCACCTTTCAATGGTGCCGGATATGTCGGTGGATCTGGTTCTGACGGACCCGCCGTACCTCGACAACATCGACTACAGCGAGCTATCCGACTTCTTCGTCCCCTGGCTGGCCGCGGCGGGACAAATCGAAGATCCGGGAGGACCGTCGCCACAGTCTCTCGCCGCGAAGAAGCGCATCGGTGACAGCGTTAGAATTTTCAGTGACGGGCTCGCTGCGTGCTTCGGCGAAGCCACCAGAATTCTCGCTCCTGATGGACGCCTTGTTTTCACATTTCAGCACGCCTCTGTGCGTGCCTGGGAGGCTCTCGGTCATGCGCTGGCCGCCAACGACCTTGAACCCGTAACGGTCTTCCCCCTTCTTGGCGATAGTGAAGCAAGCCCACACCGCTTTGCCGGTTCGACGACGTGGGACTCCGTTTTCGTTCTTCGGCGAGCAGAACCATCATTTCCCAAAAGGCATAAAGGTTTGATGTCCGCATCCCACATTGAAGCGTGTAAAGCACATGCAACCTCATGGGCGGACAAGCTTTCGCTGGGGGATGCCGACCGTTTAAACATCACCCGAGCTTCAATCGTCGCGGGTCACCTCGGTTTCCTGATCCCCGAAGACACGCCGTCCCCGCTCGCGCCGCTCGACCTGGTGACAGCCCTCTCCCCCGGACAGGCGTCAGCGACTGGGAGTGTCGATGCTTATGCTGAGGAGCTGGCTAAATCAATGGTGTAGGGGTGGGCAATGCCAAGGCTAAACAAGACGGCGTTCACGGATTTTGCGTCGACGGGGTGCGAAAAACAACTGAGGCTGTCGCTCCACCCCGATAGCGGTTCCTATCTTGCGGAGCGAAAGGCTCTAAACCTCCCTCATCAGCAAGTTAGACCTGCCCTACAAATCATCGCTGAAGCTGGCAACGAGTGGGGCCGTGCGAAGGTGCTCGACCTGCAGCTGGCATTCGGAGCGGACCGCTTGCTTGGCAAAGACCCCAAACCGTCTGGCCCGCCGTCGCTACCTGGTGTCGCGTTCGCGACGGGCGAGTTGTCCCTCTACTTGGCGCGCGCTGCGGCAGGTGACTTCCTAATCGAAAATGAATTTGACGCGGATAACAGCACCTTTATCCGCCTTCACGGCCTGGACGAGGTGGAAAGTGACGGCGCGCAGATCAGCCTGGATCTGAGCCGCGTGCGGCCAGACATTATTGAAGTTCAATCACCGCAGAGCTGCATTTCAGTCGTCACGCCAGAAGGAGACGTCCGCCGGCTCGAAGCGGCAGATGATCGGTTGATTCTGCGAGTCATTGACGTCAAGCTCACCACGGAACCAGGACCGCGTTACTTTGCCGAGTTGGCCTATTACTGCCTAGCCCTGGCTGCCTGGCTGAGGCATACGGGACTCGAAGACACCTACGCTGTCAGTGCTTCCGCGGCCGTCTGGCCTGGAAGCGAAGGCGCGTCTCCGCTGAGCCTTGCCGTGGCTGAAGGCAACCCCAATACCTATGACGCGTTCCATGAGAGTCTGGAAGAAGCCCCCCTTCGCATATTCGTAGCCACTGTGCGTCGGGTAATCCGGGTCATCATTCCCAGGGTGCTGGCCACGCCCTTCGATGCCTTGCCCTGGAACGTCGGACCTCGCTGTCAAGGATGCGAAAATCTTGGGCAGAAGTTCTACGACGAACCAGGAACGAACGCATCCGACTGGGATCCCCGCCACTGCATCCCTCTGGCAAAACAAACGCAAAATCTTTCTAGACTGCCTTTTTTGTCCCGCGGATCAATGACAGTGCTGCGCTCAAACGGCCATGAAGATCTGCCAGCGATCGCAGGCCTGGAACCCAGCAACACGGCGTTTGATTCCCATCATCGGCTACGGGGTCAACGGACTATGGTCTCGAAGCGGGCGCGAGCCTTGACTGGCCTCGACACGAATCCCTTAGACAGCGCCACCGCCTCTACGGCCGCAATGCCTCGCTTCGCCAAGTTGCGCATATACCTCACGGCGGACTTTGACCCCGGAAGCGCTCTAACGCTGGCCTTCGGCATGACCTGGTCATGGGTCGATGCAACGACGAAACTCACCAGCGTTCAGCGAATGCGCATGCACTACACCGAGGAAAAGACCGTCGAGGCTGAATGGACCGCGCTACTCAGCCTTCTTAGCGACATTTCGACAGTGTTGCATGAAGCAGAAAAGCTAGACGACGACCCGACATTCCAGGTATACGTCTGGGATGATCTGAGCCTCAAGCACCTCACGCGGGTCGTCGGTCGTCACCTAGGCCACATTCTCACCAATGGTGAGTTGGCTCGACTCGCCTGGCTCTTCCCGCCCGAAGAAATCCTCCCGAGCGGCCGCCTGGCAGGCATGCCAGCCATCAGCGTGACCAAGAACGCTGTTCGGAGTTTGCTGACACTTGACATTGCCCACACGTACACCCTGCTTGGGACAGCGCGTGCGTTCCATCGGCCGGACCACCCCAACCCCAAGTTCTACGTCCCAATGTTCTGGGAAGATCCCTTCAGCGACCAGGTACCCCCAGAACGTGCCCACCAAGTTTGGGGAGGTCAGCGCTCGTCGCACTCACCGACGAAGGCGCAGTTGGCGTCGGATCTCTTGACCACCGTGAGATCGAAACTGGCGGCCCTCTCGAACGTGACGGATTTCCTGAGTCGAGAACTAACAGGCCGGCTTCCCAGGGAAGCACCCAAAATCTCCCACCTTGGTCCCACGAAAGAGTTGCCCGCCTCCAGTCACCTCGGTGCATTGCTTTATGCGCACGCACGCCTCAACGCGGCGCTATCACAGCTAGAGAAAAATCAACTACGGACATTGCCGCTTGCCGAAAGAGAAGCAAAGTTTGAGAGCGCCATTCTGGAGGAGAGACTAAACGCCAAGGACGCGGCCGAAGTCCTGCAACTGTTGGCCATCGAACCCTCAAAAAATGCGCTTGTGTACAAGGTCGCCCAGTCATCCAAGGACGCGAAAATCAAGCAAGGCAGCTTCAATTGGTCCTTACTTCCAAAGGAGTTGACGCAGAGCGGCGGGCTCACTGTCAAGCGCTTCTTGAATTCGCACCAAGAACAGGCGGATGGTTTCTCACAGTTCAGGGATGAACTGTTCCGCAGAACTCTCAACCAGGTCTTTGCCGCCACCATTCTCGGCATTGATCGAAGTCGAGGCTTCGTTGTTTTGGAACTGAGTTCCTACAGCACAGATCCAGACATTCGGAAGCAGCTGGAGGCCTGTGGGCTCGTGAACCTGGCTTTGGACGTGGTACTCGATCCAACCGACAGTGACTTTTTCACCAAGGCACTAGGCGAGGTCATTCGCGCAGTGGGCAATCCACCCTCTTCTCCTAGAAGCTTGCCCATCCAACAGGCACTGGGTTCCGGGCGCAATCCACGAAACACGAAGGCTCATCCAGCTGAAACCTTTATCTGGGCTCCACAAGAGGTCTCAGAATCACGGAACAATGTCGACCTCAGCGAGTCGCTCGAAAGACTTGAATCCGCCGGCGTGAGTCTCAATGACAGCCAAAAATCGGCTTGGGGCAAAGCGCTGACCAGCCATCTCACCCTCATATGGGGTCCCCCCGGCACGGGTAAAACAGCGACCCTTCGGGCCCTCTTGTTTTCCCTCGTTCATCTCCCTAAATCGACACGCCCTCTACGCATCGGCGTCGTAGCGGGCACATATACGGCGGTAGACACGTTGCTCGAATCCTTCGTTCAGCGTTTCTTTGACGACCTACCGACGAACATTCGCCGGCTGCGAAGCGGCGGCCCTGCCGTGACGTGGCTCACCGAAGAGGAGAACGTTCTGACGAAGGATTCCGGCGCATTGGCAAGCGTCAAGAGCCTCCTGAACGGGGAGCACGCCGTGATCGTCGCCGGAACACCCCAACAGCTCCGAAAGCTCGGAACCGACAAGGGCGGGCTCTTCGACGTGCTCCTAATCGATGAGGCTGGCCAGCTCGATGTGGCTCACGCCCTGATGGCCATTGCGGGCCTCACCAAGAAGGGCGCGCTCGTCGTAGCGGGTGACCCCAAGCAGCTGCCACCTATTCATCAAGCTGACCCACCTATCGGTCTCGAGAGCTTTGTTGGCTCGATCTATGACTACTACCGGACTGGGCATGACGTGCCCGAAAAGAGCTTGCTCGTCAACTACCGATCCAATGACACGATTGTCCAGCTGGGGAAACGTGCGGGCTACCCTGACGAACTGACTTCCGCCAACCCAAAACGGAAGCTCGTCTACTCAGATGCCGCGAGCGAATGGGCAATTCAGGGCTTGCGCCCAAGCCGGTGGCCAGCTGGCCTGGCTTTCTCAGACATCGTCCCCGCCATCGCGAGCCCTAGCCGCGAGGTGGTGTGCGTCGTGTACCCAGAGGGAGTTTCGGGACAATGGAATGATTTCGAAGCAGCGCTCGTGGCCCAAGTCGTCGCGTGGTACAGGTTGGCGCTCGAAGACGGCGACCTGACCTCCCTCCGTAACGACGAAATCTTCTGGACCCAGAAGCTCGGCATTGTCACACCCCACAGGGCCCAAAGGACCCGTGTCATCGACGTCTTGCTCGAGCACTTGGACGACGGCTCTCATTCGAAAGAGCTTCGGCACTGGATTGAGTCCGCGGTCGACACGGTCGAACGGTTCCAAGGTCAAGAACGGGACATCATCGTCGCTACCTACGCCGTAGGCGACCCTGACACAATCGCGGAGGAATCAGAGTTTCTACTCAGCCTGAACAGATTCAACGTTTTGGCTACACGTCCGCGGGACAAACTGGTCGTAATTGCCAGTAGGGAACTCGCAGAGCACATCGATTCGGATCTGGATGTGATTCGAAACAGTGTGATGATTAAAGATTTTGTCGACTTGTACTGCAATCAGAGTAGGGCGTGGGACGTGTCGCTTGACCCCTCTGAACCGGTCGTTCACGCCGAACTGCGCTGGCATGATTCTGCCTGGCCCATGGAGTCATAGACGGCAGCGCCAACGATGGCGGTTACAGCTTGGTCGACTGCGACTTGCCAGACGCCTCATACAATGAGTTTGCAATGATATATCCAAGGCCCAGCGTCTCGACAAGGGCCGAGGAGAACCACGCAATCATTACAGACGGTTCGACCTGGTCACCCATGGTGATCAGGTATCCCGACATGAAAACGGTTGACGCCACGAGCACGCCAGATATGGACACGATGGCCCACACAAAGAAATGTCGCCTCTGATCACCTTGCTGCTTGAGCTTCGCCAGTCGCTCCTTTTCAATGGACCCAAGCGTTTCTGCGCTCTCGCGGCGAATATCGCGCATGGCCCGATGGTGCTCCAACTCGGAGTCACCGGTCAGCTCTCGGAAGTCCATCTTTCGCTCGACGGGAGCCTTGCGGAGATCGTCGGCTCGAGCCTGGCTTGGGGTGTCTTCGTATGGGGTTTCAGCGGTCACAGTGAACGAGACTCCAGGACTCCCTCTGCCTTGAATTTTCGGATGCGTACCTGCACCGCGGCCCGACTAACGGCGAAGACGGTGGCCAGGTCGCTCACACTGACACCTTGGTTTGCCAGATCAATGAAGCGTTCCGCGGGCATCAGGACATTTGCCGCAAACTCGTCCGCGTACAGCTCATGGAGATCCCACTCACCGCCTCGACCGTTCCGGAACGCGTTACCAGATGGCTCTTGAAACGAATATTCCTTGTCTTTCGCCTCGAGACGTTCCATATAGTGCCCAATCTCGTGAGCGCACGTGAACACCTGACGGGTGATGCTTTCGTGCTCAGCAATCAAGATCTGTACCTTGTCTGCGTCAGCAACGATGGCGCCGGACAGCTCGTCGTCAAAGCGAGTGAATCCGACTTCAATTCCAAGCTCCTTCGCGATCGAAATCGGGTCAACGGGAAGGGTCCCGTCCCAATGTTCCTCGAGCGTTCGGACTGCTGCTTCACGGGCGGCCTCGACTACCAGCACTTTGCCTCCAATTTGACCGAAGCTTACGACCAGCGACTGTCATTCCTGCACGGAACGCTTCAAGCTTCCTTCGTGGCGCCTGATTTCGCCGATGAACATATGGGCAGGAGGACCGCGGGCGTCCGAAGTCAGCTTCGTAAAGCTAGCGCAGGTTGCACGCGCGAGGCCTGCACGGCAGGTGCGATCGTGGAAACGGCTCCAACGAGGACACCCACAATGATTCCCAGAGCTGATGCGCTTGCCGAAAGCGATGGGCTCCACCCCTGCGCAACACAAGCGAGGAGTGCTACCAGGACACCGAGAGCAGCACCGGCAAGCCCGCCGGCTGCGCCGAGAGTCAGCCCCTCGAGGAAGAAGAGGCTTGCGACGTTAGAGCGACTGGCGCCGATTGCCCGCCGGAGTCCGATTTCAGAACGACGAGTCAGCACCGAGCTTGCCATGACCGCCGCCGTGGCCAAGACGGCGAGCACGAGAAGAACAAGGGCCATGATCAGCACCAACCCGTTCAACTGTTCATTGACCCCTTCCCGGATGCTGCCAATGTCGGCGAGGGCTTGTACCTTCACGGAGTTTGGAGCGCTCGGTTCCAAGGCCAGGGGCAGCGCAGTGCCTACGGCGTTTGACATGCCGGGTTCCGTGGTACCGAAGTACCGAAGAGCAGGTTGGCGTGCAGTTCTGGCGGTCCCCACCGAAACCCGTGGCCGAGTACAGGGTCAGCCAGCAGCCGTTGGTACCTTGCGCGGAACTGATCGTGTTTGTCCGCCCGGTTGCGAGTGGAGAGAAACCGAACGTTGCTCCGGCGCACCCGCTTGAGCCGTAGTAGGTGAAGCTTGCGCCCCTGAGGTTCGTGTCTTGGTAGGCCCGCCCGAGGACCACAGACGCGGCGCTGGTCCGCGATTGGGCGCTGGGCGCCTGTACGCGGATCCCCTTTTCCGTCAGATAGGCATCAACCGAATTCTCCTGACCGAAGCAGATTGACTGGCTCGTGGGTTGTCCCTGCCCGTCAGGAACGGCTGTGCAGAATGATGAAGACAAAGCTGGGGTCGCGGACGTAGACACTGCCGGCGAGGCAAAAGCTGTCGTCGAGATCAGGATGGCGCCAGCGACACTGATGAGGCCCATTGAACGAAGTACGCGCGTACGCATGAGATTCCCTACCGAAGAGTTCGGGCCGCAGATTCCTGCAACTCGGAGCGCCGAGTGCACTCGAGTAGGAATGTCCGCGTCACGCGTTCGGGTTCCGGCAGACCTTGTGCGGGCCGCCCGCAGCGCCGCCGCCTGACCCGTCGCCTTGGTCTCCTGCCCCTCCGCGCTTGACGCAGGGGACTGGCAGCGTGTTGCGCGATCTTGGCTGATCTCGGGCGCGCGGCAAGACGGCGCAGTCACGGGACAGGGGCACCCCCGCCTTCATGCGACGGGGGCGCTGCTCGTGAGCCCGGCTAGGGCAGCCGGCGCTCGATCAACTGCGTCGACCTCGAGGTCCGGTGGAACCAGTTCCGCTGCTGACAGCCGGCCCCGGGCGGCTTGGGCTTCGCCGGCGCTGAGTCTCAGGTACTTCCTCTGGGCGTCGAGTGTTGAGCGTGACCGCCCCGTCCCAAGCGTCCTGCGTCATGCTGACGTTCACGGCGGCGCAGTGGACGGCGAGGACGATCGCATTGGCGGTGGTACCGAAAACCTTTGTGCTGTGCCGGCGCATGCTGCCACGCCACTCCTTGAGCTGTGCGTTGGCTCCTTCGACGAAGGTCCGGAGTCCGTAGTGGCGGAGCCATTTCTCGGTTCCGAAGGTCAGGTGCTGACGTTCCCAGGCGGCCTCCGCCAGGGGGATCACCTTGGTCGCCCCACACTGACAAGCGGGCTTGCAGTTGGTCATCGGGGTACTGGACTTCGCCCGCATCGACTTCGGCCAGTTCCGACACCGCACCCGAAGGGTGAACGCGGGCCCCTTGAGCTGGACATCACCGTTGTCGAAGCGTCGATTCACGCGGAACGCCCACTGCTCACGCTCCTCGTAGAGGCCTACGAGGTCGGCCCTGTCGGTCGCCTTCATCCCGATCGGGTAGTTCGGCAGAGTTCGGAGCGGCTTCGGTAGCGAGTCCGGGAACAGGGTGCCGTCGATCCATTGCACCCCACGGGACGAGTTAGAGGGGTGGGGTCGACGCTGGTTGGTGTGTAAGTCGTGGACGCCGATGATGGATCGGTCCTGCAGGGCCAGGTGCCAAGCGGAGGCCTTCGCGTAGCTGTAGCCCCGGTCAGAGGCAAGGTAGCGAGCTTGGACGCCCCGCGGCAGCGAATCCAGCAGAGCGAGGCCCGCGTCTGCCTTGTATTCGCCTGCGGGCCGAAGCACCGCGCCGCGGATGAAGGGGACCCAGAAGGCCTGCCCGGGGCTGCCGGCGTCCACCAACAGGTGGGCGTCATATCCATTGAAGGTGCTGCTGCCCTCCTGGTTCTTGATCGTGCACCATCCGATCCGCGCTTCCAGGTCCGCACCCACGGCGTAGCGCCCATCAGGTTGGAGCTTTGGCCACCCGGGCGAGGCCCAGGGCTTGTCGTCCCGGGCGTGATCAGGCACGTACGGGTCGGTGGTGTCGGGCTTGGCGAGCCAACTACGTCTCTTCGCGTGGGTCCGGACGTCCGTGCTATCGAGGGCAAGAACCTCGGTCTGCGGGCATCCAGCAGGGATCGACGCGTCGATCAGTGCGTTCACGAACTCGTCCACAGACGGCATGCGAGGGTTGCGAGGCCCTCTACGCGCCAGAGCGCCTTCGGGCTCGAGGTGACCTATGAGTCCTTGGAAAGCAGTCTGGAGGTTGTCGTACGACCAGTCCCATGGCAGGCCGGCGCGATCCTGCTGAGCTGGAGAGAAAGTGTCGACCCAGCGGGTCAGATCGGTCAGGACGAAGTCCCGTTTCGGGCCTTGGATCTTGAACGCGATCGCGACCGTGAGGAAGGCCTCGATGGACACGAGGCGCGACCTGCCGGGCTTCACGGCGTCGATGTGGAGGACAGCCTGGACGGCGGGAGCGCGCCCGAGCATGGTGATCGCCGCAGTCAGACTCTTCGAGGTCGACATGATCGCTCCCTCCGGCAGGTGCGGCGGCAATCGACGCGGCTTTGCTTCCGCCGTTCGACTTAGGTGACGTCGCCCCTCAGGGCACGCCGTGCGGGTCGTGGCGGTCGCCGCCAGCGCGGTCATTCGCACACTCCGGCGAGGGCCTGGTCCGTGATGCCCCTGTCCTCGACGTCCCTGAGGAAGGGCCCCAGGAACCCCAGGTAACCGTTGCGCACGCCCGCGGCCTCCAGGAACGCCTTCACTTCGACTCGCTCACTGAGCGCGTCGACCATCCACGTCGTTCGGAGCCGGCTTACCGACAGGCGCGGCAGCCAGTCGGGCACCTCCACCCGGTCCTTCAGGGTGGACATGGCGCTCTGGCTGCGTTCGGCGCTGATGCCCATCAGGAACTCCCTCGTGCTCGTCTCGGCCAAGCGGAGCACGCCCGCCGCGTAGGAGCGACGGACAGGGACCGAACGTGGCTGGCCTCCTGGCACGTGCAGATACACAAGCCCGGCACGCTCGGTGACGTGTTCCGGTCGTGCGTGACGCATCTCCGTACTCCGCAGCCCGGCGCCGAGTCCGAGATGCAGGATGCTGTCGAGGAACCTGGAGCGCTTCTCCGTCCTCTGCTTGCCGAGAATCTCCAGGTAGCCGGACACGTGGTGCGTCTCGTACGGAGGGGCGAGTTCTCGACGGCTCTGGTGCTCCGGTTGGTTCCCGTAGTAGACGTGGGCGTCGTTCGCTATACCGATTCGACGGAGGGCCGACCGGACCGTGGCACGGGTCTGTGGATGAGACGACACGTACCGGGACGTGATGAACCATTCGAGGACTTCAGGTGAGAGCAGCACCTTGGAGTTCATGTCGCAGTTGTTCGCGGCACCGAACTGGTACAGGCGACACAGGCACGAGAACTGAAGCTGGACGGCCGCGGCTGACTTCGGCTCGGTCTTCACGATGAGCGCGCGCATTTCGTCGACGTAGGCGGTAAACCAAGGCTCGCGGTAGTGAATGGGCCGGTACAGCTCCAGGACCGCAGAGATGTCGTTGTCGCGGACGGCGGCTGCGAGGCGTCCTTTAGCCATCAGCAGCTCACCGACTCTGGCCAGGATCGCGGCCCGCTGGGAGGGGTGGCGACGCGGGTCGACGACTGCCCTGGCGGCCGCCTGCGAGGAGCGCCGCAGCGGGGTCGAGGCCTGTGGGCACGTCGCAACGGGACGCAGGACTTCGAGGGAGAACGGGTTGGCGTGACGGCGCGGCAAAGAAGCCCTTGCGTTCCGATGGTGCAGCGTGTAGCCTCATTGCAATCTTCTTGGGTTGCATATGGGCTTCGGCTGATCGCGGTAGGACGCGATTCGGTCGGGGCCTTTTTTGCGTCGTCACTCTGGGAGTGACGCTGCATGAGAGTTGCCTTTCTAGGTGTTGTCGCTTGGAATCAGGTAGTAGACGGCTCGCGAGAGCTTGCCGATCTGTGGGGTCGGTCCGGTCGAGAGCTTGTGTAGGACTTTGCTCACGTGGGCCTTGTCGTAGGACACGTCCGCTTCGCGGAGCGCCTTGTGGATGTCGGTGGTTCGTATGGGTTCCTCGGTCACCAGGCTGAGCACCTTCTTCCAGAAAGGACTGTCGTCTCGAAGGCTCTGCACGGGGCGTTCGCCGGCTTGGCGAGACAGGGCTCGCTCGATCTCGTTGAAGTGGAACGGGGTCGCCCGGCCGCCGGCTCGCACGACTTCGCCCTCGACGTCGACCGCAAGGCGGACGAGGTCGCGGATGGATGAAGACAGGCGTCGCAGCTGCTCTTCCTGGTGTTCGATCTTCATGGTTTTCACCTCCCTGAGGAACACCTTCCGTGACTGCTCTATCTCCTCGAAAGCCCCGAAATCGTCGCCCCACGAAAAAGCGGCCGATTTGTATAGCAAGTTGCGGCTTGCTGCGTACTCGAACAGCTGCTCCCCGAAGCGGTGCTGCCCCATAAACCTCAGTAGGTGTTCCGTCCGCAGATAGCGGCGTCCACTCCTGTAAGCGTTGAGATCTGCCGGAGGCACCTCGAGGATGTCGGCGACCTGATGGACAGGGATGTAGGCCAGGGGGCTCAAGCCCCGCCGGCGCGCCTCTCGCATGAGTCGAGCGGCGTCGTGGGCGGCGAACCAGGCCACGAGGTTCACCGCGAGGAACTCGAAGTCGTAGTCGTCCAGGTCAGCATTTGTGGGGTCGATCGGAAAGGCACCAGGTTCGACTCTGTCGACCGGCCTTCTAGACCGGTCTCGAGCGACGGAACGCATGACCATCTGTTGATGATAAAGGGATAAAAATCATCACAGTCGCAGTCGGGGCTGCTGCCTCCCCAGCAACAGGCCGCCGCGCAAGTGTTGGCAGAACCGGCCTTCAATCAGTGCCGAACGTCGGCGCCGCCACGACGGGGGCGATCTCGTACTCGACCCGCGCAACAGGTCGTGACATGTTTGCCGGAGGGGTACCGGCACCCTGCAACCCCACACCCGCGAGTCCAGGAGCAACGGTCAGCCATGAGATCTCACTCAGCCCTCTACGTGGATGCGGGGTATCTGCTGTCAAGCGCAGCGACCCGCCTCACCGGCTCGTCCCTCCGTCGGGGGATTGAGGTGAACTACACGGCGTTGATCTCCGCCCTGGCCGAGGTCGTCCAACGAGACTCCGGACTTCCGTTGCTCCGGGTCTATTGGTACGACGCTGCCCGCGACGGTAAGGCGAACCCCGTGCAGGAGGGCATCGCGCTGCTGCCAAACGTCAAGCTCCGCCTCGGCCGAATCGGTGTCGACGGGGAACAGAAGGGCGTCGACCTCCGCATCGGCCTAGACCTGGTCGGGCATTCCCGTGCGGGCAGGATCGACGTGATGTACCTGCTTTCAGGGGATGACGACCTGACCGAGGCCGTCGAGGAGGCGCAGGCGCAAGGCGTGCAGGTGACCGTCCTGGCCGTCCCCTCCTCTTCCATGAGGCCGCACGGCGTGAGCCGACACCTTCTGTACTCTGCAGACGGCCTCGATCTCATCGATCCCGCAGTTCTGGACCGGACCGTGACGTCTACCCCGGCCCCGGCCATCGACCCGCCCGCCAAGACGGCGGCCGTCGAACCGTCGATGGACCCGGCCCAGATCGACGAGGTCGCCCCCTCGCGTCCGAGCCCTGCCGGGGTGGCGCGGCTGGTGCCGCCACTGACCACCAGAACCGCCGCCCCTCATGAGGGCGCGACCCCGGTGCAGTCAGTAAGTCGCAGCCCCATGGAGCTTGCGGAGAGCATGACCTCAGTCGCGAGGAAGACCTACTCGGCTTGGGCGGCAACGGCCTCGACTGAGCAGCTCAACGAACTAAGGGCGGGACGACCTGCCATTCCTCGCGATTTGGACCGGGCGCTTCTGGTCGACCTGTCGGGGGTTTTGGGCGAGTTCGAGTTGAGCGACTCGATGCGCTTCGGCGTCCGCGCCAAATTCTGGGAAGCCGTCAACAACGCGTAGCTCAAGGCTCTCCTCGAGTGGCTCCTCCGAGAACGTGTTCATGCTCTCCACGGTGCCCGTGCCGATACCTCCGCCTGGGCTAGCGCTGAACACGACTCGCTCCGTCGGGACGTCAAGCTGCGACGAACCGGATCGATGCAGCGTCTCGCAGCACAACAAACCAACTGCGAGGCAGGCCTTTCCGCGTGACGCCCGAATGTTTGGCACATCCCAAAAGGCCTGATAAGACACTAATTGCGCTCAAATGAGGCGAAAAGTGTCACAACTTTTTCGCGGCCGCATCCCGAAAATACGCATCCCAAGTGTGGACAAACAAAGGCGCCTCGGGTTCAGAACACTGAACTCGAGGCGCCTTTAGGGCTGAACTAGCCTATGGCGGTACCGGTGGGATTTGAACCCACGGTGGAGTCTCCCCCACACATGTTTTCGAGACATGATCCTTCGGCCGCTCGGACACGGTACCGGGAGTGAGTTTAGTACACGTCGCGGCCATGTCGGAAATCGGGTTCCGGGGGGCGGCCGACCCGCGCCTCCTGCGCTCGGGCGCCCCGCCGTGAAGCGCGTTCCGAGCCAAGAACCGGGGCAGGACGCGGTCCACGGGACGGAACGCGGTCCATGGCCAGCGCGCGCACCCGGTGAGCGTCCGCTGACGCGCCCGGCGT
>Ga0265780_10001413_pt1 | contig 33715 bp, 35 predicted proteins | sample P1T30metagenome_FD_192432 | JGI IMG/M metagenome (GOLD analysis project Ga0265780, IMG submission 192432) | Plant litter microbial communities from East Loma Ridge, Irvine, California - P1 T30 | ecosystem: Environmental > Terrestrial > Plant litter > Unclassified | place: USA: California...
CCAATCTACCACGCCAGATCTCATGCATGAGAATACCCGAATTCCTCGAACATGCTTTCGATTTCCCCCTTTTTCTCGACTTGTTTTTGCACCACCAAAAAAGGAAAACTGCAAAGTTCTTGTAAATGCTGGAGCGCTGTCCTGCCATCGCTGTCCTTGACCAATGGATCCGCTCCCGCCTCAAGGAGCCTTCCGATCGTGTTTCTGTTGGCATCGAACATGTACGCATCGACTGCCTGATGGAGGCTCGTGAGGGTGCGCCCACCCCACTCTTGTTCAATGAGCAAGTCCAGATCCGCGTTGTATTTGATTGCGAGTTCTAGAAGACGATCATCGCGTGATCGCATCGCTTCACGCAGCACGATTTTGACGTCGGCACCATGAGCAAGCATGGACTCCAAGGTCGTATAGCCCCTCGAGGACCCGTCAAGGATTTTGATGGCGTAGTAAAAGGGGCTCGTCAACTCTCTGAACTTGATGTTCAGATCGGCACCGTTCTCTAGCAAATACTCGACTGTATCTGAGCTGGAACTATGCACAGCGAAGTGCAGCGGAGTAGCCAGATATTTCCCGCAGTGGTTCATCACTTTCAACTTTATCGATCGCTTCCACGGTTTCGAGAGCCGACGTTTGCAAGACATGATGTGTTCCGCCCATCGCGTGAAACCAACGAAGCAAGCCATGTGTAACTGTGGCGGGTCTATATGCCATCCTGACAACCACCCGTGAGTAAACGGTGACGCTTGTCTAAACCGTGACCACCAACAACTGCGAGGGTCAGAGCGCTCCCCGAAGAAGTGATTATTTTTCGCAATCAAGGAACTCGCAAGCTTTCCACACTGCTATACATGTTCCGGCCGGAATAGATTGGCGTAATGAACAAGCGCAGAGCGGCTCCCAAGGGCGTTGAGGCATCGATCGGCCATGATCAGGTGACATTCATCATTTTTGACCCGAGCGCTTTCAACAGCAGGATCGTCGTCGGGCTGTGTGCGCAGCAAGTAGTCTTTCACTGACTGGTGGACAAGGACCACCTTTTGGCATTGTATCGATATGAGAGATCTACAAAGGTGGATGTAATCCCGCGCAGCTTGCTCTCGAGTCAACTGGCTGGGCACCTCCCATCCGACAGCGTCAGCGAGCTCCTCCACGCTCAAGGATTCCACGGCAAGAGCTACCCAGTGTAGGATCGAGATGCATATCTGCAGCTTGTCTACTGCAATATTGCGTATCATGCGATTGTATAGAGCGGGAAGTGCGGCGGGCAGTTCCTCCAGCGCCTCCAGAACTTGCACGACAGATGATTTTGTCAGCAGTTCGCTTACGGCGTAGCCGATCCATAGAAATGTGCCTTCGGACTTTCGCAGAAGCTCGGTTTGAATTTGCAAGGTGACGTCCTCTGAGAGATCGTGCCGGCGTGTGAGGTCCTCCATCTTCCGCGACGTGAAAGCCTTGATATCAGTGTTGACTTTGTCGTTGTTGTCTGGGTCGAGCAAGATCCGCCTCGCATTCTTGAGTTCCAGTATTTCCCGACTAACGACACAAATGCGCAGTTTGATCACGTCAGTTCCACGATACAGCTTAGCAAGATGAGAGGCAATCCATCGAATAGAGTCTTGTTCGCATTCGTCCAGGCCATCGATCAGGCAGTACATTGGCGTCATCGTAGCATCCTGTGCTAATTGCACAAAAATGCCAAAGAGAGTTCCCGGCGTGGAAACCACAGCTTGGGCGCGCTCTTGTGATTGGAAGTATGGCAAAACCAGAGAGGCTAACGCCGGGCGCTTCATCATGATCTGCCAGATGAGCGCTCGAAGAATCGCAGAAGAGGTACTGTTTCGATCATCTTCGCTATTGCAGAAGTAGTAGATGATGTCGTCGCGGTTCTGGCGCTCGAACTTCTGACTGAGAAAGATAGACATCATAGTTTTGCCCTTGCCCGGACCACCGCAAATCCAAAGCAAATCCGGGTCATCTCGCAGCCATGATTGATAAGTTGGGTCCGCCAAAATCCATTCGCAGGTGCCTGCCACCCTTTCACCTTTCCTATCGAGGAGGCGTTGACGGCCGATCTCAGGGTCGGTGAGAAAGAGGCTTCTCCGGCATTTCTCTTCACTGGTCTCGCCATCAGTGGCGTTGACATCTTGTATGGTATTAGCAGGAGCATGTAAAGCTGGATTTATGTGCACAGACAATTGTTAGTCACGTCTCCGTATACGTCTCCGAAGTGAGCTCTGCCATCTGCGGCGATCGTGGGGCCGATGTAGTTGTGACCACGTTGAGATGTGGCGATGCCTTCAGCTCTGGATCACGAGTGCGCCGATTGCATCCGTATTCAATTCTCAAAGGTATTGAAGCGATGGGAAGGTGCGATACGAGAAGGCTCAGCATGAAAAGCAAGGCTGCGACATCAGCTACATATATATGGTGCAGTACCAGCGACTCAGCCTCCCGCCGTGATGCGTTGGCAAAGAAATGCGACCATGCATGATCGCGACGGACAGTAGGCATGGGTCCCGATCGCATGCTCTCAATGGCACGCCATCAAATTGAATGGGCAAATGCCGCTGGTATTAGCGCTTTTTCACTATCATTTCCTAGAGGTGTGTGATAATTTTGCATCATCTTCCCAAGTACCTACTAGGTGAGCGCGCGAAGTGAGGTATCCGCAGCGGAGTCCCAAAGTCGTGCCCCGAAGCCAGGACTTCTGACCGCCATCCGCGTCTCCAACATCGAATCTCAAGAAATCGGGCACATCGCAAGGAGACGCCCACGATCGCCGCCATCGCAAGCCTCTACGGCCATTGCAGCACACACATTTCCCTTCAACATGCAAAAAGTCATCCAGCGCAGCCAGCTGGCCAAGCGCAATGCCGACCGTCGCCTCCAGAAGCTGGCCGAGCACCACGAAAAAGGCCAAGGCTGGTCCCGACGCAACGAAGCCCAGCGCCTTCGCAAATTCAACCACTCACTTATCAAAGAAGCCCGCGAGGCACGGAAGGAAGATTGGGCTCGAGGCGCCCTTGCGCCCAGGAGAGATGTTGGCGATTTGGCGGCTACGTACGGCAGCGTCGGCATGTTCAACATGAGCGTTGCGGAGAGGCAAGAGAAGAACAAGCCCAAGTGGAAGAGCATTGCCGAGGGCGACAGAGTTGTGGTGCTCAAGGGCAGGGAGAAGGGTAAGATTGGTGTCGTCCAAAATTACGACAACGACCGAGGCTCCGTGAAGCTCGAAGGCATCAACATGGGAGACGTCAACGTGCCGGAGTGGGCACAACAAGAACAGAATTCGGAGGAGCAGATGATGGCGGTGGCTTTCCCGATCCCTGTGGAGGACGTCCGACTGGTCTATCCTTTGCCGGACGAAGATGGCGTCCCCCGAGACGTTGTGATCGATCGTCTGGAACGGGTCAACGAGCAATGGGATCCCGTCAAGCGGGAATGGGATGATGGCGAGCGCGCCATCCCAGGCACAAACACTCTTATTCCCTGGCCTACAAAATACGAACCCGACCACATCGATCACCCGGACGACACACTGCGCATCAGCGTTGAAGAGGAGACTTTCCGCCCTTACCTCATGAACCCACCCATGCCATTGTCAGTAATCGACGAGCTCCGAAGCAAATACTCCAAATTCCGCACACGACACGACTGGGAGTTTGTGCAGAAGATGGAGGCAAGAGATGCGAGGGAGGAGAAGAGGAAGGATCTCATCAAGACCGTGCGCACACCACTGCAAGAACTGGCGGACATGCGGGCAAAGCAGAAGGCGGCGGCCGAGAAGGAGTTGACAGACGAGCAGATGGCGAAGATCGGAGCGGTTATCTCCAACGAGAGGACAAAGGCGGTGCAGAGTCTGAAGAGGGCGTAGTGGTGGAGGAAGCTCTGCTACTTTTCATTTCCGCTCAAGGACTTGTACCAATACCCAAGACCTCTGCTTTTGTAACTTGTATAAATGTAGGAATACTTTCCAATCCTCGTGAATCCTTGGTGGACTGTTCCCAAAGCCAGGGCATTCACTCTAGAAACACTTTCGATTCTGCCGTGTTACCAGTCTTCCCATGTTATGATCTATGCATTGCGCCAGCTCCAATGCCAAAGCCGACTCGTTCCAACCAACCATGCCAGCTCAACCCTCCTTCCTCCTTACCCAAACCTCATCTCCCTCCTCCCCACCCCGACTCTCCGCCTCCCAAACCTGCAACTTATATGACCCGCGATCGCACATACCGGTATTCACGTCAAACGCCCACCCATGACCCGGACACGTAATCCCCGCGCTGAAAACAATCCCAAAGTCCTCGATATCGTACAGACTGCCCCGCGACAGCGGATGCGTGCGGTGCGGGCAACTGTGGTTGATTGCGTGCAGTTTGTTGCGGTAGCGGAAGATCAGCACTTGCGGTGATAGCCCGATGCTTTCTTGCGCTTCGGAAGGGGTGAGGCGCCGGGGTCCTTCGGATGGGTTGTCCGAGGAGGGGAGTTGAAGGATTATGCAAGGGGGAGGGCCGTCGGCGGGGTTTGTGCTTTTGGCGATCTTGGTTTTGGGGGCGGCGGAGGGTTCGATGTTGGTTAGAGCGGAGGCTGGGCCGGCGAAGAGCCAGGGGTTGGACATGGTGAGCTCTTGGTTGGCGTGCTTATACTGGTGTTGATGTTGCTGTTGACTGGGTTTACTTAGGTAGTCTTAGTCAGCGGTGACTCCTCCTACTGAGAACCTCGAAGACTGCGAATCAGGATCAATGGAGTCCAGGATCATCAAATCAACACCAATCCGGGTGGCCAGAATGTGAACATTGACCCGGATGTATCGGCTGTTCTCCGAAACCAGGATCGCACGGCATCGATATTTCCGCAAAGAGTCAATCTAGAATACGAACCGGCTCCTTCGATACGGCCAGGTGACGTCGGGATGCTGGATGATATAGCACGTGCAGGTCAAGGTAGTATGACTGGATCTAATTCTCGTAAATGCCTCTCGACGACATATGTACAAAAGCTTAAGACTACTAGACTAACACAGGTACTGAACATACCTCACCGCACTCACCAATCAACCAGGGCTGCTTCCACAATGGCCTTCACCTTCTACGACAGCAGCATCGTCGCTTCAAAGCACGTCCTGGACAGCCTGACCCATCTCATCGACCTGGCAGAAAAACACCCTGATGCCTCAAAACTCCCTTCAGCCCGTCTCGCAGAAGACATGCGACCCTTCTCCTCCCAAATCCACCTCGCCTCCCAAGCAATCGAAAGAATGCTCTGCCGCCTTCACAAGCGCGAGCACGTCCCTGTCGAGGACAAAATCGCGACATTCGATGAGATGCGCCAACGCATCAATAGCGTCCACGCCGAGCTCGACGCCACCGACAAAGATGCCATCAACAAAGCTGGCGACGAAGTGGCTCCGACCTGGCTCACTCCGGACATGACTGTGAATATGAGTGGTTCTGCTTTCGCGATGGGAGCTTCTATGCCCAACATCTATTTCCATCTTTCGATTGCTTACGCCATCTTGAGGGCTGAAGGCCTGCCGATCGGGAAGTGGGATTATATTCAGCCGTTCATGCAGTATCAGCTTGGGAAGGCGGCGTGAGGGCTCCACTGTTGGTTATGAATGCGTACTGGAACCGGAACGCGAGACGTCTGCTCGTTGGGATCTGGCTTTCCTTGATATGCCTTTGGCACCCGAAGTATCTTAACAACCGAACAACTTGCAGGCATCCTTGGCCTTTTTACTTCAGCACTACTCATTACTTGCCAACCGCGGGAGGGGGGTATTTGAGACGCCACTTCTTCCCCCAAACCTGTGTTGTGACTACGCCGCAGACAAAGGCCGATGCTATGATCGCCGCCTGGCATCCGAAGCTCACGCCTGGTCCGGTAGCGGCAATCCACTTCAACTGGAAATAAGTGACGCAGAACCCTGCGGTCGTGCTAAAAGCAAGCGTCAGCGTGGAACTCTGAGATACATCGTTACGTGTTCAATGGGTTCTCTTACCGCCACGTATTAACAATCGCAGCAATAAGCGAAGCATGATTCGGGAAGCAATCGAGGCAGTACGCCGACACCGCAGTGGTAGCCGAAACCACAGCGAAAGCCAGAAAAGCCCATCCAATCAAAAGGCCAATCCAGTGCATCGAGTGCTCCAGCGTCTGCCCGAACAAGATCAAGCCGGTGAAACTGACAAGCGTAGGAGCGTAGGTGCCCCAGAGCCGGTTCTCGAGGACGTAGACGCCTGCATGTGAGCGGATGTATCGAGCTTGTAGCCAGCTATTGAACCAGTCGCCCCAAAAGGCGCCCATGACTGCTCCTATAGTAGGCGCAAGCCAGGTGAGTGCTAACGCTGAGTGGCTGAAGGAGTAAGGAGGTGGGAGCACTAGCTGAGAGATGGTGGCGACGACGCCGATGTTCCAGGCTACGAGCAACATCACGTAGATCACTGTGACGAAGAAGACTTGGGGCTTGATCTGTACGAGGAAGAGATCTTTTATCACTCTGACCGGACTTGGGCGACCGTGGGCTTTGCACCCGGCAATTCCGATCAGGAGTTTGAGTTGGGCGAGAATCCCGTGCTGTTTATGTTGGGGATTTCCGCGATCATACAGCGTTTCGTCTCCAAGAGCGATTATCAGCAGCGTAGCGAAACCGTGGAGTCCCGCCAGGATGCCAAAGTTAGCTCGCCAGGAGACTACTTGCGAAAGCCAGGCTGCGAAGAACGGTCCCAAGTATAGAGTTCCAACGAGGAACAGTACCCAGAGATTGGTGTACCGCACTCGCTCGTGGAAGAAGAACCTACAAAACGTCAGGATCCCAGGGCTAGCACTCACACCATGAGAACTTACAGATCGTGCACCATGCTCAACCCGATGACCTGCGGCGCCGTGTTCACAAATCCTTGCAACGTGCGGAAAGCGGTGAAACACGCATAATTCGGCGAAACCGCAGCTGCCATTACGACGAGAGCGGTCAGGAGCTGTGACCAGAACAGGACTGGCAGACGGCCGAAACGCTGGATTAGAGGTACTGCTAGGAGGCCGCCAGGTCCTTGCAGGAAGATGCCACCGGAGACTGAGGCTGCCACGTCATGCACGGACATGTGCCATTCTTGCGCCTGGGCTTCAAAGAGGACCTGTGGATCGTTGCATGTCAGTAAGCCGTACGGTCGGGAGCGTGCTCTTGCATCGACGTGCCGTTCCCCATATCATTCCGAAATCGGTAAGCTACAATCTTGTCAGCGTTGTTCAGAGATGTCAACATTCGCCTGCTTCATACCATCGATGCGAAGATCAAAGACAGCAAGACTCTGTATTTCTTTCCAGGCGTCCAGTTAAGAACATCTTCCGGATCATCAGAGGGCTGCGGGATCAAGACAGTCTTGCCATCTTTAGCAAGCTTGACATCCGTAGCATCCGCGACTGTGAAAACCTGAAGATCGCCGTGTCCTTCGTCGTAGATGTTGTAACACTCGTCTGGATTCTGCGAGAATTGCGCCGCCGCCTTTTCCGTATTGATCTGTGTTTCACGGACGAACATGTCGCCTCTTGGTGAGAGCGATGACATGATTGTGTTGATCCTATCGATAACTGTCGATGTTTTCTGCGGTTAACATTAGACCTCTCCACGATGCCTGGGAAGGAGATGTAAGACTGAGGAGTCTCTTGTCGCTTTCATCGGAGCAATTATCGCATTTATAGTTGCGATGTGGTTGCACAAACAATGATCGTGAGCACTCACAACCAATCAAGCTCGAGAGCTGTGGCGAGATCGCGGGTCGAGAAATGTCAGACAACCACGTCTTACTTTACTCTGTCCGACTGAGGATACATGTGGTTTACAGCATCCTATCTTGTCAGTGCTAATTTGTACTTGCAGCAAGTGCAACAAACTGGAGATCGGCCTTAGTTACTGATGACTCTCGTGGTATTATGATTAGCTTACAGCTGGTGATGTAGTGAAAAAAATCATTCTGGACTATAGTTTACGGTCCACCTATGTCCCGTGATCAGGCCATGGCCCGACTATCACGCTGTCCAGCGTACGCATGGCTTACACCTCTGGACGAAGCGTCGGTACTAAATGTGGTGAAGCTTTTGGGGGAGCTGATTGGACGATGTCAAAGCAAGCAGGAGGCAAGCAACTCTTCTCGTTTCTGTTCTTCTCCACCGGCTTTACATGCCTTTCAGACTCGTTGCTCCATGTCTCGAGACATGCATGCATTGACAGGACAACTCAGTGCAGACTTGTGAGCAGCATCAATGGAAGATGCATGTCTCGAACAAGTACCAAATGATGGTACAATAACGGTGTCTATGTCTATGAACATGTGTATCAATAATCTATAGTGTAGATGATTGCGTCGAGTGGTCGACGACTGATGAAAACGCCTATACAACCCAGAAAGCCGTCTGTCGGCAACAAACAAAAAGCCCTGCCTTGGCAGTGGCGTGGCGAGAGACACAAGGCTAAGCGCTGTCCAGTCTTCCTAGCAGCGTACAAATATCCTCCATCGTCTCCAATTCCTTCATCTTACAAATATGTTTGCACTCGTTTTCTTTAGCTTTACTCGGTCCTCTTGAAGACCATGCGAGCGTCCTCGCCAGAAGCAAAAGGCACGCCGAGCTCGAACAACTGGGTGCAGACGCGAGAGAAGTCGGCGAAGAAAGCGTCCTGGTCCTTGGCGTAGCGCTCAACCACAGGGCGGAAAGCCTTGTCCTTGACAAGCGCCATGTCGGTCGGCAGCATCATGATGGACTTGGTCTTATTGTCCTCGAACTGAACGGGGCCGGCCCACTTGCGGTGTTGCCAGCGCTCGCTCAGCAGCAGCTTGTAGTAGTCGTTGGTGAGAGTGATCGGGGAGAAGGTCCAGGGGCCCTCGAAGCCCGAGCGGTCGGTGTGGCAGCGGCCGAGAGCGTGTGCGCCGGAGAGGGTCACGATGTCCTGGTCGTTAAAGCCCATGCGGTGGAAGATGGCGCGCAGGTGGTCGTTGCCCTGCGAGGCGTCGGGCAGGCGGCCATCGGGCGTGCAGTAGCTGATGTCGCGGTCCTGGCGGCCGGGGCGCCACTGGATGTCGGGGCCTCCCATTTCCTGGATCGAGCAGGCGGCGGCGAGCGTCCAGAGGTCGGAGTAGGAGATCCAGGGGAAGGCCTCCTTCACGGGCTGCAGGAAGTCGCGGGCGGCGACAAGGCCGGCATTGGCGCCGTGGTCGCCCTCAGGAGGGAAACGCATGGTGGCGCCGTTGGAGCCACCAGTGCCGGTCTCCTTGTCGTAGGTGCCAGAGGCGTGCCATCCGAGGCGGAGCAGCACAGGGCCGTAAGAGCCGTCATCGTAGTCGTCCTCGTCGATGAGCTTCTTGGCGATGAAGTCGTAGACCTTTTGGTAGTCCTCACGGCTGGGGGAGAATGTGCCAGAGCCCTGCTGGCCCTGGGCGGCGCTGCCCTGCTTGAGAGATTCGGGAGTGCCGCTGGTAGCGTAGTAGCCGAGACCAGCGAGAGCGATAGCAGCGATACCACCGATCAGAGCGGTGTTGTTGCCACCAGAGGGCTTGGGAGCCTCGCTGGCGTAGCCACGGCGGGCCTGACGCTGGAAAGCCTGGCGGGGAATGGCAACGCGGCGGGCAGCGGGCCTCATGGAAGAGGCAAGGGGAGTTGCGCGCAGGGCGCGGGTGGCCATCTTAGCGGTGGTAGCCATGTTGTGATGTGATGTAGTGAGTAGAGATCGGGTAAGGAAAAGAAATGGGTATCACAAGGGAGAAGAAAGACAGGTGAAAGACAGGAATGACAGAGTGGAGGAGGTGGTCAGCAAAATAATAATGGAAGGTCTTCGGCGACCGCACGCACGTCAACCCAAACGGCGTTCTGCACGGTCCCTGAGTCTTGAGAGAGAAGAGAGGCGGATGCTTGCAGCGATTCGATTCTTTCGCCGTCGGAACTCCAGAACGGGGCGATTGATGGCGAAACCGTTCTGAAGGGACCCACCGCACTTATCGTCAATCGCCGCCAGGGTGCCGAGCGACCTTGTACCTACCGTCCACCGTTATCTCTAGATCCATCATGGCTGTTCGTCCGCAGACTGTTCCGAGAGCTCGTATGCCATATTCATGGGACGTGTGTTAGGATGGAGGCTGTATGGATCTTTTGCAGGAGACGAAATTGACGAAGTGTCGTTGTGACATCCTCCTCCTCCATGTGCTGCAAAACGTGTGCCTTGCAGCGCTAGCGTGAGCCTCGTTACTCATCTGGTCTCTCATTGGCCGATGCGATCGCGGCTCTGTCAGCCCTACGTCTCGCCTTTCACTTCCCCTTTAGGAAGTCCGCACGCGAGATGCCAGATCTTGGGATCGTCGAGACCATGATTGCCATCAGGCCGAAAGGCGCACTACCTCCAAACAACACTTTCAGCCTTCTCTTCTCATCGACAACCACATGTGCCGGGCACTACTCAGATACAGCACTCGCCTTCTGTTGATGAACACATGCGACTAAATCAAGATTTCCAGCGATGAAGGTGTCAATTGCAAGTCTACTTGCAAAGCGTATCGCCTGATACCAGGTAGAGGTTCACAATATAGGATCACGTTTTCTTCCTCCCTCTCTTCTCCTTCTCACACAGCACACAGCCCCTTGACCTTCGCAGCACCAATCCCAACCAACCCGTCGAAATACTCCAAAACAGTCTCGACCGGCACCATCTCCATCGCCCCAAACGCCGGGTGCGAAGATCTCAACACCTGACCACCCCACAGGACTCGCAAGAAGTGACACCCACCGCCAGCCTTGCTATAAAGCTCAAACACAACCTCGGCACCCATCCCCGGCCAGACCATCGTCTCGAGCTGCAGAATCGAAAGCAAGCGTGAAATCGAGCCATCGTGGGCAACATTGTGGCGGTAGATGGGCCTGCTGCTATTCCTCTCACTCGCCGCATCACGCAAGTTCTGCGCCAGCTCCGCGATCCAAATGCCGTAACCGCTCGTGCTGGCGTGCAGAGACTCGGCCGAGTCGCGGTAGGTCAAGGAATACTCGTACTCGCCTAGGCGGAAGACCGTCTCTGCTTCGGCCAGGCTGACGCAGTCTGAGGAGTCGTTGGCGTTGCAGGGTAGGGGTTTGGCGTGGCAGAGGCGCGAGGAGAGGTTGTCGAAGTAGTGGTCTAGCGACTTGTGCCAGCCTTGATCGTCGGGGTCGACGCCGGAGAGGGTGTCGAGGCGGGTGTAGAGGCTTGCTGCGGCGTTGATGTGCTCGAGCCAGTCTGGGTTGGAGGAGCCGGCGGCGAATGAGCTGAAGAGGGCGGTTGAGGCTGGGCAGCTGTAGCCTGGCTCAAGCGAGTCGACTGAGCTGGCTTGGATGAGGAGGGGGGTTTCTTTGTTTGCGCGCGAAGGGTACATGCCTGCGATTAGCATGCTGGCGACTTGGCTGGTGATGACATTGTTAGTGACGCGATAGGTCGTGGCCTTGGGGTCGTAGTCGGCCGGCAGGAAGGATAGCAGGTTCGAGTACACGCTCTTCAGGTCGACGCCGTGTTGGTGGCTGTCGTCTAGACCTCCACGAGTGATCTGCGGGAATTGACAAGTTCCATTGAATCCTTTCGGTGTAAGCGGGTTGGAAGGCGAGGTAAAGGCGCTCCAGTAGGTGTCTGCTGACTTGTTGCCAGCAGGGTTGATGGGCTGGCCTCCATAGAAGAGGGCCTCATCATTGCAGTACCACGGGTAGTTTTCCACTGGGAAAGTGTTGTCGGCGTAAGGTGTGCGCTTGTGGTGGCGGTGGATCACTTCAACGTATTCAAGCTTGAAGCTGGGGTCCTTGACACGCGGATAGCTCTTGGGGTTGACGTGCGGCATGTTACAGTAGTTGTGCGTGTCAAGTGGACCTTGACTTGTGTTGAAGATGAAGCCGTACGTGCCGGTTCCATTGATGGCGGATGAGAGGCTGTTGATCTGCGATTTCGCTGGCGCGTGCCAGTCCAGGTCTGCAGTTTGGTTCGTAGGACATGATGTCCTGTTGGTTGCAGTATAGCTTTGAGCCGATGCGGTGCTGAGATGTGAGAGCGCTACAAGAAACGATGGTGTGGAGTAACGCATGATGGTGGTGATGGCTTGATGTAAGGTGATGATGACGAGAAGGGAAATCAGGACGGTTATATACGATGGCATCCATGGTGGCATCTTTTGATGAAAGAGTAGCGCTGATGTCAGTTCTTTTCCCATGCTTGATGAGCGATAGACGGAAGGTGGATCTCTCGCCTGCTTTCAATGTTGTGTCTCCAGAAACGTGGGCGGCGTCAAGCAAGATCATTGGTGAGCTCAGTCAGCACCAAGACCTCGTCGTATTTGACATTCAGACTTCCAAGCCATTTGAAGTATGGTTAAATATTGATAAGAGCCAAAGCGATGAGGTTGCGGGAGCATCGGTCTGAGATGTGGCAAAGTAATCCGTTGTCTTGTCTATTTGAGGAGACTCCCCCAATGACAAATTTCGGCGACCATTCGTCCTCTTGATCAACTCGATGAGGGTTCAATGGTGAATTGACCTACCTCTCTCCAGAACCGAGATCGACCGGCATGTAGTTTCATCCCAGATTCATATGTAGGTTGTGTGCTGTTCGTTGAAAGGCCGAAGGTTTTTGAGAGGTAAAAGGAAAGAGAAGCACCAACACTAACCCTGGACACGAAGGTCTCTAGGTAGTGACGTCTACATAATTTCGCCTCATTCACTCGCGAGACCTTCACCCACGACAACATCTCTGCGCTTGAACTGTTCGCAGTGTATCGAAACGCCCATAACTCGGCAATCGCCATGAGACAGCGAACAGAACTGTATACCATTCAAAGGGCGATCAAAGACTAGTTGTAGTAATATCATCCTCTACAGATGCCGAGGACTCCAATCAATCATCGAAATCAATGGAAACGACCGCACCAGCACAAAAGCGACTTCGAGCGCGAACATTCTCAAACCCTCACTTCATCTGGAGACTCACTTCATCTGGGAACACCCCGACTGCAGTCTGGCTATGCTTGTCCGCGGTCACATCACCAAGGCTTTGATTCATTTTTGCAACAGCACTCCTGGGCATGCCCACCGTAGTAATTGACCCTTCTCCTACCAAGACGTTCCCAATCGTCTGGTTCGTTAGCTTGGCAGGAATTTGGCTCGCATCACCGTAGATGAGAAGAGATCCGCCTCCAAGATCTGGGCTTGCTCGCCGACTTCTTGGATTGCGTCTTCGAGATCACCCTGTGCTTCGTGTTCCGGATCTCGAACTGCAAGTTGAAGCTGATTCCTGCGCTCGATGAGCTCGTCGCTGAGTTGCTGAGCCCAATCACGGTGGGCCTCGATCTCGGTCTCAAGGACTTGCATCTGTTGCCTTGCGCTCTGCCGATCAGCATTGGACGACTGCTCCGAACGGAGCTGGACCATTCTGTGTATGCGTTAGCATTCGCATTAATCCGATACTGGAACTACTCACAACTGCGTGGTCTGTACGGCTTGCATGGAGGAGTACTCGCAGCGAGTCGAGTGGGGCAAGTATGCCTGTCAAGTCCGTGGAAATGTCCTCGAGGACTTCTTTGGCCTCAGCCACATCGTCGATGTTGTCGCGGAGTTGTTTGATGCTGCTCAGAGCGAAGGAGGTGATGCCAATCGTGGCGGCGGTGATGCTGAGTGGATCCATCTTAAATGATCTGCTTACGATGTACAACCTTGGAAGAAGGCTCACTCTCGAGATGTCAAGTGTACGTCGAACAGCGGGGTCCCGAGTGCAGTAATCACGAGGCTGAGATACACCACAGCCGCACTTCGTCCCTTCGACTCTCAGCCTGGTCGACTGGCATGGGAGTCGGTCGAAACCACACATGATCGACAAACGCAAAGCTACCAGACAGCAATCCCAGCAGTGCGGAAATGGCTGAAGTGCCACGGACATAGCAGATCGGCAACGTCCGCACCGGGCCCAGTGGCCAATCGTTCGTGGGACACGCTGGCAGAGATGTCATTTTCTCAAACACTACTGATCCCCAGGGTAATGTCTGCATCACAGCACTATCTTCGATTCGCGCTGACCAGATGATGCCGTAAAGTGGCTCTGGACAAAGCAATTGCAGATTGCCGCGGCGCACTCCTCATTACCAATCCCGAAGTCGACCGTGTAACCCTTATTACCGCCAAAGGGACTCGAGCCTCTGGCACGTGTGAATGGATCAGGAAAGAGCCCAACTACCAGCGGTGGCTGGGGGGAGATATACCACTCTTGTGGATCTGCGGAGGTCCAGGCAAGGGCAAGACCATGCTCTCCGTTTTCCTTGTTGAAGAGCTGGAGCTGAGACAACCGGTTCTCTATTACTTTTGCGCCAACGAGGACGAGAAACGGAATAATGCCTCGGCCGTACTACGAAGCTTCCTTTGGCAGGTCACAAGAATTTATCCGGACCTCACTCAACATTTCCTTACACTCCTCGGAGCAGGAGAGTCCAACGCTACTAGAAAAACAGAGGCATACCTGTCATCTGTGGAGACGCTCTGGATGGCGTTCCTCAAAATGTGCCATGACCCCAAAGTCGCCGAACTTGCCTTCATCCTTGATGGACTCGATGAGTGTGATCAGAAATCGCGGGACTGGCTGGCCTCGAGATTCTTTGATTTGGGGAGGAAACAGGATGTTCAAAACTCACACCCTCCAAAAGTCGTCATTGTCAGTCGGGATATTCCACGGTTGAGGCTGTGCGACAAACTTCGGCTAGATCCAGACCATGACGGGAAAATCGACGAAGACGTCCGAAGGTTCATATCATCCCGCGTGCAAGAGCTGTGTGCTACAGATGGATTTGAAGAGAGACACAAACGACACGTGGAGAGTACACTGCTCGAAAGGTCGGAAGGGACGTTCCTCTGGGTCGGATTCGCCATGGCAGAACTGCAAGCGAAGAATACCGTGCTCGAGATTGAGCGAGGTTTGGATGAATTGCCTTTCGGTCTCCCTGCGTTGTATGGCCGAATGCTTCGCCAGATTGCTACCGAACACACGGAACAAATCACGAAAATTCTTCAGTGGACAGCACTGTCGGTTCACCCGTTGTCTCTTTCAGAACTTGCGGAAGCGATACATTGCAAGGCCACGAGACTTCGCTCTGCAAAAGAGGTGGTGCGAGACTTAGTGACTCTTTGTCATCCCTTTTTGGTGATTCGGTCACAAGCAGGACTCCGGAAGAGTTCGTCTGCAGACGATCTTCCCGTCAAGTCTGAGAGAAATGCGGCACAGACGAAGCAGAACATGGACGAGAAGCAGACCGTCAACCTGATTCATCAATCAGCCCGAGACTTCATAGGCAACAGTGATATGCCAGCAGTTTTTCGATTCCAACGAGAAAGTGCCCATTTGGAGATGGCATGGAGATGCATGGACTTGATTCAGGAATCCGCCAGATCTTTCACTGAGCACCGCGGGGTGTCGCATGGTTTCAATTTCCGACGCGAGGAATTCTACGCAATTGTGCCTGGATCCACTGGAATGATTCGTGATTCCGGGTCTCAGAATTCTATGGTTGAATATGCAGCACAAAATTGGCCAGTACACGCTCGAGAGGCATCTTCAGCCGCCGGACCACTATCGGAACATCCAAGTGGATTCTTCGATGAAGACTCTATAGTGCGAATTTGGTGGTATCTCAAAGAGGCTAAGCGTCAGCGTTCCTGGGATGAACCTCCCGCTATCTCCGATTCATTGCAACTCGCCGCATACATCGGGTTTGTTCCATGGATCGAAAAGGTCTTCGCGAGCGAACGGTCGCGGAGACCTGAACTCGAAAGGAAGATCGAGTGGAACCGCAAAAGCCCCCTCGAGTATGCGGCAGAGATGGGCTTTGGTGTGGCATGGAAGGCGCTGCTCGAAAAAGGATCCCGGCTCGATTGGCGGTCAGAACGATTCAATCAGTTCCCTTCAACCCGCGCTCTAGTCTGTAAGTTTGCTGCGTCTGGGCAAGAGATGGCTGTTCGAGTTTGCATTGAATACGATAAAGATTTGGTAGCTGCAGATGCATATGGGACGCCTTTACATCACGCAGCGGCGGGAGGCCATCACACGGTGGTGCAGCTATTGCTCGCCGCCGGAGCAGACTGTGAAGCAAAGCATGATGGACAAACCGCGCTGATGGAGGCAGTCAGACGCAGACACAGTGCAGTCGTTCAAGTCTTGCTTGATTTCGGAGTTGAACGTGAAACGAAGAACCGCGACGGGGCAAGTGCGTTGCACTTGGCAGCAAGACTGGCAGAAAAACTGCCAAAATATCTAGACCACCACATGATGAGGATGTTGTTGGATCGAGGTGCTTTGTTAGACGATGCTACGGCTCTATGGCTTGCGGCCAGGTCAGGGAATGGAGTAGAAGTGAGGCTGCTGCTTGACCGAGGTGTCCCAGCCGATATCAAAATCCCTCACTGTAGGACGCCACTCTATTGCGCAGCTCTCGAAGGCCACGACGATACCGTACAGCTGTTGATCGACCGAGGTGCCAAACTTGAGACGATTGCTGAGGCGTACGATCTCGCACGGGGCCAGACCATAATGCATTTGGTGACTTCTAAGTTCGGACAAGACGAAAGATTTGGGCGTATTGTGCAGCTATGCCGCAGCGCTGGAGCCAACATCAACGCTGTGGATGACGAAGGACTCACCGCGCTGCATCTTGCAGTCATACAACCTTGGAATATTGAACAGACTACGTTGCGAATCAAGGCGCTAGTCCTCCGGGGAGCCGACGTCAACGCTGAAGACAATCATGGCATGACCACGCTCCATCGCGTTATCGAAAGGGGCGCGCCTGAGCTCATCGTGAAAGCTTTCCTCGACCTCGGGGCTGAAGTCAATGCGAGAGACCATAGAGGACGGACACCGCTGCATCTGGGTGCTTATGGTTGGATTTTCGATCCAGAACCCATAAAATGGATGCTTGACCGCGGGGCAGATATCAATGCTCTCGACAGTGAGGGCATGACACCACTCGACCACGCACGTTCGTTGTTCCACGATAGCAGCACTGCTGAACTGTTGATGGAGCTAGGGGCGGTCGAGGGTCGCCGCACGGGAACACCTGTGAGCTTGGAGCACTCGGAACCTCCAAATGCCTCATAATTCTACCAACTCCTGATCAGGGTGCTCCGGAAAGTCATTGGACACGATAGCAGAGATACAACAGTACAATCTTGCCAAACTATCGCACTGGCAAGCGCAAGCCATACGTTTTTGCGCAATGGCAAGGGTCTTCGGTGATATGCTGTGAGGGTAGAGCAGGAAATTTCGCCAGCGATTGCGGCTTTCGATGCGACTTCCGATCATTTGGCGTTCCATCGTGCGCGCGCGAGCTGTTGGGCTTCCTCTCAGAGCAAGCACTTTCCAGATCATGGCTTTGCTCGGTGGGTCTTATACCTGTCTGACTACTATCATGCTATCTGTAAAGAGGCGCGTAAAGTTGCTGGACATCTGAATAGAATGAGTCGTAAAGAAGTAACAAGTTGTCCCAAACAACAGACTTGCCGACTTGGCTGAAAGAGTCGGGAGAGCTGCGTGGTGTCTCGATGCTTGGACTAATGAGAACTCAATGTTGGTACGGTGGACCGGAGGCTTGATGATGTCAGTCGTTCTTCGAGTATTGTCATGCCTGAGGTGATGACGCTCGAAATGAGACGTCAATACCGGCGTGAAGAGACGGTTGCTTTTGGAATCTCGCAGGACCAGAGTTGTGAGTCTCGCGGGCCCGGCGCTCGTCTCTGATGTACCGTAATGCAGATTTCTGCCTGGTGTAACATAGTTCAGTTAGCCGATTACGTCCAGCACCGACTACCCAGACATACTGAAATACCAATGTTGGAAGTTCGTGGAAAATACCTTACACGTTGTTGATACTACAAAGTGTCATATGCCGCCTGTCTTCAAGTTATTCCAGCACCTGGCAATACGAACTGCAGGCCAGAGCGCCGCCACAACACCAGCCAAGAAGCTCTTGTGTTCCCGCAACAACAAATTCGGGCCACAGCATCCCGGCCGAGTCTTGGCTGTGAACACAAGTGAAGTCATGTTGTTGCTGCAGTCTCACAGCGAACGAGACGTTGGGCATGTTTGTGATGACTCAAACAACGGTCGTTGCGTGGGACATGTAAGACATTGTGTGATGATTCCACGCTCGGCCTGGGATGGCGGTCTTGTGGAATCCGCCGAACACCCGACAGAATATTCATCTGGCGCTTTGTGAAGACGTATGAACAAATGTGTCATGCCGGTGGGGAGAAACAGCGATGATGGCTGGGGGTAAATTGAGTGGTTGTGGAGCGTGCACACAGCAAATGCCAGCATTTGTGAGGAAGGCACTCATGGGTAGCAACTCTAAACCAACTTCACGGGTCGAGTTGCAGCCACAGAGGATGATAGGCGCGACCGTTGAGGCGCCTGCTTATCGCCAGATATTGCGCAACGCCCCTCGAGTCCTTTGGCGATCACATGAAAATGCCACGCCGAAGACGAGAGATGCAGCTCTCCGTTCCCGTGAGCGCCACGTTTCCAGCAGGTAAGCTAGGTGAGCCCAGCCACTTTTCCAAGTTGCCCCGGCAATCTAGCCCTTGTTTACCAACTCTACAGGGGACTTGCACCGCCCCACGGCCAATTAGACACTCGAGTCTCGACGCGCATGAACTGGCCCGTTGATGGCTTGTCAGGCCTTCGATATTACGCTTCCGCCTGAGCCCTGAAACGGATCCCATAGGCGATCGGAACCAGACTCGAGGACGAGCTGCCACCTTCCGTAATACTTGAGTACTCGAGCGCGTGGCTGGCTCTCTGCGGGGGTTTGTTGACCACTGTCGCTTACGGCCGCGTACCTCTCCAGCCTCGCGGTATTGCTTCTTTCCCTACTGTACCACCTACACTCTCTCGACACTCTCCTGCTGTGCGGCCGGTTTGTTGTGACCGTCGTACGTACAGAGGCGAATACTGCCCACGACTCGAGCGCCCACTGGAGACCAGGACCCGACAAGACGGCAACTCATGAGCACGACTAACAAGGACACGGCAGCGTAGGAGCGCATTACGGACACTTCAACAATTCTGTCCCACCAGAAAACTCGCCCACCATCATTACATACCCATCATGAGTTTCTTTCGAAATTCTCTGGCCGCCGTGACACTGGCTGGAGTGGTTGCTGGCGAGATGCTACCTTACAACCCTTCGAGGATCTTGCTTCAACGCAACTCTTCCCTAGCCTACATTTTCGAGCCTTCGCAAGATCAGCCGGGCCAATCCAGGTTTCTCTCGCTGGATCTTTCACAGACGATTTCGACAGATGACACGCCTTTTACGACCAACTCGGACACACTACCATTCTTGGAAGATGGAAAGCAAATTCCATTCACGCCTGTCATGGATACTGCGAATGGGCACATTGTGGCAGTGACGGGAGACTGCGCGGAAGGTGCAGAAGGCATCAAGATCTACACCTTGTCGCCAGACGAGGATGGTCAGACGGGGAATGGGACTTGGAAGGAACATGAAGCTAGCGATAAGCTTGGTGATCAGGGCGAACACGCAGGTGCCAATTTCCTGGCTGCAGGAATGGCATTCTCTGGTTACACCAATGGAAGCTTCTCGGACTCGACGCTGTATCTGTTCGGAGGAATGTGCCCTTTCGCCAACAGCACGACCGAAACTTGGGCAAGTTCAGGCAATTACTCCAACATGATGCTTACGATGTCGGCGCAAAATCCCGACGAAAACGACCTGGACTACGAAATCAGCCTCGCCCCAGGAAGAGGCCCACCGATCGCCGAGGCTGGATTCACCATCACTGGACTGCCACCCACCTTCTCCAACGCCAATGACGGCAGCCCGCAGTACCAACAGCAAGACTTTGTTCTACTTGGTGGCCATACACAAGCCGCTTTCATCAACATGTCACAAGTCGCTCTCTTCTCGCTACCTCAGGAGAGCTGGACTTTCCTCTCTGTCAAACAGCCGAACAGTGCGAACACCGAGCTAGCTGTCCGACAAAATACACAAGAGGTAGAACCCAGGTCTGGACATACTGCGGTTCTCAGCGAGGATGGAGCCAGTGTGATCTTATTCGGGGGATGGGTCGGTGATATCAACACGCCAGCCCAACCCCAACTGGCGATCATGAGCTTTGGCGCCGGCTTCGGTGGCCGCGGTGGATGGACCTGGACGGTGCCGGAGCAGAGCGACAACGGGCTTGGGGGTGCCGGAGGGCTCTTTGGACACGGTGCCACTATGCTGCCCGGCGGTATCATGATGATAGTCGGCGGCTACTCCATCCCTGCTCTCTCTTCCTCACAAAAGGTCAGACGTGACATCTCGCAATTCAACGAGAAGGTGATGCTGTTCAACACTTCATCGAACAGCTGGATCCAGTCATACACAAAGCCTGTCGAGGCAGCTCAGCAGGAGGAACCCAAACCAGGAGCGCTGCACAAGAGTTCGCAAAAGGCCGGCCTTGGAGTGGGACTCACGTTTGGTGTTCTCCTCTTGGTGGGACTGGTAGTCTTCTACTTCTGGTACATCCGGAAGTTGAAACGCCAACAGGAACACCAAGAACGCCTTCTAGCCTCACGTGCCTCAGAAGGATCTTTCGGCCAGCCTTTCCTTGAAAAGGGAGACATGGAAGGTCAACAGGGCGGCCCTTCAGTCATTGGCGATTACTGGCAACAGTCACGCTCCAACGAGGAGTACCCTTGGATGCAGGAAGAGGTTCACCAGCTGGGAAATACCACTGGCCTTTTCTCTGACAAGCCAAGTCCCACGCGTGGTCTTCGCAAAGGAGTACCTCAAAAGAACTACCAATACCATGCCGCACCTCGATACGATGAAAAGCGCATGAGCCGCGGCAGTGGTCAGATCCACCCGATTGCAGAACACGAAGATGAGGACAGCATTTCCAGAATACCTTCGGGCAGCGGCGGGCCTCCATTGACTGAGGCACAGAGACAACTGAGAGAGGTCGAGCGCGTCCTTGCACCACAGAGAGAGAGTCAAAGATGGTCAGAAGACCCATTCCGGGACCCAGAACCGAATCCTCTAGGAAGCCACCCGTACATGCCCCTTGACACGGGAGACACAGTTCGCCGCGTGCCCACCAACGCTGGCCGAACAGTGTCGCCTCAAAGAAGGAACAACCCACATAACCCGTTCGATCAAGACGGCGTGCCAAACTGGACAATAGATCATCACCCCGACGAGCCCCTGATGTTCAACTCATACGGCCGAGTCTCTCCAACAAGGAGTGATGAACGTACCTCCTCTACTCTCAGCGACCAGTCACGCCGCTCGACCAATTCTAGCAATTCGTTAACCCGCACAATGTCAACTCGCACTGGCGCCATGCTCGCCGCTGCCACTGCTGCTGCAAGCGCAGCGATGATTCCACGCAGTGCCAGTAGAAGCCCTGATCGCCATTCTTTCTCCGAGGAACCTCAGATTGCTTTGCGTGATACTGGCCGCAAATCGCCACACTCTATCACACGCACCCGCACAAATACCGACCCATCCATCAACGGCGCTGGTAACGCGGACGCAGAATCCTTCATGACAGCCCGCACATCCTTCGTCCAGCTCCAGGCAGAGGGCGAAGCTCTCCTCGGTGGTCGTCGTGATGACCCGTATCACCGCGCAAGCGCCGCCACATCCGCTGCTCGCCCTCAGACAATCGCAACAGCACCAGCACACTACCCCGACCTCGTACCCGCAGCCCTGCACTCTCGCAAGCGCCCTCAAGGCCTCATAGGCAGCATCCGCCGCGCCATCGGCGCCATCTCCACAAGCGATTCGCGCAGCTTCAGCCTAACAGCCGCCACAACTTCTTCCAGCCCCATGCACCCACCAGACCGCAGCGCGTCCTCGTCGCCGAACAAGTTCCGCGCCGCCGTTCCTCGCCGCGCCGCTTCAGACGGCGGGTATCTGCTTCGCCAGAAACGCGGCCGCAAAGACTGGCAGGCACCAGCCGGTACATGGGAGCCATACCGCGACTCCGACCCAGACCCAGGCGACTGGGGCCCCGAACCTGCAGAGGACACACACGCAGCAGAAGAAGATTGGGATGTGGAGAACGCGGCTGCGCAGCGCGACGTTCAGGTCATGTTCACGGTCCCCAAGACTAGACTGCGAGTCGTGAACGATGATATGGACCGTGCTAGTCTCAGGAGTGCCAGCGATGGCATGCTGAGTCGAAGCGGAAGCACAAGGACTGAGGCCGGCCTCAAGAGTCAGGCGAGTCAGCAGATGTTGAAGAGGGAAGGGAGTAGGAGTTTGGTTAGGGTGAAGAGTGAGGGAAATAGCAGGTGGCTAGACGGTATGGCGGAAAACAAAGAGGGAGAAGAGGAGCAGAGGTACCGAGATTGATCGGTCGGAAGACTCGGTTGGGGGGTTTATGGTCGTTTTCTTTCTTTTCTTTTCTTCTCCTACCTCTAGCGACGGCGCAACGGCGTTCTTACTCTCGTGATTTTGTGAGAGAGCAGCACCATGAAATGTGTTGAGATCGGGAAAAATTCCTTTCTCCCTTCAGGTGTTCTGATCCGTTTCTTGTGTAACTTTGGCTTTTGGGACTGGATTCTCTGGTTTGAGTGGTTTCTTCTTGGCTGTGTAGATACTTTGTTGATGCTTCTCTTATTGAAGGTATATAGACCTCTTGGTATGGCGATTGGAAGCCGAACGAAATGATTCACTGCACTCTATCTTGCTTTGCTTTGCTTTGGTGCCCAGTACCAGTGACGTCGGTGTCGATCAATGATGTCTCCAACTTTTCTCCAAGCATCTCGGCAATTGAGCTTGACTCCTCTTCTTCCACATCGACCTCCACTGCGCACGATCGTTTCTCCATTGGAGTCCCCGCTTTGGATCCTTGCAGTCTTACGTAGTGGACATTAGTCCGATGACTTTCCGATCATTCTCACTGCAAAGGTCAGCGAAAAGAGGGGTCGACGCAAGTCATGTCAATGTCAATGGCTGGGTAATACCACTGGCCAGCGAAGCCGGAGCATGGTTAAATATCCATCTCGAAGACTGAAGAATCATGTAGGTCTGTTTACGAGTTTCCTCCCACTTCACTTTGGACGCAACGACATCCTCCGAGCTACATACAATCCAATGTCAAACCCTACAGCCATGCTGCTGGCTTTCGCAGCCACAGCTCTAGCCCAATCACTACCGCCAGGTGTCTCATCTCCCGTGGCGAAGACATGCGGCCCTTCGACTGCCAACATCGTCTGCGTTGACAGATACGCGTCTGTTCTGCCTTACCACTTCTTCCGCAACAGAACAGTCGATGAGCCACTCACTTTTGGCTCGACAAGCGTTCCCAATGACACCTCCTTCGGTCTTGTAGACGGTGCGGATTTCTTGGTCTTCGACCAGGCTCGTGCCTTCGAGTTACTCGGCGACTCGCCAACATACGACTTCATCTTTGAAGTATCTGAAGCCGTCCACGAGGCACCGGTGTACGTGCCTAGCCTGAACAAGCTGTTCATGAGCCAGCTCGCGCCTCCGGCTGGGTATCTCCCTCAATTGGTCGTCGACCTGAACCAGGACCCGCCAACCTTGAGCGAGTACCTCTCCGACCCTCCTGTCTACGCACCGAACGGCGGCACTTTCCACAACGGCCTGATCTACTGGGGTAAGTCCACCGCACCCCAGCCACCCTCACATATCCCCCCAACTAACAAACACTCCCAGCGGCCTCCGGCGGCAACAACTCCATCGGCGGCACCGAGCAACGCACCGGCATCCGCACCCTCGACCCGCACACCAACAAGACCGTAACCCTCCTCAACAACTACTTCGGCTACTACTTCAACTGCGTCGACGACCTCGTCGTCAACCCCAGCGACGGCTCCGTCTGGTTCACAGACCCCATGTACTCCTGGTTCAACCGCCTGACAGACACCCCGCCCCAACTCCCCGCGGCCTCCTACCGCTTCGATCCCGCCACCGGCAGCGTGACCGTAGTCGACACAACGCTCGCCCAACCTAACGGCATCGCGTTAAGTCCTGACGGTAAGCACGTTTACATCTCTGATACAGGCGCCGTCAGCGGCTCAGTGACACCCACCGGCCCGCCCGGCAGTCCCTGGAACCAGACCGGTCCTCGCACAGTCTACAAATTCGACGTCGTCGATAACGGCACGCATATCACCGGCAAACGGCCGATCTGGTTGTCGCAGGACTGGGTTCCGGATGGGTTGAAAGTCGCTGCGAACGGCTACGTTTTAACGGGGACAGGAGCGGGCGTTGATATCTTGGATCCGTTGGGAGTCTTGATTGCGAGGGTGCAGACTAACTATACGGTGCAGAACTTCGCCTGGGTTGGGGAGGGGTTGGATGAGTTTTGGATCATGGGCAACAACGGCGTTAGCAGGGTGAGGTGGGGCCTGAAGGGGGTGGACCTTGCTAAGGGTGTTGCCTGATTGATTCATTTTAGGTGTATGAGATCAGTAGCCAGTGTGTCAAACTATTCTTAGAATATTTCTTTCCTGCAATTCCATTTCTTTCGATAGACGTGACGCTACGCTTTCCAGTACGGGTCGGACATTGCAAGCTAGCCATTACTGTGAGCAAGGGGCATAGCCGAAACGCTTAAGCTGACCCGAGACTGCAACAAAGAAAACCCAAGTCTCCACGAGCCTTGCACCTTCGCGTTATGCAACAAAGAAACGTGTAGGCTCTGCTAAAACACCGTGCTCGAACCGAACGCCAAACCATATCGGATTCAAAAACTCAAGACCAAAACCAAAGCAAGGAAGCAGACGCCGATAAAAACAATTTCCCAAATGCGAAGCGAAGAAGCCATTGTCAAATGTTCAGCGTTATTACAATCTGTTGGCTTGGGTAACCGACGTGAAAGAAGTCGTTGCCGAGACAAAGCGAACTCGATCCCAAGCGCACCAAGACGGCGGAGACCAATCAACGCCTCGATGAAAGAAAATCTGAGAACCAAATATCGAGGAGAGGTTGTCAGTTCCCTAGCGTCATGAGTAGAGACTCAAAGTGCCGTCGAAGACGTGAGGGTGAAGAGGGATGTAACTGATCCAGGAGGGGTGGAGGAGTTCCTAAGGACGGCCGGACGATGGCGGTGGTCCAGGTGGCGGCGCATGTGGGGGCTGAAAGCGCATGTAGTCCCCAGGGGGTGCAAGTTAGTCTACTGGGATCAGCAAACCAAACATCGGCAATGGCAGGAAGCGACCTGTTGGCGACCGCCGCGGCGGGAATGGTGGATCAGGAAGGTTATGCCAGATCCTGTGGTGGACGGGATGCGGCCTCATGACGTTCTTACGGTATTGCTCGAGAGCAGCGTGGATTGTTTGAGAGTCGGAGCCGGCCGCGAGGTGCGACTCGGCGAGGTCAAAGAGGCCGATCGCTAGGCTGCGGTCACCTTCGTTATGCTGAATCCCGTCACTGCCGGTCGCGACGGAGGATGATGCACGCGTAAGGCGCGTGATGCGGCCCATGCGGTACATAAAGATCCAGTAGTGCAAATGGTACCAGCAAACGGTGGAATGGCTGGATATTGATAGTGTGAGCTGCGCGTTGGAATAGAGGTCGTGGTGAGCGGAGGAAAGGTCGAGCCAGGCGACGATCTTGCGGATGTCGTAGTCGAGGACTGTGAAGTTCACTGTGTTCTCCTGGTAGTAAATGCCGCGAGCTTCCCTTCGAATCTGGCGACATGTCCTAAGGAGTGGCGGGTCCATTGGAGGCGCGTCGGTGACCTTGACTTCGACCGCGTTGTCCGATACCAAAACGAGGCGGTAGATGGTATTGAGAAGCTCAGGGCTTAGGTTCAAGAAGTGGCATTTGGAAGCCATCGCGGATGGCTGTGTTGGGGGATAAAATTGTTGTTTGGAAGGTATTTAGGTAGTTGCGTTTGTTAAGGACGATCGTGTTCTGGAAGGATGGCGGCTCAAACAGTAAGATATCGAGGTTCAAGTTGTAGGAAAAGTGTCGTGTGTAGGAGGTGGTTTGGTGTTGCGAGTTTGTGTGGCGAGGGAACGCAAATACTTATGCGACACCTGGAGGCCCGAAGCGCGTTGCCGTTGCCGTTGCACACCTCATTTCTTGAGTCTTGTTGTTAAGTTGATGAGACTTGAAGTGACATGGCATTGACTTTGACTTCACTAACTTCTAGCGCCAGTTTGCTTGAAGCAAGTCACCACCATCAAAAGCCGCTCCTGGTGGATTATTGAACATGTCAGCTATTGCGGAAGACACTTCCTTCGCATATGATCAGATGCTTGCTGCTCCTGTTTGATGTCATGAATAGGTGTGCATATGTCTCAGATGGGCCTTTGATTCGTCCCTGAGTCAACGGATGGCATCGAGTAAACGAGAGGGAGCTCTTACTCGTCTGCTAGTACGTTGACAAACAGCTGGTGAATCGTGAGTACTCGCTACTCGAGGCGTTCTTCATAGAGCCTTTTGTTGGGGGTTTCCTGGAGATCTAGCGAGTGCCGATGGCCTTGCTTCTAACAGGTTCTTCAGCATGGCAGGGGATTCATCGATGTAAAGCGGCATGATGACTCGAGAGTTGGGTTTCTGGAGTCGATACCGCCCGCTATGATCGACCTGATCAAGTTAGCAATGAGTCCTGATAGCAATGAGTCCTGATAGCAGAACGATAGACCATACCTACCATACCTTTGCACCAAGAGACGGCCTGGTCCCGTGACTTCGAGTTGAAGTGAAGGCAGATGGAAAGCAAGAGCTGTGAAGGTCCGGTCCGCTGCTAACCATTCACGAACAGACAACACCCAGCTTTCACCAAACACCAGACGCGACTCCCACATAAGCAGTCAACTCCCTCTTACATTCTTCTCAACACCACCACTTCTCAACACAACCTCTTCTTTCCACAACCTCACCTAACAACACCTTGATCCCCCATAATATGGATGCGCGCACCATCAGCGACGCGAAGGTATGCCTCCCACTCCCTCTTGCACATCCGATGAACCATAGCTAACATGCAGGGCCAGATGGCAACCCGCGCATCGAACGACGATGCCACCTCAGCCGAACACAATCATCGTGACAAGCGCCGCAAGACGGGCCTTGAGGTATGCTGCCCAGTACCTAGGCCCCGAATCTTAGCTAATATTGCAAACAGATGACAGACGACGCGTCAAAAGCCATGGACGCCGCCCTCCAGGCCTGGGCGGCCACTCACGCAATCACAGACGGACCAACCTCACAGTTGCAGGAGGATCCGCGGCCTTTCAGCAAAACACCACCAGAGCTTCGCGTTATGATTGCCAAGGAAGCCATGCAGAACTGGTACAACTCCATCATTGTCAGAAACAGGTCCGGCGAGAGACTCGTCGACATCTGGGCCAAGACCTACTGGTTGTACACCCCGCAAAACAACAGAGCCGCGACGGACCGCCGCACCAACAGATAGGTCGGGCGCCTCATGCATCAAATCAGCCGCGCCATCTTCGATGCCAAGTACACTTTCTCCCTCCAGGTCCCAGCATTTCTGCAAGTCAACCACGACCTCCGCGAGGAAGGCCGCGAAGCCCTTCTCGAAGTCGCCAGAGCCGGACTGGCTTACGCAGAGACCCGCAACAACTTCGACCGCCAACACTGCAACAAGCTGACTGGCGACTTTATCCTCGCTGCTTTGACGAACTCCTTCGAAAATCTTGGTACGGGGCGGCTCACTGTGACGGATGAAGAAGTGCATGCGATCTATGAGCGCACGCAGCGCCAGGCGGTCGAGATGGTGTGCAACGCTCTGCGTTGGAATGCTTTGAGGCACGTCTGTGAGATGCTGAAGCTAGAGCCTTAGGTCATGAACGCAAGACCTTGACGGCGTGACTCTGAGAGTGCCTGGCAAAGAAGCATGGCGCGTTGAGTTCTGCGTGTTGAAAGGGAGATACGAAGACCAGAGGGTCACAGATTGTGGAGTTTTCGATGTGAGTGCTTTGGATCGGACGATTTGTTTTGCTTTTGCTCTTGTTTTCGCGTTCCCTTTGCTATCCTTGGGAGTCGTGAAAGTGGCGAGAACGAAGACCCGAGGGTCAAAGGTTGCGGATCCCTCGCCGCGAGCGAGTCGGAAGGAACGAGACTGGAGCGAACGACTCTTTCCTCTTTGTTTTCGCTTGTGCTTTGTTTCTTTTACTCATACCAGGACTCGCATCAGAGTCTACGGAATCCACAGAACGGATAACGACTGAATGAAAATGTGTTGCGTACCTTGGAATTCATTTTCCTCGTCTCAGTGCGTACTGTTCTCTCGAAATGAGAGGATTCGGCTAGTCAAAGCATAGAGACCAGTTGAATGGCTTGTCTGCGTGAGAACAAAGGATAGTATCCCATGAAAGCCTTCGCATTTCACGTGAAAAGCAACGAGACAAGTTGGACTTGTAATACATTCTTTGTGATGTACTTCATTTTGTCGGCTCGGTGCATACCGGACGCGTAGGCGGGCTGAAGATTCATCCGCGGCTAGCATGTTCTTTAGGGTACTTGGAATGCTGGTGCTTGTCCGGTTTCGACTTCCATTCAGAGACTCTTGCCCCATAGGTAGTATGCTGGTGGCCATGTGCCACTTTACGGTCTGTGTCTGGTGCCGTTTGCCTGGCAAGGAAGTGCCGCTTGGAAGAGATGAAGTCGGGCACGGAAAGACAGCTGCGGAGATGGACGGTGAACTTTGCCCAGCTTCCGACTTTTTTTCACGGATACAGTAGATACTTACAACAACAACAATCACACAAATATCATTAAGGACCATGAGAGAACCAGTCTCTACATTAAATGCAATAATAGCAATGAAAGGAGCAAACACCGCAGCAGGTCCCGGCCAACGCCGATCATCGGCATCCTAATAAAAAATCGGCAACTGCAAAGTCCATCAACAAAACATGAAATGACGAACCACCGAAGAAGAAGAGGAGAAATCCGACTTGGCAATCCAACCTAGCGTCTTGGTCACCATGCACGACTCATCTCGACCGCGTGCGACTCCAGGCTTTCTCCTCACAATACTCCGCACCTCCGCCTCCACATTCGCTACCATGTGGAGTTGTCCGGGATGGTACTGTATAGTGTGCAGAAAACAGGTCAGGGCACGATCGGTAAGCACGGTAGGTCGGTGGGAAAAGGTGGTATTGCCAAGGACCGAGTGCTCGTCAACCCTAACTAATGAAGCAGAGAGAAGGTCTGTGTAGTGCTAATGCTCGTAGGCATGGGACACCGGCAGTTGCGGTTTGTGAAGAAATCTGTGATCTTGTGGGAGGAAAGGCGTGAGCTTGTGAAAAGAGGAATGTGTAGGTATATAAAGAGGCACATGGCGCTCGAACTCGGCAGTAATTAGATGCTCGAGCGGTCTCGTCAGCCAAAGTCCAAACACCTAGCTACAGACAGCTTCGCAAGAACAACAAGCGATCATGGGCCTCAGCACATCCCCCAGACGCTCACGCATCGTCGTCTCCCTCTTCGCGGCAGCATCGCTCATCTCAACATCCTCATGTCTACCCGGCATTCGCGAAGCCTCCCACGCCCCTCTAATTCAACTCCGATCAGCCCACAATGAGACCGTCCACCCCTACCAAAACGCCTCCCTGTGCATCGACGAGCGAGTCGAAGACCTGCTCTCGCGCATGACGATCGAAGACAAAGCCGGTCAGCTCTTCCACACCCAACTACAACAAGGCCCCAACGGAACCCTAGACCTCGGAAACATGACGGCCAGGCGCAACAGCACCGAGAACATGGTCGGCGAGAAGCTGATGACGCACTTCAACCTCGTCGGCGAGGTGCAGGACGTCGGCGTCGTGGCGGGCTGGTACAATGCCGTGCAAGAGCTGGCGCTGTCGACCCGCCTCGGGATCCCCATTACGCTGTCGTCGGACCCCAGACACTCCTTCACTGACAACATCGGCACCGGCTTCTCCGCCAACGAGTTCTCGCAGTGGCCGGAGAGCCTCGGTCTCGCCGCCCTCAGAGACCCAGAACTCGTCCAGACGTTCGCCGCAATCGCAGCGGAAGAATACAAAGCGATCGGAATCCGATGCTCGCTGCACCCGCAAATCGATCTCTCAACCGAGCCCCGCTGGGCGCGGATCGGCAACACCTTCGGCGAAGACGCCAACTTGACTTCGCAAATGGTCGTGGCCTACATCAAAGGCTTCCAAGGCGCAGAGTTTGGCCGCCACTCCGTCACAACCGTCACCAAGCACTTCCCCGGCGGCGGGCCAATGGAGAACGGCGAGGACAGCCACTTCACCTACGGCAAGAACGCGACGTACCCGGGCGACAACTTCGAGCACCACCTGATTCCCTTCAAGGCCGCCATCGCCGCCGGCGCCCGCCAGATGATGCCCTACTACTCGCGCCCCATCGGCACCGAGTACGAGGAAGTCGGCTTCTCCTTCAACCGCCAGATCGTGACCGAGCTGCTGCGCGAAGAGCTCGGCTTCCAGGGCATCGTGCTGTCCGACTGGGGCCTCATCACCGACACCGTGATCCGCGGCCAAGACATGCCGGCGCGCGCCTGGGGCGTCGAGTCCCTCAGCGAGCTCGAGCGCGCCGCGCGGATCCTAGACGCCGGCGTAGACCAGTTCGGCGGCGAGCAGAGGCCCGAGCTGATCGTCGAGCTCGTCGAGATGGGCCGCATTGAAGAGTCGCGCCTCGATCGGTCGGTGCGCATGCTGCTGCGGGAGAAGTTCGCCCTCGGCCTGTTCGAGCAGCCTTACGTGGACGTCGAAGCGGCGAAGCGCGTCGTCGGGAACCCGTACTTTGTTCGCCTGGGAAATGAGGCGCAGCGCAAGCAGTACACCCTCCTGACCAACAACGAGAACATCCTGCCGCTGTCCCCCGATGCCAAGGCCCCCAAGTTCTACGTCGAAGGCTTCAATGCTACGCTGCTCACTTCGCGCGGCATGCAAGTTGTTGAAGCGGTAGAAGAGGCGGACCTCGCTCTCATGCGCCTGCAAGCCCCCTACGAGCCGCGTCCGGGCGGCTTCGAAGCGAACTACCACGCCGGATCGCTCGAGTACAATGCCACTGAAAAGGCGCGCCAGGCGTCCATCTACGCGGCCGTGCCGACGATTGTGGACATCTATCTCGACCGCCCAGCGGCAATCCCTGAGATCGCCGAGAACGCTGCGGCTCTGATGGCCAACTACGGTGCTAGCCCGGACGCTTTCCTGGATGTCGTGTTCGGCTTTGAGGGTGCTGCGCCGCATGGCAAATTACCTTTCGATCTTCCTAGGAGTATGCAGGCTGTGGAGGCTAGCAAGGAGGATGTTCCCTTCGACACCGAGAATCCTGTCTTCCGCTTCGGAGATGGGTTGAGCTATGAGGCGAAATGTGAGGAGGATTGTTAGTAGTACCTTGATAGATATGAGATTTTGTATGAATTGATAACTTCTCTTTTACTACCTGGCGACTATCGATTCTCTCATCTTGGTCAGTTTTGATGTTGATGTGAATATCGATCTCGATAAGGATACAAAGCGTGTATGTATATGTACATGAAAATTTACAGTTGACGTCGTGTTGGTACAGTATGGTACATTGCCGGCCGGATGAAACCACGACTTTGACTCGTGTTCCTCGTCTTCAAGCAAGTAGTTGCGGATCGTGGTCCTCCATCGGGCGGGCGGGCCTGTTTGTGAGCGGAGTGGCGAGATCCCAGACAGGGTGGAATTTGCTCGGCGCTGTACCTTGGTAATGGCTTGCCAATGTCGCAATAGCGTAGACAACGCGCGAGTGTCAATGTGCCGGAGGGGGAGAACGCTGCCGAAGCCTGTTCGTCGGTGCATGTCTGGTGTCTGCGTGGAGCAACGACCATCGTCTCAAATGCCGGCATCTGATGATGTGAGAGTTACAGGTGAGATTTGAGATGACCTCACATCCCAAAGATCTTGCTCGCTCGCAATTTGACGCCTTCCCAGCTGTTCAGCTTCGGCCTGACGTCCAGGTAGAAGTTCAGACCCTTGCCCATTAAACCCTCGCCTTTGCCAGAATAGAAGTCAATCACGTAGTCCACGTGAGTTCCGCATCGGTCGACAACCCAATCATGGCGATCAAAGGGTAGCGCATAGCCAATGAAGTTGTTCCACCTTGCTTTGGGCGTCAAGGCCTTGCTGTCTCCAGCAAATGACACCAGCTTTGGCCCACCACACGCCTCAGAACCTTGTCCTTCTTCCCACTTCTTGATCTCTGCCCATGCGCGTTCGTTGACTGCGTTATGGATGGGTACGACAGAGGACATGTCTTGTGCTTGCGCCTCGTGACCTTTGCGCCTCATGGCGTTGAAGAACATCTCTTGAGATGGGTAGATCCAGTTTCCGGAGGCTTCATCGTGGCCGGTGTCCTTCTCGGCGTTGGAAGGAAGTGCAGCTCGCTCGGCGGCATTAAGAGCCTTGCCTTGGCCAGTCTGCAGGGAGCGCGGGATGCTGGAGATTTCGCGCTGAGAGTCAAGGGCTGATTGGCTGGGTGGTGGTTGCGAGGTGGGTGAATCGGAGAGAACCCAGAGTCCAGAGTCAAGAGAGTATCGTGCTGTGGGAGGGAGTCGGAGGCGCATGCGTGGTGGTGAAGGAGGAGTCTGCGAGGGCGGCGGGGCTTGTTTCTGTTGCTGATTCTTCGCCTTTGCGGCCTCTAGCCACTTTTGACGGGTCTTGTCATCGACAGGGCACTTGGCCTCTGGATCCATATCGGCAGTTCTCATGATTGTGTGAGTTGTTACAGCGGTCAAATGGTGGCGAGGTGGATTGGAGTTGATGATGATACGCCCGGCTAAGATGGAGTTTCGCGGAAACTTGGGTTCTTGGGTAAGCACGATCTTGAATAAGGTTCCAATTGGGTACGGGCCGAAATCGGCATCCCTGCATGAAAGTGGAACGAGTTGAGGCTCGAGTGGGATTTCCCTTGGGGATTGTTTCGAGCCCCTCAAACAAATCAACACAATCATAGGTATTCACACACCCGCAACCATGGCCGCCGAACAGATCCACCGCGCGAGCACTTTCGCCCCTGTCAACATTGCCGTCATCAAGTACGTCGACACCATCAAGGACTACCTCTTTCAACGAACACAACAATACCGAGTCCACATGCGCATTCACTAACCCCTCATCAACACAGGTACTGGGGAAAGCGTGATACCAAGCTCAACCTGCCCACCAACTCGTCTCTCTCAGTCACGCTCTCGCAAGATGACCTCCGCACGCACACCACCGCTTCCTGCTCGCCCGACTTCACCCAGGACTCGCTCACGCTGAACGGCAAGGACCAGGACATTTCGGGCGCCCGCACTCAGGCCTGTTTCCGTGAGCTCCGCCAGCTACGAAAGGACGTCGAGGCCGCCGATGACTCCCAGCCCAAGCTCGCCGATCTCAAGCTCAAGGTCGTGTCCGAGAACAACTTTCCCACAGCCGCCGGCCTTGCGTCCAGCGCTGCTGGTTTCGCCGCTCTTGTTCGTGCCATTGCAAACCTCTACCAACTCCCCGCATCCCCTACCGACCTCAGCAAGATCGCACGTCAAGGTTCCGGCTCGGCTTGCAGGAGTTTGTTTGGTGGCTACGCTGGGTGGCAGAAGGGCGAGAAGGACGATGGCAGTGACAGCTTGGCCTACGAGGTCGCACCTGCCAGCCACTGGCCTGATATGCGCGCCTGCATTCTGGTAGCCAGCGCCGAGAAGAAGGACGTATCCTCCACCAGCGGTATGCAAGCCA
>Ga0265780_10001414_pt1 | contig 33713 bp, 42 predicted proteins | sample P1T30metagenome_FD_192432 | JGI IMG/M metagenome (GOLD analysis project Ga0265780, IMG submission 192432) | Plant litter microbial communities from East Loma Ridge, Irvine, California - P1 T30 | ecosystem: Environmental > Terrestrial > Plant litter > Unclassified | place: USA: California...
GAGCGCCAGGCGTTGACGATCGAGAAGCTGGGTCGACGACATGGTGAGCTGGTCGTACTGCTCCTGCAGGCCCTTCCGTTCGTCGCTGATGGCCGAGGCCTTTTTGACTGCTTCGATTTGATCGAACAGCGCTCGGTTGCTTGCATCAAGCGCCTCGCGTTGACGATCGAGCAGCTGGGTCGATGACAAGGTGAGCTCGTCGTACCGCTCCTGCAGACCCTTCCGTTCGTCACTGATGGCCGCGGCCTTCTTGGCCGCCTCGACTTGGTCGAACAGCGCACGGTTGCTCTGATCCAGCGCATCCCGCTGCTTGGTCAGCAGCTGCGCCGACGTCATCGTCAGCTGGTCGAGCTGATCCTGCAGATCCTTCCGCTCGTCGTAGATGTATTGCTCCGCGTCGGCGATCTGCTTAATCGACGGTGCGAGTTGGCTCAGGACAGCGAAGGCCTTGGCGCCAGCCTCGGTGGCCGGATCCAGCGCTACCAGGTAATCGCGGAATTTCTTGGTCGCGTCCTCGCCCGACGCCTTCAGTCCGTACTGGTCGAGGATGGGTTGCACACGTCCTTTCAATGCGGTGGCCTGTTCCTGCTCGGTGTAAAAGTCCCGCAGGAACTGCTCGCTGTTCTGCACGAACTTCTGCAAGCCACCGGACAGGTCGATCAGCCGCTGCCGGGCGGCGATCGAGTCGGAGCCCATCGCACCGAAGGTCATGCCCATCGATTTCATGACGACGTCGACGGACTGGTAGCCCTGCGCGATACGCACCAGGGTCTCCAGGTAGCCTTCGCCGACATCCTGGAACTGCTCCAGACCGCCCACCGCGAACTGCGCCATGTCGTCGCCGAGCTTCGAGAACACCGCCTGCAGGGTCTTCTCGATCTCGTCGGCCTTCATGTCCTTGAAACTGATCTTGCCGATGTCGACAACGAATGCATCCAGCTTCTGCGAGAACGCATCCGTCGGAAGCCCCAAGGCGATTCCTGCCTCACGCACGCTGTCGGAAAGCGACAGCAGCACCTTCGTGATTTGACGGTTTGCGTCCGCACCCAGTCGTTCCGTCTGCGGAATGATCTTGTCGCTACTGAACCAGCCGCCGCTTTTCTTGATGTCAGCGTAGCTCATGGCGTTCAGGCTGCCACTGCCGATGGCACCGAGCGTGGTCTTGTCGACGGTGAAGCCAGAATCCTCCAGTGACTTCTTCCCGCCAAAGATCGAGTTCCCGATGCGAGAAAAGAAGCCAGAGGACTTGCCGTCCATCCCAGCAAACATCTCCGAACTGCCCCGGATATCACCGTTGCGCACCACCAGTGCTGAAAACGACCCGATATTGCTTTTGATGTCATTGAGCGCGTTCAGCATCCCCATGCTGATGGCGAGGCCCTGGTAAGTGTTGTCTTCGACACGTTCCAACGCGCGCGCGATCGAATCCGATTTCGCGCCGGAGTCGCCGAAGACACTGCCGGTCCCTTGCGACTCCTGCCGTTGCTGCGACAGGCTGACGTTGGAGCCGCTGACGCCGCCCATCATCTTGGCGCCGATCGCCACGACGGCGGCCATGGTGGCCGCGCCGGCCGCGAGGTTCAGAGGGAATGGCAGCGACGCGATCGCCTTGACGACGGCGGTGACGCCCCAGGCGCTCGCCTCGGAGGCCGCCAGGGTGGTCGAGGCAGCGGACGTTGTCGCCTCGCCGGCCAGCTTGGTAGCGTTCAGGGTGGTGTTAGCGGCGACTTCGGTTTCTTTGAAGAACAGCTTCTTCACCAGAGTCTCAGCGGCCATGGCCAGCTCGTAGGCACGGAATGCTTTTTCGGCGGTCTCCAAGGTCCGATAGCCTTTGCTGCCTTCGGAGAAGAAGCCCTTGGCGGCGGTGGTCATGTCACCGTACGCCGTGACGCGACTACGCCGTTCGTCGCGCGCGATCGCGATCGACGCTGCGGCGAAACCCTTGGAATCGGTTGCATACCTTAGCGCCGCGTTCTTGCGGGCTTTGTCGACTTCCGCCTGGCGAATGCCGTACGCGTCGAGATTGCTGATGAGCTGGGTCAGCGAATCGCCAGCCGTACCGAATGCGCCCTTGAGGGCCTCGCCAAACGTCTGGGCTTTGGTCGGGTCCAGGAACTTGTCTAGGTCCTCGCCGGCCTTCTTCGCTGCTTCCCCGGCATCGACCTTGGCCAGCGCAGCCGCACTGCGCTCTTTCGCCGCAATCAGCTGCTCCAGCTGAACGACTGCCTCCATCTCCTCGATCGTCATTTCGTGCATCAGGTCGATCGAAGTCCGCTGGGCCAGCTGATCCTTAAGGCGCGCAAGCTCCAGTTTCTCGATCGCGGACTTCGTCATCCCGAAGGTCCGTGCCAATGCTTCGTTTCGGGCAGCTTCATCGTCTGCGTCGGAAAGTGCCTTGGCCGTCGAATCGGAAAATTCCTTGCGAATTTTGTCCCACTCCGCCTGCCCCTTAACCGCAAGCTTCTTCGCTTCCGTCACTGCATTGGTAGCTTCGAACTCCTGCAGCAATCCTTCGATGAAGGCCTGCTGTTTCGGGCTCGGATTCAGCTTGGACAACTCTTCTTCTACACGCAGCTTTTCCAGCTGCGCGGCTGTTGCTGCCTTGCCGGTTTTAGCCTCGATCTGTGACTGGGCAATCTTGGCTTTGATTGAATCGACCAAGGCCTGGTAAGCTTTAGCGGCCTTCTCAGCAGCTTCCGCGTCGCTGTTCTTCCCGGATGAATAGTTGGCAACCTTTCTGTCCGGGTCCGAAGAGGTCGGAGCCGCCGCGGCCCCTTTCCGGTCGGACAATCTCTTGAGCACTGCCTGCTCAACTAAGTTTGCGGGCTTGTTCCAAAGCTCGTCATATTTGGCATTCGCCTCATCAAGCGCTTTGTTGCGCTCAGCGAGAGCCTTCTTGATGCTGATAAGTGGATCCTCGCCCTTGGCATACTTCAGGGCCACATTAGCGGGATTACGGAGATTTGCCAGCTCGGTCGCGGTAGTCGCAAGGTACTCGATATCAGCCCCAACAACTTTGAAGCTGCTGCTGACCGCAGAAACGATACGCGGGATCAGTACAAGCACATCGATAACACGAGCAGCCCCCACTGCCATCGTCTCGGCCCAGTCAGACGAATCGCTGCCGGCCAGCTTGTCCTGAGCTTTCATGACATCTTGGATGCCGTCAGTCAGGTCGGTCATCGCCGGAAGTCCAGCAACAATGACGTCCGTGAACAGCTCATTCGAGCGCTCGCGCAGCATGCCCATCTTGTCCTGCAGGCCAGTGGCTTGCGCGATAGCGTCTTTCGACACGCCCGAGAAATCGTCGATCGATTCCGACACGTCACCCATGAACGGCAGGAGTTCCCTCCCAGACTTTCCAAACAGATCGTTGGCAAGCGCGGCTTTGCCCGCTCCGTCCTTGTAGGTCTGAAGCCGCTTGGCGATTTCGATCATCAGGTCGCCAGGCTCACGTAGCTTGCCGGCGCTGTCGCGCGCTGAGACACCCAGGAAGGACAGCGCCTTCCGGGTTTTGCTGGACTCGTCATCCGTGCCGGACAAGCCCTTGTTCAGGTTTGCCAGGGCGGTGCCGACAGTATTGAAGTCGGCGCCGAAGACGGCGGCGACTTTCTGTAACTTCGACAGGTTCTCGATGCTCGCGCCGGTACGCTGCGCCATGTCGTCGAGGTCGCCAAACTTGTCGAGCGTGCCGCCGATCTTGTCGGTGAGCATACCGAGTGAGACCCCGGCAATAGCGAAGGACGCAATGTTGCCGATGCGGGCATGCATTCCGTTGATGCGATCAGTCAGCGCGCCAACCTGCCCAGTCACACGGTTAAGCGATTCTGCGTTCATGCGCCGCAGCGCGTCGGCGACGCTGTCGATATTGCGCCGGCTACCCGCCGCGCCATCGACATCCATGGTTATGGTTGCACGTGTACCAGTCATCGCTTCGCCTTAGTTCCTTCGCTTTTCCGCCCACTCTTCGAGGCAGGCCTGTTCCATCAGCTGCACCATGGCGAACAGCCGGTTCCGCTTCTTCTTTCGAATGTCACGCATGCGCATGCATGCTTCGACGCCGGTGTAATCCAGGCCGAAGGCGCCCGCCATCCCGACATTCCACTGGGTCTGCAACCCGAGCCACAGCTCGAACGCCTCTTCGTTCTCAGGCCATAGCCAGTACTCGTCCTGCTCCAGCACCTGGTCGTTGACTGCATACAGGCCAAAGGCAGCCAGCGCATCGTTGACGTGCTGCTCCGCCTTGATCGCTTCACCGCCAAGACGGAGGTCGCCGCGCGCCATCAGGCGCACGGCCTTGGTCAGTTTTTTGCCGTGGCCGCGATCTGCTTCATGTAGGTCGTGAAGCACAGCAGGGGCAGGCCGGCGTTGCTCAGCATCTGATTCAGGCCGTCCAGACTGAAGTTCACGGCCGCGCCGCTCTCATCCTTCACGGCTTCCCAGCCTTCCGCTACATCGCGCAGGAATTCCCGGATGGAGCCTTCGGTCGCGTTTGCGGCCTCGACCTCTTCCTGCGTGAGACGCTTGCAATGCAGGGTGAAGTCGAAGTCGACCGGCTTGCCGTCTTCGCCCGGGAGGGTGCCCTTGACGCGGACCGGAAGCTTGTTCAGTTTTTTCAGTACAAATGCCATGTGGCGTTTCCTTGCAAATTTAGTGGTGGGTGGATTACAGGACGACGATGCGCCACTCGTCGTTGCCGTTGACCGGGACCAGGCGCACGTCGTAGCCGATCAGGCGCTTGCCGTTCAGCTCGGACTTGCGCGGGTTGGTCAGCTGGGCGGCCGGCGCGAAGATGATGATCTTGTTGCCGGTGGTGGTGCCGATCGTCAGGGCCAGGCTCTTGGTGAGGTTCGCCTTGACGTCCGCCATGAACGCGACTTCCTGCGCGGCGTCCAGCTCGAGCTCGAGCGTGGCCGTCGACTCGCGGTCGGTGATGTCCACGGTCTCCGTGCCCAGCATCGGGGTGAAGTTGACGGTGTTGCCGAAGTTGAGCTCCAGGCCGGTGCTGTTGTAGGTCGTGCCGCCGGTCAGGGCGCCAGTGGCATAGGCCGCGCCGAACGTGATATCGACCACGTTCGCCTTGGTCATCGCGACCGGCTTCTTCCATGGCGTGAAGGTCGGGGCGACATTCGGCACCGCGGCGATGCCGCCGTCCAGGCCGGTCCATTCGAAGCGCAGGACTGGGCGGTCGCCGACCTTGGCCGACAGCGTGCAGTTGCCCATGGAGGCCAGCACCTTGTGCAGTACGCCATCGTCGTAGTAGTACTGGGTCAACGACTTCAGAGCGGTCGACACCGGCTGGTATTCCACGCGCGCTGGGGTCGTCAGCAGACCCTCTGCCGCCGCGCAGCCCTGCAGCAGCTGACCCCAGGCCGGAGCCGTGCCAGCGGTGCCAGAGCCGGCCAGTTCGACGGTGTACGAAATCTTGACGTTGGCCGGGCCGACCAGCTGCTCGCTGCCGCCGAAGTAACCGCGCACCAGGTTGCGGCCGATGGCCGCTGCTTCCAGCGGGGTGATGCTCACGTCCGAGACGAGCACTGCGTTTGCCGCACCGGTCGGCGCGGCGTCCACGCCAACGGTCGTTTCGATCTTGGCAGTGACGATGGTGTTCTTGATGCTACGTCCCATGAGTTACTCCTGGTGGGCAGCCGGAGCGGCGGCCAGTTCGTTGACTGCGTCTGCCTGGGCGGCATCGACAGTGGCTTCGGTAGGGGCTGGATCGTTCGAGACCCAGGCCCACTGGTGTTCGTCGAAAGCCCACGAACCACCGCCGGGCATCGGAGGAATGTCGCGTTCGTTCGGTTTTTGCAAGTCGGTCATGTCAGCTCAAAAGTTGGTTGTCGGTACGGTGCTCGGCGAGGTAGGTGAGGCGAACCCATCCGGTCTTTTTTCCTCCCTCGGTGTTCTCCGCTTCGATGCCCGCGATGACCAGGTCATCGACCATGCCACCCAGGGTTGGATTCGCCGCCAGGCGCTCGTAGACTTTCTGGAGCAGCGGGTCGACTGCCACATCGCCGCTCTCGACCGAACTGCGCGCATAGCAATCAACGGTGATGCGGGTTTGCCAGTCGATCGGAGCACCGGCGATCGTGCCGGGACGGGGCAGGCCCTGCTCCCACTGCACGCAGATCGCCTCATCATCCTTGTCCGGGATGACCCCGGCTCGAGCGCGGTAGACGGCGCGGCACACTGCAGGGCTCGCCGTCAATATCGCCATCACGGCGCTGGTCACCTTCGAGAATGCCGAGCTCATTACGCGATGCCCACGGTCAAGGTAGTCAGGCCAGTGCCATCCGGGGCGCTGTTGTGGATCATGTAGGCCACTCCGGCAATCTGGATGATCTGTTCTTCGGGTTCGTCCATCACCGCGCCTGAGGCGACGACGACGGACGGGCTGGTATCGGCTGCGCCAGTCCCGAGCTGCGCGACGCTTGCAGGGTTCCGGAAGATCCCGGGCACCACCGCACCGTTGATCGATACCTGTACATTCGCCAGGTGGTTCAGCACGGATGCGTTTGCGACAGCTTCGAGCTTGGCGAAGAGCATCGCGCGCTTAGCGGATGACGCCGTCGAGCAGGACCCGGGCGGTGGTATCGCTCGAACCCTTGTCAGCGGCCAGGCAGCCGACCAGCGTATTGCCTGCCGACGAGGTGGTCATGCGTTTGTTGGTTGCGTCCCAGTACATCTTGGCGCCGATGGTGCCGGTATCGACGGTCACCGCAGTGATATCGAAGACACCCTTGCGCTTGATTTCGACCGGCGCACCGAGAACGGCGCTGCAGGCCGCGACACCGAACAGACTCCCGACCAGGACGGCAGCGCCGCTGGCCAGGCCATAAGGTGCGATCACAGTGACGACCTCACCGGGTTGAACGAAATTCTTCATGTTGGCTCCTGAATTCTTGATGACGTTCCGGGCAGCGGCTTACTGGCCGGTGCTCTTGTACAGACCACGGTGGTCGACTGCGGTCACGCCGAAGTCGAGGCGGCAGCGGTAGCTGACGCCATCGACATCGAGCGTGGCTTCGCTGTCGAGCACGGGGCCTTCGGCACCGTCCAGGTAGCAGTACTCGACGGTATCGATCTGCGCGTTGTCGCTGGCGAGGTACCACTCGAGTTCGCTCACGTCGTCGAGCAGGGCTTCCACGATCGGGTCGACTGCGGTGCGGCCGCCGGAGCGGAATTCATTCACGTCTTCAGGCTTGGCCGGCACATAGTTCGCACTGGTGAGCTGGTAAGCCTTCTGCTCTAGGGCAGTTGGGACGATCAGGAAAGACGGCGCCAGGTTCAGCTTTTCTTTCTGCATGCCGACCTGCTTGCGCATCGCTTTGCGGCCGTCCTTCAGCGGATCAAGATCCAGCGCGCCGGCACCGAGGTTTCCATGGGTGGCGTGGAACAGGGTCTTGTTGTCACCCATCTGCGGGTTGCCGGTCAGCTGGCTGTAGACCAGGCGGTTTTCGAGGCGGCTTGCGCTGCCGCCGAAGGCAGTCGACAGGCGATCGAATGCGCGCAGATCGTCATTGACGATGGCCTGGCGGGTCAGGGAGACCACGCGACCGTAGGTGACCACGGCATAGCTCATCCCTGCGTCGCTCATGGTGCCGTAGCTGAACTCGCCGTGCTCGTTGGTGCGCAGCAGCTCGGGTGCGGCGGACAGCTGGACGATGTTGATGTTCTTGAAATCAGGAGCGTTCGGAGCGCGGCGCGCCCAACGGGTATAGGTGCCGGCGGCTTGTTCGTACGAGCCACGCATCCGCTTGTTGGCGACGTTGGCGAACAGCGCGGCGAAGTCACTGGTGGAATGCATGCCGGAGCGATACTGCAGCATGGTCGTTGCCAGTTTCATCCGATCCATGCCACGCGTGTTCACGCCGCACGATTCCAGGAATTCGCGGCCCAGCTCGATCATGCTCAGGCCGCGGTACTGGCGACCGTTGTCGGTGAGCTGGGCGCGTGCGTTGACGCGGTGCATAACCGCTTCTTCGATACCGGCCATACGCGTTTCGTGCTCGTTGCCGACCAGCTGGATGCGCGTATTTTGATGACCGCCGCGGACGGCGTCGCCGCGGGCCAGCTCTTCCAGCACGGCGGCGCGTGCTTGGTCGACCGAGTTGCCGCTGCGGATCAGGCCGGCTGCCAGGTTAGTGACGCCATGGCGCACGCACAGTTCGGTGATGTCAGCGGAGCGCGTCGCGGCTTCGGTAGCTGCGCGGGTGGCAGCATCGTCAGCGGCCGGGGCAGCAGGCGTGGGAGCTGGCGCCGGCGCGGCCGGTGCAGCGCCGCGGTTCTCGACGACAGGCGCGGGATTCGGTGCGCCCGATTGGGTACCTTGAGCTTGAGGCATTGTGTTTTCCTGGGAAGTTGAAGGATGGGCGGGCGCCCGGGTGATGAACTCGCACGGCACACCATTGGCTGGCTTGCTGCGCGTGCTCGCGTCAGCATCAGCCGGAACGGTGACAAAACTGATTTCGAACGGTTGCCAACGGACTGCGCGGTAGAGGTCCACCGTGCCACCATCGGTGCGGTCGACCGCGCGGGTAATTTCGGTGGTCGTGGTGTTGTAGCCGAACGAGATGGAACGGATGATGCCGGCTTTGATGTCGGCGACGATGCCCGCCATCTCGGCACGGGTCGAGAGGCGCAGAGTTGCGCGGCCCTCTCCGTCAGCGATAGTGCCGTTGAGCGCGATACCAATAATCGATTGCACGCCGCCATGAATGCGGTGGCCGTCAATCACCTGTACGGTACCCGCCTCGAAGCGCGTCATGTCGACAGCTTCCGGCGTTACCAATAGCTCTTCCTCGTACGGCCTGTCGGTCCACCAGTCGTAGCGGCGAACGCGCGCGCCTGTCGTCCAGACCACCTCGACGGTGTTGTCGGCTTCGTTATAGGTAGCGGGCACCAGCTGCGCATCGCGCGAGAGCGATGGCATATTGCGCGGGTCGGTGGCCGTGCGAGTTTGCGAAGTAGCAGTAGGCGTCGTCATGAAGCCCATTCTGCTTATTGCACTGTCTCAATTCTCGGAAAACTGAGACAGTTTTTCTGCGAGCTACTTTTTATTATCCGCCGCGTAGTAGCGACCGCTGTCCAAAATTAGATTTTTCGCCGGGTAGGCCGCTACCTTATTATCGTCCCGAAGCTTCGATATCGCCGGGTCATCCTGCTCCATGTTCGAGACCTGATCCACACCAGCCTGCACCTGCGCCCCCGCCTGGGCCTTGAGACGTTCAGCAATCTTTATCATCAGGGATCTACCTCATTGAACCAGGTGGTCTTATCGAAGCGCTCGCCGTTTGCGCAGGGCACGCGCGCCACCCAACGCCAGTCGTCTGGCAATGGGCCTTTGGCGTCGCCGAGCTTTACGACGACGAAGGTCCGCTCGACACCATCGATCGTCGCCACCTGGACCTGCGGACCTTCCAGAAGCTCAACGCCGAATACCAGTGCGGTGACGCCGTCTTCGTCTGCAGTCGTGCGCCGGTCGGCTAATTCGTCAGTGATGTCCGCTGCGTAGTAACTGACCTCATCCCTGTCGCGATCGGTGGTCCATTTGTCGCCGATCTTGATTGGTACTTTTGCACTCATATCGTTAAACCTCATTCGCTTTCCACTACCCTCGAACACGACAACCTTGCTACCGCTGCCCTCGAATACCACGACCTTGCTGCCACTGCCGTCGAACATCACGATCCGCGATGGGTGAACTTTCGAAATGTCCAGCGGCGGAGATTCCGCTAAGAAGCGGAGCATGACGTCGCCCCCACCGAGAGCGAGGTGCGCTGGCGACACCAGCTGGCGACGCGCAGCTATCAGCCGTACCTGTCCGGCATCCAGCGACAAGTGAGCCGCTGTCACCGGCATTCGCCTGGTGATACGCATCGTGACGTCGCCACCAGTGAGGGTCAGCGCCGCCGGCGCTACCGGGATGCTGTAGCTGTTCCCACTCTCCGCCGGCGTATATACGAACTCGATTGCGCCACCCGTCAGCGTGGCGACCGCGGGTGCAACCACCAGGCGCCGGGTAGAACGGAGCTGCGCTTTCCCAGGTTGCAGGACCAGGTCGGCCGCCGAAACGGCTACGCGGCGCGCGGCACGCAGGTCGACCAGGCCACCGGTTGCCGCCAGTGCCGCAGGCTGCACGCCGATCTTGCGCGACGCGCGCAGGGCAACGTCCGCGCCGGCGAGCTGCAGCTGTGCCGACTGCAGCGCGATGCGACGAGACGTGCGCATGGCGACGTTGCTGCCGGACGCCTGTATTGCCGCAGGCTGCACCGGAACCCGGCGCGAGATGCGCATGGCGACGTTGCCACCAGCGAGCATCAGCGCTGCAGGGCTGATCGGGAGCGTCGTACCGCCGAGTGCAGCAATGGCGTAGACATCGTCATCAGGAATGGCGAATTGCTGCCAAGGGTTGAGCGCCCAGGCGCGTGCCTCCGCGTCGCTTACGACTCCTTCAAGGAAAACGATGTTGGATAAACCGCCGCCGAGAGGGAATGCGCCGCTTGCGCGCGCCCCGATAAACAGCGTCGAGTTCGCAAAATTTGTTGGTCCACCTGTCGACGCAAACGTACCGGTGCTGCTGACCCGCTTTCCATTGGCGTAGAGCGCAAACGCTCCGCCTGGCTTCCCGAGGTCAATCGCCACGGTGTACCAAATCCACTGCCCCGGAAATTGCGTGTCGAAAAAGGTGTCGTAACCAGGGAGCGTGCCGTACGCCGCAATATCGAAACGCCCGAATGCGCCTGAGTCGGGATCGATATAAAACCCGCCTGCCGTGGCTTGCGAATTGCCCGTGTGCTCAAGAAAGAACCTATCGGACCTTGTGTATGAATCTACGCGCCCCCAAAAGCCAATCGAAATTTTGGAATACTTCGAGAGGTCGAGTTGCACGCTCGCAGCCGGTCCAGCATTCCCCGCATTCAAGCTACGCCCGAACGGGGCGGACGCCTGGGATCCGCCAGGGCCGAGCTGCAAACTCTGCCCCGAAACGACGGTGCGCAAATTCCCGTTGAGCGGGATGGCCTCGATAACGCGTCGACCGAACAGGTTGGCGCGATCAAGGCGCACCAATCCCTGTGGTTGATTGCGCTGTCCAGGCATTTAGGCGGCCACTTTCTTCGTTCGCGGGGTAACTTTCAAGGTCCAGCCGGCGCTGAGCGCCTGCCCGGTTCCATTGTTGTGCACGTAGTATTCCGCCCGCTTCGGCAGGTCGTACGCGATCACGCCGTTCAGCTGCATGGTCTGTGCGGTGGTGACGTTGTTGACGGTGAAGGTGCCGACGAAGACGGTCGGGCGGGTCGCCTCCGGGATCTCGGCGTCGCTGGTGCCGTCGATGTCGAGCGGGCGCGCGTAGAGGGCCAGGACGGCGCCTTCGGTCGGCGCCGCGGCAAACGTCCCGGTCAGCACGAACTCGGCGTGCGGGAAAGAGCTGCCGTCCACGACCAGGTCGTACACGGCGTCGTCAGCCTGGAGCAGCGCGTTGTTGGCGATCGCGCCGCCGGCGGACTCGAGCACCTTAGTGGTGCCCCATACTGCAACGATTTCTCCGCTCACAGCGTCATCCTTCCTTCTGCCTTGTTGAGGGCGTCCGACACTGTGTTGAAGTGGATCGGATCGGGCATGACGCCGCACTTGAGCAGCTTGTCGATGTCGTCGGCGAATTCGACCAACCTCTCCTTGAGCGCCGCCAACGAGGCGCGCGCCGCTGGAATGCTCAGGTCGAGGACGCCGCGCCGGACCGGGGCCATCCCCCAATACACGGTCCGGTCCTGCTCGCCCAGATCCACCACGGCGTCGAGAAACATCCCGCCGCGCGGGTCTCCCAGGACAGCGACGACAGTACCTTCACCGATTTGCGTTGGACCATGCTTCGTACGACCAGCCGACAGCAAGGCAGCGATCGCGACATCATTGCGAACCTGTACGAGCGGATCGATTGAAGCCTTTTCGGTGCTGGTCAGCGCGCGCCCGGCAACCGCCTCCAGGGCGGCAATCTGCGTGGCGTCCATGGTCAGGCCAGGGTCAGGACGCCGGCTGCCGCGTCGAAGTCGAGCGTCAGGGACTCGCCGTCGAGCAGGGTGATGCTGTCGCCACGGTCGACCCAGCCGACCAGAGGCTTGCCAGCCACGCTGTCGTTGTAGACGACGGGGTAGCGAAACGGGCCGACCGGGCCGCTGCTGGCGGTGATCACCTCGTCCGCGATCTTGACCCGGGTCACGCTCTTATTTACCGTCTGCACGGCGGCGCTGACCACGACTTCCACATCCTCCATCGCCCTGGTAATGGAAATGGAGTCTAGAGCGTATCCGCCGGTCACGTAGCCTCCAGTTGCTGCGATCTGGGTGATGTTCGCCAGCACGGTGTTCGTCGCGGCAGGCGCGGTATTGGTCAGCGCGACCTTGAAGGTGTGCGAACCGAAGTTGTGCACGCCGCGCAGCACCTGCTCGGCGAAATCATTGAATTTTTGCAGCGATGGCATATGAACCTTTCAGAATGGGTACGGTATCGATCAGGCTGACTTCGCCTTTGCGGAATCTTCAGCTGGTTGAGTTGGCAGGTTTCCCCGTTGGAGGAATAGCAACACTTCGAGGATGCCCAGCTCGCGCAGCTTGTCGATGTCGTTCTTCAGCTCCTCGAATACGACGTCGGGGTCGTAACCCCGCTGGCGGAGCTTTTCGCTGATGCTCGCCAGGCCGCCGCTGATTTCAGCGAGGTCGGCTTTGACGTCCTGCTCCGGGTTCACGTAATCCCACTTCGGCGGGCTGAAGTCGACGGACTTGTCACGGGTCTTGATCTTCCCGGCTAGGTAGGCGTGCTCGATAAAAGCGTCATGGATCGGCACTAGCAGCTTGGGGATCAGCACCAGCCATTGCATCGCCTGAACGGCTCGGCGGAAGTCCAGCAGTCGCACACGCGCGCTGCTGAAGTTGACACCGGTCATGTCGCCAGTGAGCATCTCGTATGGCACACCGATGCCGGCTGCGATCAGGTGCAGCTGATGCTTCACGTACTCGACATACCCCGGGGCCGCCTTCGGCTCGACGACAGTAAAGTTCATCCCGGCTGGCATGCCAAAAATATTGCCGCCGCCCAGCTCGCCCAGATCGCGTACACCGCCACCCTGCCCTGCGCCATCGCCGCCCATCCCAGCCGGATTGTCCATCGCGGTCAGATCGCCACTGGCCAGCACGGACAGGCGGGTCTCTAGGTTCTTGCGCGACAGTTCAGCGTCCTCGTACAGCTGCAGATCACGCACCCGACTGATGACTGACGCAAGCCGCGAGAAGCCGCGGCCCTGCCCCGGTCTCTTCGGATTGAACAGGTGGATGATGTCCTTCGCCGGCACCCGCTGACTCTGGGCACGACCGCGGGCCACAGCGACCTCGCCCGGGTGCTGGTCCCACAAATAGTAGGCGGCAACCGCTCCGAGCATGTCGTACTCGATGCCGTTGACGATGGTGTTGCCGTTCAGGGTTCCACTACGGGCACTGTCGAGCCAATCGATTTCCAGCAGCTGGAGCTGCAGCGGGACCGGCAGATCATCGGTCGGGCGCCTGGTGCGCTTGCGCACCAGCACCTCGCCGTCCTGCTCCATGGCGAAGTAGGCGGCCTTCACTAGGCCGTAGTAGTCGAAGCGGCCATCGGCATCGCATACCTTGGCCCAGTCCTTGAACAGCCCGTTGATCGCGTCCTTGTCACGACCGGTCGCGCGAGGAATGATGCCGGTACCGACCGTGGCGGTCGCCAGCCCTTCCAGGCCCGCTTCGATATAGGGAACGTTCTGCACCAACGCGCGCGCCTTCGCGCGAGTCATCGGCGCATCGGCGCGGTGATCGGCATTCGCGCTGGCGCCGGCACGGCGCGGTCGCCAGCCGTCACGTGGGCTTGCTGCCTCATAGGCGCGCTCGAGCTGACGGCGCGCGAAGTGCCTGGAGATGCCGGCATGTGGACTGACCCAGCCGACGATCCGGTCGAGGATGTTCGGCATCAGTCGCCCCGGTTCGTAGTGAAGCGGAAGCCGAAGATCCGAGGGCCGCGATTCTGCATCCCGCCATTCAGGACCCTGGCAGTATGCTCCCGCGCGGCGATCATCGCCGCGGTGTTCTGATAGGTGAGGGTTCGGCCGTCAAACACCACCGAAGTGGCACCGGAGGCGATTGCCGCGTCGAGGGCGTCGAGGTCTGCTTGTGAGATAGCCATGCCGCCAAGAGTAGGGAGGCGGCCGTCTCAATTCTCGGAAAACTGAGATTATTTCTTTCGGCCGGGGGTCTTGATGATGCGGTACACGGAAGCCCTGCTGATGTTGAGCCGGCGCGCTACCTCTGTTGCATTGCGGCCGTCGAACAGGCGCATCACCTCCTGTACGATCCGGTCGCGTTCCGCCTTCGGGCGGCGCGGGATGTAAGTCTCGATTCCGGCGAATTCCCGCCGCGCCATCTGCTTGAGTTCGGCAGCGCGCTCCCGCATCTCCGGAAACTCAATTGAGATGAACTCGAAGATCGAGTCGATCAGGTCCGGGTCGTCGAGGATGTCGGTGCTCACCACTGCCTCCCGACTGGCCAGCGTGGCGGGGAGGATGGGTTCGGCGATTTCGGTGTCCATGGGTCGGCTGCTGGTTGCGTGGTTGTGATTGATGCTGGAGCTGCCGGGGCGGCCAGGGTTTCTTCTGCCTCAGGGGCAGGCGGATCTTGGAACAGGTCTCGGGTTTGCGGGTCAACGAAGTCGCGAAGCTGCTGCCACTGGACCGGCGTCTTCTTGTGCAGGTTGAGGTAGTACGCGCAGGCCAGACCATAGACCATCAGGTCGCCCGCCTCGTTGCGGTCGCTCTTCTTCTTCTCCCACACGCGTACCTTGCGACCGCGCTTGTAGACGCTCACGCAGTACTCGGCGGTGAGCTGCTCGTAATATTCAAGCGGCAGGTCAGTGGAAAAGTGAATTGCGCCTGGGCCCTCGGCCAGGCGGTAGCGTGCCGCGAGGTAGTCCTTGGCGGTGTCCGTGCCGATCAGCCACAGCTTGACGCCGTGAGGGATGCTCTTACCCTGCCAGTTCACGTCAACGAGCGACGGCTTCGTGCCCAGGATCGGTTTGTTCGGAGTCGAGTGACCCTTGATCGCGTAGACATTGCGATGCTGGCGAGTTCGGCAGAAATTGTAGACGTCGTGGGTATTAGCCCCGCCCGAGTCAATGAACGTTGCCGCGATCGACAACATGCGGCCGCCGGCGTGACGATATTTAGCCAGCAGCGCTTTATCGAGCTTGTCCTGGGTGGCTTGTTCGGACGGCGATCCAGCGATGATCTGGTAGTCCACGATCCAGCTTTCCATACCCTCGCCCCAGCCTATGACCTTCAGCTCGAAGCGGTCCGGCTGCGTGTCGACCTGTCCGCTGAGTATCAGTGCGCCCTTCGGTACTGTGCCGAGCTTGTACGCTTCAGCGCGGGCCTGCAGCTCGCTCGCTTTGGTTTGCTCTTTCTTGCGCTCCCAACTGCGCGCCAGGCGCGTGTTGTAGAAGACGATCATCTTCTCTTCGCTGCCTTCGTTCAGCTTTGCCTTGGCTGCTTTGTACTCCTTCAGCAGTCCAGCCCACGAGAACCAGCCGTAGGGCAGGAACATGCCGTTGATGGTGAAGCTGACCGTCTCGCCGTCGCCCGCCACGCCTTCCGTCCAGGCGCCGCGCTCGAACATCTTGGTCTTGTCGGTTTCGTACATGAAGCTGCCGCACTCGATGCACGGGTACATCGCGCGCCCTGCCTCATCTTCCTGCAGGCGCTCGAAGATCAGCGTTTGCGGGTGTCCACAGTGCACGCAATCGGCGAGCGCTTCCTGCTGCGTTCCCTTCTGGTACAGCGTTTCAATGGCCGACGCATCCTTCTCGGTCGGTGAGCTGGGGTAGTAGGACTTCCGGTTGCGTTCGTACGTGGTCTGTCGCGCATCCGCCAGTGCTACCGTGTCGCCCTCTCCGTCGACGTTTGCCTCGGCGCGGTCGACCTCGTCGTACAGCACGTATCGGCAGGACAGTTCGGACAAGTTCGCTGCGGCGCCTGACGTGACGATGGTCAGCGCGCCGCCGGTGTATTCCTTCGTGTCCATTGTGTTGATCGAGTCGCGCGAACGAGGAACCGCAACACGCTCGCGCAGCACCGGCACCGCCTCGATGGTCTTGTCGATACGCTTGCTCGCGCGCTTGGCCAGCTTGCCGGTTGGAAGGATCCACAGGAAATTCGACGGCGCCTGGTGCACGGTCGACCCGAACCAGTTCAGGCCAACCTGTGTCTTCAGCATCTGCGATGCACCCATCACCACCACCCGCTTGCAGGGGTGGTGCGGCGACAATGCACGCATCGGCTGGCGCGCGTGCGGCGTACGGCTGGTGCGGTACTTGCCGTACTCGCTGGCACCACCGCTCTTCGGGATGACCATGTGCTCATCGGCCCATTCATCGACCGGCAGGTTCGGGTCAGGCTGCAGGCCGCGACCAACGGCTGCGCGCACTATGCCAGCGGCGGGGGCGAGACGCATCACTCGACCGCCTCGCCGACATCGACGTCCAGGTCGGACTTCAGCATGTGGGCCATGCTCCCGAGCAGCGCCTGCAGCTCGCGCTCGATCACGTCTTCGCAGGCCTCGACCGTCGACAGGGCGGCCACCTCGGCGGCGATCCGCCGCGCGCAGTTGCCCAGTCCATCACGCAGCCCGCGTGCGACCTCAAACATGGCCGCCTCGACGTCCGCCTTAAGCAGGAACTTTCCGGCCATTTCGGCCAGCTTGATCTCGGCAGCCTCCGCCTCCGCCGCCTCCCGCCGCGCGCGGCTCGTGTCGTAGCCTGGGACCTTGAGTGGAGACTCCGGACCTCCCGCCCCTCCCACACCCGCGGCCGGCCCGGGCTGCGCCCCGTTTGCCAGAGGGTCGGGGCGTTGGCCGTTTGCGCGCTGGCGGGTGTTCTTTGCGTACAGGTGCGACGCGTAATCCGGGTCGACCTTGCCGTCGGTGACCGGGATCTCGCAGCGCTTCACCGCTTCGTATGCGGACTGGCGGGAAATTCCCACGGTCTTTGCCCACTCGGCGATGGTTGTCAGGTTCGGCATGTGTTTCGGTACGTTGTCAGGATGTTTGTCAGGAAATGTTTTGGGGTCCGGCTAGTGCGCTGACGGGGCCTGAATTACCCTTGCCAGCCATACCCCGGGAAGAACCTAACCCCCGGGGGGGCCTGAGTCAGCGCTTCGGCGCGGCGCGGTCGCAGCCGGGCGTGGAGCCGTTGTCGAGGGCGACCACCGGCATCGTCTTGTCCTCATCGAGCCGCTGCTGGTCGAACCATTGCGAATCACGCATCGAGCCGTCATCGCTAACGCGTGGCTGGATCAGGGCCTGGTTGCAGCCGCTGATGTACTGGACGAAGCCAGTGGCCACGCCGGAGAAGCCGGTGATCTTGTCGCGGTAGGTGTGTCCCAGTTGGATCATGATGTTTCCTTTTGTCGTCGCCGCCCTCATCGCCGGGCGGCATGGCGTTTCAAACACGTGCGGTGCGCAGCGCCTTCTGCAGCTCGGCCTCGAAGTGCACCGGGAAGCGCGCCGCGACGGTGGCCTGGGCGACGTCGTGGAACTTCAGGCGGCTCTGGTACTGCACCTGCGACACGAAGACGAACACTGGACGGATTGCCGTGCCGTGACCGAAGCGACGCTTGAAGTACACGCCAGGCGGCAGCCCGCGGTTCCCGTTCGGCAGTGCGAAGTACGTCACGCCCTGGCGCGCGATGGTGCGGTTCGAACGCTGGCTGCCAGAGGCGCGCGACTCGTGGCCGGCACCGCGCTGCACCTTCAGCTGCGACAGGATCTGGGTGATCTGGCTGCGGCGGATGTTGCCGTTGGCGTCGAGCTGGGCGCCGGCGCCCGGCACCAGGAACGAGCCGACCGGCATCAGACCGTTGGCCTGCAGCAGGCGCTCGGCGCCCTTGTGGCGGCGCGCGCCGCCGAAGATCTGCGGCGACAGGAAGCGGTCGGCCGGCACACCCTTGCCGAACGGGTCATCCTTGACCCAGACGCGCGCCTCGAGATTCGTTTTCGTCGCACGCTTCAGGTACGTGCCGTTCACGGCGTATGCGGTCGGACGATCGAAGGAGGTGCGGATCTCGTCCTTGATTGCCGACTGCACGTCCTGGGCGGTGCGGGTGAGCGACACTGCGGCCACGAACGGGCCTTGCCTGCCCAGCGCGGCAATCCGGTCGGCCATGGCCGGGAAGGTGGTCTTCACACTCATTCGCATGCTGCTCTCCTAATTCATCAGGCTTTGCCGACTGTTTCTCAAACCCTGCAAGTCTGAAACCCGCATGGATACTGCTTCTTGGCAGGGTATGCACACATGCAGGGTTGTTTATGATGTAGCGTTCAAAAAAAACACATCGCCCCTACTGCATTCATTCGCGCCTACGTACGCAAAACCCGGACAACCCTGCTAACCCTGCTGAAAGCCACTATCCATGCGGGTTTGCGGCTTGCAGGGTTTGATTGCTACTCTGCGTAACCCTGCAATGCTCGGTCTGCACGAACCTTGCCCAGCTCCCGGAACTTGGCGATCTGCTCATCCAATGGGCGCGGGGAATCCTCGTTCTCGACCACGAACACCATCCTGGTCTTCTTGTGCTTGCTGTCGACGGCCACGGACTTCTTGGCCTTGTGCTCGCGGCCGCCGATCAGACCGGCGAACTTGCAAAGCGTGAGCGGCTTCTCGCCACTCTTGTCGCACCACCGCTTGTAGATGATGTACAGGTCCTCAGACAGACAGGAGCAGTACGGCGCATCCAGGTACCCGTCCTTCCAGGCCCGGTGGAAGGACATCCAACCGGCCAGGCCGAACTCGATCACGCGCTCTTTCGCCAGCGTCATGGGTGGCTTGGTGTGCTCATTGAAGTCATCCAGCGGCAGCTCGAGGAGGAAGTGGTAGAACGCCTCGATCGCACCGTTCGCGATCGCGTCCTTGACCTGGTCGTAGAACGCCGGGTCCTGCTTGCGCCGCGCCTCGATCACCATGAAGCGCCGGTCCTCCAGCTCGATCGGAATCGGCTGCGGCTCGTTGGACAGGAACACCGAATTCATGTGGTTACGTTCGTCGCGCGCCGGCAGGTTCTTCTCGTTGATGTTCATGGTCTTGCCGGTGATCATGTACTTGAGGGTCCCGTTGTGGCTGTACTTGTCGTCGCGCGACAGCACCTCCTCGAACAGCACGAAGAGCTTCTTGCTGCGCCAGGACGTGAAGGTCGAGTCCAGCTGGTGTTGACTGGCGACCGTGCCGTAGTCGCCGAACATCGGGAGCATCACGCCCTCGAAGAACAGCGACTTGCCGGTACCCTGCTTCTCCCCGAACATCAGGAGCGCGGTCTGCATCTTGGCGCCCGGATGCTGCAAGGGGTAAGCCAGCCAGCGCAGGATCCACTCCACGTAATCGGCGGCGCGGTCTTCGGCGTCGCACAGCGAGGCCAGGAGCGCGAGGATCGGCTGGATAAGCACAGGATCGTGCTTCGGCTTGAGCGGCCAGCCCAGGAAGATGTTGACGCAACTGACTGGGTCAGCCTGCTGTGTAGGATCGAACACCAGGTTGCGTGCCTCGATGGTCTTGCGCTGCGCGTGCTCCTGCCATTTGCCGGTGAGCTCGGCCGTGTAGTCGGCGCGCACGGCGCCCAGCGTCATGACCTGCTGGCCGATGCCATCCCACACCGTCTCGGTACCGCGCAACAGGGTTAGGTTGTCGAGCATCTCGCCCAGCTTCCCGCCGCTGCCATTGCCCTCGGCTGCCTTGCCTCCAATGAGGGTGGGCAGGGAGTCGCGCAGGATGGTGCGCCGGTTCGGGGCCTTCTCCCAGCTCGCTGCCAGTTCCTTGCCGACCCACGACGTGAATGCGGACTTTTTCAGGCGCTGCTTGCGCCGGCTGTCCCACACGTCGGTGGTCGGGTAGATCAGCTGGAAGTGCTCCAGCAGCACCTCCAGCGTCGGCGCACGCATGTCAACGTGCACGTCCTGCAATTCATTCGGCGCAGGCGCGTCAGGCAGCGGCATGTCGTCCAGATAGGCCGGTGGTTCGTCGTCGACGGTCGCTGGCGCGTCGGCATCTGCGACCGTGAGGGCGCGGGAGCGCGCGGCCAGCACCTGGTCGCGCACCACATCGAGCGATTCGGCGTGCTGCAGGTCGTTGAAGTCCGACTCCTTGCTGTCCGGCGCACGGCCGGCGAACTGGGGGATGACGACAGACGCATTGCCCACGGCCTGGGCTGCTGCGCGCGAGCGCGACACGCCGGCGTTTTCGAACTTGAGCAGGCGCACCATGCGGCCGGCGCGAATGTCCGCCTCGATGTACTGGGTTCCGGCGCGGTCGGTGCGCCAGGTGGCGCGCACGTGCACGGTGCCACCATCGAGCGCCGCCAGTTGGTGGTCAACGCCGTCGATGACCGGCTCCCACGCCACGCCGAAGTCGTCGCGCAGGCATTCAACCAGGCGCGCCACGATGCGCATGTCGTCGTCGGCCAGGAACAGCAGGTGAGCCAGGGGGAAGTCGTGGCGCAGCTGCTGCGCGACGGCCATCAGGTTGCCGGCATTGAATGCCACCATGGCCGGGGTATCGAAGCCGGTGGCCTTGCGCACCGTGGCGCAGGTGGCGTAGCCCTCCCCGACCTCGATCAGCGCCGTCTCCGAAGTGACGCGGCCGATCAGAAAGCACCCGCCGACCATGTCCATGCCGGTGCTGAAACGCTTTTCGCCGTCCGGCTGGATGCGCTGCAGACCTACCAGGCGGGCCTGACCGTCGCGGTAGTTGCGAATCGGGATCAGCAGCACGCCGTCGGCGTCGACCTTCACGCCTTCGCCAGTTACACCCTTGCGCTCCAGATAGACAGACACCTTCTGTTCGTCCGCCCGGATCCAGTCGCTGCGCGCGCGGTTGGCGGCCATCTCAGCCTTGCGCAGCTTGCGTGCGGCCTCCTGGCGTTCGTAGTCAGCCTGCTTGCGCTCCGCTTCGGCGCGCTCCTCCGGCGTGACACCCTCCCAGTCGACTTTGACCGAGATGGCGTTCTGGTTCGTGCCCTGCCAGACGCCGAAGCCGCCAGTGATGACGCGCCGGCCCGAGCGCAGGTCCAGCTCTCGCAGCACATACCATGCCTTTTTCTTCGGGCCGAACCGATGGATCTTCCCGTCGGACAGCGGGTGGCCGGAGGGCAGCTGCGGCAGGCCAGCCGCGCTCATCTGCTCAATGACCTGGTCAAGCGTCGCCATTGGCGCCCTCCTGATTCTCCAGGTCGGCCAGCAGGCCGCGCAGGTGTGCCAAGACACGGTCCTTGTCGACCGGGGCCTTTACTGGCGCCGGCCACAGATCACGATGAGAGCGGCGAGCGGGTTCAGTCACAGCGCGTTGAGGGATCGGGTTCAGTTCAGCGGCCATCACTTGGGACTTCTTTCGGGGCCGCGGGCTGGCGGCAGTAAATCTGGAACATCAGCGGCATCAGCTCGCCCATGGTCTTGTGCATCTGCTGGGCGATTTCTTGAAGGTCGGCACGTTCGCGCGCGTCAATCTCGCCGTCTTTTACCGCCTTGGTGTAGGTGGCCGAAAGCGCGCCCAGCTCGGAATACAGCTCGTGGAACTTGTCATGCAGGTCTTCTCCGCAGACACCTTCGGTTTGCGGCAGCTCCAAGAACACGCCGCCCGATTCAGCCGCGACGGCCTGGGCGAAGTGCTTGGTGCCGGCATGCGCCTGGATCAGCAGCGCGGTCGAGACGCGCATGCCAGAGCCCTTGACCTCATACACGCGCGCCTCCAGCTGCGAACGCGTCATGCCGAGCGTCGCCGCGGTGCCGGTCCAGCCGTGCACCTTGATCATCTCTTGATAAGCAGGCAACAGTTCCACAGTAGTTCCTTCCATTTCTTGGGTACTCTCTGCGGAACCGTCTCGTTATCATTCCTGCACGAAACCAATTCCGCCAATTTATTTCCTATGAGCAATTCTCAACGCGCACGAAAGTCACGCTTGCTATCGAAGCTCCGGTGGGAGCGCAAACGAATTCCTCTAGTTATTCAGGTAACCCTGTTCGTTCGCTTAGGGCGTTTGCTCACCCTGTCGGCCACAAGGGTCAAGGGGCAAATTGTGTGGAATTACGAACTAGGCTCCTGCGCTAATACTGGACGTTCCACATCAGTAGCTCGCCGCATAAGACCATCACAGTGCTGAGCATGGAGACCGACGATCGCCGCCAAGGTGGTGCTCAGACACCGCGCCTGTCCATTAAGGATTCGATTGACGGTCGGTTGCGACGTCTTAAGTTCCGAGGCAAGTCGTGTTTCGCTCCATGCGGTCGCTGCCTTGACTTCGCGGAGAAGTGTCGAGGGGTCTTTGTCCATATCCGTAGTCTATACGCGAATGAATAGAAAAGCAAACGAGAATGAATAGGTCGTTGTGTGTGCTCTATACGCGCACGTATAGTTCCGAGATGTCTATCGCAAATCGACTTGATCAAGCTATGCAAGCCGCGGGAATTGTCTCGCAGAGCGCGCTCGCCCGGGCTTCAGGGGTGCCGCAACCGACGATCAATCGCATCCTGAAAGGCACAGGAAAAAAAGGCCCTGAGACGAATACGATCAGCGCCCTAGCACAGGCCTGCAGCGTCTCAGCGCAGTGGCTGATCGACGGAACGGGTGCCATGGAACGTCTACCGAAGGAGGAGCCTCCAGAAGGTGAAGTCGTGCGCTTGACTGTGGACGACGCTAGTCAAGACTTTGTCGGCGTACGAATGGTCTCCCGATTCATTCATGCAGGCTTAGATGGCCACGGTGGTGACGTCGAATACGAGGACCATATTGTCCTTAGCCTTCCAGTCAAGTGGGTCTTAGAGAAGGGCCTCAATGCAGCTAAGCTTATCGCCATTCGGGTTAAGGGCGATAGCATGTATCCCACTCTGAGAAAAGGGAACGTTGTCATCGTTAACACAGCGGACAACGACCCACGGTTTTTGCTTGACGGTATGCTTTATGCCGTCAATCACAATGACAAGCCGGTAGTGAAGCGGCTTGAGCTTCTTGGGGGGCAGTGGCAACTCGCATCAGACAATCAGTTGCCAGAGTATCGCAGCCGACCTGTGGATGAGAGTACCGAAATCATTGGCCGCGTCGTGCGAATGGAGATGGACTTCATCTAATGAAAATTCAGGTCGCTGAAGTTACACCTTTCGGACCACCAATCCTGGTCGCTATCGTTCCATCAGAATATACGGTGTCGTCGACTGGACCTGGGCTGATACGTCGTATCGAACCGTACTACCCCACCCATCCCATCATGCTGGTGTCGGTCGAAAGCAGTGGGTTCCGAGCCTTTGCACCATTCCAGACTCACAAGTTGCTTGCGCTCATTCAACTGGAGTACTTGCAACTTACGGAGCTTGACCTAGCGGCACCGCCGCCGGATCGCGATGAAGAGCTACCGTTTTAGCGAATTTCGGTGAGCTTTCAAAGCAAATTTCACTATAGACTCGGCGTGCGAACCGGCACGCTTCGATGCCGCTTGAGAACGATGCTCTCACATGATTACCTTCATTAATCGCAACTCAATTTTACTTGCGCTTAGTTGTGCCTTGGTCGGGTGCCAGAAGGAACCTTCAAAATCTGCAGCACACAATGCTGCGGTCTCTGCTCCTCCCACTAAATCGGCAAGTACAGCAGTTTCCATCCCTCACGAAGTACCGAAGTCATACGATGGACCATTCGGCCTTGCTGGCGGCATGCCCATCGCCGAGCTGACGCAGCTTGGATTCAAACCGGTTGGAAGCCATCCAGGGATATTCACCGGAACTGCCCCGAAACCAATTGATGAGGTGACTGAGTATATTGCGTTGGCTACGCCTGATGCAGGCGTTTGCAGAATCAATGCCCGTGTGAACATCCCTGTCGTAAATGGATCGGGGGATCAGGTCAAATCGAAAGTAGATCAACTGGCCGAAATCATGGCAGTAAAGTATGGTAAGCACTCTGGTAAAGAGGACTACATTAGCCAGGAAGTCTACCGGCGCAATCCACAATATTGGATGATGGGTCTGCAAGAAGACTCAGTTTTTTACGTCTACTCTTGGCAGTCGGGAAAAACGCAACAGCAACTTCCGAACGGTCTGCAAGCGATTGAAGTCGCCGCTAATGCTTCCTCTCTGGACAAAGCATGGGCTTCCATCCAATACACTTTTACGAATTTCGACGCCTGCTTACAAGAGAACCAGAAGCGCAAAGCTTCTAACCTCTAGCCCGCTCCCTCACTGAACGCCCACATGGGTTCAGCACGCCACAAATTATCCATTCGCGTATTGCCAAATCTATTCGTTCGTGTATAGTTCACTTCGTCTACCCGATGGAGTGATCATGAGCACCTTCCAAGTTACTGTCCGAACTGGCGGCAAGCCCTACGTCTACAACGCCCCCGCTACCTGCGCAGGCGAAGCAGCTGAGGACGCTGCCGAGCGCTTCGCTGACGTCCCTTGCGGCATCACCGTCACCAGCAGCGAGGTGCGCTGATGAACGCACGCAAACCACTATCGCCGCTGGCAGCCGCCATCGCGGCCGCACGTGACTTCAAAGAGCTCCTGGACATTCAAGCCCCGGACACCCTGTCTTTCCCAAAGCACAAGGGCGATGCGCGCACTACCGCCACGTACGCGACTGCGTTACGCCTCCTCGATCAGGCTGTTACGCAAGATGCCGAGGGCGCCAAGGGCATCAGCTTTGAGCGTCGTAGTGAACTGCTCGTGACGCGTGTCGTAGCCAACAATGGAGCAGATGTTCCAGCGAACCAGTTCGAGCTTTTCGCTGGCATAACCGCTGCCATCGCCCAACTCGCTTTCGAAGTCCTGGACGAGAGCGGAGGTGGCACCAAACACAGCGGCCTTCTCGAAATCGCTGTTCGCTTTCGCGGCCAGTTCGATCAGGTCGGCGAGCTTGTCGAGAGCAAGGTGAATGTCGTTCACGGTACAGGTCTCCAAAAAAAAGTTATCGAAGAGGCATTGTGCCACGGCGCCGCGGCTGGTGACGAGGTGCGCCAATGACCACCGCCACCAAATTGCGTAACACGCTGCTGCGCTGCGCTCGTGAAGCGACCGCCGCCGAGCCGAACAGCGTCGAGTACCGCCTGCACGCTTTCATCGCCAAGTTGTCCGGCTCTATGGAAGGGATGGGCGAGCTCGAACTGGACGCCGCCCTGTGGCAAATGCTTCAGACGCCGCCTGCACTCGCGTCCACCACTACCCAGCCGTCTGCCGACGACCAGGTTGCCATGGCTTGGTGGAACTCGATCACTGAAGAACGTCGCCGGCACTGGCTCTCTGTCGCCGGATCTGCCGTTCCAGCCGACGCTTGGCGCGCATTCGTCGCTTCGGAAAACAACCTCGCCATGGAGAGCTGACATGGGTTTCTTCGCTCTCTATCGCTACTACCGATTCACCGGTCTGCGCCGCATCGACGCCGCTCGCCGGGCCTTCAAGCTTCGCATGTACTGACATGCAGCGCGTCGCTCCAGACCGGGCCGCACTCGAAGTCGCCCACATGATGCTTCGAACGCCGGAACCGCTGGACGACATGCTCAACCACCCTGCCCTCAAATTGATTTTGGAGGCCGTCGCACGCCGGCATATGCAGCGCCGCGCGCGGATCGACGTGAAGAAGCTGCAGGCCAACGACAAATAACTATGGCATACGCAAACATGATGGCCTCGCTGAAGGCCGCAGCCGAAGACAAGAACAACCCAGCAGTGTCGAAGACGACTCAGTTCGCAATCGACCCACGCGCGCTGGAGGTCGAGGAAGGTTTCAACGCTCGCCCGCTGAACGCGGACCACGTGGCCGAGATGTCGCTGGCCCTGCGCAACGGAGCGACCTTCCCGCCGTTGGACGTACGCGTTGATGACAACCGCATCCTGATCGTTGACGGCCACCACCGTCATGCCGCCGCCCTCGACGCGATCGCCAAGGGCTTTGACATCAAGGCCCTCGACTGCCGCCAGTTCCGCGGGAACGACGCCGACCGTGTCGCCCACATGCTCAACAGCGCGTCCGGCTTGGCGCTCACGCCGCTGCAGCTCGGCGTCCAGTACCGCAAGCTGCTCGGCTACGGCTGGAGTGAGAAGCAGATTGCCGACCGTCGCGGCAAGTCCGTTCAGCACGTCAAGGACATGGTCCTGCTGGGGGAGGCGGACAGCGACGTGCACCAAGCGGTGAATGCCGGCCTGATCTCCGGCACCGCCGCGCTCAAGGTCGTCAAGGAACATGGCAGCAAGGCCGGCGCCATCATCCAGGAGGGACTGGAGGCGGCGCAGGCTGCGGGTAGGACGAAGGTCACTCCTAAGGCGCTGGCGCGCCGCACAAACGCCAAGGTGAGCGACAAGCAGATCGTCGACTGGCTGATCCAGAACCTCAAGGTCGTTGCCGAATACGAGAGCGACAAAACCCGATTCTACGAACTCGACTTGGCCATCTCGAAGACGGTCGAGCACACCACCGACCTGCGCGTCCTGCTCTCAGCAGCCGCTGGTCCTCAACAACCAGCCTGAAGGAAAAGCATGAAGCAAACCAAGAACCCCATCACCGCCGGCACGCCTGTCAAGTTCGACAGTGAGACCGGGCCGCAAACCGGAACGGTGCAGGAGGTCAAGACCGATCTCACCAATGGCGCCAAGGTGGCCTTCGTCCGCGTGCCAGGCACGATGGACAACACGCCCTGGCAGATCCCGGTCAACGAGCTGTCGCACGCGGAGGCTGCTTAACATGTGGTTCTCGAACCTGCAGGTCTATCGCCTGCCCGCTCGCTGGGCATTCAGCCCGGAACAGATGGAAGAAGCACTGCAATCGCAGGCCTTCACGCCCGCCACCAGCAATGAGCTGCTGCGCCAGGGCTGGGATTCGCCACGCGCCAACGGCAAGCTGGTCCACGTCGTCAACAAGCAAATGCTGTTGATGCTGGGTAGCGAGAAGAAGCTGCTGCCGAGCTCGGTCATCAACCAGGTCGCCAAGGCCAAGGCCGCCGAGCTGGAAGAACAGCAGGGCTTCCCGCCGGGTAAGAAGGCAATGAAAGACCTGAAGGAGCGCGTGGCCGATGAACTGCTGCCGCGCGCCTTCTCGATCCGCAGCAACGTCTGGGTCTGGATCGACCCGGTCAACGGCTGGCTGGTGGTAGATGCCGCCAGCCCGTCGACGGCGGACGACGTCATCAAGCTGCTGCTCAAGGCAGTCGACCGCATGCCGCTGGAATCGCTGCGCGTGCAGAAGTCCCCGGTCGCCATGATGACCAGCTGGCTTGAAGCCGATGAAGCCCCGCATGGTTTCACCATCGATCAGGACACCGAACTGCGCGCCACCGGTGAAAGCCGCGCCGCCGTGCGCTACCTGAAGCACACCCTGGAACCGGACGACATGCGCCGCCACATCGCCGCCGGCAAGCAATGTACCCGCCTGGCGATGACTTGGAACGACCGCATCAGCTTTGTGCTGAGCGAGTCGCTGGCAATTAAGGGGATCAAGCCGCTGGATGTGACCAAGGAAGGTGAAGCCGTCACGTACAGCGACGACGAGCGCTTCGATAACGATATCGCGCTGATGACCGGGGAGCTGGCCAAGCTGCTGGCGGACATTGTGCGCGGCCTGGGAGGAGAAGCGCATGACCTGGTGAGCAAGGCCCAAGAGGATGCTGGCGGGCAGCCGCCACAGCGCATCGCCGACACGAGCGAGGATCCTGACGCGCTCTACGCCCAGGCCGTGCAGGTCGTTCTTCAAAATCAGCGTGCTTCGATATCGCTCGTCCAGCGTCACCTACGCGTCGGCTACAACCGTGCCGCTCGGCTCATCGAGGAGATGGAACTAGGTGGCGTGGTTTCCGCGATGCGCTCGAATGGCGACCGCGACATTCTGGCCGCCCTCTAGCAGATCGTCCGCCATGCCTCGATTCCATCACCGACCAACGTTCCAGCCCAAGGCCAACGTGCCAATGGCGACCGAAAGCCGCGACCGGTTGGCACTCGAGCTGCGCATGGCGGGCGAGTCACTGATCGCCCAGCCGACCATCGCCGCGTACAACACGCTCTCGAAGATCCTGGCGTCGCTCAACCGCGCCGGCATGCAGGACAGCCTGCTCGACCCTGGCACAAACCTCCTGAACGGAATCTGCGATCGCTTCGAGCAATCGGGAGCAATCACCGTGGAGTGCGAGGAGGCGGCGCAGCTGCGCCAGGCGCTCGCCAACATCGACGCCGGCCTGCACCGCGTTCCGCTGCAGCGCCTGGCGCTCGCAGTGGCCGAGGTTGAGGCTTTCTTCGCCGTGGTCGAACCATCCAACACCGACAAGTAGAAAATGCCACGCGACGACTCTACCCTTCCACTCGGCTTCGGCCACGAGCGCATCGCCGACAACTTCGCCGGCGGCGGCGGTGCCAGCGAAGCGATCCGCATGGCCTTCGGCCGCGATCCGGATCTGGCCCTGAACCATGACGGCCCGGCACTCGCCATGCACGCGGCAAACCATCCAACCACGCGCCATTATCGCGAGGACGTCTTCCTGCTCGATATCCTGCGCGCGATCGGCGATGGCCCGCTCGGCGCGGCATGGTTCTCGCCGACGTGCACGCACTTCTCAAAAGCCAAAGGCTTCAATATCCTCGACCAGAAGACACGCGGCCTTGCCTGGGTCGTGTGCAAGTGGGGAGTGACGCTGGCGCCGCGCCTCATGTTCCTCGAGAACGTCGAGGAGTTCGAGGGCTGGGGGCCGCTCGACGACGCCGGTCGCCCGATAAAGGCCCACAAGGGCCGCACCTTCATGGCATTTATCGCGGCGTTGACGACCGGCCTGGCGCCAGATCATCCGGACGTCCCGGAGATCCGCAAGGTCCTGGGCGACGACTTTCCGATGCAACGCATCTTCGCTGGCCTGGGCTACAAGGTCGAGTGGCGCGTACTGCGTGCGTGCGACTACGGCGCCGGCACCATCCGCAAGCGCCTCTTCATGGTGATGCGCCGCGACCGGATAGCGATTCGCTGGCCAGCGCCGACCCACGGCGATCCAAAATCGCGCGAGGTCAAGTCGGGCAAGCTGCTGCCGTTCGTGACGGCGGCCGACTGCATCGACTGGTCAATCCCCTGTCGGTCGATCTTCGAGCGCAAAAAGCCGCTGGCGGACGCCACGCTGCGCCGGGTCGGCCGTGGGTTCGAGCGCTACGTGAAGGATGCTGCGCGCCCGTTCATCGTCGGGGCCGGAGGTCCAGCGTATTCCGGGAAGCCTTCTTCGATCGATAAACCGCTGGGCACGCTGACGACCGAGAATCACCGCGCCGTAGTATCGGCTTCGCTGGTCCAGATGGGCTACGGTGAAGCACCAGGGCAGGCACCTCGTGCTTTGAATATCGAAGAGCCGCTGGGAACAATCGTCGCCGGCGGTGGCAAGCATGCGCTCGTCGCTGCCTCACTGGTCCAGTATTACAAGAGCGGCAGCCAGAACGTGCCGGCGGACCGCCCGATGCCGACCATCGTGACGAAGGATCGCATCGGCGTGACCTGCGCCTACCTGGCGAAGCACTACAAGGGCGTGGTCGGCGCCAGCGTCGAACAGCCGCTGCCGACGGTAACCACGACGGATCATAGTTCTCTGATCACCGCGCACCTGGTCGGCATCGACAACAAGAGCAACGGCGATCGTGACACATGGGATGTCGCTAAGCCGCTGGGTACGATCGTAACCGAGAACCGCCACGCGGTCGTGACCAGCAATCTGGTCAAGCTGCGTGGCACCAGCACTGGGGCTGCCGTCGACGGCCCGCTGGGGACCATCACCGCCAGTGGTCAGCATCATGCGGAGATGCGCACGACACTGGACCAGCCGGGCCAATGCGCCGCGCGACGCGAGCAGGTCCGCGCCTTCCTGCGCGAGTACTGCCCGAGCCTGAAGGATGCCGAGCACCCAGAACTGGTGATGATCAACGGCGAGCTGATGGAGGTCGTCGACATCGGTCTGCGCATGCTGGTGCCGCGCGAGCTGGCCAACGCCCAAGGCTTCCGCCGGGATTACATCCTTGATCCGTTCTACACATACATCAATAAGCGCGGCAAGGCCATCACGAAGCGCCTGACCGGTAGCGACCAGGTGCGGATGATCGGCAACAGCGTTTCCCCTCTGCCGGCCGCTGCTCTGATCCGAGTGAACATTGAGCACGAACGACAGCTGGCGAGGGCGGCATGACCGGGCCCATACCGAACAACCAGGACACGCCGCTCGACGCGGCCGCTTACCGGCATCAAATGCTGCTGCTGAGGTCCGCGCACTGCGCGCGCCCGGTCCTGCACCAGGGCCTGAACCGCTTCATCAACAGTCTGACGCTCTACCAAAACGGCGGGCGGGTGTCGATGACGGTCTACCTGGCCGGCATCAACGAAAGCTTCGACAGCAGCGAAATTCAGATCAAACCAGCCAATCAGGAAGGAACCACATGATCAAGACCGAAACGATGAGCGACGTTATGCTGCGCGCCCTGCGCAACTTGATTGCGAACGACAGCTACGCCATGACGTTCCAGTCGATGGGGCAGTACCGCGCCGCCCTGCTGAACCACGTCGACAACGTGGTCAGCACACCGAACCACAGCCCTGCTTTTCAACCGCAAGCGGAGGTCGTCACGCTCGACGCGCATCAGCAGGACGCCGCCCAAGTTGCAACGCTTGCAAAGCCAGGGGATGTCTGATGTTGAAATTGATTGCAAAGTTAATCGCGCGGCCGGCTGTCGCGAACTGGTTGATCCGCCGCGCACAGCGCACGCCTTACTTCCACATCGCATCCGAAGGTGGCGACGAAGTCTACATGTATCGCTGGTGGCTGTTTAACGCCTACCCGCACGGCAACGACGGCGCGGGCCGCCGCTATGGCGACTGGCTGCCGAGCTTTCGCATCCACCGCATCATGCGCGAGGACCGCGACCGGCACATGCACGACCATCCGTGGAACGCGCGGACGTTCATCTTGCGCGGCTGGTACAACGAAGAACGCCAGTTCGACCCGCCATGGATGTTCCATGATGATGCAAGGAACACTATCCACCGCAAAGCTGGCGACACCGCCCAGTTGCACTTCGGTGAGTTCCACCGCATCAAAGAAGTTAGCGAAGGCGGCGCATGGACGCTTTTCATCACCTGGAAGAAACGCGGCACCTGGGGGTTCCGGGTGAACGGCAGGAAGGTGCCGTGGCGCGATTACCTGGGGATCAACGATGCGCCTGCGTCCACCCAGCAGGAGAAGATTAATGGCTGACGAAAACGATTTGATCAACCGCTTGGCTGCAGCCGTTGCAGATCGCATCCGACCGCAGATCCCTTTCGATTACGAGATGTGGGACATCGCTACGATTGCGGCCTGCTTGAAGCTTAGCGAGGCCCAAGTGCGCGAGCGCCTGGCACCACAGCCAGACTTCCCGAAAGCTGTGCGGCTGCCAACGGCGAATGGCGGCAGGGGTCATGCTCGGTACCGGGCAAAGGACGTCTGGGCATGGATGATGAGATACCAAGACAAAAACTAATTTCCTTGTAGCCACATAGCGCGCACGTTTGCGGACCTTAAGCTATTGAATTTGCAGAACTGTTTACTATCTAAGTTCACAGCGTACAAATTGCCACAAACTACCGCATAGACCACGCAAAGTCCTGTGAGCGTTTCTTTGCTGAGGGAAAATTTGATGCTAAACTTCACGAACTATGCCAATCTTTCTTGCAGTTCCGCTAACAGAGTCGCCAGCAAATTTGAAGGCGTCGATCGAGCGTCACATTCCGAACGCAGATCATCTGCTGCTCCAAAATGGCCGCGGCTGGCTCATCCGCTTCGACGGAACGACGACAGAACTTACGAACAAGTTGGAGATCACAGGGCAGGCTCAGGGTGTGTCAACTCCGGTAGGGTCGACTCTTGTCACCCTAGTCTCGTCTTATTATGGTCGAGGCCCAACGGACATGTGGGAGTGGATGTCAACGAGGATGCAATCGTGAGCGGAGCAAGACGACAGCAAGTCCAATCTCCGCGGCAGCAGGCACAACCTGTTCAACAGGATGTCTCGCCCGCGCCAGTCCAGACAGTTCCTAGCATTGGCCAAGGTCATCCCGAGTACCACTTTGTGCAATCCATCATGGAGATGCAGAAGTCGCTTGGACAAATTAATGCTTCCATCGAATCACTAACCAAAACTGTCGACAGCACCAAAAGCAAGGTTGAAGATTTGGTGAAATGGAAGAATATGATCTTCGGTGGCGCTATTGTAATTGGATTGTTTTGCAGCCTTGCAGGCTTCGCTGTCACTAAATTTTCCGGCTACGTGACCATCAAGGCTCCAGAAGACCAGGTTCAAACGTCAAAGCCTGCACCGCCCCCAGAGGAGCATAGTGAAGCACCGGCTCAGAAGACGAAAACTACAAGACAGTAAAATGCCGCCTCCGGGCGGCTTGCTACTGGGGCGGCTCCTGTAGTGGCAGTCATGATGAAAATCCCTCGACAGCCTGCTATTAGTACACATAAATTACGCACTCCAACGATAACCACATGATTTTATTCATGATTGGATTCCGGCCGGAGGCACCACCCCCTAGCAACGATGTATCCCCGGCACAGGCGCCTAGCCTGGTGCTTGTCCTTCCAAGCTGTAAACCTTTCCGACATTCACGACGCATATCTTGGCGCTCGCCGAGGCAGGATTCCGCCCCGTGCACCCGCATGGATACTGGAAAGTTCCTCTTCAATCGTTTCGTGGCACGCCCAATGCGGCCCGCTCCGGCCACATTCACCTGTCGGAAAGATTTACAGCCAGCACACCCGATCGCTCAGTTGCGCTGCGATGGCGGCAGCCGGCCAGGCTCCGCACCCTTGGGACTGCGCTCGATCTTGCGCGAGGCGCCGTCGCGCGCCATGGCCGCGAACGCCGTATTCAAGCGCGCTACCAGCGCATCCGGCACCGCGCGATTGCAGGCCAGATAGACCCCGATCTCATTGAACACCAGCACCGGCACTACTTGCTGGTCGTAGCCGAAGCGCGCCAGCACGTCGCTGCCGCTGCGCATGCTGCCGGCCCACAGGTCGATGCGGCCGGCCATCAGCTTGTGCAGGTTGGCGAGATCGTTGGCGGTGGAATCGACGTTGAAGCCGCGGCTGCGCAGCCAGGCTTCGCGCGCGTCGCCGTTGTAGGTGCCGATGCGCAGGCCACGCGCGTCCTCGATGCTGCGCAGGCGCAGCTTGCGGTCGGCGCGTCCGAGCAGCACCCATTGCGCAGTGTCGATCGGGCCGACCCACTTGAAGAGTGCTTCGCGTTCCGGAATGCGGGTAGTGGAGTAAACGCAGGCGTCACGCCGGGTGAGTGCGGCGTGATAGGCGCGCTTCCAGGGCAGCACGTCGATGGTATGGGCGACGCCGGCGCGGCGCATGGCCTCACGGACCTTGTCGGTGGCGACGACATCCATGCGCTCGCTGTCTCGCGTGCTCGTCGGCGCCAACAGCTCGGTCGTGATGTAGAGGCGCGGTTCCGCTGCAGTGGCCGACCAGGCCGCTGCACCAAGCAACAAGAACGTGACGAAGAATCGGTTGCGAAACATGACTGGCCTGCCTTGCGACGCTGCGCGTCTGGTTACTGGACAGAATAGCAGCACAGTGTTTTTTTCCACAACGCATGTGAACGCCGGTGGTAGCCACGCCACAAAAA
>Ga0265780_10001416_pt1 | contig 33662 bp, 44 predicted proteins | sample P1T30metagenome_FD_192432 | JGI IMG/M metagenome (GOLD analysis project Ga0265780, IMG submission 192432) | Plant litter microbial communities from East Loma Ridge, Irvine, California - P1 T30 | ecosystem: Environmental > Terrestrial > Plant litter > Unclassified | place: USA: California...
TGCCCAGGTCGAGCTCGCCGATGACCGGTCCGAGCACCGACGGCGTCGTGGCCAGGCGGGTGTACGACTGGAGCTGGCTCTGCGCGTAGGTGCTGCCCTGCACGAGCTGGCTGGTGTCCTCGCCGGGCGTCGTCGAGACGAAGACGCTGCTCGTGGCGCGGTAGACGTCGGGCTGGGTCTGCGACCAGCCGTAGGCGGCGACGGCACCGAGCAGGGCGGCCGCGACGACGAGCGGCCAACTGGCCACGAGGGCGCGCCAGTACGAACGAGGATCCAAGGTGCCACTTCCGGGTCAGTGGGGCGGAGGTCCCGCGAGCATATCGTCGCGGCGACCGGGGCCCTGACCCTCGGACGGGGGTGAGCCCCCGTCGCGACGCGGCGCTCACCCGGGCGTCACCCTCCCGTCACCCGGCGGCGGGGCCTCCCGGCAGCACGAGCGAGGCCCAGCGGGGGCCGTGGCCGGTCGCCGTCACGTGGCGGGGCTCGTCGCCGCCGAGCTCGTCGCCGCCCGGCTCGTCGACGTCGCCGCCGCCGAGGCGCCGCTCGACGACCACGTCGAGCCACTGCTCGGCGACACCGTCGAGCAGCCCGGCGCCCCACTCGACGACGACCACCGACCCCTCGAAGTCGAGGTCGAGGTCGTCGAGCTCGTCGGCGCCCGAGAGGCGGTACGCGTCGACGTGGACGAGGGGCGCCCCGCCCTCGCGGGGGTGGGTGCGCGCCAGCACGAAGGTGGGGCTCGCGACCTGGCCGCGGACCCCCATGCCCTCGCCGACGCCGCGCGTCAGCGTCGTCTTGCCGGCACCCAGCGGCCCCGTGAGGACGACGAGGTCGCCGCCGCGCAGCTGACGGCCGAGCGCGCGGCCGAGCTCCTCCATGGCGTCGGCGTCCGGCACGACGCCGTCGAGCAGCACCGTGGCGTCGGTCACGCCCGGCGCCCGAGGTAGTGGCGGGGGACGCGCGCGCCGATGCGGCACGCGATCTCCTCGGGGATCGTGCCCGTGAGGTCGGCCCACTCGCCGATGGTGAGCTCGCCGCGGTCGCCCGGGCCGAACAGCAGCACCTCGTCGCCGACCTCGACCGGGTCGTCCCCCACGTCGACGAGGAACTGGTCCATCGCCACGCGCCCCACGATCGGGTACCGGCGCCCGCGGAGGGTCACCTCCACGCCGTGCTGCGCGCGCCGGCTCACGCCGTCGGCGTACCCGATCGGCACGAGCGCCAGGGTGGTGTCGCGCTCGGCCCGCCAGGTGTGGTCGTACGAGACCCCCGTGCCCGCGGGGACGCGCTTCGTGCGCACCACCCAGGCGCTGAGCGTGAGGATCGGCCGGAGTCCGCGGTCGGCGGCCGTGACGCCCTCGGTGACCGGGATGCCGTAGCCGTTCGAGCCCATGCGGACGAGGTCGAACCGACGCTCGGGGTGCTCCATGCCCGCCGAGCTCGACGACAGGTGGCGCAGCTCGAAGGCGGCCCCCAGCGCCTCGGCCTCGGCGACGGCCGCCGTGAACCGGTCGAGGGCGTCGCGGTCGTCGTCGGCGCTCGTCTCGGACACGTGCGAGAAGACGCCGCGCAGCCGCACGACCCCCTCGTCGCGCAGGGCGACGGCGCGGCTCACGAGCGCGGGCCAGTCCGCGGGCAGGCAGCCCTCGCGGTGCAGGCCGGTGTCGAGGTCGAGCTGCACGAGCGCGACGCCCGACCGCTCCCGGGCGGCGGCGGCGAAGGCCTCGAGCTGCTCGAGGGTCGACACCCCGAGGTCGACCCGGTGCTCGACGGCGCCCGCCCAGTCCTCGTCGGGCCCGAGCTGCCAGGCGAGCATCGAGGCCTCGTCGCCGAGGCCGGCCCGCCGGAGCCGCAGGGCCGGCTCGAGCTCGACGGTGCCGAACCAGCGCACCCCGGCCGCCACGGCCTCCGGCACCATCACCTCGAGGCCGTGGGAGTAGGCCTCGCTCTTGACGATGGCGAGCACCTGCGCGGGCGCCATGCGCGCGACGAGCGACGCGAGGTTGGCGCGGTACGCGGCGAGGTCGACGGTGGCGCGCCGCAGCGGGGCCGGGGTCATGCGTGCCTCCTGGGCAGGTGGGGCGACAGGCAGGCGACGACCTCGTAGGTGATGCCGCCGGCGGCGGCCGCCCACTCCTCGGCGCCGACGTGGCCGTGCTCGGGGTCGCCGAACAGGACGACCTCGTCGCCGACGGAGACGGGGTCGTCGCCGACGTCGACGACGAGCGCGTTCATGGCGATGCGCCCGCGCACGCGGTGGCGGCGGCCCCCGATGGTCACCGACGCCCGGTCGCTCGCGGCCCGGTCCACGCCGTCCGCGTAGCCCACGGGCACGACGGCGATCGTCGTGTCGCGCTCGGGGCGGAACACGTAGCCGTACGACACGCCCTCGCCCGCCGGGACGCGCTTGACCGTGGTGACGGGCGCGGTGAGGGTCATCGCTGGGCGCAGCCCCAGCTCCGCGGCAGATCGGTCGGCCCACGGGCTCAGCCCGTACGCGGCCAGCCCGAGGCGGACCAGGTCGAAGCGGGTCCCCTCGTGCGCGAGCGCGCCCGCCGAGGCCCCGAGGTGCAGGAGTCGCGGGGCCAGCCCGGCGGCCGCCGCGGCCCCGGCGGCGCGTCGGAAGGTCGCCGTCTGCCGGCCGTCCTCCTCGGGCGAGGTGTTGGCGAGGTGGCTCATGAGCCCCTCCACGGGGAGGCGGTCCTGCAGCTCGGCGGCCCGGGCGAAGAGCTCCGGCCACTCGTGCTCGACGGCGCCGTTGCGGCTGAGCCCGGTGTCGACGCAGAGGTGCACCGCGCGGACGCCGGCTCGGGCGGCGGCCTCGAGCTGCGCGAGGTCGGAGACGGCCGGCGTGACGTCGTGCTCCGCGGCACGCTCGAAGGTCTCGCCGGGCGCGTGCAGCCAGGCCAGCACGGGCAGCTGCACGCCGCCCCGACGCAGCTCGACGGCCTCGTCGAGGTCGGCGACGCCGAGCATGTCGGCCCCGGCGCGCTCGAAGGCGAGGGCGGACGGGACGGCTCCGTGCCCGTAGGCGTTCGCCTTCACCACCACCATCACGCGGGCGTCGCCGACGTGCTCGCGGAGGGTGCGCACGTTGTGCTCGAGCGCGGACGCGTCGACGGTCACGAGGGCGTCCTGGGTCACGGGCGCGCCTCCTCTCGGGTCTCGGCCACGACGTACGCGACGGCGACGCCGGCGTCGTGGGACAGGGACAGGTGCAGCCGGTGCGCCCCGCGCGACGCCGCCAGGGCGGCGGCGCCTCCCGAGAGCACGAGCGACGGGGCCCCGTCGGCGTCGCTGTGCACGACGACGTCGTGCCAGCGGACCCCGGTCGAGCCCGCGAGCGCCTTGACGAGGGCCTCCTTGGCGGCGAACCGGGCGGCGAGCGAGCGCACGTGCCGCGGCGAGCCGTCGGCGAGCACGAGCTCGCCCTCGCCGAACAGGCGGGCCCGGAGCGCGGGCGTGCGCTCCAGGCTCCGCCCGAACCGGGTCACGTCGACCACGTCGACGCCGATCCCCACGATCACGCGGGCCGACCCACTACTCGACCGTGACCGACTTGGCCAGGTTGCGCGGTTGGTCGACGTCGAGGCCCTTGGCTGCCGCGAGCTCCATGCCGAACACGTGCAGCGGCACGACCGCGAGCAGCGACTCGAACAGGGGCGAGGCCAGCGGGATCGGCAGCACCTCGTCGGCGTAGGGCAGCACCGCCGCGTCGCCCTGCTCGGCGATGGCGATGACGCGGGCGCCCCGGGCCCGGATCTCCTGGATGTTCGAGACCACCTTGGGGTGCAGCGATCGGGGGTCGCGGGGGCTCGGGACGATGACGAAGACGATCTGGCCGGGCTCGATGAGCGCGATCGGCCCGTGCTTGAGCTCTCCCGCGGCGAAGCCCTCGGCGTGGATGTACGCGAGCTCCTTGAGCTTGAGCGCGCCCTCGAGGGCGATGGGGTACCCGACGTGGCGGCCCAGGAACAGCACCGACCGCGTGTCGGCCATCCAGCCCGCCAGGGTGGCGATGCGCTCGGACGACTCGAGGACCTGCTCGATCTTCGCGGGGATCGCCTGCAGGTCGGTGACCTGCTCGGCGATCTGCTCGGCGGACAGGGTGCCGCGGATCGTGGCGAGGTGCAGGCCGAGCAGGAACAGCGCGGTGCCCTGCGCGACGAAGGCCTTGGTCGAGGCGACGGCGACCTCGGGACCGGCGTGCGTGTAGATCACGGCGTCGGACTCGCGGGGGATCGTGGCGCCCTGCGTGTTGCAGATCGAGAGCACCTGGGCGCCCTGCTCGCGGGCGTACTTGACCGCCATGAGGGTGTCCATCGTCTCGCCGGACTGGCTGATCGACACGACGAGCGTGCGCTCGTCGAGCACCGGGTCGCGGTAGCGGAACTCGTGGGCGAGCTCGACGTCGACGGGCACGCGGGCCCACTGCTCGATCGCGTACTTGCCGAGCTGGCCCGCGTAGGCGGCGGTGCCGCAGGCGATGACGATGACGCGGTCGACGGTCTCGAGCCGCTCGCGGATCGGGTCGAGGTCGGTGAGCACGACGGCGCCGTCGACCACCCGGCCGAGCAGCGTCTTCGCGACGGCCTCGGGCTCCTCGCTGATCTCCTTCGCCATGAAGCTCGACCAGCCGCCCTTCTCGGCGGCGCTGGCGTCCCAGCTGACCTCGAAGGCCTCGGGCTCGACGGGGGCGCCGTCGAAGCCCACGACCTCGACCGAGTCGGGGCGGATCGTGACGATCTGGTCCTGGCCCACGGAGAGCGCGCGGTGGGTGTGCTCGACGAAGGCCGCGACGTCGCTGCCCAGGAAGTTCTCGCCCTCGCCGAGGCCGACGACCAGCGGGGAGTTGCGGCGGGCGCCGACGACGACGCCGGGCTGGTCCGCGTGGACCACGAGGAGCGTGAAGGCACCCTCGAGCGAGGCGACGACGACGCGCATCGCCTCGGTGAGGTCGCCCGTGCTGCGGTAGGCGCGCGCCACCAGGTGCGCCGCGACCTCGCTGTCGGTCTCGCTGAGGAACGTCGTGCCCTCGGCGGCCAGGTCGGCCTTCAGCTCGGCGAAGTTCTCGATGATGCCGTTGTGGATGAGCGCCAGCCTGCCGTCGTCGGCGAGGTGCGGGTGGGCGTTCTCGTCGGTGGGGCCGCCGTGCGTCGCCCACCGGGTGTGCCCGATGCCGGTGCGGCCGTCGGGCAGCGGCGCGGCCTCGAGCTCGTCGCGGAGGGCCTGCAGCTTGCCCGCCTTCTTGCGGTCGCCGAGGTGGCCCGCCTCGTCGATGACGGCGACGCCCGCGGAGTCGTACCCGCGGTACTCCAGTCGCGCCAGACCCCCCAACAGGACCTCGATGCTCTTGCTCCCCTGCTCGGAGCCCCCCACGTACCCGACGATGCCACACATGCGGACGATCCTAGATGGTCGCCGGGCCCCCGACCTGGAGGCCGTGGGCGCCGCGTCGCCGGTAGCCTCTCCCCCATGCCCGACGCGCCCACCGCCCACGTCACGCCGTTCGTCGAGATCGACCGGGCGGCCTGGGCGGACCTCGCGCCGACCACCCGGCTCCCGCTCACCGAGACGGAGCTCGTGCAGCTGCGGGGCCTCGGCGACCGGCTCGACCTCACCGAGGTGGCCGAGGTCTACCTGCCCCTCAGCCGCCTGCTCAACCTCTACGCGGCGGGCGCCCGCGACCTGCACCGGGCGACGAGCGCGTTCCTCGGGGAGCGCGCGCAGCGCACCCCGTTCGTCATCGGCGTGGCGGGGTCGGTCGCGGTCGGCAAGTCGACCGTGGCGCGCCTCCTGCGCACGCTGCTCTCGCGCTGGGACGACACGCCCCGCGTGGAGCTCGTGACGACCGACGGGTTCCTCCACCCCAACGCGGAGCTCGAGCGCCGCGGCATCATGCACCGCAAGGGGTTCCCCGAGTCGTACGACCGGCGCCACCTGCTGCGCTTCGTCTCGCAGGTGAAGAGCGGGGCGGAGGAGGTCAGGGCGCCGTTCTACTCGCACACGTCGTACGACATCATGCCCGACGCCGAGGTCGTGGTCCGGCGGCCCGACGTCCTCATCGTCGAGGGCCTCAACGTGCTCCAGCCGGCCGTCGCCGGCAGCCTCGCGCTCAGCGACCTCTTCGACTTCACGATCTACGTCGACGCCCGCACGGCCGACATCGAGTCGTGGTTCGTCGACCGGTTCCTGGCCCTCAAGGCGGGCGCGTTCACCCAGGAGCGCTCGTACTTCCACCGCTTCGCCGGGATGGACGAGGCGGAGGCGCGCGCCTTCGCGGCGGGCGTGTGGCGCGACGTCAACGAGCCGAACCTCGTCGAGAACGTGCTGCCGACGCGGTCACGGGCGACGCTCGTGCTGCGCAAGGGCGCCGACCACCAGGTGTCGTCGGTGCTGCTCCGCAAGATCTGACGCGGCGGGCGCGCAGGAGTCGCGACCCCGCCCCCAGGGGCCGGCACCGCCGACGGGTCAGGCCGCCGGCAGGGCCAGGCGCTCGCGCACCACGTCGACGAGCTCGGCGGCGACGCCCTCGGCGGTGGCCTGGTCGGCCGCCTCCACCATCACGCGCACCACGGGCTCCGTGCCGGAGGGGCGCAGCAGGACGCGCCCGGAGCTGCCGAGGCGCTCCTCGGCCGCGCGCACGGCCTCCTGCACGCCCTCGTCGTGCAGCCCGGTGCGGTCGACGCCCCTGACGTTGACGAGCGTCTGCGGGAAGACCGTCATGACCTGCGCCAGCTCGGCGAGCGACTTGCCGGTGGCCGCCATGCGCGCCACGAGGTGCAGGCCCGTGAGGACCCCGTCGCCCGTGGTCGCGTGGCGTCCGAAGATGATGTGCCCGGACTGCTCGCCGCCGAGGGTGAAGCCGTGCGCGCCCATGTCCTCGAGCACGTAGCGGTCGCCGACCTTGGTCTGGCGCACCGTGATGCCGTGCTCCTCCATGGCTCGGAGCAGCCCCAGGTTGCTCATCACCGTGGCGACGAGCGTGTCGTCGGCGAGCTCGCCGCGCTCCTGCTGGGCCACCGCGAGGATCGCCATGATCTGGTCGCCGTCGACGACGTTCCCCTCGGCGTCGACCGCCAGGCACCGGTCGGCGTCGCCGTCGTGGGCGATGCCGACGTCGGCACCGGCCTCGAGCACGGCACGTGCCAGGTTGTCGAGGTGCGTCGAGCCCACGCCGTCGTTGATGTTGACCCCGTCGGGGTCGGCCCCGATGAGGGTGATGCGGGCGCCGGCGTCGGTGAAGACCTCGGGCGAGACCGCCGAGGCCGCGCCGTGCGCGCAGTCGAGCACGACGTGCAGGCCGTCGAGGCGGTTGGGCAGGGCGCCGAGCAGGTGGAGGACGTAACGGTCCTCGGCGTCGGCGAAGCGCCGGATGCGGCCGACGTCGCCGCCGACGGGCATGAGCTGGGGGGCGGCCAGGGCCGCCTCGATGCGGTCCTCGACCTCGTCGGGGAGCTTGGTGCCGCCGAAGGCGAAGAACTTGATCCCGTTGTCGGGCGCGGGGTTGTGCGAGGCCGAGATCATCACGCCGAAGTCGGCGCCGATGTCGTCGACGAGGAACGCCGCCGCCGGGGTGGGGATGGTGCCGGCGTCGAGGACGTCGACGCCGGAGCTGGCGAGCCCGGCCGAGACGGCCGCGGCGAGGAACTCGCCGGAGATGCGGGGGTCACGAGCCACGACCGCGACGGGCCGCCGGCCCTCGGCACGGCGCACGTCGGCGTGGTGGCCCTGGGTGAGCACCACCGCGCTCGCCTGGGCGAGGCCCAGGGCGAGCGCGGCGGTCAGCTCACGGTTGGCGAGTCCGCGGACACCGTCCGTGCCGAAGAGACGAGACATGTCGGGACCAGCCGGGGGTCGATCAGCGCTTCGAGAACTGCGAGGCCTTGCGGGCCTTCTTGAGACCGGCCTTCTTGCGCTCGATGACGCGGGCGTCGCGGGTGAGGAAGCCGGCCTTCTTGAGGACGTCGCGGTTGTTCTCGCGGTCGATCTCGTTGAGGGCACGGGCGATGGCGAGGCGCAGCGCGCCGGCCTGGCCGGAGGGGCCGCCACCCGTGACCTTGACGGCCACGTCGTACGAGCCGATGAGGTCGAGGACCTTGAACGGGTCGTTGATGAGCTGCTGGTGCAGCTTGTTGGGGAAGTACTCCTCGAGCGAGCGGCCGTTCACGACGAACGTGCCGGAGCCGGGGACGAGGCGCGCACGGGCGATGGCCTCCTTGCGGCGGCCGACGGCCGAGCCGGAGACGTTGAGGACGGCGCGGGGCGTCGTCGTCTCGGCCGGGGTGCTCTCGGTGGAGAAGGCCTGGGGGGCCTGGTCGATGGAATCTGCGATCTGAGCCACGGTGTGGGAGTCCTTTGTCTGGCAGGCGGACGCTACTGGGCGACCTGGTCGAGGGTGAAGGGCGTCGGCTGCTGAGCAGCGTGGGGGTGCTCGGCACCCGCGTACACCTTCAGCTTCTTGATCTGGGCACGGCCCAGCGAGTTCTTCGGCAGCATGCCGCGGATCGCCTTCTCGACGGCGCGCGTGGGGTGCTTCTCGACCATCTCGGAGTACGTCGTGGCCGTGAGGCCGCCCGGGTAGCCCGAGTGGCGGTAGTAGAGCTTCTCGGCGAGCTTGGAGCCGGTGAGGGCGACCTTCTCGGCGTTGATGATGATGACGAAGTCGCCCATGTCCATGTGGGGGGCGAACGTCGGCTTGTGCTTGCCGCGGAGGAGGGCGGCGGCGTGGCTGGCGAGACGGCCGAGGACGACGTCCTCCGCGTCGATCACGAGCCACTTCGGCTGGACGTCAGCCGGCTTGGGGGAGAAGGTGCGCGTCACAGTGGTGCTGCTTCCTGGTCGAGGTGAGGTGTCCGTGAATCCCGCTCCGTTGCCGTTGCCGCGCGATGCGCGACAACGAGTCAGGTGGAGGGCTCAACTTCGGGTGCTGCACGCAGTTGCGCAGGCACCAAGGGTCGAGGCTACCCGAGAGGGCCGGGGACTTCAAGCGGCGACGGCGTCGACGCCGGGGCCGACCGGGCCGGGTCGGGCCGGTCCCTGTCGTCGCGGTCCCGCCGCGCCCTCGTCCGGGCGACCCGGTCGGCGAGCTCCTCGTCGGCCGGGTAGCCCACCTCCGTGAGCGTGAGGCCCCTCGCGGGGGCGACCGGGAAGGCGCTCGTCCGCTCCTCGGCCCGCCGCAGCCGGTCGACGTCGGACGCGGTGAGCCGCCCCTCCCCCACCGCGAGGCATGCGCCGACCATGGCGCGCACCATCGAGTGGCAGAAGGCGTCGGCCCGGAGGCGCGCGACCAGCACGCCGTCCGGGTCGCGGTCCCAGCGGAACTCCTGCAGGGTGCGGATCGTCGTGGCGCCCTCGCGCGGCTTGCAGAACGACGCGAAGTCGTGCAGGCCGACGAGCGTGAGTGCGGCACCGTCCATGGCCGTGCGGTCGAGCGGGGCGGCGTGCCACAGCGTGTGCCCGCGCCGCAGCGGGTCGCGCGTCGCGTCGGCGTCCGCCACGCGGTAGGCGTAGCGCCGCCAGAGCGGGGCGAAGCGTGCGTCGAAGCCGGCCGCGGCGATCCGCACCGAGGTCAGGACGACGTCGCCGCGGTCCCCGGCCAGGCCGTCGAGCCGGCGGCGCAGCCCCTCGAGCGGCGGCCTCGCGCCCCCGCGGCGGTCCTGGCCCTGGCGGGTCAGCGCCGCCCACTGCTCGCCCGTGAGGTCGAGGTGCGCCACCTGGCCCGTGGCGTGCACGCCGGAGTCGGTGCGTCCGGCCACGGTGAGCTGCGGCGCGGGCCCCTGCCGGGAGAAGATCGTCGCGAGGGCCTCCTCGAGGACCCCTTGCACCGTGCGCAGCCCGGGCTGGCGGGCCCAGCCCGCGAAGCCGGCGCCGTCGTAGGCCAGGTCGAGGCGCAGGCGCACGCCCTCGGGGTCGCCGGGGCCGGCCGTCTCGGTCACGGGACGAGCGTACCGGGGCCGTCGCGGGCCTCCTGCGCCCGAGCGCACGGAAGCCCGGACGCAGGGAGGCCCGGACGCAGGGAGGCCCGGACGCAGGGAGGCCCGGACGCGCCGAGGCCCGGCCCCCTCGTGGGGACCGGGCCTCGGTGCGCGGGCGCGAGGGCGTCAGGCCCGGGCGCGCCTGCGGACGACGAGCACCGTGCCGCCCGTGCCGAGCAGCACGAGCGCGAGGGTCAGCCACCCGGCGAGGTCCGCACCCGTGAAGGCGAGCGGGCCGGAGGCCGTGGGCGCCGTGGCACCGGGCGTCGCGCCCGGCGTCGGCTCGGCGCCGGGGCCGCCGGGCAGCGCGCCGCCCTGGCCCGGGTCGACGACCGGGGGTGCCGGGTCGCCGGGCGCCGGGTCGACCGGCGCCTCGTCGTCGGCGAGCAGGTCGAGGCCCACGAGGATCGGGTCGTGGTCGCTGGCACGGTACGGGTCGGCCGCGTAGAGCAGCGTCGCGTTCGTGTTGTACCGGCTGTACTCGAGCGCGATGGACTCGACCGAGTTGATGTTCCACACGTCGACGCCCGTCACGGTCCCGGCGGCGGCCGGCGAGGCCAGCACGTGGTCGAGCGAGCCGACGAGCCCGTCGAAGACGTAGCTGTACTCGTCGCCCTGCGTCGAGCCGAGCGTCGCGTAGCCCGCGTCGCGGAGCACCTCGATCGGGTCCTCCTGCGAGTACGAGTTGAAGTCGCCGAGCAGGAACACCTTGTCGGTGCCGGCCGCGGCCGAGCGCTCGTCGGCGAACGTGACGAGCGCCTGCGCCTGCGCCACGCGCGACGCGTTGGAGCCGCCCTGGCCGTCCCCCTGGTCGGCGTCGGCCCCGGAGCCGCTGCCCTTCGACTTGAGGTGGTTGGCGATCGCGACGAACTCGGCGTCGGCGTCGCCGCCGACCGCGCGGAACTCCTGGGCCAGGGGCTGGCGGGCGTTGCCGAAGGCCGTCGACCCGACGAGGATCTCCGAGCCGCCCACGGGCTCCACGGCGGCCGGCTTGTAGACGAAGGCGAGGCGGATGACGTCCTGCTCGCCGAGCGGCGGCTGCACGGCCGGCGAGGGCACGAACGCCCACTCGTCGGTGCCCGCGCGCTCGTTCAGCGCGTCGACGAGGGTGGCGAGGGCCGCGTCGCGGTCCTGGCCGAACTTCGCGGAGTTCTCGATCTCCTCGAGCGACACGACGTCGGCCCCGAGGGCGTCGATCGCCGCGACGATCTTCGCCTGCTGCCGGTCGAGGTCCTCCTGCTCGGCCGCGCCACGGGCGTCGCACCCGTCGCGCACGGTGATCGGGTCGCCGACGCGGTCGCCGTAGTAGCGGCAGCCGGTGAGCTCGTCGCCCGTCGTGGTGAAGTAGTTGAGCACGTTGAAGCTGGCGAGCGTGACGTCGCCCCCGACCTCGGCGGGTGCGGCCGCGGCGCGGGCGTCGGAGAACTGCACGGGCAGCTCCGCCAGGGGCGTCGCGCCGGTCACGCGCTCGGTCGGCTGGAAGCGCCACTCCGAGAAGCCGAAGTCGACGATCACGGGCTCCGCGAAGGTCGCGGCGGCCCCGACGACCAGGGGGCGCTCGGGCGACAGCCAGGCGACGGCCGTGCCGGAGTCGCCGGTCGTGTAGTTCGTGCTGCTCCCGTCGTCGAGGACCACGCGACGGGCGGCGTTGTCCGCCACGACGGCGGCGTACTCGGGGCTGCCCGGTCGGGCGACCTCGGTGGGCTGGACGAGGGGCGAGTCACCCGTGGCGAGGACGATCTCGCCGTAGGTGCCGGTGTCGTAGACCTCGGAGACCGTGAAGCCGCCCTGGGGCAGCAGCAGCATGTTCTCGAGGGCCTCGCGGCCCGCGTCGTCCGCGGGGAAGGCGACGGCGGCGGGCACCGGGGCGACCACGTCGGCCGCCGGCAGGGCGACGACCTGCGACGCGTCCGTCACGACGAGCTGGGTCACGCCGTACTGCTCGGACACGAGGCCGGTGAGCTCGACGGCGTCGCCGATCGCGACGTCGCCGACCGTCGCGGCACTGGCGACGTAGAGGGCGTCGGAGCGGCCGTCGAGCGCGGCGCCGGTCCCGGCGGTCTGCACGACGTAGCCGGTACGGTCGCCGGCGGCCTCGTAGCGCGCCGTGACGACGCCCTGCGTGGTGACGGCCTGGTCGACGTAGGGGCTCGTCGCGCCGTCGCCCTGGATGTCGTCGATGGCGAAGCTGCCCACCGGCGTGGGCAGGGGCGCGGGGCCCGGGTCGACGGGCGTCGTGCCCGCCGCGTTCTGCGGCGTGACGGTGGTCGCCGTCGTGAAGTCGGCCGCGTTGACGTCGGTGTCGGCACCGTCGGTGCGCACGAGCGAGTTCGGGACGTTGTTCACGCCCACGACGGGCGCGGCCGCGGTCTCGAACGTGGCCGAGGTGCCGTAGCCCAGGAGGTCGACGACGCCGGGGGTCCCCGCGGCGATCGAACCCTGCGGCAGCGTGAGCGGGGCCGTGCCGTCCGACAGCACGAGCGTGCCCGTCGTGCCGCTGGGGTTGAGGGTCACCTCGGCGTCGGGCGTGGGCAGGGCGGCACCGACCGGAGTCGCGCCCCCGTTGCCGGGGACGCGCACGAGGAAGTGCCCGCCCGGGGCGATCGACCCGGAGAGCGGCGCCGCGGAGAAGGTGCCGGCACCGGTGGCGCTGCGGTACTGCAGGGACCAGGTGGCGAGCGACACGGCCGCGTCGGTCGGGTTGTACAGCTCGACGAACTTGCTGCTGAACGGGGCGTTCGCACTGCCGCCCTTGAGGTACGCCTCGGCGATGACCACGCCGGAGCCGTCGGGGGCGGCGAGGGCGGTCGTCGGGGCGAGGGGGGCGAGGCAGAGGGCGATGCCGGTGGCGAGGGCCACCGGCTTCCAGGCCGAGGGCCGTGGGCGAGAGGACATGGGTTCCTTCGTCGTCGAGAGGGGGACCCGACGACCGTAGGCGAGGGGTACGCCCGCCAGGTTTCGGGCGGGTGAAGCGGAGGTGAACGACCCCTGTTCGGGTGACGCCACCGGTCCCCTGCTCGACGGACCCGTGCTCGACGGGCCGCTGCTGGACGGCCCCTGCTCGGCGGGCCCTGCTCGGCGGGCGCCGCCGGGCGGACGGCCCCGTGACTCCTGCCGTCGACGACGGAGGGCCCGTCACCTCGCGGTGACGGGCCCTCCGGGCGGTGCGGTGCGACCTACTTGTCGTCGCCCTTGGCGGCGGCGTCGGCCTCGACCTCGGCGGCAGCTGCCGACTCGGTCTCGGCGGCGACGGGCTCGCTGGCCTCGACCGTCTCGGTCTCGTCGACCGGGGTCTCGTCGACGACGGTCTCGTCGGCGGCCGGCTCGGCCTCGACGGGAGCGGCGGCGGCGGTCGTCGAGGTGCGCGACGACTTGACCTTCGGGGTCACGGGCTCGAGGACGAGCTCGATGGAGACCATCGACGCGTTGTCGCCCTTGCGGAACCCGAGCTTCGTGATGCGGGTGTAGCCGCCCTCACGCTCGGCGACCAGCGGCGCGACCTCGGTGAAGAGGACGTGGGCGGCCTCCTTGTTGCTGCGGAGGGTCTGCATCGCCCGACGGCGCGAGTGCAGGTCGCCGCGCTTGGCGAAGGTCACCAGGCGCTCGACGACGGGGCGGAGGCGCTTGGCCTTCGTCTCGGTCGTCTTGATGCTCTTGTGCTCGATGAGCGAACCGGCGAGGTTGGCGAGCATGAGGCGCTCGTGAGCCGGTCCGCCTCCGAGGCGGGGTCCCTTGGTGGGCTTGGGCATTGTCGTTTCCTCAGTGTGTGGTGTGGGCGAGTGGAGGAGCCGGAGACCTAGTTGGCCTCCTCCTCGTCGTAGCCGCTGTAGAAGTGGGCTCCGTCGAACCCGGGGACCGTGTCCTTGAGCGAGAGGCCGAGCTCGACGAGCTTGTCCTTCACCTCGTCGACCGACTTCTGGCCGAAGTTGCGGATGTTCATGAGCTGCGTCTCGGACAGGGCGACGAGCTCGGACACCGTGTTGATGCCCTCGCGCTTGAGGCAGTTGTAGCTGCGCACCGAGAGGTCGAGGTCCTCGATGGGCGTCTGCAGCTCGCTGCTGAGGACGGCGTCGACCGGCGCGGGGCCGATCTCGATGCCCTCGGCCTGCGTGTTGAGCTCGCGGGCCAGGCCGAAGAGCTCGGTCAGCGTGCGACCGGCCGAGGCGATGGCGTCGCGCGGCGAGATCGCCGGCTTCGTCTCGACGTCGACGACCAGGCGGTCGAAGTCGGTGCGCTCACCGGCACGGGTCGCCTCGACGCGGTAGGTCACCTTGAGGACGGGCGAGTAGATCGAGTCGATCGGGATCTGCCCGGCCTCGCTGAACTCGCTGCGGTTCTGCACGGCGGAGACGTAGCCACGGCCACGCTCGATCGTGAGCTCGAGCTCGAACTTCGCGGTGTCGTTGAGCGTCGCGATGACGAGCTCGGGGTTGTGGATCTCGACGCCGGCGGGGGCCGAGATGTCGGCAGCCGTGACCTGTCCGGCACCCTGCTTGCGCAGGTAGGCCGTGATGGGCTCGTCGTGCTCGCTCGAGACGACGAGCTGCTTGATGTTGAGGATGACCTCGGTGACGTCCTCCTTGACCCCGGGCACGGTGGTGAACTCGTGCAGGACGCCGTCGATGCGGATGCTCGTGACGGCGGCACCGGGGATGGACGACAGCAGGGTGCGGCGCAGCGAGTTGCCGAGGGTGTACCCGAAGCCGGGCTCGAGCGGCTCGATGACGAACCGCGAGCGGAACTCCGAGATGTTCTCCTCGGTGAGGGTGGGGCGCTGTGCAATGAGCACTGTGGATTCCTTTCGGCGAAGGGTCCGCTATATGACCCTTGGCGATACGGCGGGTGGCTGGCCCGTCGGTCTGTCGAGTTGTGGTGCCCCTGCCGACGGTCGACCCGTCCTGGGGACGACCGACGACGACGCGAGAGGCGGTGCTGTCGCTGGGATGCCCGCCGCGCCCCTCCCTGACGGGCGGGGCGCGGCGGGCGCGGAACTCAGATCAGACGCGGCGACGCTTGGGCGGGCGGCATCCGTTGTGCGCCTGCGGCGTGACGTCGTTGATCGACCCGACCTCGAGGCCGGCGGCCTGGAGCGAGCGGATCGCGGTCTCACGTCCCGAGCCGGGGCCCTTGACGAAGACGTCGACCTTCTTGACGCCGTGCTCCTGCGCCTGACGGGCGGCCGACTCGGCGGCGAGCTGCGCCGCGAACGGGGTCGACTTGCGCGAGCCCTTGAAGCCGACGGCGCCCGAGGACGCCCAGCTCAGGACGGCACCCGACGGGTCCGTGATCGAGACGATCGTGTTGTTGAACGTGCTCTTGATGTGGGCCTGGCCCACGGCGACGTTCTTCTTCTCCTTGCGGCGGGGCTTGCGCGCGGCCGACTTGGGTGCTGCCAATGTTTTCTCCTGTGACCTAGATGGCGGACGGCGGGGGCCGGGCCTAGCGAGCCTTCTTCTTGCCGGCGACGGTGCGCTTCGGGCCCTTGCGGGTACGAGCGTTCGTCTTGGTGCGCTGGCCGCGCACGGGCAGGCCGCGACGGTGGCGGATGCCCTCGTAGCTGCCGATCTCGATCTTGCGGCGGATGTCGGCGGCGACCTCGCGGCGCAGGTCACCCTCCACCTTGTAGTTGCCCTCGATGTGGTCGCGGAGCAGGACGAGCTGGTCGTCCGTGAGGTCCTTGACGCGGATGTTGCCGTCGATCTCGGTGTCGGCAAGGGTCTTCAGCGCGCGGGTGCGTCCGACGCCGTAGATGTAGGTCAGTGCGACCTCCACGCGCTTGTCGCGCGGGATGTCAACGCCTGCTAGACGTGCCATGGTGGCTTCTCCTCGGAGAGTGGTGGAGGTCTGTCACGACGCCGGTGCCCGGGCCTCCGCCCCGGGGTGTCCCCCGCCGCGTCTCCGCGGCCGGTTCTGGTGTCGCTGGGTCTGTTCAGTTGTGGTGGTGCTGATCGCTGGTGCGACCGCGCCGCGGTGCCGGGGACTAGCCCTGGCGCTGCTTGTGGCGCGGGTTCGACTTGCAGATCACCATGACGTTGCCCTTGCGACGGATCACCTTGCAGTGCTCGCAGATGGGCTTGACGCTGGGGTTGACCTTCATCGTGTTTCCTCGTGTCTCGCTGGCTTCGTGCCCGACGGGTGCGTCGGGCCGTTCCTTCTCAGCACGCCCTACTTGTAGCGGTAGACGATCCGGCCGCGGGTCAGGTCGTAGGGGCTGAGCTCGACGATCACACGGTCCTCGGGCAGGATGCGGATGTAGTGCTGTCGCATCTTGCCGGAGATGTGGGCGAGCACCTTGTGACCGTTGCTCAGCTCGACGCGGAACATCGCGTTGGGCAGGGCCTCGATCACAGCACCTTCGATCTCGATGACACCGTCTTTTTTGGCCATGTCTCACTAACGCTCGGGGTAGGGGTGTTGGTCTTGCGGAGTCGGTGGCACGGGCACAGGAGTGCGCACGGAACACCAAGGGTCGATCCTAGGTGATCGCGCTATAGTTCAGCAACCCCGGCGAGGTCGACCCGACACGCCGCGCCCCCGACGACCGGGACCGTGCCCCGCCGCACCCCGCGCACGTCGCCGAGAGCACAGGAGCACGCATGTCCCCGAGCAGCACCGCGACGTCCCGCCGAGGTCCCCGCGGCCTCGCCCGCCACGGCCGGCTGCGACGCCGGGGGCCCGTCCGCACGCTCCTCGCCGTCGTCGCGGGCACGCTCGCGGTCCTCCTGGTCAGCAGCGTCAGCGTCGCCGCCATCGCGGTGCGCTCGGCGACCTCGGGCGTGCAGACCGTCACCCTCGGCAACGAGGACCAGGTGCAGGACGTCAGCATCGGGGCCATCGAGGGCGGGGCGAACATCCTGCTCGTGGGCAGCGACGAGCGCGAGGCGGGCAGCCAGGTCGACGCGGGCGTCGTCGACGGCGTCCGCAACGACGTCAACATCCTCGTGCACCTCTCCGAGGACCACGAGCGCGTCACGGCCGTGAGCTTCCCGCGCGACCTCATGATCGACGTGCCCGCCTGCACGGGGGACGACGGCACCCCGCACGCCGCCCGGGAGTACCAGCAGTTCAACACCCTCTACGGCGAGGGCGGCATGAACTGCACGGTCACCGCGGTCGAGGCGCTCACGGGCCTCGCGATCCCCTACGCCGGCAAGATCACCTTCGACGGCGTCATCGAGATGTCGAACGCCCTCGGCGGCGTCGACGTCTGCGTGACGGACCGCATCCGCGACCGCGACTCGGGACTCGACCTCTCGGCCGGCACCCACACGCTGCAGGGCGTCGACGCCCTGGCGTTCCTCCGCACCCGCCACGGCGTCGGAGACGGGAGCGACCTGGCGCGCATCAGCTCGCAGCAGGTGTTCCTCTCGTCGCTCATGCGCAAGGTCATCTCGGGCGGCACGCTGGGCAACGTCGGGACGCTCTACAAGCTGGCGTCCGCAGCGCTGAGCAACATGACGCTCTCCTCCACGCTGAACTCCCCCGACTCGATCGTCCAGCTCGGGCTCGCCATGCGCGACCTGCAGCCGGAGGACATCGTCTTCGTGCAGTACCCGGTCGTCGACGACCCGTACCAGGCCGGCCGCGTGGTCGAGAGCGAGCTCGACGCCGAGGCCCTCAACGGCCTCCTGCAGACCGACGCCGCCTTCGCGCTCGGCGACGCCGCCGAGGGGCGCGGAGCCACGGTCGACGAGAGCGCGGCACCCGTCGAGACGACGGCGCCGGAGGCCCCGGCCCCCGCCGAGGGCACCTCGCCCGACACCGGCGAGGGGACCACCGACGGGTCGACGGCACCCGCTCCCGAGCCGGAGGCCGTGACCACCCTGCCTCCCACGGTCACCGGGCAGACGGCCGGCGAGGCGACGTGCTCCCAGGGCTCGTCGCGCGGTTGAGCGACGCGGTCGGCAGGACGGGCCCCGGCGACGCGTCGGGGCCGGCTCGGGTCGCGTCGGGCGCTGTCAGGCGATCGGGACGGGCGTGATGCCCAGGGGCGCCAGGCCGGCCGCTCCCCCGTCGGCGGCGGTGAGGACCCAGATGCCGCCGTCGTGGACGGCGACCGAGTGCTCCCAGTGCGCGGAGTCCGAGCCGTCGGCCGTCGTCACCGTCCACCCGTCCGGCTGCGTGACCGTGTCGATGCCGCCGAGGGTGACCATGGGCTCGATCGCCACGACGAGTCCCGGCCGCACCGCGGGGCCCTTGGCCCGCACGCGGTAGTTCGGCACGGAGGGCTCCTCGTGCATGGACCGGCCGATCCCGTGGCCGACGTAGTCCTCGACGATGCCGGGGTCGCCCTCGTCCTCGAGGAAGTCCGAGATGGCGGCGCCGACCTCGTGCAGGTGCCGGGCCGATGCCAGCGCCGCGATGCCGCGCCAGAGCGACTGCTCGGTGAGCTCGCTGAGGCGACGGCGTCGGGCGACGACCTCCGGACGGTCGGGGTCGTCGAGGACGAACGTGCGGGCGCTGTCGCCGTTCCAGCCGTCGACCTGGGCGCCGCTGTCGACGGACACGAGGTCGCCGGGGCGCAGCACGCGCAGGCCGGGCACGCCGTGCACGACGGCGTCGTTCACCGACGTGCACACGGTGTGCCGGTAGCCCGGGACGAGCATGAAGTTGGGCTCGCCGCCGAGGCCGCGGATCGTGCGCTCCGCCGCGGCGTCCAGCTCGGCGGTCGTCACCCCGGGCGCGACCAGCTCGGCGACCGCGTCGAGGGAGGCGCCGGTGACGAGGCCCGGCTCCACGAGCCGACGGAGCTCCTCGGGCGTCTTGTAGATGTCCGGGCGCCGGAGGCCCACCGTCAGGAGGCCTGGGTGGCGGGGACGAAGCCGCGGGCGGTGAGCGCCTCGTCGACGCGACGGCCGACGTCGTCGATGGTGCCGAGCCCGTCGACCTCGACCACGAGCCCGCGCTGGCGGTAGCTCTCGATGAGGGGCGCCGTCTCGGCGAGGTAGACGTCCTGGCGGTGCCGGATGGCGTCCTCGGTGTCGTCGGACCGGCCCTGCTCCACGGCGCGCCTCCGGAGGCGCTCGACGATCTCGTCGCGGTCGGCGACGAGCTGCACGACGGCGGCGAGGGCATGGCCCTGGCCGGCCAGGAGCTCGTCGAGGAACTCCACCTGCTGGACCGTGCGGGGGTACCCGTCGAGGAGGAACCCGTCGACCGCGTCGGGCTGGGCCAAGCGGTCCGCGACGAGCTCGTTGGTGAGGCTGTCCGGGACGTAGTCGCCCGCGTCGATGATCGCCTTCACCTCGAGGCCCAACGGGGTGCGCTCGGCGACGTTCGCGCGGAAGATGTCGCCGGTCGAGATCGCGGGGACCCCGAAGGTCTCGGCGATGGCCGTCGCCTGGGTGCCCTTGCCGGCCCCGGGCGGACCGACGATCAGGAGGCGGGGGCTGGGCACGGAGCTCACGGGGGCCTCGGTCATCGCAGCAGCCCCTCGTAGTGGCGCTGCTGGAGCTGCGAGTCGATCTGCTTCACCGTCTCGAGGCCGACGCCCACGATGATGAGGATGCTCGCACCGCCGAACGGGAAGTTCTGGTTCGCACCCACGGTGGCCAGCGCGATCAGCGGGATGAGCGCGATGATGCCCAGGTAGAGCGAGCCCGGCAGGGTCACGCGCGTGAGCACGTAGTCGAGGTACTCCGCCGTGGGACGCCCGGCGCGGATGCCGGGGATGAACCCGCCGTACTTCTTCATGTTGTCGGCGACCTCTTCGGGGTTGAAGGTGATCGCGACGTAGAAGTACGTGAACCCGACGATGAGCGCGAAGTACAGGACCATGTAGAGCGCGTTGTCGCCCGAGGTGAGGTTCGCCTGCACCCAGCTGACCCACGCGGGCGGAGCGGTGCCGTCGGCGGGCTGGTTGAACTGCGCCACCAGAGCGGGCAGGTACAGCAGCGACGAGGCGAAGATGACGGGCACGACGCCGGCCATGTTGACCTTGATCGGGATGTACGTGTTGTTGCCGCCGTACGTGCGCCGCCCGACCATGCGCTTGGCGTACTGCACGGGCACCCTGCGCTGGGACTGCTCGACGAAGACGACGAGCGCCATGATCAGGAGGCCGACCGCGATGACCATGAGGAAGATCTCGAAGCTGCGCGCCACGGCGATGCTCCAGAGCGCGGTGGGGAACTGCGCCGCGATCGAGGTGAAGATCAGGAGCGACATGCCGTTGCCGATGCCGCGCTCGGTGATGAGCTCGCCCATCCACATGATGAGGCCGGTGCCCGCGGTCATGGTGATGACCATGAGCAGGATGGCGTACCAGGCGTCGTTGGCGATGAGCTGCGAGCACTCCGCGACGCCGGAGGAGCCGAAGAGGGCGCCGGAGCGGGCGACGGTGATGAGGGTGGTCGACTGCAGCACGCCGAGCGCGATGGTGAGGTAGCGCGTGTACTGCGTGAGCTTCGCCTGGCCCGACTGGCCCTCCTTGTAGAGGGTCTCGAAGTGCGGGATGACCACGCGCAGCAGCTGCACGATGATCGACGACGTGATGTAGGGCATGATGCCCAGCGCGAAGACGGAGAGCTGCAGGAGCGCCCCACCGCTGAAGAGGTTGACGAGCTCGTAGAGCCCGCTCGTCCCCTGGTTGCCGGCGAGGCAGAGCTGCACGTTGCCGTAGTCGACGAACGGGGCAGGGATGAACGACCCCAGCCGGAACAGCGCGATGATGCCGAGTGTGAACCCGATCTTGCGACGGAGGTCGGGGGTGCGCACGATTCGCGCGACAGCTCTGAACACGGGGGCCTCCCGGCGTGAGGGGTGGACGACTGCGGGGGTGGCCCTTCCGGGCCACCCCCTCAGGGATTACTTGGTGACGGAACCGCCGGCCGCGAGGATCTTCTCCTCGGCCGATGCGGAGACCTTGTCGACGGCCACGGTCAGCGCGACGGTGACGTCGCCCTGTCCGAGGACCTTGACCTTCTCGTTCTTGCGGACGGCGCCCTTGGCGACCAGGCCGGCGACGGTGACGTCGCCGCCCTGCGGGTAGAGCTCGCCGAGCTTGTCGAGGTTGACCACCTGGTACTCGACGCGGAACGGGTTCTTGAACCCGCGCAGCTTCGGGGTGCGCATGTGGAGGGGCATCTGCCCACCCTCGAAGCCGACCTTGACCTGGTAGCGGGCCTTCGTGCCCTTGGTGCCACGGCCGGCGGTCTTGCCCTTGGAGCCCTCACCGCGACCCACGCGGGTGCGGGCCTTCTTCGCGCCGGGGGCCGGGCGGAGGTGGTGGACCTTGAGGACCTGGGCGCGCGCCACGGACTCGGTCTGCTCGACCGGGGTCGCAGCGGCGGCGCGCTTCGTCGTCTTGGGGGCGGTCGCCTTGGTGGCGGCCTTCGTGCTGTCGTCAGCCATTAGTCAATCTCCTCGACCTTCACGAGGTGAGCCACCGTGGCCACGTACCCGCGGTTCTGCCGGTCGTCCGGGCGGACGACCGACTGGCCGATGCGCTTGAGGCCGAGGCTCCGCAGCGTGTCACGCTGGTACTGCTTCTCGCTGATTACGGACTTGATCTGGGTCACCTTGAGGTTGGCGGCCATCAGGCACCTGCCTTCTCGGTCGCTGCGGTGCGCGCCTCGGCCTCTGCACGGAGCAGACGGGCCGGCACGACCTGGTCGATGTCCAGGCCACGGCGGGCTGCGACGGCGCGGGGCTCCTCGAGCTGCTTGAGGGCCTCGACCGTCGCGTGGACGATGTTGATGGTGTTCGACGAGCCGAGCGACTTGCTCAGGACGTCGTGGATGCCGGCGCACTCGAGCACGGCACGGACGGGACCACCGGCGATGACGCCGGTACCGGCCGAGGCCGGGCGCAGCATGACGACGCCGGCAGCGGCCTCGCCCTGCACCGGGTGCGGGATGGTCGCGGCGACGCGGGGCACGCGGAAGAAGTTCTTCTTGGCCTCTTCCACGCCCTTGCTGATGGCCGTGGGGACCTCGCGGGCCTTGCCGTAGCCGACGCCGACGAGTCCGTTGCCGTCGCCCACGACGACGAGCGCCGTGAAGCTGAAGCGACGGCCGCCCTTGACGACCTTCGACACGCGGTTGATCGTGACGACGCGCTCCAGGAACTGGCTCTTGTCGTCGCGGTCGCCGCGGCCGCGGCCGCCCTGGTTGCGGTCGCCGCGTCCCTGGCCGCCACGGCGGTCGGTGCGACCACCCTCACGGTTGTTGGACTCGGAACCGGCAGCCGTCTCGACGGGGCGCTCGACGACGGCCTCGGCCGGAGCCTTGGTCGCCTCGGTCGCGGCCGGGGCCTCTGCGGGGGGAGTGGTGTTCGTAGCGTCGCTCACAGGTTCAAACCAGCCTCTCGGGCGCCTTCGGCGATGGCCGCGACGCGTCCGGCGTACTTGTTGCCGCCGCGATCGAACACGACGGCCTCGATGCCCGCGGCCTTGGCGCGCTCGGCGACGAGCTCGCCGACCTTGCGGGACTTCGCGGTCTTGTCACCGTCGAAGGAGCGCAGGTCGGCCTCGAGGGTCGACGCGCTGGCGACGGTGAAGCCCTTGCTGTCGTCGACGACCTGGACGAACACGTGGCGTGCCGACCGGGTGACGACGAGGCGGGGGCGCTCCGGGGTGCCCGCGACCTTCTTGCGCAGACGGGTGTGACGACGCTTCGTGGCGGCCGTCTTGCTCTTTCCTCGTGTACCGAGACCCATGATCACTTACCTGACTTTCCGGCCTTGCGGCGGACGACCTCGCCCGCGTAGCGGACGCCCTTGCCCTTGTAGGGCTCGGGCTTGCGCAGCTTGCGGATGTTGGCAGCCACCTCGCCGACGGCCTGCTTGTCGATGCCGACGACGGTGAGCTTGTTGTTGCCCTCGACCGTGAAGCTGATGCCCGCGGGCGGCTCGACGGTGATGGGGTGCGAGTAGCCGAGCGCGAACTCGACGTTCGAGCCCTTCGCCTGCACGCGGTAACCGGTGCCGACGACCTCGAGGCCCTTGGAGTAGCCCTGGGTCACGCCGATGATCTGGTTGGCGATGAGGGTGCGCGTGAGGCCGTGCAGCGAGCGCGACTCGCGCTCGTCGTCGGGACGCGTCACGACGACGCTGCCCTCTTCGACCTTGGCTTCGATGGGGCTGGCGACGGTGAGCGAGAGCTCACCCTTCGGGCCCTTGACGGTGACGGCCTGGCCGTCGATCTTCACGTCGACCCCGGAAGGGATCGAGATGGGGAGGCGTCCGATTCGTGACATGACGGGTTACCACACGTAGGCGAGGACTTCTCCGCCTACGCCCTTCTTCTGGGCCTCACGGTCGGTCAGCAGACCGGAGGACGTCGACAGGATGGCGACACCGAGCCCGCCCAGGACCTGGGGGATCTCGGTCGACTTGGCGTAGACCCGGAGGCCGGGCTTGGACACGCGCTTGATGCCCACGAAGGAACGCTCACGGGCACTGCCGTACTTGAGGTCGATGGAGAGCGTCTGTCCGACGCGGGCCTCCTCGACCTTCCAGTCGCTGATGAAACCCTCCTTCTTGAGGATCTCGGCGATGTGGGTCTTGAGCTTGCTGCTCGGCATCGACACGGACTCGTGGTGAGCCGAGTTCGCGTTGCGCAGTCTGGTCAGCAGGTCTGCGACCGGATCTGTCATCGTCATGCGATCGATCTTCTTCCTCGCCCGGTTTCGGGACCTGGTACACCAGGTGCCGACCTTCGCGATCAGGGGTGGGCACCGGGCGGATCCCGGTGCCTCAGGAGAACGGCCGGCAACGCCGTGTGGCGCTGCCGACCGTCCGATCTTACTGGGTGCTACTGCCCGGCCGAGTCGGCCGTGCGGAACGGGAAGCCGAGCGCCTTGAGCAGCGCGCGTCCCTCGTCGTCCGTCTTGGCGGTCGTGACGACGGTGATGTCGAAGCCACGGACGCGGTCGATGCGGTCCTGGTCGATCTCGTGGAACATGCTCTGCTCGTTGAGGCCGAAGGTGTAGTTGCCGTTGCCGTCGAACTGTCGGTCGCTGAGTCCGCGGAAGTCGCGGATGCGGGGCAGGGCGAGCGACAGGAGCCGGTCGAGGAACTCCCAGGCGCGGTCGCCACGGAGCGTGACGTGGGCGCCGATGGGCTGGCCCTCGCGCAGCTTGAACTGCGCGATGGACTTGCGGGCCTTGGTGACCTGCGGCTTCTGACCGGTGATGGCGGTGAGGTCCTTGACCGCGCCGTCGATGATCTTGCCGTCACGGGCTGCCTCGCCGACGCCGGTGTTCACGACGATCTTGACCAGGCCGGGGACCTGGTGGACGTTCGAGAACCCGAACTGCTCCTGCAGCTGCGGCAGGATCTCGGCGCGGTACTTCGCCTTGAGGCGGGGCAGGGCCTTCGTGGCCTGCACTGCGGTGGTGTCAGTCATCAGAGGGTCTCACCCGACTTCTTGGCGTAACGGACGCGGACGGTCTTGGACACGCCGTCCTTGGTGACCGTCTCCTCGCGGTGGCCGACACGGGTCGGCTTCTTGGTCTTCGGGTCGACGAGGGCGACGTTCGAGACGTGGATGGGCGCCTCGTGGGTCTCGATGCCACCGGTCTTGGAGCCGCGCTGCGTCTGGCCGACGCGCACGTGCTTCGTGATCATGTGGACGCCCTCGACGACGACGCGGTTGCGCTCGACGAGGACCTCGAGGACCTTGCCCTGCTTGCCGCGGTCGCCGCCGCGGGCCTGCGTGGCACCACTGATGACCTGCACGAGGTCACCCTTCTTGATGTTCGCCATGACTAAATGACCTCCGGCGCCAGCGAGATGATCTTCATGAACTTCTTGTCGCGGAGCTCGCGACCGACCGGTCCGAAGATGCGCGTGCCACGGGGGTCCCCGTCGGCCTTCAAGATCACTGCGGCGTTCTCGTCGAACTTGATGTAGGAGCCGTCGTTGCGACGGACCTCCTTCTTGGTGCGGACGATGACCGCCTTGACGACGTCGCCCTTCTTCACGTTTCCGCCGGGGATGGCGTCCTTCACCGTGGCGACGATGACGTCACCGAGGCCGGCGTACCGACGGCCGGAGCCACCGAGCACGCGGATGGTGAGGATCTCCTTGGCACCGGTGTTGTCGGCGACCTTGAGGCGGGATTCCTGCTGGATCACTTCTGTCTCCTTCTGCGCGAGCAGGCCCGGGGGCCTACTTCGCCCTCTCGAGGATCTCGACCAGGCGCCAGCGCTTGGAGGCGCTGAGCGGACGGGTCTCGCTGATCACGACGAGGTCACCGACGCCGGCCGTGTTGGCCTCGTCGTGCACCTTCACCTTGGAGGTGCGGCGGATGACCTTGCCGTACAGGGGGTGCTTGACGCGGTCCTCGACCTCGACGACGACGGTCTTGTCCATCTTGTCGCTGGTCACGTAGCCGCGGCGGACCTTGCGGTACCCGCGGGCCTCCACGGCTGCCGAGTCGAGCTCGGCCTTGTTCTCGCTGGCCATCAGTTCTCCTCGGCGGTGTCGGCGGCGGCCTGCTCGGCCGGCTTGTCGGCAGCCTTCTTGGTCTTCTTGGTCGCCTTGGTGGGGGCGGCCTCGACCGGGGCGGGCGTGGCACGGATGCCGAGCTCGCGCTCGCGCAGGACCGTGTAGATGCGGGCGATGTCCCGCTTGACGGCGCGCAGGCGGCCGTGGCTCTCGAGCTGGCCGGTCGCGGACTGGAAGCGGAGGTTGAAGAGTTCTTCCTTCGCCTTCTTCAGCTCGTCGACCAGGCGGTCGTCCTCGAACGTGTCGAGCTCGGTCGGACGGAGCTCCTTGGATCCGATCGCCATCAGGCGTCTCCCTCCTCGCGCTTGATGATGCGTGCCTTGAGGGGCAGCTTGTGGATTGCACGAGTGAGCGCCTCCTTGGCGATCTCCTCGCTGACGCCGCTGAGCTCGAAGAGCACGCGACCCGGCTTGACGTTCGCGACCCACCACTCGGGCGAGCCCTTGCCGGAACCCATGCGGGTCTCGGCGGGCTTCTTCGTGAGCGGACGGTCGGGGTAGATGTTGATCCACACCTTGCCGCCACGCTTGATGTGACGCGTCATGGCGATACGAGCGGACTCGATCTGACGGTTGGTCACGTAAGCGGGCGTGAGGGCCTGGATGCCGTACTCACCGAACGACACCTTCGTGCCACCGGTGGCCTGGCCGCTGCGACCGGGGTGGTGCTGCTTCCGGTGCTTGACTCGACGGGGGATAAGCATGGTTACGCCTCAGCTCCTGCGGTGACGGGAGCGTCCTGCTGCTGCGGGGCACGGTTGCCGCCGCCGCGGCGTCCGCCGTCACGGTCGTTACGGTCGTTGCGACGCTCGGGGCGCGACGACTTCTGGTTGGCCTGCTCGCGGGCGAGCTCCTTGTTCGTGATGTCGCCCTTGTAGATCCAGACCTTCACGCCGATGCGACCGAAGGTCGTCTTGGCCTCGTAGAAGCCGTAGTCGATGTTCGCGCGGAGCGTGTGCAGGGGCACGCGGCCCTCGCGGTAGAACTCCGAGCGGCTCATCTCGGCGCCGCCGAGGCGGCCCGACACCTGGATGCGGACGCCCTTGGCACCGGCGCGCTGAGCACCCTGCAGGCCCTTGCGCATCGCGCGGCGGAAGGCCACGCGGGCGGAGAGCTGCTCGGCGATGCCCTGCGCGACGAGCTGGGCCTCGGCCTCGGGGTTCTTGACCTCGAGGATGTTGAGCTGGATCTGCTTGCTCGTGAGCTTCTCGAGGTCGCCGCGGATGCGCTCGGCCTCGGCGCCACGACGACCGATCACGATGCCCGGACGGGCGGTGTGGATGTCGACGCGGACGCGGTCACGGGTGCGCTCGATCTCGATCTTCGCCACGCCGGCGCGGTCGAGCGAGGTCTTGAGCAGGTTGCGGATCTTGATGTCCTCGGCGACGTAGTCGCTGTAACGCTGACCGGGCTTCGTGCTGTCGGCGAACCACCGCGACACGTGGTCGGTGGTGATGCCCAGACGGAAGCCGTACGGGTTGACCTTCTGGCCCATTACTTGCTCGCCTTCTTCGTAGCAGCGGCAGCCTCGACCTCATCGGGCGTCGCGAGGACGATCGTGATGTGGCTGGTGCGCTTCAGGATCTTGAACGCGCGACCCTGGGCTCGCGGCTGGAACCGCTTGAGGGTGGCGCCCTGGTCGACGAAGGCACGGCTCACGTAGAGGTCCTGCTCGTCGAGGTGGCTGTTCTGGGCGTCCGCCTTGACCCGGGCGTTGGCCATGGCCGACGCGACGAGCTTGTAGACGGGCTCGCTCGCGCCCTGCGGCGCGAACTTCAGGATGGCCAGGGCCTCGAGGGCCTGCTTGCCGCGGATCAGGTCGACGACACGGCGGGCCTTCATGGGGGTGACGCGGATGTGTCGCACGCGGGCGATCGACTCCACCATTTCTCTCCTCCTCATTCGTCGCCGCGTCAGCGGCGACGACCCTTCTTGTCGTCCTTGACGTGACCCCGGAAGGTCCGCGTGGGGGCGAACTCGCCGAGCTTGTGGCCGATCATGCTCTCGGTCACGAACACGGGGATGTGCTTGCGACCGTCGTGGACGGCGATGGTGTGGCCGAGCATGTTCGGGACGATCATCGACCGTCGCGACCACGTCTTGATCACGTTCTTGGTGTTGGCCTCGTTCTGCGTGACGACCTTGCGAAGCAGGTGGTCGTCGACGAAGGGGCCCTTCTTGAGACTGCGTGGCATCTTCTACAACTCCTACTTGCGCTTCTTGCCGGCGTTGCGGCGGCGGACGATGAGCTTGTCGCTCTCCTTGTTGGGGTGGCGCGTGCGGCCTTCCTTCTGGCCCCACGGGCTGACCGGGTGGCGTCCACCGGAGGTCTTGCCCTCACCACCACCGTGCGGGTGGTCGACGGGGTTCATCGCGACACCGCGGACGGTCGGGCGGACGCCCTTCCAGCGCATGCGCCCGGCCTTGCCCCAGTTGATGTTCGACTGCTCGGCGTTGCCGACCTCGCCGATCGTGGCGCGGCAGCGGGCGTCGACGTTGCGGACCTCGCCCGACGGCAGGCGGAGCTGCGCGTAGGGGCCGTCCTTGGCGACGAGCCGGACCGAGGCGCCGGCGGAGCGGGCCATCTTGGCGCCGCCGCCGGGCTTCAGCTCGATCGCGTGCACGACCGTTCCGACCGGGATGTTCTTGAGCGGCAGGTTGTTGCCGGGCTTGATGTCGGCACCGGAGCCCGACTCGACGACGTCGCCCTGCTTGAGCTTGTTCGGCGCGATGATGTAGCGCTTGGTGCCGTCCACGAAGTGGAGCAGCGCGATGCGCGCCGTGCGGTTGGGGTCGTACTCGATGTGCGCGACCTTGGCGTCGACGCCGTCCTTGTCGTTGCGACGGAAGTCGATGAGGCGGTACTGGCGCTTGTGGCCGCCACCGATGTGACGGGTCGTGATGCGACCGGAGTTGTTGCGACCTCCGGACTTCGACAGCGGACGGAGCAGCGACTTCTCGGGCGTGGACCGCGTGATCTCCGCGAAGTCGGCGACCGACGAACCGCGACGACCGGGGGTCGTGGGCTTGTAGTTGCGAATGGCCATGTTCTCTTCCCTCCGAGCCCTAGCCGACAGCCGTGAAGATGTCGATGGAACCCGACTTGAGCGTCACGATGGCGCGCTTGGTGTCCTTGCGCTTTCCCGTGCCGAAGCGGGTGCGACGGGTCTTGCCCGTGCGGTTGAGCGTGTTGATGCTGTCGACCTTGACGTCGAAGATCTTCTCGATGGCGAGCTTGATCTCGGTCTTGTTCGAGCGCGGGTCGACGAGGAAGGTGTACTTGCCCTGGTCGATCAGGGAGTAGCTCTTCTCGGAGACGACGGGCGCGATGATGACGTCGCGGGGGTCCTTGCCGTAGCCGCTCATGCGGAGGCCTCCTTCTTGGTCTTCGACGCGACGAAGCCGTCGAAGGCGCTCTTCGTGAAGACGATGTCGTCGCTGACGAGCACGTCGTAGGCGTTGAGCTGGTCGTACGTGAGGACGTGCACGGTCGGCACGTTGCGGACGCTCTTGCGCGTCAGCTCGTCGCCGCGGTCGACGACCACGAGCACGTGCTTGCTGCTCGCCACGGAGGCGAGGAGCGTGAGCGCGACCTTGGTCGAGACGACGTCGGCCACGAAGCCCTCGACGACGTGCACGCGGGCACCGCGGGCACGGTCGGACAGGGCTCCGAGGAGCGCGGCGGCGATCATCTTCTTGGGGGTGCGCTGCGCGTAGTCGCGGGGCACGGGTCCGTGGACGATGCCACCGCCGGTCATCTGCGGCGCACGGATCGAGCCCTGGCGCGCACGGCCGGTGCCCTTCTGCTTGAAGGGCTTGCGGCCGGCACCGGACACCTCGCCGCGACGCTTGGTCTTGTGCGTGCCCTGGCGTGCGGCGGCCTGCTGCGCGACGACGACCTGGTGGATGAGCGGGACGTTGGTGACGACGTCGAACAGCTCGCCGGGGAGCTCGACCGTGGAGGTCGTCGCGCCGGTGGCGTCGAGGACGTCGACCGTGGAGGACGGTGCGGTAGTGGTGGCCATGAGCTACTTCCCCTTCACGGCGGTGCGGACGAAGACGATGCGGCCGCGGGCACCGGGGACGGCGCCCTTGACGAGCAGCAGACCCTTCTCGGCGTCGACGGCGTGCACCGTGAGGTTGAGGATGGTGACGCGGTCCCCACCCATGCGACCGGCCATGCGCATGCCCTTGAAGACACGGCTGGGGGTCGACGAAGCACCGATCGAGCCGGGCTTGCGGTGGTTGCGGTGCGCACCGTGCGAGGCGCTGACGCCCTTGAAGTTGTGGCGCTTCATGACGCCGGCGAAGCCCTTGCCCTTGGAGGTGCCGACGACGTCGACCTTCTGGCCGGCCTCGAAGGTGTCGACCGTGAGCTCCTGGCCGAGCGAGTACTCGGCGGCGTCTGCGGTGCGGACCTCGGTGAGGTGGCGACGGGGCGTGACGCCCGCGGCGTCGAAGTGGCCCGTGGCGGGCTTGTTCGACTTGCGGGGGTCGATGGCGCCGGCGGCGATCTGGACGGCGGTGTAGCCGTCCTTCTCGACGGTGCGGAGCTGGGTCACGACGTTCGGTGCGATCTCGACGACGGTGACGGGGACGAGCTTGTTGTCGGCGTCCCAGACCTGGGTCATGCCGAGCTTCTTGCCGAGCAGGCCCTTGACGTTCTTGGTGGTGACGGTCACGGTGGCCCCCCTACAGCTTGATCTCGATGTTGACGTCGGCCGGGAGGTCGAGGCGCATGAGCGAGTCGACGGCCTTGGGAGTCGGGTCGACGATGTCGATCAGACGCTTGTGCGTGCGCTTCTCGAAGTGCTCGCGCGAGTCCTTGTACTTGTGGGGAGAACGGATCACGACGACCACGTTCTTCTCCGTCGGCAGCGGCACGGGGCCGACCACCGTAGCGCCCGCGCGGGTGACCGTGTCGACGATCTTGCGCGCGGAGGTGTCGATGACCTCGTGGTCGTACGACTTAAGTCGGATGCGGATCTTCTGTCCCGCCATGTGTGACTCTCTCTCGTTCGGACGTCGCGCACCTCTTCGGGCCGCCTGACGCTGTTCGCTGGGCGAACATCTGGCACTACGTGTCTCTCGCGTACCGCTGTTCTCTTGCTCCTCACGCAGCCGGCGGGGCGATCGGCCGGAGGCCGCGAGGATGCCCCGGGGAGGGCATGTCTCGCACCGGCCGGGACCGTTCCCGGGATCGTGCTGTGTGAGAGGTGTCCTGCTACCCGCGGCCTAGACGTCTCGCGCCTATGCACTGCCTGGCAGTGATCCGGAGGCGCGCACTGGGGCGCGACCCGGAATGTTGAACCACATGATTCTGCCACGCTCGGGCAATTGCTGCAACCCGGGCGTGTCGCGCCCTGAGGCCCGTGGGACGGGCCCTCGGGCGGGTCCGTCGAGGGGCGCCGGAGCGCCCGACGACGGGGCCTCAGCCCTCCTGCGGACGGAACCAGGGCGGGTACACGGCGACGCGGGGGCGGGGGCCGCCGGCGTCGGCGAGGGCCTGCTTGATCTGGTCGCGGACGCTGTCGTTCGCGACGCCGACGAGCGTCACCACCGACAGGTCGACGCGCTCGGGGACGAGCAGCTCGGCGTCGAGCAGCTCGGGGTCGGTGAGCGACGCGCGGCGCACGAGGGCGGCGGCGTCCTCGGGGCCCTCGGCGACCCGGACGGACGGGTCGCCGGCGTCGCGGTCGGTCACCGTGATGTCGCCGCCGAGCGCCGGCACGGGCACCACGAACACGACGAAGTCCGTCGCGCGCGAGGCCCGGGCGTCGGCCGACCAGCGACCGTCGACGGCACCGGAGCGGAGCTGCTCCCAGGGGGTCGACAGGGGCGACAGGGCGAAGGGGACCGCCTCCGACACGGGACGGCCGGCGACGACGGCGCCGGCGCGCCGTGCGCGGGTGGCCTCGGAGCTCACGTCGAGCTCGGGCGAGGCACCGGCGCGCAGGGCGCCGTCGGCGAGGATCGCGTCGAGGTTGCGGACGTGCGTGTAGTGGTGGCCGCGGAGCGCCGAGAGCACCGGCACCGACGCCGTGGTGCCCGTCGCGCTCGTGGGAGCGGGCCCGCGCAGCGAGGGCGCGCGGCGGGCGGGGTTGCGGCGGACGGCGGGACTGGCGGCGGTGCGGCGCACGACGGGCGCTGCCCCTGCCTCCGGCTCGGGGCGCAGCCGGGGCCGGCAGACGTCGCAGGCCTGGACGTCGAGTCCGTGGATGCACTCATCGATCACGCGTGTCGCTCCTCAGGTGCCGAGCTCGGACGGCACGAGGATCCAGCTTACGTCACGCACCGCCCCTCCCCCGGGCCGTCGCCGCCTCAGCGGAACAGCAGGACCCTGACCTCGGTCTCGGCGGAGCCCAGGCGGTCCGGGTCGATGGTCTCGCCGTGCTCGTAGGCGTCGAGCAGCCGGGGGTCGACGTAGGACTGCCGGGCGACGGTCGGCGTGTTGCCGAGCACCTCGGAGGCCTCGCGCACGGCCTGCGACACGGCCCGCTTGCGCTTCGGCGCGGTGGTCAGGGGCCCCGTCCGCGCGAGGCTCACGGCCGCCGCGACCGTGCCGTGCAGGGTGCGGAAGTCCTTCGCCGTGAACTCCTCCCCCGCGCGCAGCTTCACGTACTCGTTGATCTCGGCGGCGTGCAGCGGCCGCCACGCGGCCCCGGCCTCGGGGCGCCAGGCCAGGAGGCGCGACCGGCCGCCCCGGCGCTTCAGCCCGGTCACGACGCTGGCCAGGTCCGGGTCGCGGATCTCCGAGTCCCAGTCCTGGCCGCTCTTGCCCGGGAAGGCGAGCTTGACGACGTCGCCCGACACCTTCGCGTGCGAGCAGAGCAGCGTCGACAGCCCGTGGCTGCCGTGCTCGTCGGCGTAGCGCTCGCTGCCCACGCGCAGCGAACCGGTGTCGAGCATCCTGAAGGCCGTCGCGAGGGCGCGCTCCCTGGTCGGCTCGGGGAGCCGCAGGTCGCGCGTCACCATGCGCCGGGCTGCGGGCAGCTGCTCGGCCAGGGCGAGGGCCCGGTCGAACTTGATGCGGTCCTTCTGCTCACGCCAGGTCGGGTGGTAGATGTACTGGCGACGGCCGGCACCGTCCACGCCCGTCGCCTGGATGTGGCCGTTGGCGTACGGCGCGATCCACACGTCGGTCCAGGCCGGCGGGATGCCGAGGTGCTCGATGCGCCCCCGCAGCTCGGGGTCGTCGACGGTGACCCCGTCCGCGTCGCGGTAGGTGAACCCCGTGCCGGCCCTCACGCGCGTGAGGCCGGGACGGCTCGAGTCCGTGCGTCGCAGTCGGGGCATCCGTCCACTCAACCGCGCCGCACCTCCGGTGGCCCTGGCGGGGTACAGCCCAGCGGTCAGCGGTCAGCGGTCAGCGGTCAGCGGTCAGCGGTCAGCGGTCAGCGGTCAGCGGTCGCCGAGCTTGCGGTCCGCGGCGTCGCGCGCCTTCTGGATCTTGTCGGCGTGCTGGCCACCCGTGGCCTTGTCGACGGCGCCGGCCACGGCGTCGAGGACCTGGTCGCTGACGCCCTCGGCCTTCTCGCTCTTGAGCGCCTCCTGGACCTTGCCGTCCTTCAGGAACTGCTGTGCCTTCTTGCTGATGTCGTCGAAGCCTGCCATGACGTCCTCCCTGGCCGGACCCTCCGGCCGCTCCATGCTGCTCCCCCGGACGCCGGAGAGGCCGGCCCCCTGACGGGGACCGGCCTCTCTGGTGGTGCGAGGTGCTACTTGACGATCTTGGTGACGGTACCGGCACCGACCGTGCGGCCACCCTCACGGATGGCGAAGCGCAGGCCCTCTTCCATGGCGATCGGCTGGATCAGCTGGACGGTGATCTCCGTCGTGTCGCCGGGCATGACCATCTCGGTGCCCTCGGGCAGCGTGATGACGCCGGTGACGTCCGTGGTGCGGAAGTAGAACTGCGGGCGGTAGTTCGCGTAGAACGGGTTGTGACGCCCACCCTCGTCCTTGGACAGGATGTAGACGTTGCCCTCGAACTCCGTGTGGGGCGTGATCGAGCCGGGCTTGACCACGACCTGGCCGCGCTCGACGTCCTCGCGCTTGGTGCCGCGGAGGAGCAGGCCGACGTTCTCACCGGCGCGCGCGTCGTCGAGCGTCTTGCGGAACATCTCGATGGCGGTGACGGTCGTCTTCGACGACTTCTCCTTGATGCCGACGATCTCGACCTCGTCGTTCGGCTTCAGGATGCCGCGCTCGACACGACCGGTGATGACGGTTCCAC
>Ga0265780_10001417_pt1 | contig 33657 bp, 33 predicted proteins | sample P1T30metagenome_FD_192432 | JGI IMG/M metagenome (GOLD analysis project Ga0265780, IMG submission 192432) | Plant litter microbial communities from East Loma Ridge, Irvine, California - P1 T30 | ecosystem: Environmental > Terrestrial > Plant litter > Unclassified | place: USA: California...
GTCGAACCGTTAACGGCCGGTGATCACGCCGATCCGGCCGCCGCGCAGGAGGCGACCCGCGCCTGGACCCGGTACGAGGCGGCCGCGAAGGCGAGCGCCAGCGGCGTCGGCGCCAACCGCGGCGAGACGACCCCCGGCGCGCTCGCGGCGCTGGTCGACGCGCTCCCCACGCCGGTCGAGATCACCGACCTCGACGAGCCCGGTCACGCCCTCGCCGTGGCGATCCGGCGCTAGAGCGACGCGGGCGGCAGCGGCGGCAGCGCCGTCGCCACGAGCCAGTCGTCGAACAGCGCGCCCAGATCGCGCCCCGTGGACTCCTCGAGGTGAGCCAGCAGGTCCGCGGTCGTCGCGACGCCGTGGCGGCGTGCGGCCGTCCACGCGCGCAGCGCCCCGAAGAACGTCTCGTCACCGAGCGTCAGGCGCAGCGCGTGCACCAGCAGGGCGCCGCGCTTGTAGACGCGGTCGTCGAACATGTCGGCCGGGCCGGGGTCCCCGAGCTCGAGGTCCTGCGGCAGCGCGAGCAGCGCGGCGTGGTGGTGGCGCGCCACGGCGTCGGCGCTCTCGCGCCCTGAGGCCTCCGACCACAGCCACTCGGAGTAGCAGGCGAATCCCTCGTTGAGCCAGATGTGCTGCCACGAGGCGACCCCCACGCTGTTGCCGAACCACTGGTGGGCGAGCTCGTGCGCGATGAGCCGCTCCGACCCGCCCGCACCGTCGACGTGGTTGCTCCCGAAGGTCGCCATGCCCTGCGCCTCGATCGGGATCTCCAGCACGTCGGGGGTCACCACGACGTCGTAGCGCTCCAGCGGGTACGGCCCGAACGAGGAGTTGAACAGTGTCAGCATCGCCTCGAGCCCGGCGAAGTCGTGCTGGACGCGGCGGTGCAGCGCGCGCGGGTGGTGCAGCGCGACGGGCACGCCGGCCAGCTGCCGCTCGTGGGTGGCGTAGCGCCCCACCTGGACCGCGGCGAGGTAGGTCGCCGTCGGCGTCTCCTGGAGGAAGCGCCACGTGCGCAGCGCCCCGCGAGTGGTCTGACCCGCCGGGGAGCCGGTGGCCACGACGTGGTAGTCCTTCTCGGTCGTGACGGCGATGCGCATCCGCGCCTTGCGACCCGGGTGGTCGTTGCACGGGAACCACGTCGGCGCACCGGTGGGCTGCGAGGCGACGATCGCGCCGTCGGCCAGCTCCTCCCAACCGATCCGGCCCCAGCGCGAGCGGCGAGGGACCGGGGAGCCCGCGTAGGAGACCTCGACCGTGACGTGCGCGCCCGCGGCCACCTCGTGCGGCAGCGTGACGCGCAGCTTCGGGTCGCGCTGCGCGAACGACGCGCGGTGGCCGTCCACCCGCACCGCCGTCGCCCGCAGATGAACGAGGTCGAACGCCAGCACCGACGTCACTCGCGTGGTCACGAGCGTGATGGTCGCGACGCCGACGAGACGGTTCGTCCGCACGCGATAGTCGAGCTCGAGGTCGTAGCGATCGACGTCGTAGCCGTCGTCCCCGCTCGTGGGCGCGTAGGCGTCGCCGCCGCCGGGCGTGGCTCGCAGTCTCAACCGTGCTCCCTCAGATCCCCGGGATTCCTTCTCGGTCGCTGCCGGGAACTCCTCGCTCGTCGGGACGTCCCCTGCGGCGCCGTCAGTGCTCGGCGCGCGCGTCCCTGGTATCAGCGTAGGCACGGACGCGGACCGATCGCCACGGTCCGATCGGGTTGCCGCTCCAGCGGCTGCCGATCGGGACCGTCTCGCCGCGCATCACGAGCGACGCGGGCCCCACGGTGGCGTTGTCGCCGATCGTCGCCGCCGGCAGGATCACGCTGTGCGGTCCGAGGGTCGCGCCCTGCCCGAGCGTGACCGTGTCGATGCTCATCACGCGGTCGTGGAACAGGTGCGTCTGCACCACGCAGCCGCGGTTGACGACGGCGCCGTCCCCCAGCCGCACGAGGTCCGGTTCGGGCAGCCAGTAGGAGTCGCACCACACGCCCCGACCGATGCGCGCGCCGAGCGAGCGCAGCCACAGCGCGAGCGCCGGCGTCCCGGCCGCGGCGTGCGCGAACCACGGCGCCGCGAGCATCTCCACGAACGTGTCCGAGACCTCGGTGCGCCACACGAACGAGGACCACAGCGGGTGCTCGCCGGCCCGGATCGGACCGACGATCAGCCACTTCGCCGCCGTGCTCACCGCGGCCGCGACCACGGCCGCCGTCACGAGCACGACGCCGGACAGCAGCAGCGCCGCGCCCAGCCCGATCTCGGTGGTGAGCCACGCGAGCACGAGCATCACCGCGACGCCGAGGCCGTAGGTGAGGATCACGGGCACGATCCGGCACAGCTCCCAGAACGCACGGGCCACGCGCAGCCGCGTGTCCGGGTGGTAGGTCAACCGATCGTCGCCCGCGTTCGGCACGCGGCGCAGCCGGACGGGCGGCGACCCGAGCCACGAGCTGCCAGCCTTGGCCTTGGCCGGCGCGATCGACAGCACCGCCACGAGCGAGTCCTTCGGCACCCTGTGCCCCGCGCTCGCGATGCCGGAGTTGCCGAGGAACGCCCGCGCACCGATGCGGGCGCGCGCGATCCGCATCCAGCCCTGACGGAGCTCGTAGGACGCGACCATCGTGTCGTCGGCCAGGAAGGCGCCGTCGTCGATCGTCGTCATGGACGGCAGGAGCAGCACCGTGGAGACCTCGACGTCCTTGCCCACGCGTGCACCCAGCAGCCGCAGCCACACCGGCGTGACCAGGCTCGCGTACAGCGGGAACAGCAGCGTGCGCGCCGTGTCGAGCAGCCGCTCGATCGTCCACGCCTGCCACGCCACGCGCGAGAGCACCGGGTGGTCACCCTCCGTCAGGCCGATCGACAGCAGCCGCACCGCGACCACCACGCCCACGGCGAAGGTCACGAACGTCAGCACGCTCACCGGCGCGATCCACGCGAGCGCCGCGAGCGCCGCCTCGCCGTAGGTGGTCGCCTCCCGCAGCCCGACGGCGAGCAGCAGCCCCCCGACGACGAACGCCAGCACGGGCAGCAGCGACAGCCCGCTCGAGGCGAGACCGTAGGCGAGCAGCCAGCGCCGGTCGGACACGGGCGGGTCCTGCGGCCAGTCGTCGGTCGGGTTCGGCACGCGCACGGCGGGCGACCCGCTCCAGGTGCGTCCGGCGCCGACCTTGCCGAACACGGCGCTGCCGGGTGTCACGGTCGCCCCGGCGCCGATGCGGGTCCCGGGCGCCAGCGTGCTGCGAGCACCGACGGTCGCGTGCTCGCCGATCTCGATGCCGCCGATGCGCACGAGGTCGCCGTCGAGCCAGTACCCGGCGAGGTCGACCTCGGGCTCGATCGCGGCGCCGTCGCCGATCACGAGCATCCCGGTGACGGGCGGCAGCGTGTGGAGGTCGACGTCGCGGCCGATCCGCGCGCCGAGCGCGCGGGCGTAGACGACGATCCACGGTGCGCCCGCGAGGCTGACGGCGTCGATCTGGTGCGCGATCGCCTCGGCGAGCCAGAGCCGCAGGTGGACCGCGCCGCCACGGGGGTGGTCGCCGGGGCGGACGCCCGCGAGCAGGATCCGGGCCGCGAGCGCCGCGATCGCCATCCGGCCCCAGGGCGCCACGAGCAGCGCGAGCCCGACGGCGATCGCCCACCACGGGGTGTGCGGCAGGAACTCGAACGCGTCGCTCGGGAACGCGCGGGTGCCGGCCGCGAGGTGCAGGAGGTTGCTCGCGGTGAGGACGTGCACGAGCCAGCGCGCCCCGGTGAGGATGTAGAGCGGGACGGCGGTCAGCGTCTGCCACACCTGGGTGCTGCGGGGCGTGGGCGACGGGCGGGAGAACGTGGCGTCGGCCTCGGGGTCGACGCCGCTGCCGTCGCCGAGGTCCCCGAGCAGGTCGGCCATCGCAGCGAGCCGGGGCCGGTCGTAGAGGTCCGCGACCGTGACCTCCGGACGGCGGGCACGGATGCGCGAGACCAGCTGTGCCGCCGCGAGCGAACCACCGCCCAGGTCGAAGAAGTCGTCGTCGGGACCCGTCACCGCGACTCCCAGGACGGCGCGCCACTGCTCGGCGAGCCAGGCCTGCGCCGGCGGGAGGTCGGGGGTCCCGTCCCCGCCACCCGGACCGCCCGCCCCGCCCGCGCCCGGCAGCGGCCAGGGCAGCGCGTCGCGGTCGACCTTGCCGGACGTGCGCGTGGGAAGGTCCTCCACGACGGCGAGCAGCGGCACCAGCGCCGCCGGCAGGCCCTCGGCCAGGATCGCCCTGGCCTCCTGCCGCTGGAACTCCGGCGTCACCGTCAGGTAGCCGACGAGCAGCGGCGTGCCCGCCTCGGTGCGGCGCACCGCGGCCGCCGCGGCGGTCACCCCCGGCAGCGCCTGCAGCGCGGTGTCGACCTCGCCGAGCTCGATGCGGCGGCCGCCGACCTTGACCTGGTCGTCGGCGCGCCCGAGAAAGATCAGCCCCGCGCGCTCGAACCGCACGAGGTCACCCGACCGGTAGGCGCGGTCCCAGCCGAGCGTCGGCATCGGGGCGTACTTCTCGGCGTCCTTGGCCGCGTCGAGATAGCGCGCCAGCCCGACGCCGCCGATCACCAGCTCGCCCTGGCCGCCCTCGGGCACGAGCGCACCCTCGGCGTCGACGACCGCCAGGGCCCAGCCCGCGAGCGGCAGCCCGATGCGGACCGGTCCGTCGCCGCCGAGGCGGGCGCCGCACGCGACGACGGTCGCCTCCGTGGGTCCGTAGGTGTTCCAGACCTCGCGCTCGGGGCTCGCGAGTCGGCGGCCCAGCTCGGGGGGGCACGCCTCGCCCCCGAAGATCAGCAGGCGGACGGACTCCAGGGCCTGCGCCGGCCACAGCGAGGCGAGTGTCGGCACGGTGGAGACGGCGGTCACGCCCCGGCGCTGCAGCCAGGGCCCGAGGTCCTCGCCCGACCGGACGAGCGCACGCGGCGCCGGTACGAGGCAGGCGCCGTGGCGCCACGCGAGCCACATCTCCTCGCAGCTGGCGTCGAACGCGACCGAGAGCCCGGCCAGCACGCGGTCACCCGGGACCAGCGGGGCGCCCTGCAGGAACAGGTCGGCCTCGGCGTCGACGAACGCGGCGGCGCTGCGGTGGCTGACGGCCACGCCCTTGGGGGTGCCGGTCGAGCCGGACGTGAAGATGATCCAGGCGTCGTGGGCCGGCGTCGGGGGATCCCAGGTGCGAGCGGCCGAGCGGTCGGGGGCGGCGTCGGCCTCGGCGTCGGCGTCGGCGTCGGCGTCGGCGTCGGCGTCGGGAAGCAGGCTCGCGAGCTGGACCACCTCCTCGCCGCCGCGCAGCCGCCGGTAGGTGCCGACGCCGTCGAGCACGCCGTGGACGTCGGCCTCGCCGAGCACGAGCGCCGCGCGCTCGGGCGGGTCGTCGGCGTCGACGGGGACGTAGGCGGCGCCAGCCGCGAGGATCGCCAGGATCCCGACGTACAGCTCGCGGCCGCCGGACGGCAGTCGGACCCCGACCCGGTCGCCCGTGACGACGCCGGCCCCACGCAGCCGGGACGCGAGCCCGTGGATCTCGACGAGGAGCTCGGCGTAGGTGAGGTGCCCCGCTTCGTCCTCGATCGCGGGAGCGTCGGGGTGCGCGGCGGCGGTGGCGTCCAGGACGTCGAGCAGGGTGCGTGGCGCGGGGGCGTCAGCCGTTGCGTCGAGCATCCCGGTCTCGGGTGGCATGGGCGGCAGGGCGGTCACGCCCGCATTGTCCCGTACGGGGGTGAACGGAAGCCGACCGCACCGTGGCCGTCCGGGGTTCGGGCGCCCGAAAGCACCTCGCGAACGCCCGAAAGCACCTCGCGAACGCCCGGAGGGGCCCCGCGCACACCCGCGCGTTACGCTTCGCGGCATGCATGAGGTGACGACGGCGTGGGGGCCTGACGTGCTGGGAGGGGACTTCGTCTCCCGCACCATCGAGCTCGACGACGACGGCGACGGCGCGGTGGCGACCCTGGTCCGGCTCGGTGAGCCGAGCCGGCAGCGGGCGATCCTCTACATCCACGGGTTCTCCGACTACTTCTTCCAGGCCGAGCACGCGCGCACGCTCGCGGCCGGCGGCGTCGACGTCTACGCGATCGACCTGCGCCGGTACGGGCGCTCGCTGCGCGAGGGTCAGGTGCCCGGTCTGGTGCGGGACCTCGCCGAGTACGACGAGGAGATCCTCGCGGCGCTCGCGATCGTCCGTGCCGAGGGGCACCGCGAGGTGGTGCTGCTGGGCCACTCCACCGGCGGGCTCGTCGCGACGCTGTTCGCCCACCACCATCCGCGCGCGCTGCAGGCCGTGGTGCTCAACAGCCCCTGGTACGACATCAACGACACCCCGCTGCGCCGCACCTTCAGCGGCACGATCGCCGCGGTGGCCGCGTGGCGCGATCCGGGCGCCGTGATCTCCCGGCTCGGAGGCGCCTACGGCACCTCCATCCACAGCAGCACCGGCGGCTCGTGGAACTTCGACCTCGGCTGGAAGCCGCTCGAGGGATTCCCCGTGCGGGCCTCCTGGCTCAGCGCGATCCGACGCGCGCAGCGCCGCGTGGCCGCCGGCCTCGACATCCGTGTGCCCGTGCTGATGTGCACCTCGAGCCGCTCCGGCGGCGCGGGTGGCACCCCGGTCGCCCCCGCCGAGGTCCGCTCGAGCGACATCCTGCTCGACGTGCGCCACATGTGGGAGGCCGTCGCGCGGATCGGCGACGACGTCACGCTCCACACCGTCCCGGGCGGGCTGCACGACCTCGCGCTGTCGGCGGACCGGCCGCGTGCCGACTACGAGGCGGCCGTGACCGCGTGGATCCGACGGCGGCTGGGGCCCGCCGCGTGAGGATCCCACCCCGGCCCGACGCGGGCGGCCCGCCCCCGAGGAACGGCGGCACGCCCGCCCACCCCGGCGGCACGCCCGCCCGCGGCGAGACGCTGCCGCCCTACCAGACGCTGCCGCCGCTCGAGCGGGTGACGGTGCCGCCGCGGCCGACGGTGCCCCCGCCGCCCCAGCAGCCCCAGCAGCCCCAAACCCAGCCCCAGCAGACCCAGACGCACCCGACGCGGCCGATCCGTCCCCAGCAGCCGCAGCCGGTCGACGTCCCCCGTCCCCCCATCACGGCGGCCGTGGCCGCCAGGGCGATCGGTCGCGAGGCGCGCGACCTGATCACCCTCACGGGTCGTCTCCTGGGCCGCTACTGGCTCGTGCTCACCGGTATCGCAGCCGTCGGCGCGACGGCCGCGTACTGGATCCAGTCGCTCGCCGTCCTCGTGTCCCGCACCAGCGGCGTCGGCGGCATCCTCGTCTTCGCCCTCATCCCCGGGGCGGCGTTCGTGACCGCGTCGGCGATGCTCGTGCTGATGGGCCGCCTCACGGACTCCACGCGCCGCAGCGCCGGTGCCGCGATGGCGACGTTCGCGAGCGCGCTGCTGCTGTTCCTCGTGCTGTACGAGCAGAACGGACAGCTGACCGAGGACACCCGCAACTACTACTACGAGACGACCATCGAGGCGATCTTCGCCGAGGAGGACTGGAGCGCGCGCATCCCCGTGACCCTGTCGTTCTCGATCGCCGGGATCATCCTGACCGCCCTGGTCCTGCGCAGCATCGGGGCCAGCGTCCTGGAGCGGTGGGAGCGGCGCGAGGAGGCGGGCGAGCTGCGGGCCGGCCGCACGGTCGGCATCCGGACCGGCGTGCTGCGGGTGCTGGTGTCCTACTCGGAGCTGGTGTGGGTGGCGCTGTCGATCACGTTCGTCGTCGCCGTCGGGAGGGTGCTGGGCGGCTGGTGGGACAGCCGCGTCGCGGTGCACGCCGTCAGCGACGCCTGGGCCTCGCTGCGCTGGCCGGACGTCACCGGGATCTTCGGCTGGATCGGCCAGGCGTTCGGGGTGATCGGCAGCATCGTGGTCGCGGGCATCGTGGTCCCGACGGCGTGGCTCGCGCTCGGGACCATCCTGTACGGCACTCGCCGCGGCGCGACCTCGGTCGTCGCGCTGCGAGCCGCGGAGACCACCGCCTCGCTGGGCAGCCGCGTGAAGATCCCCCTCGCGGCCGATCAGCTCACGGACGTCGCGCGGTTGCAGCGCTCCTGGACCTCGCTCGTGCGCCCCACGAGCCGCTGGGGTCCGCTCGGCGGCGCCGTCGGACTCGTGCTGGTGCGCGGCTGGCTCCCCGTCGGGGTGTTCTGCGTGCTCTTCACGATCCTGGCCCAGGCCGACTACGCGGTCTGGTGGTTGGCGGACCTGCTGCTGCCCACCGTCGCCGCGAACGACTGGCGCGCCGTCTACCCGCTGGTGTCCGTCACCGGCGTCATCGCGGTGCAGGTCCTCACGCTCGCCCTGGTCGCAGCGGGGGCCGAGGTCACGATGCGGCGCCTCGGCATGCCGAGCGTGCTGCGCCTGGCTCAGGCGTCGAAGGACCAGTAGTCCCGCTGCTCGTCGGTGGGGACGACGCGCACGCGCACCGGTTCGACGTCCTCGGGCAGGAGCACGGCGTCGGTCCGCGGCCCGTCCCCGTCGAGGAAGAGACCGCCGAGCCAGCCCTCCTCCGGCTCGCCTTCGTACCCGATGAGGTCCGAGCGCGTGTAGGTGGCGCCGTCGGAGGCGATGACGCTCACGTCGACGCCGAACATCGTGTCCTCGTCGGCGCCGGAGACGTCGAAGGACGCCACCCAGATCGTCCAGCCCTCCGGTGCGACGGCCTCGTCGTAGCTCCCCGTGAGCTTCTCGACGGGCTCGATGCCCCGGTAGGCGAGGGTGACACCCCGGACCGTCGCGGCACCGTCGGCGGAGACGGACGCGGGGTCGACGGGGTGGGACCTCGCCCACGTGTCGGCCGAGCGCCACCCGACGGACACGGCCATGCCCGCGATAGCCAGCACCGAGGCGGCGCCGGCGGCCACCGCCCGGGTGGTGGGGGTGCGGGCGAGCGGGGTGCGTGCGGGCACGGTCAGCCCCTCCCGGGTTCGGTCTCGAGGAGGGTGAGCTCGTCGACGGCGACGACCTCCGGCACGGTGATCTCGCCGATCTCCATCGGCAGGTCCAGGTTCGTCCCCTCGGGAAGGAGTCGCAGCGTGCCCGCGGTCGCGGCGGCGACGGGCACCTCGAACAGCACGTCCTCGTGCCACCACTCCCCCGGCTGGGCCGCCTGGTAGCGGAACCCGTAGCGATCGCTCGGGGAGTACTCCACCCCCGCGGCGTCGCGCCACGTGTAGTCCGGGACGGCCGAGGGCTCGCGCTCACCCGACCACGAGACCCGCACCACCAGCCACCGCGACGAGGTCTCGGCGCGCTCGACCTCGTCGGTGATGTCGTCCGTCTGCTCGATGACCGTGGTCGACCACGCGTCGCCCACCTCCACGACGGTGCCGGCCGCGGTCACCTCCTCACCTGCCGTGCCCCGGATCGTCGTCGCCACGGTCGGGACCACCTCGCGGTTGGCCTCCTGCAGCCCGGCCAGCACGACGACGCCGAGCAGCGCGACGCCGACGCCGATCGCGCCGGGCGTCCAGCGACGGCGCCTCACTCCTCCTCCTCGACGGCGGGCACCACGGAGTCGTCGCGCGGCAGCTGGACCGTGGCGCGCGGCTGGGGGCGCAACCACATCTCCTCGCCCGACAGCGAGTGGGTGGTGAACGTGTAGGACGTCAGCAGGACGGGCAGCGTCGTCAGGGCGTCCAGGGTCTCCCCGTCCGCCCTCGTGACGGGGAACAGGATCAGCACCGGGGTGGTCACACCCGGGTGGATGTAGCTGAGGTAGTCGCCGGAGACGGGGTCGACGATCTTGGGGAAGGCGGTCGTCTCCAGGCTGCTCACGGTCACGGACCCGGACTCGTAGAACGAGGAGCGGGGCGGCGCGCCGGTGAGGTCGGCGGCGACGATCAGCCACGCGTCGCCGTCGACGACCTCGAGCGTGTCCCGGTCGTAGTCGCGGGAGACGGACCACCCCTGGAGGGCGACGTCGTAGGGGCCGAGGGCGATCCGGGCGTCGACGGGGACCTGCGGCAGCCCCTCCTCGGGAACCTCCTCGAACCCGCCCGCGATCCAGGTGCCCACCGCGACCACCACGAGCAGCGCCGCCACGACCCACGTCCACCACGAGCGCGCGGCCCGGAGGAGCAGCTTCGCGACGTCGGGTCCGAACTCGTCGTCGCCGGGCGGTCTCGGCACAGGTGCCGGCGCGGGTGCCGCCACCGTGGCCGGACCTCGTGCGGGACCGCCGTCGGGCGCGACGGGACCGCGACCGGGGGCGAGCGGAGGGTGCGACATGGTGCCCTGATGGTAACGATTCGATGCGCCGTGTGGGACCGGTCACACGACACCAGACCGGCGAGCGGATCTCGCTGATCGAAAGGTAGAGTCTTTTCCAGCTGGCCCGTCGACCGCCCCCTGCCGACGGGCCAGCCCTTTTCTCCCCAGGAGCTCGGACACCGCTGTCCATCAGCCGGGAGCACCGCACTCGAACAGCGCGCGACCACCCCGCGCCGAACGGCTCGCGCGCGGCTACCGTGACCCGTGTGACCCCTCGCACCGCGCCCCGCCCGGCGCTCTCGCGCACGCGCGCGGCCCTCGCCGTCCCCGCCGCCCTGACGCTCGTCGCGGCGCTCGCCGCGTGCTCGCAGACGACGATGCCCGACGACGACGCCCCGACGTCGGGCGCATCCAGCTCCTCGGACGCTCCTGACCCCACCGACGAGACGACCACCGACGAGACGACCACGGGCGAACCGCTCGTCCTGCTCGCCGTCGGCGACTCCCTCACCACCGGGTTCGCCTCCTGCGTCACGGTCATCGGCTGCGAGGCGGTCTCGTGGGCCGTCGGCACCGACCCCGAGGTCGACTCGATCGGCACCAGGCTCGGCGAGGCGGGCTACGCCGTGACCACGGTCGACGCGGCCGTGGAGGGCGCGCAGATGGCCCGCGGCATCGAGCTCGTCGACGCCGCGTTCGCGGAGCCGGACGCGCCCGCGGCTGCCGACGTCGACGTCGTCACCGTGCTGCTGGGGGCCAACGACGTCTGCGAGGACACCACCGCCGGCATGACGACCGCCGCGGACTACGGCGCCGCCCTCGGGGCCCTGCTGGACCACGTCGCCTCCATCGCGCCCGACGCCGGTGTCGTCGTCGCGAGCATCCCGCACGTCACCTCGGTCTGGGACGTCGCGAGCGGCGACCCCGCGGCCGTGCAGGTGTGGGAGAAGGGTCTGTGCGCGACCGTGCTGAGCGGCGACGACGCCGCCCGCGCGGCCGCCGACGAGCGGCTCACCGAGCTCCAGGCCGTCGCCGTCGCCACGTGTGCCGAGCACCCCGACTGCCGCACCGACGACGGGGCCGTCGCGGCCGTCCCCGTCACCACCGCCTGGCTCTCGACCTTCGACCACTTCCACCCCTCGGTGCTGGGTCAGGCCGCTCTCGCCGAGGCCGTCTGGCCCGCGGTCGAGTCCGCGCTGCCGCCCCCGGCCGCCGGCTGATCGGGACGGGCGTGGGCTGGCTGCGGCGCGGGTCGAGGACCGTCGAGGTCCCTGGCGGCTTCGTCGCGCTCGAGGCCGCCGCCCACCAGGCAGCGATCGAGGCGACGGCGGGGTCGGGCCGTGCGCCCGGTGCGGCGCAGCAGCTGCCCGCCGAGCTGACCGTGCACGCCGAGCGCGGCGGCGTCGTCGTGCTCGCGTGGCACAACCGCAACGTCGGGATCGTGCCGCCCGGTCCGGCGGTCCCGCTCGCTGCGCACGTGGCGACCGCGGGCCGCACCCGCGTGGTCGTGACCGGTGAGGTCTTCCGGGCCGACGGCGTGTGGCGCGTCTGGGTGGGGCCGATCCCGCGCCCGCGGGACGTGGACGTCCCCCGGGACACGGTCGCGGCCAAACCCCCGACGATCGCGGGCATCCCCCTCCAGCGGCCCGACGGCGCACGCGACTGACGCGACGCAGGACTCAGGGACCGTCGCGACCCGTCGTCGCCTGCGGCGGGACCGCCCGTCACGACGATCCTGGTCTTTCGCGAGGCGTCGTGCCTACCGTGGAAACACCCGATCGAAGGAGGACCACCATGGGACTCGACGACAAGTTCGACGCCAAGACCACCGAGGCCGGCGGCAAGCTCAAGAAGGCCACCGGCGAGGCCACCGACAACGAGCGCCTCGAGGCCGAGGGCCGTGCGGACGAGACGAAGGGTGGCGCCCAGGGCGCCGCCGAGAAGCTCAAGGACGCAGCCGGCAACGCCAAGGACAGCGTGAAGAACGCGTTCGACAAGTAGGCAGCTCGCCCACGCGCCGCGGGGTCGAGCACCGCTCGACCCCGCGGTCGTCAGCACCGGCGCCACACCGCGTCACCCGGAACGACCCAGCAGCACCATCGCGTCACCACCACGACGGCGCGAGCAGCGCCACGGGAGGACACCATGTCCCAGGATCCCCAGAACGACACGCCCAGCGCCACGAACGACGTCGCCGCCACCGGCCGCCCCGAGCACGTCCCCGGGCAGACGCAGGAGTGGCCCGGCTCGTTCCTCGACCTGACGCCCGCGCCCGACCACGGCGAGCTCGGCTGGACCGGCCGTGACCGCCTCACCGGCAAGCGCGCGCTCATCACCGGCGGTGACTCCGGCATCGGCCGCGCCGTCGCGCTGACCTTCGCGCACGAGGGTGCCGACGTCGCGATCGCCTACCTCCCGCAGGAGCAGGACGACGCCGAGGCGACGCGCACCGCCGTCGAGAAGATCGGCCGCACGTGCGTGCTCGTCCCCACCGACCAGCGCACCGAGCAGGCGAACATCGACCTCGTGGCCACGGCGGTCGAGGCGCTCGGCGGCATCGACGTCGTCGTCTCCAACGCCGCCTACCAGATGGCGCAGCCCGGAGGCATCGAGGAGTTCGCCGACGAGCAGCTGCGGCAGGTCTTCGAGACCAACGTCTTCGCGACCTTCTGGCTGGTCAAGGCGGCGTCGCCCCACCTGGCGGCCGGCTCGAACGTCATCGTCACGACCTCGATCCAGGCCTACGACCCCTCGGGTCCGCTCCTGGACTACGCCGCCACCAAGGCCGCGCTGAACAACCTCGTGGTCAACCTCGCCGCCGAGCTCGGCCCGCGTGGCATCCGCGTCAACGCGGTCGCTCCCGGCCCCATCTGGACGCCGCTGATCGCGGCGACGTTCGACGAGGACAAGGTCGAGGGCTTCGGTTCCGACACCCCGCTCGGGCGCCCCGGCCAGCCCGTCGAGGTCGCCTCGGCGTTCGTCTACCTGGCCAGCGACGAGGCGTCCTACGTGAGCGGCACCGTGCTCGGCGTCACCGGGGGCCGCGCGGTCTTCTAGACCGCGCCAGGACCCCGGCGACCGGCACCTCACCCACCCCCGAAGGAGAACCACCATGTCCCACCTCACCGGCAAGCGCGTCGCCTTCGTCGCCACGAACGGCTTCGAGGACTCGGAGCTGTTCGAGCCCTGGAAGGCCGTCACCGACCACGGCGCCACCGCGGTCCTGGTCTCGACCGAGTCCGGGACGATCACGGGCAAGAACGGGGGCGAGGCCACGGTCGACGTCACCACCGCCGAGGCGAAGGCGGACGACTACGACGCGCTCGTCCTCCCGGGCGGTGTCGCGAACGGCGACACGATCCGGACGGACACCGACGCCGTCGATCTCGTGCGCGCCCTCGTCACGGCCGCCAAGCCCGTCGGCGTCATCTGCCACGGCGGTTGGATCCTCACCGACGCCGACGTGCTGCGGGGCCGCACGCTGACGTCCTACCCGAGCCTGCGCACCGACCTCGTGAACGCGGGTGCGACCTGGGTCGACGAGGAGGTCGTGTGCGACCAGGGCCTCGTCTCCAGCCGCACCCCGAAGGACCTCCCCGCGTTCAACGACAAGCTCGTGGAGGAGATCGGCGAGGGCCTCCACCCGCAGCGCGAGGCCTGAGGCCGAGGTGGCCACCAACGCCGACCACCTCGTCGGAGCGCTGCGGGTCAGCGGCGTCGAGCGCATCCACGGCCTGTCCGGGGACTCGCTCAACGGCCTGACCGACGCCGTGCGCCGCGCCGACGGGATGGCGTGGGCGCAGGTGCGCCACGAGGAGACGGCGGCGTTCGCCGCCGGCGCCGAGGCCGCCCTCACGGGCGGCCTCGCCGCCTGCGCGGGCAGCTGCGGACCGGGCAACCTGCACCTGATCAACGGCCTGTTCGACGCTCAGCGCAGCCGCGTGCCGGTGCTCGCGATCGCGGCTCACATCCCGCACGCGGAGATCGGCTCCTCCTACTTCCAGGAGACCCACCCCGAGCGGCTGTTCACCGAGTGCAGCGTGTACTGCGAGCTCGTGAGCGAGCCGTCGCAGCTGCCGCACGTGCTGCGCCGCGCCATGCGGGCCGCGGTCGAGCAGCGCGGGGTCGCCGTCGTCGTCGTCCCCGGTGAGATCCTGCTCGCCGAGGTGGACCCGGACGCCCCCGCTCCGCGCCCGGTCGTCGCGGCGCGGACGCACGTCGTGCCGCACGCCGACGACCTCGCGGCGGCGGCCGCGATCCTCGACGCCGGCGAGAAGGTCACGATCCTGGCGGGCGCGGGCTGCGCCGGCGCTCACGCGGAGCTGCTCAGCATCGCCGAGAAGCTTCGGGCCCCGATCGTCCACGCCCTGCGCGGCGCCGAGCACATCGCCTACGACAACCCCTACGACGTCGGGCTCACGGGTCTGCTCGGCATCTCCTCGGCCGCCGAGGCGATGTCCGACGCCGACGTGCTCCTCGTGCTGGGCAGCGACCTGCCCTACCGCGAGTTCTACCCGGACGACGCCCGCGTGGTGCAGCTCGACCTGCGCGGTGAGGTGCTCGGGCGGCGCGTCGACGTCGAGCTGGGCCTCGTCGGATCGGTGGCCGACACCGTGCCCGCCCTGCTCCCGCTGCTGCGCGAGCGCGAGAGCGGCGAGCACCTCGCCTCGGCGCAGGAGTCCTACCGCTCCGCGCGCGCCTCGCTGGACGCCCTGGCCGACGACGACGCCTCCCCGCTCCGCCCCGAGCGCACCACCCGTGCGCTGGACCGGCTGGCGGCGGACGACGCCGTGTTCACCACCGACGTCGGCTCACCGGTCGTGTGGGCGGCGCGCTACCTCACGATGAACGGCCGCCGGCGGCTGCTCGGCTCGTTCTGGCACGGATCCATGGCCGGGGCCGTTCCCCAGGCCATCGGCGCGGCGAGCGTCGACCCCACCCGCCAGGTGGTGGCGCTGGCCGGTGACGGGGGCCTGACGATGCTGCTGGGCGAGCTCTTCACGCTGGTTCAGAGCCGGCTGCCCGTGACGGTCGTGGTCTACAACAACGCCTCGTACAACTTCGTCGAGCTCGAGATGAAGGCCGCCGGCGTGGTCACGTTCGGCACCGACCTGGAGAACACGGACCTCGCCGCCGTCGCGACGGCGATGGGGCTGTTCGCCCGGCACGTGGACGACCCGGCCGACCTCGACGGAGCGCTCGCGGAAGCCCTGGCGCACGACGGACCCGCCCTGGTCGACGTCAGCACCGCTCGCCAGGTCCTCGCCGTGCCGCCCACGATCACGGCGTCCCAGGTCAAGGGGTTCGCGCTCTACGGCATCCGCAGCGTGCTCGCCGGACAGGCGAGCGAGCTGGTCGACGTCGTCCGGACGAACGTCGTGCGGCGCGTCGTCAGCCACCTGCCGGGTCACTCGAAGGATCGCGAGGCCGGAGACGGCTGACGAGCGCCGAGGGCTCACTGCTCGCGCAGCACGACCCGGTGCGTGCGCAGCATGACCAGCTTCCACTCGGCGTCCCCCGGGAAGGTCGCCCACTCCGACGGCGTCACGGACATCACCGGACGATCCGCCGGCGCCTCCCCGTCGCGCCGCACGTCCTCGGCCCGCAGCCGTTGCACTCCCTGTCGCACTGTCTGCCCCCTGGCACTCACGGCGCACCCGTGCGGTCCGCCCACCCTGCACGACGGATGAGAGGGCCCGATATGACGCAGGCGTGACCGGATCTCCGTCGAAAGTGACCGGCGCCACACCTGCGGCACGCTCCGATCCTCGCCGTCCTGACGGTGACGACAGGCGCGCCCCCGGGCCTCTCGGCCGCTCTCGGCCGCCACCTTCCGCCGATTTCACCTTTGGGTCGGCTGCGGGTTATGCTCTTTCCCGGCCTCAGGGCCACGCGCCCGTAGCTCAATGGATAGAGCATCTGACTACGGATCAGAAGGTTGGGGGTTCGAGTCCCTCCGGGCGCGCTCGTTGAGACAGCGACGCGAGAGCCCCGCCGGCCCAGGCCGGCGGGGCTTTTGCGTTCCCGCGCGCGGTCGGCCCCGTCCGACGACCCGACCGCGCGCCCGGATCACGCCCGGTTCGACCCCACGACGGACCGGGCCGCGGCCACCTGCTCCTCCAGGGTCGTGGGGCGGCACGCGATCCAGCCGGCCACCAGCATCACTCCGAGGCTCGCGAACAGGATGACGAACGACCACGTCCAGGCACCGGTGGTCGCGTAGAGCGCGCCGGTGCCGAACGGTCCGAGGCACGCGATCGCGTACCCCACGCCCTGCATCGCGCCCGAGAGGACCGTGGATCCCGCCGTCGTGCTGGTGCGAGCGTTGACGAGGGTCAGGCACAGCGGGAAGGTGCTGACGCCGAGACCCAAAAGGACCACCCACACCACGGCACCCGATCCGGGCGAGAGCAGCAGGCCCGCGTAGCCGCCGACCATCAGCACCGTGCACACCGCGACGATCACGAACGGGTTGCGCAGCCGGATCGCGAGCGGCGGCACCACGAACGCGGCGGGCAGCCCGAGCACCGAGAACAGCGCGAGCAGCGCGCCGCCGGAGGTGGGGTCGGCTCCGGCGTCGACCAGGATCGCGGGGAGCCACGTGAACACGGCGTGCACGTTGAGGCTCGTGATCCCCATCATCAGGACGAGCGACCACAGCAGCGGGGTGCGCCAGGCGCCGACCAGACCGGTCGGCGCGGCGAGGGCCGGAGTGCTCGGCACGGGGGCGAACGGCGAGACCGCAGGGGCGTCCTGCGTGGCCGGGTCGTGGGCCACGAAGAAGTACCGCTCGGCCCGGCGCGCGCGGGCGGCCAGCACGATCCACAGCAGCACGGCGACGGCGGTGAGCACCGCCCACATCCCGATCGCCCAGCGCCAGCCCACAGCGAGCGCGACCGGCAGGGCCAGCAGCGGCGCGACGAACTGGCCGACCTGCAGCAGCGCGATGTACAGCGAGCTGACCGCCTTCAGGTGGGCGGAGAAGTACTTCTTCACCAGCGGGATCACCAGGACGTTCGAGGCCCCGACCCCGGTGAAGGCGACGACCGTCGAGGCCACGAGCATCGCCGTCGACGGCGATGCTGCGCGCAGCACGATGCCGGCCGTCGTCAGGGCGACGGCGATCGCCGTCGTCCGCTCGAGACCGACACGCCGCGCCACGGAGGACGCGAGCAGTCCGAACACCGCGAAGCTCGCGGTCACGATCGTGCCCAGCACGCCGTACAGCGACGGGCCGAAGCCGAGATCGGCCCCGATCAGCTCCAGCAGCGGGGTGAAGCCCGTGACTGCGGTGCGTAGGTTGAGAGCCGTCAGGACGACGGCGAGGAGGGGGAGCGCTCCGGTGCGCACTCGCTCGTTCACATGAGTTCCAATAGGTAGGATGATGGGATGAATCAGGCCGAGCCTAACCCTCCGGGCTCCGTCGCGCCCAGGGGACGCACCGTCACCGACACGGTGACCGAGCGCTTCCACGAGGCCGTCGCGGACGGGACCTGGCCGGTCGGCGAGCGGATCCCGGTCGAGGCTGCGCTCATGGCGTGGGTGGGCGCGGGGCGCAACACCGTGCGCGAGGCGATCCAGTCGCTGGTCCAGGCCGGTCTCGTGCGCCGCGAGCAGGGCCGCGGCACGTTCGTCATCGCGCGGTCCGAGCTGACGACCTCGCTCACCCGCCGCGCCACGCGTGTCGACCGTCGCGACGGCCTCGAGCTGCGCAACGCGATCGACGGCGCCGCCTCGGCCATCGCCGCCCGCCGCCGGAACGACGACGACGTCCTCGCGCTCCGCTCCGCGCTCGCCGCCCGCGCGCGCACCTGGGAGTCCCCCGACCGCGCCGCGCGGATCGCCGCGGACGTCGCACTGCACCGTGCCGTCGTCGCGGCGACGCACAACGCGCTGCTGGTCGACCTCTACGACGGGATCGTCCCGTTGTACGAGGACGTGCTCATCGACGACGTGGACTCGGAGCACGATCCGCACGCCGCCGAGCACGCCGAGCTCGTCGCCGCGATCGAGGCGCGGGACCCCGCACGGGCGAGCGCCGCCGTCGCCGCCGTGCTCGTGCCGCTCATCGACGCACATGTGGTACCGCTCTCACAAGTGCTACCCGGAATGGTCGACTAGAATTCACCTCGCTCGACGATCCGTTCGTTCCCCGCGACGAGACCGATCGGGACCTCGGGCGCAGTCCCGAGGACCTCGCACGCGCGGATCCCTCGTCCGCCGGCGATGACCCAAGACGATCGAGGCCCGGAGTAGACGTGGCTCAGAAGACCGTGACCGACCTGGTGGACGACATCACCGGTGGCACCGAGAACGTGACGACCGTTCAGTTCAACTACCGCGGGGTCGCCTACAGCGTGGATCTGGACGACGCCAACGCGGAGGCCTTCGACGAGGCGATGACGCCGTTCATCGAGGCCGCCCGCCGCGTCGGTGGCATACGGCAGGAGGTCGCGCGCAGCAGCCAGCCCTCCGACACGCAGGCGATCCGCGCGTGGGCGGCTGCGAACGGCATCGAGGTGCAGCCGCGCGGGCGCATCTCCGCGGAGGTGCGGCGGCAGTACGAGGCGGCGCAGCGGCGCAGCAAGCGGTAGCTCCCGACCGTTCTCGACGCCGTTCTGGACTTCACCCCCCGACGGACCTGACGCTGGTGAGACACGACCACCAGCGACGAAGGAGCCGGCGATGTCCGCACGGATCGGGTACACCCTCATGACCGAGCAGAGCGGACCGCGCGAGCTGGTCCGCTACGCCGCCGCCGCGGAGCAGGTCGGCTTCGACTTCGAGGTCTCCAGCGACCACTTCTCCCCCTGGCTGACCAGCCAGGGCCACGCGCCGTACGCCTGGAGCGTGCTCGGCGCCGTCTCGCAGGTGACCTCGCGCGTCGAGCTCATGACCTACGTGACGTGCCCGACCATCAGGTACCACCCCGCCGTCGTGGCCCAGAAGGCCGCAACCCTCCAGCTCCTGAGCGACGGCCGCTTCACGCTCGGGCTCGGATCGGGCGAGAACCTCAACGAGCACGTGGTCGGTGAGGGCTGGCCCTCGGTCCACGTCCGGCAGGACATGCTGCAGGAGGCCGTGGAGATCATTCGCGAGCTCCACACGGGCGAGCTCGTCACCTACGAGGGCGAGTACTTCCGCGTCGACTCGGCCCGCGTCTGGGACGCGCCGGAGGGCGGGGTCCCGATCGCCCTCGCCGTCTCGGGCGACGCCTCGATCGAGCGGTTCGCGCCGCTCGGCGACCACCTCGTCACCACCGAGCCCGACGCCGACCTCCTGGCGAGCTGGGACGCCCACCACCCGGACGGCACCTCCCGAAAGATCGGCCAGGTGCCGATCAGCTGGGATCCCGACCGCAGTGTCGCGATCGAGCGCGCGCACGAGCAGTTCCGGTGGTTCGCGGGCGGGTGGAGCGTCAACGCCGACCTGCCGACGCCGGCAGGCTTCGCGGGCGCGACGCAGTTCGTCCGGCCCGAGGACGTCGCCGGGTCGATCGCGTGCGGCCCCGACCTGGACGAGCTCGCCGAGAGCGTCCGCCCCTACCTCGATGCGGGATTCACCGACGTCGCACTGGTCCAGGTGGGCGACGTCGCCCAGCAGCGCTTCCTCGACGAGGTCGCCGGTCCGCTGCTCGAGAAGGTTCGCGCCCTGGCGTGAACCGTCGGCGACCAGCGGGTGAGACGACCGGTCGGCGCGGGGCTCCCAGGCTGTACGGCTACCCTACGGTGGCGTAGGTTCGGGGTGGACCCGAGCCGAACGGGCGCCGCACGGCAACCGTTCCGACCCGTTGAAGGAGGGTGCATGTCCACGCACCACGACGCCGAGCCCCCGCTGTCGCCGGCGACCCCCGCGCCCGCGGGCTCACCCACGTCGGCGCCGACCACCGGTACCGCCCCCTCCTCACCTGCGACGACGCCGCGCACGTCCAGCGTGCCGCCGTCGTCCGCGACGACGGGCACGAAGCCGGCCGGCTCGCCGACGGCCCCCAAGCCGCCGCTGACCCCTGCGCAGAAGCGCGAGCAGCAGTCCATGCGCACGCGGACCGCGTCGCTGTGGGTCGGGATCGGCGTCAGCTTCCTGCTCCTGATCGCGCTCGTGATCTTCCTCATGCAGAACACCGAGAAGGTCTCGGTGACGTTCCTCGGTGCCACCGGTTCCGCGCCGCTCGCGATCGTCTGCCTGATCTCGGGCCTCGGCGTCGGGATCGTCGTGCTCCTCGTCGGCGCCGTGCGCATCGGTCAGCTCCGCCGCCGTGTCAAGCACGACCGACGCCCGTAGCCCCTCCGCCCGTCGCCCGTCCGCCCGACCGTCCGGTCCGGTACCTCCCCCGAACGAAAGCTCCCCGATGACGACTGTTCAGCCGCCCGTCGGCACGACCGCGCTCGACGACTCCGTAACGCCGCGATCCCCGCGGCAGCGTCAGGTGAACGACTTCACCGAGCTCAGCCGCAGCGTGCAGGAGACAGGACTGCTGGAGCGTCGGTACGGGTACTACTGGACCCGGTTCGGCGTCCTGACCGCTCTCCTGGCCGGCACCGTCGCCGCCATGATCGCGATCGGTGAGTCGTGGTGGCAGCTCGCCGTGGCTGCCGTGCTCGCCGTCCTCCTCGGTCAGGTGATGTTCCTGGGGCACGACGCCGCACACCGCCAGATCTTCAAGTCCGGCAAGTGGAACGACTGGGCGAGCCTCGTGGTCGCCAACCTCTACGCCGGCATGAGCTACGGCTGGTGGCAGCACAAGCACTCGCGCCACCACGCCAAGCCCAACCAGGTCGCCGCCGACCCCGACATCAAGACCGGTGTCCTGGTGTTCCACACGGAGGACCTCCCCGCGCCGCGAACCGGCCTGAGCGGCTGGTTCGCGCAGCGTCAGGGCTGGCTGTTCTTCCCCCTGCTGCTCCTCGAGGGCATCAACCTGCACATCTCCGGGATCAAGACGATCTTCGGCCGGTCCCCGGTCAAGCGTCGTCCCGTCGAGATCGCGTTCGTCGTCCTCCGGCTCGGCGGCTACCTCGGACTCGTCTTCTGGCTCCTGCCGGTCGGCATGGCGTTCGCCTTCCTCGGCGTGCAGCTCGGGCTGTTCGGCCTGTACATGGGCGCGGTCTTCGCGCCGAATCACAAGGGCATGCCGATCGTCCCGCCGGACTCGCGCATCGACTTCCTGCGCCGCCAGGTCCTCATGAGCCGCAACGTCACCGGCGGCCGCCTGACGAACTTCTTCATGGGCGGTCTGAACTACCAGGTGGAGCACCACCTGTTCCCGAGCATGCCGCGCCCGAACCTGCGCAAGATCCAGCCGATGGTCAAGGAGTTCTGCGAGTCGCGCAAGGTGCCCTACACGGAGGCCACGCTGGTGGAGTCCTACGGCATCGTGATCCGCTACCTCAACCAGATGGGCCTCGCTGCGCGCGACCCGTTCCAGTGCCCGCTCACGGCGGAGTTCCGCTCCGCCCGCTGAGCCACCACTTCGGAAGGACGCAGGGGTCGTGATCGCGCTGATCACGGCCCCTGCGTCCTTCTCGGCGTTCGGGGAGGGTCCTACTTGATGCCGCTGCGGGCGAAGCCGGCGATGAAGTAGCGCTGGAACAGCAGGAACACCACCGCGATCGGGACGATGTTGATGAGCGCGAACGCCATGGTCGCGCCGTAGTCGCTGCCGGACTGACCCTGCAGGTACAGCAGCCCGATCGGCAGCGTGAACAGCCGGTTCTCCTTCAGCGCGATGAGCGGCCACGCGAAGTCGTTCCAGGACGACAGCAGGCTCATGAACGCGAGCACGGCTATCAGCGGCTTCGACAGCGGCAGCACGATCCGCAGGAACGTCGTCAGGTGCCCGGCGCCGTCGAGCCGGGCCGCCTCGATCAGCTCGCGCGGGATCCCCGTCATGAACTGCCGCGCGAGGAAGAGCCCGAACGCGGAGGCCGCCGTCGGCAGGATCACGGCCCAGTACGTGCCGTACAGACCCATGTCCGTGACGATGCGGAAGAGCGCCACCATGATGACCTGCACGGGCAGCACGAGCGTGGCGAGCGCCACGAAGAACAGCGCGGTCGACCCGGGGAAGCGCAGCTGCGAGAACGCGTAGCCCGCGAGCAGGCTGGTGGTCACGGACAGGATCATCACCACGAGCGAGATCGCCACGGAGTTGCCGAACCAGGCCGCGACCGGGAAGGAGGCGAAGACGCGCTCGACGTTCTCCAGCGTCACCTCGCGCGGCCAGAGGCGCAGCTCGCGCCCGCCCAGCAGCTCCGACCGGGTGGAGAAGGCGACGGCGACCATCCAGTACAGCGGGGAGATCGTCAGCAGACCGACGAGCGCGACGACGCCGGTGCGCACGAGGAGGCCGCGGTGCGCCGTCCGGCGCACCCCCGGACGCGCGCTCACTCGGCCACGTCCTTGGTCCGGCTCGCGCGCCACTGCGCGGCGGCGAAGACGAGCGCGAAGAGGAACAGGATCATCCCGATCGCCGCGGCGTACCCCTGGTCGCGCGTGACGAAGCCGGTCTCGTAGGCGTAGGTCACGAGCACGGACGTCGCACCGGCCGGCCCTCCCCCGGTCAGCACGAACACGATGTCGAAGACCTGGAAGGAGTAGATGACGTTCAGGACGGTCAGGAAGAACGTCGTCGGGCCGAGCAGCGGCACGGTGACGTGGCGGAACCGCTGCAGCGTGCCGGCGCCGTCGAGCCGCGCGGCCTCGTGCAGGTCGGGCCCGATGCCCTGCAGGCCCGCCAGGTAGATGAGCATGTTGAAGCCGGTGCGCCACCAGACCGTGACGAGGACGATCGAGAGGAACGCCGGTCCGGCGTCGGACTGCCACGTGATCGCGGGCAGCCCGAAGGTTCCGAGCAGCTTGTTCAGCACGCCGGAGTTCTGGTCGAACACGAGGACGCCGATCAGCGCCGTCGCGACGCCGGAGACGGCCATCGGCAGGATGAGGAGCGAGCGGAACAGCGGCCTGGCGGGGAGCGCGGTGTTCAGCAGCGTGGCAGCCACGAGGCCGAACAGCATCGACACCGGCGTCACGATCAGCGTGAACAGGACGGTGTTGCCGAGTGCGCGCCAGAAGAGCGTGTCCGACCCCAGGCGCGCGTAGTTCTCCAGCCCGGCGAACTCCCCGGCCCCGAAGCCGTCGGTGCGCTGCAGGCTCACGACGAGCGCACCCACCAGCGGGACGAGGACGAAGACCAGCAGGAGTGCATAGTTCGGGGCGATGAACCCGTAGGCGGCGAGGGCTTCACGACGGCGGCCCGGGCGCCTCGGCGTCGGGCTACGCACCTGTGGCGGCCGCGATCCCGCTCTGCAGGTTCGCGACCGTGGTGGCCGCGTCCTGGCTGCCCGCGAAGGCGAGGTCCAGCTGCTCCTTGAGCACCGGGATGATCGCCGACATCGACGGGCTCGCGACCTGCGCCACGTCCTGCGGCTGCACCACGCCCGCTTGCGCGGCGAAGATCGGTGCGAGCTCGCTGCGCACGTCGAACTCGAGGTCGTCGTTGAGCAGGTCCGCGCGCGTGGGCAGGAGCGAGGCGCCGCGGCAGAAGTCGCGCATCGGATCGGCGTCCGTGACGAACTCCAGGAACGCCGCCGCGAGCTCGGGCTGCTGCGTCTGCGCCGTCGCGACCAACGCGTTCCCGCCGAAGTCACCGCCACCGCGCACGTTGCGCGGCGCACAGGTGGCGGTCCAGTCGAAGCTCGCGGTCGACTCGGCGTCGGGGATCTGGAACGCGCCGGACCACACCATCGCCACCGACTGCGAGAACCACGACTCGCTCGCGTAGCTCGCCGAGGCGATCGTGTTGTTGGCGGGGACGTAGCCCTGGGAGAAGAACGAGGCGGCGAACTCGACGGCCTCCCGCCCGGCGTCGGAGTCGATCAGCGGCGTGACCTGGTCCGTGTCGAGGAACGCACCGTCGGACTGGAACAGCAGGCTGAGCCAGCGCGTCACGCCGTTGCCCTGCCAGTTGTAGGCCCACGGGCTCGTGCCGGAGGGCAGACCTGCCTTGAGGCGGTCACCGATCTCGGCCAGCTCCTCCCACGTCCACGCGTCCTCGATCGTCTCGGGGATCTCGGTGATGCCGGCCGCCGCGAACAGGTCGCGGTTGATCAGGATCGCCGAGGTGTCGGTGTGGTGGGGCAGGCCGTAGGTGCTGCCGGCGCTCTGCACCGCGGCCCACGCCTGCGGCGTGAACTGCTCCTCCCGTTCGGCCGACAGCAGCGGCCCGAGGTCGAGCAGCTGCTCGCGACCGGCGTACGCGCCGAACGTGTAGTACGGCACGCGGAAGACGTCGGGCGGGTTGCCCGCCTGGAGCTGCGCGTCGATGTTCGTGAACATCTGCTCGTACGGCACCGCGTTCAGCTCGATCGTGCTGCCCTCGTTCGCCGCCTCGAACGCCGCGATCGCGGAGCGGAAGCCGGCGAGCTCGGCGTCGGTGCCCCACGTGGTGAACGTCAGGGTGCCCTGCCGGCCCTCCGGGCTGGACTGCTGGGTGAATCCGCAGCCGGCCAGCACCACCGGTACGGCCACGACGCCGGTCCCGATGAGGAAGCTGCGGCGGGAGAAGGACGGGAAGGACATGGGGCGCTCCGTTCGCCGTGCGGTCGAGGCACGCTGCGCAAGAGCGGGACGCCAGGGGTGCGTCGGGTCTCTCCTCGAAAACTCTAGGTCGGGAGTCGTCCGATGTGAATGATCTTGTGGGCGGCCGGCGTCGCTGTTCAACGATGGTGCTGCAACTCCAGTTCGATTCGAACGAGCGTCGACGACCGGGAAATCGCCTCGGAACGGCTCCCGAACGGCGACGAAATGGCGCGAGATGGCCGGGCGGCCCATTCTTCGTCCTGGCGCCCAGCCGCGCGGAGGTCCACCATTCGCACATGGACCGTGACGAGGAGGTCGCGCTGGCGCAGGCCCGCGCCTGGGTGTCCCACGTCGGGCACGACGACGGTGCCCGGTTCTCCCCCGGCGTCGCCTCGCACCTGTTCACCGCCGAGCAGCTCAGCCATCTGAGGGACACGGGCGACCTGGCCGCCCTGCTCGACGCCGCGCGCGCCTCGGAGTCCGACGCCCGTGCCGTCCGGCGCTGGTTGCAGGACCTCAGCGAGGCCGCGGCCCCGAGCGGCCGGACGTGCCCCGTGTGCGGACGAGCGGTGGCCGGGCGGCGTGACCGCGTCTACTGCTCCACGAACTGCCGTGTGAAGGCCCACCGCGCCCACGGCGCCGGCGGGAAGCGGGACGCGCCGTGAGCCCGGGCGACCCACGCCCGGGATCGCGCTGGAGGAGGTAGGCGACCACGAGCGCCGCCAGCGCGAGCACCGTCGTCGTCGCCACCGCGACGACGAGCAGGACGCTCCCGTTCACGAGAGGCCGACGGGGCGGCGGCGGAGGGTCACACCCCTGATGTGTCGACGTCGGGCAGCACCTTGCAGCGCGACGCCTCAGGTGTCGGAACGTCCGGTGCCGGGCTCGTCGGTCACGGCGGACGTGGCCGCGGCGGCGGTGTCGGGCACGTCCTCGGGCGACGCGTCGTCCGACTCGGCCCCCTCGGCGTCGTCGCCCTCGTGCCTCTCCTCGCGGTGGCCGACGATCACGCGCTCCTCCCGCTTCTGGCGCGCGAACCGCGCGGGGGTGGCGGGCCCGTCCCACACGGTCACGGCACCCCAGATCGCGGCGGCGATCGGCACCGCCAGCACGGCGCCGGTGATGCCCGCCGTCACGGTGCCCGCGGTCAGCGCGACGAGGATGACCAGGGGGTGCAGGCGCAGCGAGCGCGCCATGATGACCGGCTGGAGCAGGTTGCCCTCGAGCTGGTTCACGCCGACCACGATGATGATCACCACGATGGCGGCGCCCGGGCCGTCGGTCACCAGGGCGACCAGGGCCGCGAGGGTGCCGGCCAGCGTGGCGCCCACCAGCGGGATGAAGGCGAGCAGGAACGTCAGGACCGCGAGGGGGAGGGCGAGGGGGATCCCCAGGATCGCGAGACCGATGCCGATCCCGATCGCGTCGACCGCGGCGACGATCGCCGTCCCGCGCACGTAGCCGCCGAGCGTCTGGACCGTCTTGCCGCCGACGCGGCGACCGCGCTCGTAGGACTCGCCCTCGAACGGGCGGAGCAGGAACTCCCAGATGCGGGGTCCGTCCTTGAGGAAGAAGAACAGCACGACGATCACGAGGACGAGGCCCGTGACGAAGTTGGCGGTGGCCGAGACGCCCGCCATCACGCCGGAGGAGAACCCGTCGGAGGAGAGCAGGCCGGTCAGGGTCGACTGCGCCTCGTCGATCTGCTCGTCGGTGATCTCGAACGGCAGGCCCTCGAGCTGGGTCTGCAGCGCCGCCACGCCCTCGACCGCGGAGTCCACGAGGTCGGTCCACTGGTGGGCCACGGTCTCCACGACACCCCACACGATGGCCGCCAGCAGCGCGAGCACGCCCAGCAGCGAGGTCCAGGTGGCCAGCATCGAGGGCCAGCCCTTGTCGCGCAGCCACCGCACGAGCGGCGAGATCGCCGAGGCGAGGACCAGCGCGATGAGCACCGGGATGACGACGAGGGTCAGCTGCGTGACGAGCAGACCGAACGCGGCGACCAGCGCGAGGATCGCGAGCCACTGCACGGCACGCGTGCCGACCGTGCCCACGCCGTCGGACCACAGACGGCCGACGCCGGAGCGCTGGTCCTCCGCGGTGGTGGGGCGGCGTCGAGCAGGCGTGGTCACGATCGGTACCTCCGTTGCGTGTCGCCCGGGACGGCGACGGAGGACGGCACCGGGAGCGGTGCGGTCCGGCCCCCATTCAACGTCATACGGGGCCGTTCGTCCGTGATCGGCCGCACGGTGCCCCCCTCGTCGACCCCGCGACGACGCGGGTCTTGATCAGCCCCCCGGCGCGGGGTCAAGGTGGTCGTGGGGTTGAAGCAGCCGATCCTCACCGGGGCGGAGGACCGCCGATCGACCAGACGGGGTGAGCGAGATGCGCGCCATGACCTACCGAGGGCCGTACAAGGTGCGGGTGGAGGAGAAGCCGCGACCACGGATCGAGCACCCGGGTGATGCGATCGTGCGCGTCACCCGCGCCGCGATCTGCGGGTCGGACCTGCACCTGTTCCACGGAATGATGCCGGACACCCGCGTGGGGACGACGTTCGGCCACGAGTTCGTCGGAGTGGTCGACGCCGTCGGTTCGGCGGTCGAGAGGCTCCGGGTCGGCGACCGCGTCATGGTCCCGTTCAACATCGCGTGCGGCACCTGTTTCTTCTGCGCCCGCGGGCTCGTCTCCAACTGCCACAACGTCAACCCGAACGCGACGGCCGTGGGCGGCATCTACGGCTACTCCCACACGGCCGGCGGTTACGACGGCGGTCAGGCGGAGCACGTCCGCGTCCCGTTCGCCGACCACGGACCCACGACCATCCCTGACTGGATGCACGAGGAGGACGCCCTCATGTGCACCGACGCGCTCGCCACCGGCTACTTCGGCGCGCAGCTGGCCGACATCGTCGAGGGGGATGTCGTCGTGGTCCTCGGCGCCGGTCCGGTCGGGCTGTTCGCCGCTCGCAGCGCCTGGCTGATGGGTGCGGGGCGCGTCGTGGTCGTCGACCACCTCGCCGAGCGGCTGGAGAAGGCGCGCACCTTCGCCCTCGCCGAGACGATCGACTTCACCGAGCACCGCGACGTGGTGGTCGAGCTCAAGCGGACCACGGGGTGGCTCGGGGCCGATCGGGTGATCGACGCTGTGGGAGCAGAGGCCGACGGCAACCTCGTGCAGCACGTCACGAGCGCCAAGCTCAAGCTGCAGGGCGGGTCGCCGGTGGCGCTGAACTGGGCCATCGACGGCGTGCGCAAGGGCGGCACGGTCTCGGTCATGGGTGCCTACGGTCCGATGTTCAGCGCCGTGAAGTTCGGCGACGCGATGAACAAGGGCCTGACCCTGCGGATGAACCAGACCCCGGTGGCCCGCCAGTGGCCCCGTCTGTTCGAGCACATCCGTGCGGGCCACCTCACCCCGCGCGACATCATCACGCACCGCTTCGACCTCGAGGACGTCGCCGAGGCCTACCACGTCTTCTCCGCGAAGCTCGACGGCTGCATCAAGCCCGTCCTCGTCCCGTCGGGCAGCTGACGCCCACCGACCCAGGAGGTTCACCATGCCGTACACCGCCGCCAAGCCCCCCCTTCCCCGCACGGTCGAGGAGCTGCGCGAGCAGATCCCGGGCTGGGGCGCCGATCTCGACCCGGCCGTCCGGCCGTCCGTGCCGCGCGAGCTCCCCGTCGCCGAGGATCTGCTCGGCGCGCCGGCCCCCGCGCAGCAGGAGGAGCGCGAACCGCGCGAGAGGTCGATCGAGCACGAGCGGCTGACGCCGGTCTTCGGCACGGCCGTCCCGCTGCGCGGGCTCTCGGGCGTGGTGCGCCGCTGGTCCTACCGACGTTTCAGCGAGGGCCGGGCGGCGCACTGGCTCCTGCTGCTGGCCGCCGACCGCGTCGATGCGATCGAGAGCCACCTGATCTCGTTCACCACGTCCCGGCCGGACGAACCGCTGACCGAGTCGGGCGTGCTCGGCGAGGCGGGCCACCACCCCGTGGCCTCGCGCCGCGGACGCGTGGACGCGCGCCACCAGGTCCTGGATCCGGTCGTCGTCGCCGGGACGTGGGTCGTGGCGGCGCTCGGCGTCGTCGGCCTCGTGCGGCGCCTGCGTCGACGGCATGGCTGAGTCCGCTCGTTCGGCGGGGTGGGCGCTCCGCGAGGTCGCACCCCGGGGCGGAGGGCCCGGGGTCACCCCGGCCGTTCACCCGGCGGCGGTGGGGGGCGCCGTGCTCGCCGGGGCGTGCGGCGTCGCCCTCGCGGCCCTGTTCGGGCTCGTCGGCCGGCTGCGGCGGCGTCCGCTGCACCCCCGCGGTGTCGTGCTCCCGGGGACGCTGGTGCTCGAGGAGACCGACGCCCCCGGACTCGCCGAGCTCGGCGGCCCCGGCCGCCGCGACGTGCGGGTCCGCGTCTCGCGCGCCGTCGGGCTGCCGAGGGCCCTGCCGGACAACCAGGGGCTGGCCATCACCTGGCACGCGGACGACCGGCGCCACGACCTGCTCCTCGCCGGCTCGGGGACGGGTCGCGTGGGTCGGTTCCTGCTCGTTCCCCGTCGGCGCGTGGACGCCGGCCCCCTCTCGACCCTGATGACGTTCATCGACGACGCGGGGCGTCAGCTCCTCCTCACGGCCGTCCCGGCCGCAGGCGCGCGCGCCCGGACCACCGGACCCGACCCCCTTCTGGGCGGCGGGCTCGACCTGGTGCTGCGGACGGCGCGTCCCACCGGCACGTGGCACCGGATCGGCCGTCTGACGTGCCCACCGGCGCGGGAGGACCGGGCCCCGCAGGACGACCCCACCCTCCGGTTCGACCCGGTCTCCCGGGTGCCCGGCACGCTGACGGTGCCGGACTGGGCCGCTCGGATCCGCCGGCCCGTGTACCGCCGGTCGCAGCTCGTCGGCAGGAGCCCCGCCGTCGGGACGGCGACGACGGGTCAGCGGTAGACGAGCGTCCGACCGTCGGCCACCGCCTCGGCGAGCTGCCGCACATGGGTGCTCGGCAGACCGGCACCACGGGCGCGCAGCTCCTTCTCGAGGACCTGCGCCAGCATCGCGGCAGAACGGCCGCGGGCCGGGCCCACGGCCTGCAGCGCCTCGTTGACCACGCTCCCGGCGGGACACGGCCGGGGGGTGGAGACATTTTCACTCATGGTGGACCAGCTCACTCAGCACGTCGCTGTGCAGGTCGCGGCCGGTGACCGACCGCTCGCGGGTCGGCCGCGGTTCTCGAGCCGATCGATGGACCCATTCTCGCGCGACCGGGCGGCGGTGTCACGACCTGCGCGACGAGCGGCCGGTACGACGTCCACCGTCGCACCGGCCGCTCCGGGCGCTCGAGCCGGCGCCGCCGACCTCGCCTACGGCGTGTGGTCGGACTTGAGAGCGTCCTTCACCTTGCCCGCGACCTTCTCCACCGCGTTGGGCTTCGCCGTGGTGCCGTAGAGGCGCTCGTCGGGCGTGGTGGGCGGGGGCATCGGCACGCCGGCCGGCGGCCCGTCGACGTAGCGGAACTCCCCGTGGCCGTCCGGGGTGGGACCGGAGGCCCAGCTGCCCTCCTTCGCGTGGGCGCCGTCCGAGAAGTTGATGTAGTCGTAGGACACCTCGCGGATCTCCTCGTCGAGCGGGAAGTTGCTCGGCACCGGCAGCAGCTCGTGACCCTCGGCCCGCAGCTCGGCGGCCGCCGCCGCCCACTGGTTCTGGTGCATGGTGTCCCGCGCCAGGAGGAACCGGAGCATGTCCTTCACCCCGGCGTCGTCGGTCATGTGGAACAGCCGCGCCACCTGGACCCTGCCCTGCATCTCCGCGTTCGCGTTCGCCGTGAAGTCGGCCAGCAGGTTTCCGCTCGCCGTCACGTAGCCCGCGCTCCACGGATTGCCGTTGGAGTCGACCGGCCGGGCTCCGGCACCCGCCACGATGGCGTGCTGCGGGTCGGTCCCGCCGACGATGGCGGCGATGGTCGGGTCGTCCTGGACCGCCTTCTCGGTGGCACCGATCGGGGCGTCCTCGAGCAGCTGGGCGATCATCGTCGCGAGCATCTCCACGTGCCCGAACTCCTCCGCCCCGATCCCGAAGAGAAGGTCGCGGTACTTGCCGGGGAGATGGGCGTTCCAGCTCTGGAACCCGTACTGCATGGCCACGGTGATCTCGCCGTACTGGCCACCGAGCACCTCCTGCAGCTTGCGCGCGTAGACCGCGTCCGGCTTGTCCGGTGTGCTCTTGAACTGCAGCTCCTGCTTGTGGAAGAACATCAGCGATTCCTCTCGGCCCCCCGCGAAGAAGCGGTGTCCGCCGCGCTGGGGCGATGCCGGACCCGCATCGCCGACCACGGGGCTCGAGTCGACTGGTTCTTCCATTCTTGGCTCACGTTCCGGCGGAAGTCACGGTCGGCGTGCTCGGGGAGTTCGACGTGCACGCCGCGAACGCGATTCGTGACAACGCCGCCGGGCCGGAGCAAGACTGGATCACCCGGTCGACCCGAGACGCGAGGTCGATCCCGTCCGCGAGAGGCACCGAACGTGCCGCTCGCCCGCCGCTGGACCAGGCGCCGCACGGCGTCCGTCCTACCGGACGCCCCCTCGAACGGCTCGTCACCTTCCCGACGTCTCGTCGTCGACCCCGCGCACGCCGGGGTGCCCGACCCGTCGGGGCGTACCGCACGTTCCACCACCGACCAAGGAGACACGATGAGCGATCCCGTCATCCCGCCCACGCCCGGCACCGGCGCGGTACCCGCCGGGCCCAGCACGACTCCCGTGCCGCCGAGCACGCCGCCCGCCTCCTCCCCGTCCCCCACGTCGAGCTGGGCGGCCGGCGTGCCCGACTCCCGCGAGGACGGTTCCCCCGACTCCACCGACTCCGCTGCGTCCACCGGGACGCTCGGACGTGCCGGCGACGCGATCGCCGAGAAGGTTCCGGACGGGGTCCAGGAGAAGGTCCAGGAGAAGGCCGGCCGCGCGGTCGGCACCGCCAAGGAGGAGGCGTCCAGCGTGATCGACGACGCGACGTCCTCCGCCTCGAACGTCGCCGGAACCGCGAAGGACGAGGCCGCCAAGGTGGCGTCCGCCACCCGCGAGCAGGCCTCCACCCTCCTGCACGAGGCGACCTCGAACCTTCGCTCCCAGTCCGGCGCAGGCAAGGACAGGGCGGCGACCGGCCTGCGCGGCTTCTCGCAGGAGCTGTCCTCGCTCGCCGACGGCAGCCAGGACCAGGGCGTCGTCACCGATCTGGCCCGCCAGGCGGGGCAGCGCCTGGGCGGTGCTGCCGACTGGCTCGACGGGCGGGACGTCGACGGCGTCCTGCGCGACGTGCAGACCTTCGCTCGTCGCAGGCCGCTGACGTTCATCGCTCTCGCCGTCGGGGCCGGTGTCGTCGCCGGTCGCCTCACCCGCGCCCTCAAGGACGCGCCCTCGACGGGCTCCGACGGTGACGCGGACGGCGGCCCGGACACGGCAGCCGCCGGGACCGATCGTCCCGGCGTCCTCGCCCCGACCGCGACACCCGCCGTGCCCGCCGTCGACCCGCGCCACGCCCCCGTGTCGACCTCCGGCGTCGCCCCCGACGACCGCTCGGACGACTCCCGGACGACGGCGCGCGCCGTCACCGAGCCGCTCGACGCCGTCGACTCCGCCCGGATCGAGGAGCACTCCTGGGGGACGCCGCAGGCGACGCCCGGCGTCGCTCCCGGTCGGACGGAGCAGGGCTGATGACCGGCCTGCCCGAGCCCGGCCGACCGGCGAGGGACCCCGGCGTCTCGCCCGACGACTCCCTCGGAGCGATCGTCGGCAAGCTCACCGGCGACCTCTCGACCCTCGTGCGCCAGGAGATCGCGCTGGCGAAGGCGGAGGTGACGCAGGACGCCAAGCACGCCGGGAAGGGTGCCGGCATGCTCGCCGGCACGGGAGTTGCCGGGCACTTCGTCCTGCTGTTCCTCTCGATCGCCGCCTGGGTCGGCCTCGGCGACCTGATGGGGAGCGGCTGGTCCGCGCTCGTCGTGGCCGCCGTGTGGGCGATCGTCGCGGCCGTCCTGTACGCGAGAGGCAGGAAGGAGCTCGCGCGCACCACCGGCCTGCCGCGCACGACCGACACCGTCGGCCGGATCCCGTCAGCACTCAAGCCCCACCAGGAGAACTCATGAGCAGCAACGACCCCGACCAGATCCGCGCCGAGATCGACCGCACGCGCCAGGAGGTGTCGGCCGACGTCGACGTCCTCGGCGAGAAGGTCAGTCCCAGCGCGGCGGCCCAGCGACAGACCGACAGGATCAAGGAGAAGGTGTCCGGAGCGAAGGACGCCGTCTTCGGCTCCGCGTCCGACGGCGCCGACCGCGCCGGGTCGGCCGCGTCGTCGGCCGCCACCTCGGCGAAGGACGCCGTGACCGGCGCACCGCACGCGGTGGCCTCCACGGCGAAGGGCAGCCCGGTCGCCGTCGGGCTCATCGCCTTCGGTGCCGGCCTCCTCCTGTCCGCGCTGATCCCCGCGAGCCGCAAGGAGCAGGACGCGGCGCTGAAGCTGAAGGACAGCGACCAGGTCGCCCAGCTGAAGGAGACCGCGCAGGACGCGGCCCAGGAGCTGCTCGGCAAGGCCAAGGAGTCGGCTCAGGTCGTCGCCGACCAGGCCTCCGAGGGCGCTGCCGTCGTCAAGGAGGAGGGCGCCTCCGCCGCGCAGGACGTCAAGTCCAGCGCGCAGGACTCCGCGAGCGCCGCCAAGGACTCCGTGTCCTGACGCCTCTCGAACGGACGAACGCCCGCCCCGGGCTGTCTCGGCAGCCCGGGGCGGGCGTTCGCGCGTGCGCTACTCGCTGATCGTGACCGACGCCTTGTCGAAGGCGACGTAGCCGCTGTAGTCCGTGCCGACGCGC
>Ga0265780_10001418_pt1 | contig 33640 bp, 49 predicted proteins | sample P1T30metagenome_FD_192432 | JGI IMG/M metagenome (GOLD analysis project Ga0265780, IMG submission 192432) | Plant litter microbial communities from East Loma Ridge, Irvine, California - P1 T30 | ecosystem: Environmental > Terrestrial > Plant litter > Unclassified | place: USA: California...
GTCGCGCTTTTTCCCCCCTGCTGTAGTGGGGAAAGCCCAAGATCAACAGTGAGGCTTTGTGCCTATCTGCTATAGTGGGGGTAATTAACCCTGCAACGATGGGACGTCAGGTCATGTTTTGGATTTCTCTGCTCGTGCTCGCCGCCGGATGCGGTGCGCTGCTGTTCCGCCAGGTCGGTGCCGCACTGATCGCGCTCGGCATGGGCCTCGCGCTGCTCGTGCTGGCCAGTTTCTCGCTGGTGCCCACGCGCAACGTCGGCATCGTGACCGAGTTCAGTAAGCCGACCAACCGCACGACCGGTGCCGGCCTGAAATGGCACGCGCCGTGGCAAGGCATCGATGACTGGGACGCGTCCCGGAACACGTTCGACCGGCTCGGCAAAAACTGCCTCTGGGTCAGCGTCTCTGGTGGCCGCGCGTGCATCGCCGTTCAGGTCGAGTGGAGCGCGAAGGCCGAACACGCACCCGAGGACTGGGCCGCGTACAAAGAGGTGGACGGTATCGATGGCGGCCGGTTCGGGACGTTCGTTGCCCGTCGGGTGACGCCGCAGATGGACGCTGCGATCACTACGGCTTTCACCACGTTCAATCCCCTTGGTCAGATCGACGCCAAGACCGGCGCCCTGAAGGCGCCCGACCTGAACAAGGAATACCGGGACGCGCTGGCCGGCACTCTCCAGGCGAACCTCGGTCAGTCGATCACCGTGGACTCGATCGCCTTCGGTACGCCGACCTACGACGAACCGACCACCAAGGCAATCTCCGCGTTCGGGCAGAAGACCCTGGAGGCTCGAAACCTGGAGGTCGACAAGGCCAACGCGCTGACCCGGGCCGCCATCACCAAGACGGACGCCAGCGTGGATCAGGTGGCGCGCTGCCTCCAGATCGCCGAGAAGCTCGGGAAAGAGCCGGGCCTGTGCATGGGTGCCGGCGTGACGACCACCCGGCCGGTCGGCTGAGTTTCCGCACCCAGAACGCCCCGGACCACGTGTTCCGGGGCGTTCTGCTGTTATAGTCGACGTATGACCACCACCGTCAAGCTCGATCTCACCCAGAGCAACAACGGCCGAGTCATCCTGAACGGCCTCGACGTGAGCACCGCGATCGCCGGCGTCACCGTCAACGCCCAGGTCGGCGAGATGACCAGCGTCCTGCTGCGGCTCCCGGCCGCGGCCGTCACCATGGACGGCGTCGCCAAGGTCAAGCTGGCGCCGCAGATCCGGGAGATCCTGGTGGCCGCCGGCTGGACGCCGCCGCAAGAGGGTGGCCTTTTGGTCATGTTCCCGAATGACATCTCGGTCGAAGAGATCGAGCGGTTCCGACAGGAATTCGCCAAGAGGGTGGGTCGGACGTCTCTCCGTGAGGCTATCGAGGCGTTGCACCGGGAGCTGGCCCTGGACGAGGATGGGTCCCGCTGGAAGGTCGGTGGTGAGATCCAGCGCGCCGAGGTCATCGACCGCCTGGCCGCCGCGCTGAAGCTGGAGGAAGTCCAGGATGACGGGGACCCCGATCGAGACACGGGGGCCGGCCTTCGACTCATGCGCGAGAGAGGAATGCTTCCCTGATGCGCTTCCGCCTGAAGCTCGGTCCGTTCGTCTACGACGAGAAGCTGGGCCAGAACCGCGACCCCCGGCCGTCCCTGCTGACCGCGGGCGATCTCGCCGCGCTGGCCTTCGCCGCGGGCGCCCTGGTGTTTATGGTCGTGATGGTGGTCCTCGGTGGGTGACCCGTTCGGTCTGACGCTGGAGCAGCGCACCCGGTCCGACCTTGTCCAGTCGTGGACAGATCTGCTCGCCAAGGTTGAGCGCAACCGCAAGATGATCGAAGTCTTGCCGCCGGGAGCGGTCGTGCGCATGACCGGCTGGGGCGGCCCGTACCCGGATCGCACGCGTGAGGAAGTCCTGGAGATGATGATCTGATGGGTGACCGCGCAGCCCGCCTCGCCGCTGATCTGAAGGTGGACACCCTGTCCGGCCCGGCCCGCGCGCTGGCCGAGGAGGCCGTCCTGGTGGTCGAGCGGCTGGAGAGCTTGGACGCCCAGCTCCAGGGCCGCGAGGACACGTGGCTCGGGGTCCGGAGGATCCTCGGCACCGATGTCGCGGTGGTCGAGATCAACGCGCCGCTGGCGGAGGCTCGCCAGCAGGGCCTTGCCCTACGGGCCCTGCTGGCTGACTTCGTCAAGCTGACCGGGGCCGCCCCGGTCGAAGTGCCGGCATCCAAGGCTGATGAACTGGCCAAGAAGCGGGAAGATCGCCGCGCACAACAGGGCTAACGTCTGCTATAGTAGGGGTATGACGACGCACAGCATCACCTGGTGGGTTTGGGCGGGGTCCGAAAAGATCCGGCGCACGTCTCGGATGCGTGGCACCTGGGGCTACGACGCTTCGTGCTCGTGCGGTTGGGATACCCGGACCGGCGGCGCCGTCAAGCGACACATCACTGACGAGATCTGGTACCACAAGCGCGGGCTTTGATCTTCGCCTCACCCCTGATCACGTACGCTGGTGATCGGGGGTGATTCATGTCCGAGCCAAGCTGGCTCCCGCGGTTGTTGCACTACCCGCCGGCCCCGTTCACCTCCGGGCCTGAGTTCACCGAGCTGGCCGCGTCTGCCGGCCTGATCCTGGACGACTGGCAGTCCGGGACTCTGGATCTAGGCCTGGGTGAGCGCGCGGACGGCAAGTGGGCCAGCTTCCAGAACACCATCGTGGTGGCCAGGCAGAACGGCAAGGACGGCATCTTTGAGGCCCTGGGTCTTGGGTGGTTGTTCCTCACCGGGGAGCGGTTGATCGGCCACAGCGCTCACGAGTACAAGACCGCCATGGAGGCTTTCCGCCGCCTGGTGGGCCTGATCGAGAACACCGACGATCTCCGCCGCAAGGTCAAGAAGATCATCAATACGAACGGCGAAGAGGGCATCGAGCTGCTCGACGGCCGCCGCATGCGCTTCCTCGCTCGGTCCAAGGGCGCCGGCCGTGGGTTCTCGTTCGACAAGATGATCTGGAACGAGGCCTACGCCCTGACAGCCGCCCAGGTCGACGCCGTCCTGCCGACCATGAGCGCCAGGCCCAACCCCCAGCTTTGGCTCGGCTCCAGCCCTCCGCTCGACGCCGCGACCGGTGAGGCCCTGTTCCGTGCGCGCCGCATGGCGGAGGCCGGTGCGCCTGGCGTGATGATGCTGGACTGGGGCCTGGCCGCCCGGCTGGACAAGATCGGTCCGTGCGCCGCCGACAACTGCTCGCACCAGGTCACCGAAACAGGATGCATCCTGGATGACGAGTCGATGTGGGCTCGGACCAACCCGGCGTACCCGAACCGGATCAACGCCGAGGCCATCAAGCGTGAGCGCGCCACCATGGATCCGGTCGGCTTCGCCCGGGAGCGGGCTGGCGCGTGGCCGCCTGACCTGTCGGACGGCTTCACCGTGATCAGCCGGGAGCAGTGGACCCGACTCCAGTCCGCGGCGGAACCCCCATCAGGCCGTCCCGCGTTCGCGGTGGCCGTCTCGTCCCGCAGCCTGGGCCCGGTCCGGTCGTCCATCGGCGTGGCCCAGCGCCGGACCGATGGCAAGGCCCACCTGGAACTGGTCATCTCTGGACCCGGCTCGGCCTGGGTGCCGCAGGCCCTGGCTCAGCTCCAGACCAAGCGGAGTCCGTGTGCGATCGTCATCGACCCGGGCTCCCCGGCCGGTTCTATCATCGCGGACGTCGAGGCGGCTGGCGTGATCGTCACCCCGATGGGCGCGCGGGACGTGGCCCAGGCGTTCGGCATGATCTATGATGCGGCCACCAGCGAAAACCCGGAGGGCCGTAACGTGGTGCACATCGGCCAGTCCGAGATCGCCACCGCGCTGAAGGGTGCCGGTACTCGGCCGGTCGGGGACGGGACGGCCTGGGACGTTAAGAACGCCGGTACCGACATCACACCGATCGACGCCGTGACAAAAGCATTGTGGGGCCTGGCCACCAAGGGCGCCGAGACGGAATGGGAGCCGCTGGTGATGTACGCGTGAGCTGGCTTTTGTTCGAAGCGGAATTCCGGGCCAGGCAGGCCATGAAACAGGTCGGATTGCGGCTGATTCCCGAGCCTCTCGCCCATCGGCTAGGTCGGATATTGTGCACTAGGTTCGACATGCACGGCATCTCTTGCCGGGGCCGCAACGATCATATGGGCGAGGCCCGGTCGTCCTGGCACCCCGCGCTGAAGCGGTGGTACCTGTGACCATTCGCCAGGAACTTGCCCGGTTCGGCCGTGAGTTGGCCGGCCGCCCCGAGGTCGTAGCCGGGGACATCGAGCGGTCATACAACCGGGAATGGCAAGGATTTGTCGACGCCTACCTCCGGTATCAGGGCGGCATCTATCAGCCCGGATTCACCACGACCATTCCCGGCCAGAAAGCCGAGCCGGTACTGGACTCGTTCGTCGGTTACGTCCAGGGCGCCTACAAGACCAATGGCGTGGTGTTCGCGGTCAGCATGGCCCGTAGCTACCTGTTCACCGATGTCACGTTCAAGTGGCGCCGGTACGGCCAGTCCGGCGGCGGAAACGATCTGTTCGGCAACGCCGAGCTGAGTCTCCTGGAGCGCCCCTGGCCCGGCGGGACCACGCAGCAGTTGCTGACCAGGGCGGAACAAGACGTCACGGCCGCCGGTACGTTCTTCGTCGCGCGCGAAGGCGACCGCCTCCGCCGGTTGCGGCCGGACTGGTGTGAGTTCATCCTGTCGGCGCCGCCACTGGAGGCCGTGCAATCCGACGTGGTCGGCATCAAGTACACCGTCGGAGGCCCGCATTCCGGCGGCCCGGCCCGGCTGTATCTGGTGGACGCGCCCGAGGGTGTGAACAAGGACGGGTACGCCGCGTTCTGGTCGCCGATCCCCGACCCGGACGCCCAGTACCGTGGCATGTCCTGGCTGACGCCCGTCCTCAAGGACAAGATGGCGGACCAGGCGGCCACCGATCATAAGCTCGCGTTCTTCGAGAACGCGGCCACGCCGAACCTCGCGGTGGCCCTCAAGGACACGGTCACCCCGGAGCAGTTCAAGGCGTTCGTCCGGACCATGAACGAGGCCTCGGCCGGCGTCGACAACGCATACAAGACCCTGTTCGTCGGCGGTGGCGCGGACGTAACCGTCATCGGCGCCGACATGAATCAGCTGGACTTTCGCAATACCCAGGGCGCTGGGGAGACCCGGATCTGTGCCGCCGGCCGGGTGCCGCCCATCATCGTCGGCCTGTCCGAGGGCCTGTCCGCGGCCACCTACTCCAACTACGCCCAGGCCCGGCGGGCGTTCGGCGACTCCTGGGCGCGACCCCAGTGGAAGTCGTTCGCTGGCTCGATCGAGCCGCTTCTGGACGCACCGCGCAACGCGGCCGGTGTGCGGGACGCCCAGCTCTGGTACGACGTCGCGGACGTGGCCTTCCTCCGGGAGGATCTGAAGGACCTGGCCGACGTCATGTCCACCACCGTGGGCACGATCAACGCGGCCATCGCCGCCGGCTGGACCCCGGAGAGCGCACAGAAAGCCATCCTGGCCGAGGATCTCGGCCTGCTCGTGCACTCCGGTCTGGTCTCTGTCCAGCTCCAGCCTCCGGGCGGCCCGGCCGACGCGGACACGACCCAGCAGGACGCCACCGCTGAGCTGACAGCCAAGGTCGGCAACATCGCCAGCCTGGCGCCGCCCGGTGCGTTCGACCCGGAGAGCGTGGTCGAGGCCGTCAACGCCGGGGACCTCTCCAAGCTGGACGTGGTCGAGGTCGAGGAGGATCCGGCCCTGGCTGAGGATCCCGAGGTCGATCCGGCCGTCCTGGAGGAAGACCTGGCAAACGAGGCGTTGCGCGGCCGGCACGAATACGTGCGGGACGCCGATGGCCAGTTCGCGCACATTCCCGGCGGTTCCGGCAAGATCGGTCCCAAGCTCGGCCCGATCGCGGACCCGCTGAAGCTCAGTACCCGGATCAAGTTGGAGCCCGGAGAGACGTTCGCCGGCTCGGCCCGTGTCCACGACCGGCGTGGTGATCAGACCACGGTCCTGGCTCGGGTCGAGACGGAGGCCGGGCCGCGGTTCCGGGTCGGTATCGTCCGTCCCGAGGACACCCGGGAATGGCGCGCCGCCGACAAGGGCGGCACGGTGGAGCTGGACCGTGACGGCGCCGAGAACCTCCGCCACGTCATCCAGGACGCTCTTGCTGAGGGCAAGGCCAACGTCTCGGCGTACCGGGCCGGTCTCCGTGAGGCGAACAAGGCCGGCACCTTGGACGACATCGAGTGGGATCCCGAGGCCGAGATCGCCAAGGGGACGGTCACTGGCGCCCGCTGGGGAGACATCGCCTGGGAGCTGACCCGCGAAGAGGGCGACGAGTATCTGGACCTCGGCCCTGGCGGGAGCTGGTCACTCGGGCTGTCGATCGGCGGCGGCGAACCGTTCTACCTGGACAGCCCGGCGGCCGTCGGCAAACTGGACAAGGCCCTGGCCAACCTGATCGGAGCGTCCTAGTGGCATTCACTGAGCAACTCCACCCCCGCGGGACCGGGGCGGTCGGCGGCCAGTTCGTCGCCGCGGGCGCATCCAAGAGTGCTGCCCCGGCCGGGAGGACCGCCGGCAAGAAGGCGGTAGCGGCCAAGAAGGGTGGCGGAAACCTGTCGTTCGACGGCAAGCGCGGAGCCGGGTACGGCGTCAAGGGCGGGGACAAGCGGGTCAAGGCCCTCCAGACCGCACTGAACAAGCTCGGCCTGACTGACGGCGCCGGCAAGAAGCTGGCCGTCGACGGGAAGCTCGGGCCGCGGACGACGGCCGCCATCAAGAAGGCTCAGCGCAAACTGGGCCTCAAGGCGGACGGCGTCGTGACGCCGGCCCTACTGAAGCAGATCACCATGGCCAAGAAGCTGGAAAAGGCCAAGGCCAAGAAGGCGGCACCCGCCAAGAAGGCCGGCCCGCCCGAGCGAACGTTCAAGCGGCCCGCCCAGGCCAAGCCCATCGCGACCGTGCACAAGGGGTGACCATGCGAGAGATCATCGAGCGCTCGTTCGAGGTGGATGACTTCGACGTCAAGCGGTCCACCAAGGGCCGCACCGTCACCGCGTACGCCGCAGTGTTCGGCCAGGAGGCCGAGATCCGGGACGCCCACGGCCACTACTGGGAGGGCATCCACCGGTCGGCGTTCAACCGGGCCCTGTCCCACGGCATCGGCCGGGTCGGCGTGTTCTACAACCACGGGTACGACCTGTCTGGCAAGCCCAACGGACTGCTGGCCGTCCCGTTCGCCACGCCCGTCGAGATCAAGCCGGACGGCAAGGGCCTGCTGACGATCTCCCGCTACAACGACGGGGAGCTGGCGGACGCCGTGCTGGCCGCCTGGGAGGGTGGCCAGATCAAGGGCCAGTCCTTCCGCGGCGCCGTCTACCAGACCAAGAAGTCCGGCAAGCGTGGTGCCCTGCCGTACCTGGAGCGGACTGAGCTGGGCCTGAAGGAATACGGCCCGACTCACTCCCCCGCGTACGAGGGCGCTGGCCTGGTGGCCATCCGCAGCCAGATGGAGCTTGCCGAGCTGATCCGGTCTATGATCAGCGACATGACCGGCACGCCGACGGCCCCGCCGGTCACCAGTGGCACTCCCGACCCGGGACCCGCCGCCGCCGGGGACTCGCCCGAAGGGCACTCCAGCCGGACCCGCGCACGCCGCAACGTTCTGCGTATGCGTGCCCTGGACCTGGGAGTGATGGAACATGGCCAAGCGCCGCAGCACCACTGACATCGCCGCGGACCTGGAGGTCCAGCGTTCGGTGATCACCGAAGTTGACGAGATGGACGACGCGAGCGACGACGACATTGCGCGCTCCGAGGCCGCCCTGGAAGCGTTCGAGACGCTCCAGGGTGAATACGCCGAGGCCCAGGCGTACGAGGACCGCGTGGAGGCCGTGCGCTCTGCCGGCACCTACGAGACGCAGACCGAGCCGACCGCTGGCCAGGCGCCGATCCAGCGGTCTCGGCGTGGCCCCGAGGTCAAGGCGTCGACGGACCCGTTCGAAATCCTCCGCGGTTCGACCCAGCACATGGGCGAGACGGAGATCGTTCGGGCGCTGCATGACTCGAACCTGAAGGCCATCGAAGAGTTCGAGATGCCCAAGGGTTACGAGGGCTCGTTTGAGACGATGATCAAGCGGCACAAGAAGGACGTGTCCTGGTCGCGCAACCTCCTGTCGCGGATGCAGCCCGACTACATCGGCGCCTTCGAGAAGCTCATGACCGGCCGGGACGTGTTCCTGACCGACGTCGAGCGGGCGGCGATCGCCGTCGGGACGAACACGGCCGGTGGCTACCTGGTGCCGACGCACCTGGACCCGACCCTGATCCTGACCAACTCCGGAGCCAAGGACGTCGTCCGGGACATGTCCCGCGTGGTCACCCTGACCGGCGGGGCGAACAAGTGGAACGGCGTCACCACCGCCGGCTCCACCGCTTCGTGGGATGCGGAACTGACCGAGGTCAGCGACGACACGCCGCCGATCGCCCCCGTGCAGATCCCCGTCTTCTCGGCCAAGAGCCTGATCCAGGCGTCGATCGAGTCGTTCGAGGACATCACCGGCCTGGCGTCCGACGTCCAGATGCTGCTGTCCGACAGCCGTATCCGGCTGGAAGCCCTCGCGCACATGACCGGCAATGGCACCACCCAGCCGTGCGGCATCTTCACCGCCCTGGACGCCAACGTGGCGAGCGAGATCTCCCTGACCACCGGCTCCACCTTCACCCGGGCGGACCTCGCCGCGGTGGCCAACGCCCTCGGCGACCGGTGGACCGACGGATCCCAGTGGCTCATGCACCCGGGGATGCTGGAGCGCATCGCCGCTCTCGGTACCGCCCTCGGCGCCAGCTACTCCACCGACATGACCCAGCGGCCCACGGATCAGCTTCTGGGCTACCCGGTGCGCCGGTCGTTCACCGCGCCGAACGTCTTCCAGACGACCACGATCGACAACCTGCTGGTGTTCGGTGACTTCTCGAACTTCGTCATCGTGGACAAGCCCGGCTCGACGTCGATCGAGTTCATCCCGCACCTGTTCAACGTCAGCAACAACCTGCCCGACGGTCGCCGGGCCTGGTACATGCACTTCCGGAATGGCTCGGACAGTGTCAATGACCTGGCGTTCCGCCTGCTCCAGGACAAGACCACCGCGTAACAGACCCCCGGCCGCGCGTGCCCCCGTGTGCGCGGCCGGGTCTAATCTTCGGGGGAGGGTCACGGCCAGGTAAGAGCACACTCCGCGCCGAACAGGCCGAATCGCGAAGTTATCCGGCATCACGTCCGGTGCGCCGCCCTCACCCGAGCAACCTTGATCATCGAGCAGGAAGGGGCCCACCGTGGTCCACGAGAAGCAGAAGTCCGGCGATCCCGACTACGACGACAAGGTCCCCGCCGACCAGCACGTCGGGCGGATGGTCATCGCCGGTGACGGTCGCGAGGTCCTGATCACCGAGGCCAACGGGCCCGTGAACCTGGACGGCTCGCACGCCAACCTGGACGACCCGAAGGGCGAGGCCGGCGACAACCGTCCGGCCCCGGGTGAGGTCGCGACCAAGGCGTCCGAGGTCCAGACCTACGACACCAAGGCGATGCCGGCCAAGAACCTCGGCACGGCCAACAGCTCCCAGGAGCTGGATGACCTCCTGGCCCAGGACGGCCAGGAGACCCAGGAGCTTTCCAGCCAGCAGTCCGGCGACCAGGCCCGCGCGGAACAGGTCGAGGCTGAGCAGTCGGCGGCGCCCGCGGCGAAGCCGGCCCGGACCCGTACGGCCAAGTAGTGCCCCGGGAGGCAGGTTCCTTGCAGGGTTCCCTGCCTCTCGGTCAAAACCCTGCCAACCCTGCTGGACAGGAGTCGTCGTGATGGACAAGGGAGCGGTCATCCCCAGCATGGTGGACGGTGGGCACTGGGCCTCCTGTTTCGGCCTGTCCTGGGCCGACATGCTGTTGCTCGATCAGGTCAGCCCGACCCCGCGGGTGATGCGGCCGGGCGGCCAGTACCTCCGCAACGTCGCCGGCACCATGGGCGTAGCCTCGGCCCGCAATGAGATCGTGGCCAACTTCCTGAACCTCCCACACCAACCCGAGTGGCTGTTCATGGTCGACACGGACATGGGCTTCACCGCGGACACCCTGGAGCGGCTGATCCAGTCAGCCGAGACGAACGGGGCGGCCGTGGTCGGCGCCCTCTGCTTCGCCCAGAAGTCCGACCCGCGGCAACCGGAGACGAACCTCCACGCACGCCGGCTCCGACTCGTCCCCACCCTGTACCGGTTCGTGGAGACCCAGGACGAAAAGGGCTTCCTCTCGATCGAGAACTACCAGCGGGACAGCTTCCAGTGGGTGGATGCCACCGGCGCGGCCTGCCTCCTGATGCACCGCACCGCCCTGGAGGCCGTCGGCCCGGACCCGTTCCGGCCGCTCCGGGTTCAGGGCGCCAACCCGGACGGATCCCCGCGGGAGTTCTCCGAGGACCTGTCCTTCTGCTCCCGGCTGGCCGACGTCGACATCCCGGTGGCCGTGGACACCAGCGTCAAGACCACGCATGCCAAGGGCGGGATCTTCCTGGACGAGGAGACGTACGTGGCCCAGCTCGCCGTGCGTAAGGCCAGCCCTCTCGGAGTCGCCGCGTGACCGCCAACGGCTACACCGGCAACCCGCCGGGTGGAGGCGGCGGCGGCGGGTCGACGGCCTGGGTCGACATCACCGGCAAGCCGGCCACGTTCCCGCCGTCGGCGCACACCCAGGCAGCCAGCACGATCTCGGACTCCACCACCGTGGGCCGGGCCGTCCTCACCGCCGCGGACGCCTCCGCCGGCCGGGCAGCCCTTGGGGCGGAGGTGTCCGGTGCCGCCACCACCGCGGTCGCCGCGCACGTCGCTGCCGGGGACCCGCACGCTCAGTACGCGCTGGACACCGACGTGGCGCTCAAGGCGCCGCTGGCGTCCCCGACGTTCACGGGTACGGTCGCCGGCATCACCAAGACCATGGTTGGCCTGGGGTCCGTTGACAACACGGCCGACACCGCGAAGCCGGTCAGCACGGCCCAGCAGACCGCGCTGAACCTCAAGGCCGATCTGACGTCCCCGGCCCTGACCGGCAACCCGACGGCACCGACCCAGGCGGCCCTGAACGCCTCCACCCGCATCGCCACCACGGCGTACGTGGACAGCGCAGTCAGTGCGGGAGGCGGCGGCGGAGGTGGGACCGCGGCTACCTTCGCGCGCGGGTACGTCACGTCCGGGAACATCACGCCCGGCCTGACCGCAGCATGGACACCGATCACCGGACTGGCGTTCTCCCTCGCCGCGGTGGCAGGCGATGATGTCGAATTCACCATGAACGGCCTCCTGGACCAGAAGGCGACCAGCTTCTTCGACCTGGCCGTGCTGGTGTCCGGTTCGATCGTCCGCTACGCCAGCACGGGCACCGGCTCGCCGTCGCCCGCGGGCGAGGGTGACGGCGCCACCTACCCGCTGAACGGGTCGGCGCTGCGGCCCCTCAACGCGTACTTCTCCCTGTCGGTGGTGTCCGGCGACCTGACCGGCGGCACGGTTACATTCGCCCTGATCTACAAGGGCGACGCTCTCGGCAAGGTGTTCGCGTCCACCGACTTCCCGCTGCGCTGGAGGATCCGCAATGACCACTAGCGTTGTCCGGGGCGCGCCCGCCACCCTCTTGGCGGAATGGCGCCTGTACGCGGGCGGCCCGTACGCCGACGTGACCGGCGTGACCATCGCGGTGGTCAGAATCGTGGACAGCGTCGTTGTCCTGTCCACGACGACCACCGGAGTGACCAGCCCGGCCGTTGGCATCAACGCCTACGTCTGGACACCCGCGCCGTCCCTGACCATCGGGGACTATCTGGTCACCTGGACAGGGACAGACCCGGACAGCGAAATTGTCCAGGCGACCGAGGTGGTCACTGTCCAGGCGGGCGGCGCCCTCGGCGGGCCGTACGCGGACCGAGCCACCCTGAAGCGGCGCATGGGCATCCCCGACACGGACACCCTCCAGGACGGCGACGTAGACGACGCACTGTCCAGCGCGTCCGACGCCATCAACCAGTTCACCGGCCGGCAGTTCGGCCAGGCCTCCGAGGCGTCCACAAGGACGTACGTTGCCGGGCCCAGCGGCGTGGACACCGACGATTTCTGGACCACCGACGGCCTGCTGGTGAACGGGTCCAGCACGACGTATGCCCTTGAGCCGGCCAACGGCATCGTCAACGGTGTCCCCGGCTGGCCGTACAGTCGCCTGGTCAGCCCGTACAACGGCCACCCGATCTACGACTCGGGCAGCATGTTCGTCCTTGCGGTCGAGGTCACGGCCCGGTGGGGCTGGGCCCGGGTCCCCAGCTCGATCAAGTCAGCGTGCCTGATGCTGGCCGCCGACACCCTAAAGTCCAAGGACGCACCTTTCGGGGTGGCGGGCTTCGGTGACTACGTCGTCCGGGTCCGGGCCAACCCGAAGGTGGCCGAGCTGCTGGCCCCGTACGTGCGCGACCCGATCAAGGCCGGGTCCTGATGGCCGCCTACGACCTGAACGCCATCGCGGACGCATTGGCCGCCGTCTTCCAGGGCATGGACACGCGGACGTTCGACGGTGACCAAGAGGTGGTCACTTCGGTGTCCACCGCGGCCGGGGTGGCCAACGTTCCTGCGATCGTCATCGAGCTGGACGACATCACGTGGGACATCACGATGGCCAGGGGTGCGGACAGTTTCGTCTTCCTGGCGTACCTTCTGGTGTCCAGCGCGGACAGCCCGGGTGGACAACGTCTGGTCAGACAGCTTCTGTCCACTGGTGGCCTGGCCGACCGGATCAAGGACGCGCTGGACAGTGACCAGACGTTGGGTGGCCTGGTTTCGTACGCGGTGGCCACCGGAACCCGTACCATCGGCAATATCAACTATGCGGGCGCCGACTACCTCGGGGCCACGATTGAGATTCAGGTGGTTGCGCAATGACCTTCGTCTTGGGCAACATTTCGCGCGTCCTGGTCAATGAGCGCCAGGTGTCCAGCACCCTGGCCGGCTACACGGCCAGCCACCAGCGGGCCGCCAGCGAGAGCACCGTGCTGACCGATGGTGCCGCCCGGTTCGTACCCGGGCTGATGTCCGGCTCCCTGCTGCTGCGGGGTCCGCAGGACTCCGTCGGCCAGGACCTCGCCACCGAAATCAAGGACGCCATGGGCGTGGACAACGCCTTCTTGGCCACGGTGTGTCCGAATGGCCTGGCCATCGGCCAGTTCGCCATGACCATCCTGGGCGACTTGAACGAGCACAGTGTGGACGCCACTGTCTCCGATATCTCGTCCTTCTCGATGACCGCCCAGGCCGACGAATCGGTGGACATGGGGTTCATCGTTCACGCCCTCCAGGCCGAGACGGTCGACGGGAACGGCGCGACGGTGGACCGCGGGGTCGGATCGACCACGACCGGCGGCGGCGTTGCCGTCCTCCACCTCACCGCGTACGCCGGCCTGACAAACATCATCGTGAAGATCCAGCACTCCACGGACAACTCCGCATGGTCCGACCTGGTCACGTTCACCACCGCGACCGCGGTCGGGGCAGAGCGCAAGTTCCTCGCCGCCGGTACGACCATCAACCGCTACGTCCGGGCCGTCACCGATGTGACCGGCACGGGATCGGCCACCTTCCTGGTGGCCTTCGCACCTCGATAACCACCGGGAGAGATCATGTTCGTGCACGGCAAGGACGCAGTCTTCAGCCTGGACGACGCCGCGGGTACGCTGCGCGCCGTCAAGGGCTACCTCAACACCGTGTCCGGCCTTCCCGGCGGCCGTGGCCTGTCGGAGACGACCGCCTTCGGTGACCAGGGCACCCGGAACATCCCCGGCCTGGCGAACACGACCTTCAGTGTGGCCGGCCACTTCGATACCACCGCATCGGTCGGTATCACCACCGTGCTGAACGGCCTTCGGACGGCGACCGCCACGGCCACGTTCGAGTACGGCCCGGAAGGCTCGGCGTCCGGCAAGGTCAAGTATTCGGGGGAGTGCTGGCTGACGGAGATGACCGTCGACGCCAGCGTGTCCGACCGGGTGCCGATCGCCGCCACTTTCCAGGTGGACGGTGTCGTCGCCGTCGGCACGTACCCGTAAGCGGGTGGCCCTGGACGTGGAGATCTTGGGCGCCGCCGAGCTGAAAGAGCTGGCGCGCAAGATCACCATGCTCGGGGAGAAGGGCCTCGGCCGAGAGATGGGCCAGGCCCTGAAGCGTGCGGCCACGCCCGTGGAGAAGGCCCTACGGGACGAGTACGACGCCTTGCCGGCCCGCGGCGGCTATTCGGGGACGTTCTCCCGCAGCGCTCGCTACCGGACGTCGCTACGGGCCGCCGGCCGGACAGCGTCCTTCCGGATGCTGGTGTTTGCCGAGGGTGCGCACCAGCGCCGGGACATCGAGAAGCTGGAGGCGGGCCAGCTCCGCCATCCGGTGTTCGGCCGCTCCCGGTCGGGCCGGTCCGGGCGGCGTACCTCGAATCCGTGGGCGGTCACGCGGGTGAAGGGCGGCTACTTCCGCCGAGGCTCGGACATGGCGGGTCCGGCGGCCCAACGTGAGATGGTCAAGGTGCTGGACGAGTTCGCCGAGAAGCTGAGTAGTTAGGAACCCTGCAGATGAGTACCAACCGTCAGTCGCTGATTGCTCCGATGGAAGTCCGGTTCGTGGAGCCGGACGACGTCGAGAACTACGGCGGTGAGTGGTTCACCTACGATGAACTGGCCATCGTCACCACGCCGGCCAAGAAGCTGATCGAGTGGGAATCGGAGATCGGCTCCAGCCTGGCCAACGTCATGGACGGCTTCCGGCAGTCGTCTGTCTTCGGCGACACGGTGGCTGCCTGGCTGGCCTTCGTGATGGCGGGCCGCGCTATCCGGTTCGACCAGTTCACCCCCATGATCATGCTGGCGGAGTGGCGGATCAAGAAGGTGGAGGCCCCAAAAGAGCCGGCCGCGGACTCGGACCCGACGGCCCCCCGCGTCATGGAGTCGTCTTTCGAGAAGACAGCTACCGTCGCTTTGCCGATTGCACCGTTGGTGGAGTCGCGTACCTGATCGACACCTGGGCGCCCATGTTCACGATCAAGATGGGCATCACCCCCGACCGGCTGGCCGATCTCACCGTGCTTCAGATGGTGGATCATGTGGATTACCTGGAAGCGATGAACGAGAGAGGGTGAGCCGGTGGCCGGTGACAAGCGGGAGTTCATCCTTGATCTTCTGGCGCGCGACAAGTCCGGCCCGGCCACCAAGTCGTTCGGCAAGAACATTAAGGACGTGGGCGACGACGCCGAGAAGGCTGACCGGAAGGTCCGCGGATTCGGCAAGTCCACCACCACGGCCAGCAAGGAAGCCGACCAGCTCGGCGACCAGCTGGACGGGACCGCCCGATCCATGGGCAAGCTGGACCGGGAGATCGCCCTGGCGTCCGCTGAGCTGCGGGTGCTGGCCAAGTCATTTGCGGACACTGACGACGCCGCGGAGCGCCTGGACATCTCCAAGGGCATCCGCAAGGGAGAGAACGACCTCCGCCGGCTGAACAAGGCCAAGTCCCTGATCAAGATCGACGTGGAGCCGAACGTCGACTCGGCCGGCTTCGCCAAGAAGCTCATGGCCGGTATCAGCGGCGCCGGGGGCTCGATCGCCTCCGCGGCGTCCGGCTCGGTCGGGCCGGTCGTCGGCGGCGCCATCGGAGCGGCGGCGGCCCCGGTGCTGGTGTCCGCCATGGCCTCCGCCCTATCGGCGGGAGCTGGCCTCGGAGTCCTCGGCGGCGGTATCGCCCTGGCCGTCAAGAAGGACAACGGCATCCAGGCCGCCGGCTCGGCCCTCGGTGTGAAGTTCATGGACGGGCTGACCAAGTCGGCCACCAGGGTTTTCGGCGGGCCGATCCGGTCGGCGCTGGGCATCCTGGAGGACGCCTCCGCTCGATCCGTCGGCAAGATCTCCAAGAGTTTCGAGGCCCTGGGCCCCTCGGTGGTTCCGTTCACCCGCGACATCGTCCAGGGCGGCGAACGTATCCTGACCGCGCTGACAAACGTGGCCAGCAAGAGCGGCCCGGCTCTCGACGGCCTGGGCAAGAGCATCCGGCTGGTGTCCGACGGCGTCGGTGACTTCGTAGAGACCCTGGCCGACGGGGGACCCGAAGCGGCGGCCAACCTGACCTTGATCGCTGGGGCGACCGCGGACCTACTCCGCTACACCGGGACGACTCTGGACTCCCTGAACAAGCTGGCATCCAACGAATGGATCACCGGCCCCCTGCTGCCCCTGCTTCGGAAGCACTACCAGGAGGCCGCCGCCGAGTCTGACACGATGGCCGGTTCCACTACCAAGCTGGCCGACGAGATGACCACCGCGGAGAAGGCCGCCAACGGCGAGCGCACCGCCCTCAGCGAGCTGTCCAAGGAACTGCGCGCCCAGACCGACCCGGTGTTCGCCCTGCTGAACGCTGAGGACACGCTGGCGGAGAAGCAGAAGACCGCGGCGAAGGCCACCAAGGAACACGGTGCCAAGTCCAAGGAAGCCAAGACCGCTCTCCGGGAGTTGGCTGAGGCCGCTCTGGATGTCGAGGGGAAGGCGGGCGCGCTGGGCGCCACGTTCAACGGCAAGCTGACTCCCCAGCTCAAGGCCAGCCTCCGCGCCGCCGGCCTGACGGAGACGCAGATCGATCAGCTTGGCGGGCAGTTCAAGGACGCCAAGAAGGACGGGGACAAGTTCGCCAAGACCTACGCCGCCAACGTCAAGGTGCGCGGGGTCAAGCCGACCAAGGACGCTCTGTACGGGGTCCGCGACGCGGCCAACAGCATCCCCCGCGCAGTCACCATCGCCATGCGCATCACCGGCCAGACCAACGTCAGCAAGGTGGCCGCCGGCATCCGGAAGCAGTACGACGCCCGCGCGACCGGTGGCCCGATCTCCAAGGACACGCCGTACTGGGTGGGTGAGAATGGGCCCGAGCTGGTGTTCCCGAACCACGACGGCCGGGTCCTGTCGGCAGCGGCGTCCCGGGCCAGCGCGGCCCACTCTGCCCCGGCTCTGTCAGGCCTCGGCGGTGGTGGCGGTATGAGCGGTCAGCGGTTGCGGCTGGAGTTCGCCGGCCAGCAGGAGGTCGTCACCATGTTCCGCGCCTTGATCCGTAAGGCCGACATCCTCCAGGATGACTACCGATGAGCACCTTCACACCCAAGGTCCGGCTCTGGCCCGGCATGTCCCTGACCCAGGACGCCTCCACGTGGGGCCTCGGCGTGGACATCACTCCGTGGGTACGGCGGCCGGGCCAGGACGGCGGCCAGGCCATCTCCTATTCGGCGGGCCGGCAGGATGAGGGCAACCAGATCGACGCCGGCACCCTGGACGTCACCCTGGACAACCGCACCGGCATCTGGTCGCCCGGCAACGTCACCGGCCCCTACTACGGCAAGCTGAAGCGGAACACGCCGATCCAGCTCACCACCACCACCGGCTACGACTCGTTCGGCCGTGTGCTGGCCACCGGCCAGCTCGGCACGTCCACCAGCGGACAGAACTGGACGTCGTCGTCGTCGTGGACGGTCACCGGCACGGAGGCCTACTCGTCGCTGGCCGTCAACGCGGCCATCATCGCGACCCTGGACAACGCCGACTCCTGGAATTTCGATCTTCGCTACACGTGCTGGGTGGACCAGGTCGCGACGGGGGCCAACCTGATCATGGGCGGGATCGCCCGGACCGTCGACGCGAGCAACTTCCTCCTGGCCCGGTGTGAGTTCAACACTGCCGGCACCGTGGACGCCCGGGTCGGGCGACGGACCACCGCGGGCGGGATCGCCACGATCTCCGCGGCGGCCGGGGTCTTCTCATACACGGCCAACACCAAGGTTCGTGTCCGCTTCCAGGGTGACGGCCCGGCCGTCCGGATGAAGATCTGGAAGCCGGCCAACCCCGCCCTGCCCGACGCCGACGAACCGGCCACCTGGACGGTGACCGGAGCGGACACCGACATCGGCGGAACCAAGCTGGGCCTGTTCCCGTGGAGGGTCGGCGGGAACACGAACACCAACCCCAAGATCTACGTGGACGACTTCACCGCGGACGCCGAGGAGTGGACCGGCGGCGTGGCCCAGTGGCCGACCCGGTGGAACATGACCGGTGCGAACGCCTGGGCGCCCATCCAGGCCGGTGGCGTCCTCCGCCGCCTTCGCCAGGGTCAGGGCCAGCTCCAGTCGGCGCTCCGCCGGCAGCTGGCCGCCTACTCCCCTACCGGGTTCTGGCCGCTGGAGGACGGGCCCGGGTCGACGTCGTTCGCCAGCGCGATCACCGGCCTCCAGCCGGCCACCTTCTCCATGGTCACGCCGGGAACGGACAACTCCCTGGCGGGCGCCGCCCTGTCGCCGACGTTCGATGATCCGTTCTCCTCGATCACCGCGAACACTCCCCGGTCACCGTCACCGAACACCGGCTTTGCCGTCATGTGGCTGATGAAAATGCAGAGCCTACCGGCGTCCAACACGCTGGTGGCCCGGATCAAGGTCAATGGCCGGTACTCCAAGTGGGAGATCGCCATGACTCCGACCGGAACGGTGGTCCGTGCGTATGAGGGCGACGAGACGACGCCGGGTGTGGACAGCTCGGCCCTGTACGGGACCAACGTCAACCCCCTCGGTTGGTTCGCCTGTCAGCTGGAGGTGGCCAACTCGGGCGGCATCAACACGTGGGCGTTCATCACCCACCAGGTCGGCGACAACACGTACTACTCGCAGTCGTCCAGCTACCTGTCCGGGGCGGTACCGACGTGCTCCAGTGTCCGGCTCGGCGGGAGCCAGCTGGACGGATGCGCGTTCTCCATGCTGTGGATCGGGCCGGACACGCTGCCGTTCGTGGCTGACTCGTTCTCGCTGGTGTCGTCCGGGTACGCCGGGGAGAAGGCCGCGGTCCGAGCGGCGCGGGTGGCCACCGAAGCCCGGGTCCCATTGATCATCGAGCCGGGCGACTCAGAGGCTATGGGCGCACAGAAAGAGGCCACCGCCCTGGAGGCGTTGCGGTCGTGCGAGATCACGGACTACGGGATCTTGTACGAGACCGGTTCGGGTCTCGGGTTCCGGCCGCGGGTCGCCCGGTACAACCCGTCGACGTTCCTGACCCTGTCGCTGGTGGCCGGTCACCTGGCATTGCCGCCCGAGCCGACCTACGACGACCAGAAGCTACGCAACGTCTGGACGGTCACTCGGATCGGCGGATCCTCCGCCACCGTCGTGGACGACACGTCGGTGGCGCTGGAGGGCGAGATCGCCGGCTCGGACACGGTGAACACTCAGACGGATGACGTCCTACCGAACCACGCCGGCTGGCGGACGTACCTGGGTGTGCAGGACCAGCTGCGGTGGCCGTCGATCACCCTGGATTTTGCGCGCAACCCCGGTCTGCTGGCATACTGGCGGGCCCGGCGTTACGGCTTCCGGTTCAAGGTCGCCACCGGCCTACCTCAGGTGGCCGGAGCTGAGCCGGACGTGATCGCCGAGGGGTACCAGGCCACCCTCCACCCGGACGGCTGGCAGGTCACCCTGAACTGTTCCGGGGCGGCGCCGTGGGACGTGTCGGTCCTGGAGAGCGCCACCTCTCCGGTCCGGCTGGACACGGCCGGTACCCAGCTCACATCGGGGGTGAACAGCACGGCCACCTCCTGGCCGGTCACTGTCACGACGGGGCCGATCTGGAACACAGCGGCGACCTTCCCCATCCTGATGATGTGCGAGGGTGAGCTGATCAGCGTGTCCGCCATTTCCGGGGCCGGGCCGGGGCAGACGTTCACGGTCACCCGGTCTGTGAACGGCGTGGTCAAGTCGCACCTGGCCGCCGCGCCCGTGTCCTTGGCGTATCCGTCCCGAGCCGCACTGTGAGGAGTTCTCATGTTTCTCGCCGGTGACATCCTCACCGCCCAGCGCCTGAACCGGCTCCAGCCCAAGACGTACACGGTCAAGTCGTCCGGCAACGTGGCGGCCAGCCAAACCGGCGTCGATATCCCGGGCGCCACGTACACGTTCACCACGGAGACGAACGGCGCCACTGTGGACGTGTGGTTCTCGGTCGACTTCGACAACACGGCGTCCCCGGGCGCCAACGTCGGTTCGGTCCGGGCATTCCTGGATGGTGTGACCGGCGGCATCCTGTTCGGCATCTACGGGGCGAACATCACTGACGGTCGCGCCAACGTCGCCAACGTCGACTCGTTCACCGTTCCGACCGCGGGCAGCCACACGATCAAGCTGGTGGTGACGACCCCGGCGGCGATGACGGTCAACCAGTACACCGGCTTGAAGCTCCAGGTCAATGAGATCGTCTGACCACCGGTACGATCGAGGAAACGCGAGGGAGACTCAGCCATGGCCATGAACCCACGGACGCACCCGCGCGGGGCCCGCCCGGACTTCACCCTGCCCAAGGCCAACCCCAATCCGGGCCGCATGACGGACGCCCTCTGGTGGCTGGTCTGCATGCGGGAAGCCCTGGAGCCGGCCAGCGAGAACGGCGGCACGTTCGCGAACAAGCCGGGCTATCACAACGCCGGAGAGAACCTCCCGAATCACGGCGAGGGCGCGGCCACCACCGATCACAGCATCCGCCGGGCGCCCGACCGACGCGGCCCGTGGTGGCGGGAGAAGTCCAGCGCGCACGACTGGACGTTCCCGGACGCCCAGCGCGGCGACTACAAGACGATCATCAAGTACACCAAGCGCCTGATCAACGCTATGCGCGACCCGCATGACCTCCGTCCGGACGACGTGTTCGCGTACACCCTCGGCCAGATCGACGGTGACGTGGTCGTGGAGGGGTACAACGAGTACCGCGACGAGGCCGAGACCAGCGGTGACAAGACGCACCTCTGGCACCGGCACGACTCGTTCCGCCGGGACATCGTCGGCAACTACTGGGCCATGTGGAAGGCCCTCACGATCGACATGGGGTGGACCTACGCTGAATGGCTGGAGTCCACCGCATCCGTAGACGTACCGGCACCGGCAGAGGAGAACGGCATGGCGAACTGGGACGACACGATCAAGATCACCGGGACCACCGGCAAGGAACTGTTCGAGCCGGACCGCGAGGCCGGCACGGAGGTGGCCGCCGGCACGATCCTCCAGCTGTCCGCCATCCACGCCGGCCGAGCCGCCCGGGACGCTGCGGAGGCCCTCCGGATCGCCGAGGAGACGGCCGCTAAGGTGGACGAGGTCCTGGCCGCCCTGAAGCCCGCGGAGTAGTGCAGCCCAACCGACGCCTGCCGGTTGATCCAGATTTCATCGCCCTAAGGGCCCAGGTGGAACGGATCAACCGGCGGCTGGGCATCACGGTGAACGCCGGGGCGACCGCGGCGAAGCGGTTCCGGATCGCTGTGAAGGTCCTTGGCCTGTCGCTGGCCAACGTGGCTGCCCAGTTCGACGTCCAATGGTCATCACCACTGGCCACTAGCACGTACAACGTGGACGTAGCCTGTTCCGCCCTGCTTGGGATGCCCACGGTGACGGTCACGAATCAGACCACGACCGGGTGCACGATCACGTTCACGCCTACGCTGGTGGTCACCAACGCTACGGTGGTCGCGCTGGCGGTGTCTCCGCTGTGAACCCTGCCTCGATCAGATCGGTGGACCATGAGTGAGCGGACAGCGCACGGCCCCGGGGCGCCGCGATTTTCTGCGCGACGCACTCTCATACCTGGGAGGGTGGGGCCTGATCCTCAAGCAGGCCGGCATTTTCTTCCCCCCACCGGAGAGCGTGTCCATTCCGCTGGTGATCACGGGTGGCCTGCTGGTGGGCGTGCCCGGCCTGGCCCAGCTCGTAATGTGGTGGCTCCAGGTCCAGGCCGGCACTCCTGGTATTTCTGGACCGCCCTCGGGGCCAGTGGACCCCCCGCCGCCGCCGTCCTCGCCTACGTTGTCTCCAGGGTCATCGGGGGCTGAGGCGTGAGGACGGACCAGGAGATCACCCAGGAGATCCACCGCGTGAGCCGGCTCGGTCTGTACCGGTGGGCGGCGCTGCTGTTGTCCACGCTCGGGGCCAGCGGCCTGGCCCTGCTGGTCAGCGTGCACCTGTCCGGCGAGGCCCTGAAGCGGGAGCAGCAGCAGCGCGAACAGGCCCGGCAGGCTACCTGCCTGGTGGTCAAGCGCATGATCAACGTGTACTCCGATCCGTCCACCGAGACGGGGCGCAATGCCGCCGTGGCCTGGCGTGGCCTCGGCGTTCAGTTTCGATGTGAGGGGTAGCCATGACGCAACCTGAGAACGCCGGCCCGAACCGTGACGGCTCCAAGTCCCTGGCCCGGGAGAGTCGATACGGCCTGATCGTTCAGTTCGTGCTGGTGACAGCGGCGACCGCGGGATTGGGTTGGGTGGCCGACCTGGACCTGTCCACGCTGCCGGGCTGGGCGGCCGGTGCCGGCGTCTACGCCACGTCCACGATCGTCGGTTTCCTGACCGCGTACGTGACCAAGAATCGGACGTCGCGCTGATGACCAGGCCGAGTGTAGGCCGAGTGGTCCACTACGTCTCGTACGGCACTCCGGGCGGCGAGTACTCCTCGCAGTGTCGGGCGGCCGTCGTAACCGAGGTGGCCCCGGAGGCGGCCTCACAGGACGAGCCGCGCGTTGGTCTGTGCGTTCTCAATCCGACGGGCCAGTTCTTCCACTCGCTGGCCAGCGGCGGATGCGGCCAGGACGAGGCCGACAAGCGTGGCGGCACCTGGCACTGGCCGGAACGGGAGGCCTGATGCTGACCCAGCAACTGACCGTCGACACGTCCACCCTGGTTGGCCGGCTGGTCGTCACCTGTCCCGAGGGCGGCGCGGCCGAGCTCCAGGGCCTGGCCGCCGAGCTGGCCCTACGGTCGAACGTGACGACCAGCGGGCCGATTGAGATCGTGGTGGAATCGGAGACGCCGCCGCCGGCCTGACCGAAGACACGAAACGACCCCCGACGAGATTCTCGTCGGGGGTCGTTTCGGTTCGTCAGCTCGGGATCGAGAGGGGGGCCCAGCGCTGGAGGTAGTGCCAGTCCTCGTTACCGAACTCCTGGAAGGTGCGACCGCCGATCCACTTCCCGTCTCCGCATCGAGTCCAGGAGTCGCCGTCCTTGTCAAAAACGGTGGTCCCGATCGAGGGCTCGCCGTTCTGGTCGGAGGCCGTCTCGGCCGGAACCACGGCGTTGACGCCCGCGGCCCAGGCAGAGAGGAAGCTCCCCACGCCGTTCAGGTCTTGAATCTGATCGGCGGCGATGGCGTTCTTGAGCGCGGTGGCCAGGGCGTTGACTGCCTCGGCCTTGGCCTTGATGAGTGCTCCGGTGTCCGTCATAGCTCAACTATAGCAGACGTCTCAGCGCACGTCCACATGTACGGCCACCGCGACTCCGCGGCGTGAGCGCCGACCATACTTCGCCCAGACGAACAGACCGAACATGCCCAGCACCGTCACCACCGCGGCGACCAGGCTGGCCGTCGACAGCGACATCAGCAGCCAGGCGAAGGCGGCCATAAGGGCGGCCAGGCCTAGCAGCACCAGGCCTACGGACCGGCACACCAGGGCCCAGCGGGGCGCGATCGGCCGGGGCGGCACCTTGACCACCCGGACGGCGTAGTGGCCGGCCCGCGGGCCGCTGGTCAACAGCCGGATCTCGCTGTCCGTCCGCTCGATCTCGCCGGCCCTCTGGCGCCGGCCGAGGGCGGCCAGCAGTTCCTTGCGGGTCGGCGCGGTCAGGTCCACCACCTGGCGCACCGTACCCACCGGGGCCGGACGCCGCTGGAGGACGGTAGCCGGCCGCTTCCGGGCAAGTTCCTGATTCATCGATTACTCCAAACGGTCATGACCAAGCTGGCCAGCAGGACGAGGACGCCGGCAGCTTGGATGGCCTGCCGGATGAAAACGTTGGCGCGGTAGGTGATGGCCCCGGCGTCCCGGGCGGCCCGCTGCGCGCGCTGGCGGGACAGGGTGACCCGCCGCGGATTCCAGTGGTTCTTGCGGTCGTTGTAGCGGGGCCAGAGCACCCACATGACCAGCGTCTCCAGGGGCCGCCGGACCCACGTCCAGTTAAGCCACCACGGGAGCCGGATCAGCCGGTGGCACACCGCGTCCAGGTCCATCCAGGGCTTCTCGGTGGACTGCTGGACCGTGCCGTCCTCGCGGAGGTAGGCCGTCCGGCCTTCGTGGTCACGCTGGCGCCGCCGGAACGAGTTGGACTCCCCGACGTAGCCCCACTCCCGGCGGCGGGACGCGTGCTTGCGGGTGCGCCAGGCGTAGACGCCACCGGCCCGCCGCCAGACCTTGCGGAGCCAGTCACCCACGGCGATCGACCTTCTCCAGGATCAGGAAGCATTCGCCGCTGGTGCTGGCCTCGGCGACATAGGCCCGGAACGTGGCGTACGGGTGCTCACCAGTCACGTACTGGCCGAGGTGCGCCAAGGCCCAGGCGAGGTCGTCATCGGTCAGGTTGGACAGGGTGACGTTGCCGTGGGGCTTACGCGTCCACGCGATGAACGTCCGGCCGTCGACCACCAGCGGGGTCGGGGGTAGTGCTCGGGGCATTCGTCCTCCTGAACTGGAAAGTCCGACCCGGGCGATTGGTAGCACCGAGCCGGACGATCATCGGGCCGGTTCAGACGTTAGGGGGTCGTACCGGCAACTCCGCCCTATACGTCAACTATAGCCGACGTGCCAGCTCACCGCAACGCCCTAGCAGACCAACTATAAGTGATCTATTATAAAAGGTATGCCTAGTTGGTTCGACGTCGATGCGCCTGACACGTCCTGGAGGGCATCCTCCGAGGACCCCATACCTCTGCTCATGGGCCGGTGGCCCATCACCGCCTTCTTGTACCGCTGGTGCGCCTGCCGGCCCCTGGACGGCCACGCCCGGACGGACGCCGGCTTCCTCACTCCCGGCACGAAGGCGTTCACCAAGACCGGCCGGGCGGCGCCGTACCAGTTCTGGCCCGGCTGGAAACGGGGCCTGTTCACCCGCCTGCCGATCAACCTGTTCCTGCTGTCCCTGCTGACCGCGTACCTGATCAGCGGCTGGGGTGGCCTCGGCTCATACCTCCACGCCTACTGGACGGTGATCGCATGGTGCTTCACCTGGTGATCTGGCTGGCCAAGACCCTGGCCTACTGCGCACCGCTACTCGCCGCCGCCGCCGCGGCATGCGTGATCGTCTTCACCTGGCGCGCTGCCGCCGGCAGGGTGGCCGTCGTTGGTCGCCGGCCGCGGGAGTACGTCGTGCCGATCGAGGCGGCGGCGGCCACCCTGCTGAAGACCCGGCCCGGGGTCGTCCGCATGGTCATGGACGCCGGGCTGCTCACCGAGGACACCAGCGCCCGCGGTCGGCTCACCCTGCCCCTGTCGTGGGTCGGCACGGACACCGAACGGGACAGCCTCCTGACCCTGGTGCGGTCCCGGCTCGGCACCGACCTGGTGGCCGCCCGGTTCAAGCTGGCCGGCCACGCACCGCATATGCAGCTCTACGTGCCGCCGCAGCCTCCCCCGTTCGTGAGCTGGGAGCGCTTCCTGGAGCTGGCCGACCCGATCTCGCCCTACCTCGGGGACGCCGCGGGTGGCCGTGCGGTCCGGTGGGACCTCGGCGACGACAGCCCGCACATGGGCATCATCGGCGGGTCCGGCGTCGGCAAGAGTGAGTTGATGGCCGCGGTCACGGCCCAGTTCATGCGCGCGGGTGCCGGCGTCATCGTGCTCGACCCGAAGGCCACTTCCCACCGCTGGCTCATGGACATCGACGGCGTGCTCTACTGCGGCGAGCGCCGGATGCTGTTCGACACGGTGATGTGGCTGGACGACGTGATGAATGACCGCATCGCCCAGAACCTCCGGGTGGCCGATGACATCGACTTCCCGCGGATCGTCATCCTGCTGGAGGAACGCAACAGCCTCCAGGACAAGCTCCGGGACGCCTGGGCGGAGATCCGGGTCAGTGGCCAGCCGCAGATGTCGCCGGCCATCAAGGCCCTGGACAGGCTGTCCAGCATGGGCCGGTCGATCAACATCAACGTGATCCTGGGTGGCCAGGAGACGGCCCAGCAGGTCATCGGGCGCCGCAGCAACTACGGGGCCTTCTCCGTGGGTGGCCGCACCGCCGAGGGCCACTGGCGCAACATCGGGGTCAAGAAGCCGGCGATCTCGTCCAGCCCCGGCCGGTTCGGCTACGTGGTGGCCGGTCAGGTCCAGGTCTTCCAGGCCCCGTACATGGACCTGAAGCAGGAGCGCGCGCGTCTGGTGGCCTGGGCGACCGGCGGCGAGCCCCTCCTGGACGTCCGGGCCATGATGTCGTCACACGATGCGGGGGTGCCTTTCCCCAGCTCAGAGCCTGTAGACACGACGACAGGTGGGTCGGGGGACCTCTGGCTGGTCGAACAGGCCGGCGACCGGGTCACCCTGCCCCAGTGGGCGGCGTCGTGCGGCTTGAACGTGGCCACCGTCCGGCAGTGGTCGACGCGGTACCCGGAGTTCCCGGCGGCGGTCGGCACGCTGGGCCGGTCTCGGGCGTTCAGCCGGGAGGCCCTGGACGCCTGGCGCGAGGAGCATCGGTCCGCCAGCGCCTGACCTACGCCCGGACGATCTCAATCGTCCGGGCGTAGCGGTTGCTGGACAGTCGGTCCGCCTCGGCGGTGGCCTCGGCGTAGGTCATGGCGTGAAGGGTGATCGTGCCGCAGTGGGGGCCAGTGATCCGGAGTGTCCATTCCTTCGTCATACCCCTACTATAGCAGACGTCTAGCTGGACAGCAAGAAGGCCCTGGACATCGTGTCCAGGGCCTTTCCGGTGGATCAGGAGATGCGAGGGAAGTCGATGCCGACTGCAATCAAGAGTGCTCGCGCCAAGTCAACCGCCTCAGTTTCAGAGAGAACCTTGGTGACCTCGTCGCCATCCTTGCCGACCAGGGTCATGTCCACCACGAGGCCAGACGACAGGTGCATCGCCGTGACTTCGATGTCCTCGCGGCCGGTCTGAATGGTGTTCATCTGCGTCGTCATACCCCTACTATAATCGACGTCTCCCTAGATCACAAGAAGGCCCTGGACATGATGTCCAGGGCCTTCTTGGTCAGCGTCCGCCGCAGCAGGGACACTGGCATCCAGCCGGATGCATCCTGATCACCCCCTTTCAGGGTTCATGCTCGGGAGCCACCAGTCCTGGCGGCGGATGGTCTTGTCACTGGTTCCGAAGTGTCCAGCCAGAAGCTCCGCGATGTCCTTGGCCAGCAGGCCGTTGTCCTTGCCAATCCTGGCCAGCGCGGCACCCTCGATCGGGTCGATGACCACGCGGCTGGACACTCGCCGTGTCCGCGGCTGGACAGGACCCTGGACAACCGGAACGGCCGGCGTGGTCGTGGTGTCCTGGACACGGCTGGACAGTCCAGCCAGCCAGCTCTCCGTCTCGCTGGCCAATTCCTGACCAAGCTGTCCAGCTGCCCTGTCCGCGTCCTTGGCCGCGCTGGTCAGTTCGGCATTGTCCAGCTGTCCAGCGAAGGCAGCCTCCGACTCGGCGACGTCCTGGACACTGGCCACCGGCACTGTCCACTGTCCGGCCGGGTTGTCCAGCGCAATGTCCACGGCCTGGTCACTGCCGTTGTCCATCGGCTGGACACGACGCGCCTGGACAACTCTGTCCAGGGCGAGGGCGGCCAGGACCATGGCGGCGTCGATGGCCACCGGGCCGGCGTACCGGCTGGCCACGTCGTAGCCGTAGTGGGACAGGACGTTGGCCAGGTGCCAGTACGAGATCCACGCGGCCGTGCTGCCCACGAGGATCAGGACCGCGACCTTGGTGATGCCGTCCCGCCAGGAGGCCAGCCACGGCGTGTGAATCAGCAGTTCCACGACCCCGAACAGGGCCAGCGGCCAGGCGGTGGCGGAGATGTACGCGCCGACGCCGGGCTGGGCGTTGTCCAGGTTGATGGCCTGGAGGTTGCCGGCCAGAGAGGCGGCCACTCCGAGGACGAGGACTGTGGTGGCCACGACCAGCGGCCTGCGGTGGTTGCTCATACGTCAACTATAACAGAGGTACGCCTGGACAACAAGAAGCCCTGGACACTTCGGTGTCCAGGGCTTCCGGTCAGGCTGGTCAGCCGTTGAGTTGTCGCGCTCGTCGCTGGGCCCAGCCCTCGGCGGCGTAAGTCCTGCTTGCTGGCACGGGCTCGCCCGGGGAGCCGTAGGGTCGAGTGTCCATCACTTGATAGCGCGAATAGTCCACCAGGTAAACCTGGTAACGAGGGGGGAGGCTAACGGTCGGCGTCGTCATACATCAACTATAGCAGAGGTACACCTGGACAACAAGAAGCCCTGGACACCGAAGTGTCCAGGGCTCTGGTCAGGCTGGTCAGAATCCCGTGCAGTACAGGCACTTGCAGTCTTCGGGGTGTCCCTCAACGTGTCTCATACCATCCACTATAGCGGAGGTCGGCTTCCTCGGCTATAGTGGAGATATAAGCCACACAGACGGGAGCACGACAATGCGAGGAAGTTTCAACGGTCCGCAGCGGCCCACCGAGGTCCAGACCCCGGCCGGCCGGAAGGTCATCGAGAAGATCATGGCGGAGCGCCCGCCGACCCCGGCCGGACAGCACCGGCGCTGAGATGGCCAAGCCCAAGAGCACGATCCGGGTAGGCCAGCGGAACGGCAAGATCGTGGTGACCAAGCCGGGCAAGGGCCTGGTGGACAAGGTCCTCAAGAAGCTCGGGAAGTAGGAAAGGCCCGGACCACTGGTCCGGGCCTTCTGCTGTCACCGGTCACCCGGCCAGGGCGGGAACCGCCATTCGTCCTCGCCCGGCTCGGGCACCAGCCATACCGTCGGCGCCCGGTGGACACCGGCTCGGGCTGCGGGTGGCCCCTGGTCGAGCCGGGTCGTCGCGCCGTCCTTGGTCCACTCCGCGTGGCTCGGATAGTACGGCTCCTGCTGGGCCGCCTTCTCCCGGTCGATCTGATCCGCCACGATCACCAGAACGCAAAGGCTGGCCGCCGCCGCAGCGACGACCAGCAGGAGAACGGATACCAGGGTCACAGCACGTGCCGGTGTCGACACTGGAAATCCACGTGCACCTCGGCGTTGGCGATGGCCTCGTCGATCGGCCGGACGGCGTCGTTCTTGGCGCCGCACTGGCACACCCAGCCGTAGTCGCCGTCCTCGTTTGGCTTGGTCAGGGCCACCTTCGGGTTGGCGTCGCGGTCGCCCGCCACCGTGATTCGTGCCATCACAACCACCTCCGCAACTGGGCCACCCGCAGCCAGCACAGCGAGAAACACAGGGTCAGGGCGGTGGCGCTCACCACGGCGAGCCAATCGGTGTCTCCGTCCAGCTGGCGCAACGACCACACCAGCAGCGCCGTGACGACCAGGGCGACCCAGGTCATGGTCCGCGCGTTCCGCTTCCGGTTCTCTTCGGTCATACGTCTACTATAGCAGGCATCAGGCCCGACGCACACGAGGCCGACCAGCGGAAATCCAGGTGATCACCCTGGCCTCAGCCAGGGAGAGCAGCACACCGACCGCGCCGGGCAGCACGACCGGGAGCGCCAGCAGCGACATGCCCAGGACCTTGCCAGCATCCCGGGCGAAGCCACGACCGTAGGCGCGCCGCCGGTTGAACAGAGCACCCCACCGGACAGCCGTCCACCCGAGCCAGCGCTTGGGCCACCCCACGCCGAGGTCCCGCATGGCCACCCGGAAGATCGCATCCGTGTCGCGGGAGTCGGCCGGCGGCGTCTGGTTGTACTCGTCAGCCAGCTCCGTCAGCAGCCAGTCATGGAGCACGGCCGCTCGGGTATACGCGCCGTACGGCAGGAACAGCCAGTGCAGGAATCGCGGCACGGTGGCGAAGTCGGTCAGGAAGCCAGCCGGCACAGTGAACGTCTGCGTCTCACCCGTCCAGACGAGATCCTCGGTCAGGGCCCAGGTGGTCGGGCTCGCGGCGCGCACGGCCAGCTCGGTGGCGAATCCACGTTCGGTCATGCGATCCACTCTCGCAGCATTCCGGCCACGGCACCGGTAGTAACGAGTCGGCCAGCTCGCTCGTACTCGTCAGCCATGGCCTCGATCTTGGCTCGCAACTCGGCCAGCTCGCTCGTCGCCGTAACGGTCGGTACCGGGCCACGAGCCTTCCGGATCTCGTCCCGCACGAACTGCTGGAGCTGGCTCACCTGGGTCGAATCAAGTTTGACGGTGAACTTCTGCTCTGCCATGCGTCCATCCTCTCGCAGAAATGGGGCAGGGCCCGCACCCCTTCCCGAGTGCGGGCCCTGCTGATCGTGGTGGATCTAGAACGCGTCCCCGTCCTCGGAGACCTTGAACGCGTCCACGATGACCTGACGGGCCTTGATGCGCACCGCCTTAATGTCCGGCTGAACGGCCAGCGCACTGTCCTCGTCCGTCGGCGGATTGGGACGCCACGCGGCGGCCTTGCCCTTCATGGCCTTGGCGTCGATCCGGCCCAGGAGCCCCTTCGGGACGCCGTTGTTGCTCTTGGGGTCCTTGCCCTGAAGCCGGGCGACGACGCCGCCGGCCGACCACTGGAAGTTGGTCAGGACCTGGGGACCCTCCTCGGCGACCGAAGGCACGAGGTTCGGAACCATCGTGCTGGTGTCGTAGTTCATGACCATGGGCTGCCACCCGTCCGGGCCGTCGTCCAGGACGACCGTGACCGTCTCCATCCAGACGTACGGGCCGTTCTCACCCTGCCGGGTGCCGGTCTTGCCGGTCGGGTAGATCATGACCAGGCGGTCCTTGAGGTGGAACTTGCTGGCGAAGTCGTCCGAGGACGCCTCGAAGATGTCCTCATCGTCGTCCTGGCCGGCGTTCACGTTGACGTCAGTCACTGTGGTGGGTCCTGTTCTGGAGCTGGGATAGGAATTGGTGAAGAGGGGGCGGTCTGTAATCCCGACAATCGACGGTTAGCATCGCCGCCCCCTCAAGCCCGTCTCTCCGGGCATGTCACGGCAGATGCTTCCGTCCTCGCCGACCCAGTTTCCACGCGCCTGGCAGGGGAACGTCCGATCGTGCAACGTGTGCTACGGCCTACGCGACTTGTTACCGGTCGTGCCCTTGGCCCGTCTCGAACGGGCTGCCATGCCTAGGTACTGGGCAAGGGACCTTTTGATGCTAGCGCCGAGCCTGAAGCTCAGCGAGGGTGGTCTGGTTGGGTCGCGTGCTGGCGTTGGCGTCCTCACGCCGGGCCGCGGACTGCTGGCGTGCCTGGCTCTCTCGCGTCATGCCGCCCGAGTCGCCGTTGCGGGTGTTCGACTTCAGCATGCTGCTGGTGTCCCGTCTGCTGGTTGGTGGGCGGCGAGGGCGCTTGCCCGAGGTGTTCTCAGAACTGCCTCCATCGGGAGGCCCTCGCCGCTTCGGTTGATGATCAGGTCCAGTCGTTCTCGCCCCGGACCTCCAGGAAGTGCCACTCCACGTCCTTGCGCATCTGCTCACCTCCTGTGGTGCGCTTCCTTGCTGATACACCCACTATAGCGGACGTCCCCAGGGCCCGCAACCCCTACTTCCCGGGGCACCCGTTCTCGTCCGTCAGCTGGCCCGGCCGCCGGAACGGGCACCACCAGCACTTAGACGACGGCGTGGCCCGGACATCCAGAACACTGCCGCCGGCATCCATGTGGGCCTTGATCTGCCGGTACCGCTCGATGGCCTCCAGCGCCAGGGTCCTGTTATACGGCTCGGTCCACTCCTCGGAGTCGTCGAACTTCCAGGACCGGGCCAGCAGAACCAGCCGCACCGCCCGCACCCGCCGCCCCAGCAACTCGTACCCGCGGCCGTAGAGGTGCGCCTGGACCCGGTACTCCGGGCTCACGGTGCCCTTGTCCCGTAGCTCTTTCAGCGCCGTCACGCCAACGTGCTTCCAGTCCACGACCGTCTCGTGGTCGGTGTCGTAGGCGTCGGCCTCGCCGGTGATGTCGTCCGCCACCTGGAGCCGGGCGATCGGCAACCAGCGTTCCCGGCCTTCCCTCGCGTTCCAGAACCGGATCACGTCGGTCATGGAGTTGTGCACGGCCGTGCCCTGGAACGGCGCCCAAGCCGGCTCCTGGGCGGGTGGCTGCGGTCCGGCGGCCAGTTTCCGGGCAATCTGCTGTGCGCACGGCGTCCCCAGCTCGGACGGGCCCAGGGCCACCTGCTGGGAGCGTGGCCGCTGGTGTTCGTAGTCGATCAGGACGTCGCGGAGTTCATGCAGAGTGCTCGGGACGCCGTGCTGAGCCGGCCAGCGCGTGGGGGCCCGAGCCGACTCGAACAGGTCGTCATCGTCCAGGTCGGTCACGGTCGTCCCGCCTTCTCTTTGATCTTGCTCACCACCGGGTCGATGACCCGGCTCGCCTTCACCGTACTGATGAGGTCTGACAACTTCCCGGCCTTCCCGCCAGCCCGAGCCTCCATGATCCCGATCAGCTCTTTCCCCAGCCCGAGCCGCTGAGCCTCCTGCTGGGCGGCCGCACTGGGCACACCCTTGCGCCACGCCCGGCCCTTGTCGGCCAGCAGGCGGCCGACGTCGCCGCCATGGTCCTGGGCGAAGTCCTCCGCCATGGCCATGGCCAGCTCGGCGTCCGGCACCCGGCGGTGCACGCGGCGTCCGCCGAACCGGTCGACGTACGCGACCGACAGGCCCTCGCTGTCCGGCGCCAGGAACACCCAGGCGCCCTTATCGGCTGGGATGAACAACGCGCCGCCCTTGGTCTTAGTCCAGACCTTGGACGATCGCAGCACCAGCGGGTCGAACTGCTCCACGGCCACCTGACCGGCGTACGCGTTGACCGGATCCGGGAGAAGGTCCTGGCTCAGGTCGTACTCGTCCTCCAGCGCCCGCAGGCTCTTGCCGTCCTCAGCCTCCAGGCCGGGCCGGTCCGACAGGTCGGCCACCGAGTTGAGGTCAACACCGTCCGGCGACACGAAGAAGACAATGCAGTCCTGGTCGGCTACCGGGACCGGGCCCTCCCACCACGGGCGCATTCCGCGGCCCACTCCCTGGATGACCAGCGGGCGTGACCGCGTCGGGCGTCCCCAGATGATGGCTCCAGTTCGGGGACTGTCAAAGCCCTCAGTGAGGACCATGGCGTTGCAGAGCACCTGAATGTCGCCACGCTCATAAGCGGCCAAGACCTCCCGGCGCTGGAGGACCGGCATGGCGCCCCAGACCACGGCCGCCGTTACGCCGCGAGCCCGGAACGCATCAGCAAACGCCTCGGCCGACCGCACCAGCGGCGCGAACAGGATCGTGCTCCGATCGGATGCGCGCTCCAGCCAGGCGTCCACCACGCGCTCCGGGGCGATCGAGTCCACCAGGGCGCTGTCCATGGCCGCGTCGGAGGCCGCGTAAGCCAGCTCGGGCACGCGGACCGTGTATCCGACCGGCGGCACGAGGAAGCCCTTACGGACGGCCCAGGAGATGTCCCTGGAGTACACCACGTCGTGCCAGACGTGACCGAGACTCTGGCCGTCGCCGCGCTCCAGGGTGGCCGTGTAGCCGGTAACGGGAGCGCCGTCCATGCCGCCGAAACTGCCCAGGATGGCCATGTAGGTCGAGCTGACCGCGTGGTGGCACTCGTCCACGATCAAGCGATTCACACCGCCGACACGGTCTCG
>Ga0265780_10001420_pt1 | contig 33610 bp, 59 predicted proteins | sample P1T30metagenome_FD_192432 | JGI IMG/M metagenome (GOLD analysis project Ga0265780, IMG submission 192432) | Plant litter microbial communities from East Loma Ridge, Irvine, California - P1 T30 | ecosystem: Environmental > Terrestrial > Plant litter > Unclassified | place: USA: California...
TAAAATAATACCCTGCGATTAACTTAACCAACAATAATTACTTATGAAAAAGATGTATTTTTTTGCTATGCTTGTTTTTACAGCATTTGCAGTACAGGCGCAAACCGTAACCAAAGAGCAACTACAAGGCAAATGGCGCATGGTGAGCTTTAGTGACGAAAATGGGAGTGCCGACGTGCTTAACGGAACCTGGAAGATTAACGATAAGCCGGCTATGCCTAAAGACCAGGTAGAACGCCAATATGAAGGTATTGTATCTCAAGCTAAAGACGCCGTGCTCAAAATTGAAGGTAACACGGCCAGTCAGATGGTGTTAGGCGAAGAGTTTAAAGGCCAGTTTACGCTTGAAGACAAAAACGGTAAAACCTACATGGTTATGGATGAAGAGGGCGGCCAGAGCAGCACGCCTCAGATTTATATAGAAAAAGGGCAGATGCACATTATTGATAATGAGATCAAGGCACACCTTGTATATAATTTTGTAAAGTAATAAAGTATTTATTTTAATTGTCAACCTCTAATACATGAAAAAAGCACTCACGCTCCTTGCATTTTTAGTTGCTGCAGTAACAGTACAGGCGCAAAAAGTTACCGAAGGAGACCTGCTGGGTACCTGGAAGCTGGTTTCTTATAAAGACCAGCAGGTAACCATTGATGCCATAAAAGGCACTTATGTTTTAAATGCCGAGTTCATAGAAAACCTTACACCGGCCGAACTTAAAGAAGAAGAGCATGACTATGCTATAATGGCAAGGCAGTATAAGGTGGCTACAATGGCTTTTGAAGGTGGAAATAAGGTAAGGCAGCTAATAGGCGAAGAAACCTATAGCGGAACCTATACCCTGGAGACCAATAATAAGGTAACTGAGATTTTTGTTGTAACCGAAGATGGGGAAGAGGAAGAGCCGGCAGCGATATTTATTAAAGACAATAAGCTTTATGTTACTGTTGAAGATGAGATAGAGCTAATTTACAAGAGGCAATAATCACTAACAACCAACTAAGAAATTTACATATGAAAAAATTACTTACCCTATTTATTGCCTGCGCTTTTGCAATTAGCGCACACGCACAAAAAAAACTTACCGAAAAGGAATTGCTGGGCCACTGGACTATGGGTGCTATGCAAATGAGCATGGGTACGATAGATTTTAAAAGCCAGAAGTTCACCATTAGTGAGGAAGCTAAAGAAGAATTTGAAGGCGAGGAGATAGACCAGCTGGGAGAAGTACTTCTTGAGACTCTTGCGTATGCGGGAGATTATTATCTTGACTTTAAAAAGGGCAGTATGTTAGAGCATAACTTAGATGGCGAGAGCGAAGGCCCTTATAAGCTGGTTAGCAAAAACGGAAAGCAATATCTTACTGACGGCGTAGATGAAGATGATGAAGAGATTGAAATATATATAGCCGATAGCCGCCTGCACTTTAAAATGGCCGATGAAGACGGAAGCGAAATAATAATGATTTTTGATAAATAGTAAGGGCAAAATTATTTTTGTGGGTTGATCCTGTAGTATGTTTTTTTTGATACATTAGCACCGCAATTATAACTAAACAACTTATGAAAAAACATTTTTACTTAGTAATGGCATTTTGCCTTATGGCTGCCGGGGCTAATGCCCAAAAACTTACCGAAAAAGACATTCAGGGCCACTGGAACCTTATGGTATTTGATATATCAGGAATTATACTTGATATAAAAAATGATAAAGTAACCATTAGCGAAGAAATGAAAGGTGATATGGACGAAGAAACGGTTGCTGCCATAACAGATGGTATGACAGGCACCCTTGAGGTATTTAAAGGTGCTTATATTGATTTTAATGGCAAAAATGCAACTGTGTTTTTAGATGGGGAAGATAAAGGCACATTTGAGGTTACACAACGGGATGGTAAGAACTATGTTACTATTACCTATACCGAAGACGGTACCGAAGATGAGTATGAGATAGCAGTTAAAGGTAAGGAGCTTCATGTGTATGCTGAGGAAGAAGGAAAGCCAATGGAATTTATTTACGAAAAGAAATAATACCTCGATATGATAGTGTAAAACCTCCGAAAACTTTCGGGGGTTTTTTTGTGAGTATGCGCCAAACGTATGTTCAGGAAGAGCGAGCGGGAATTTTTTTACTTGAAAAAGCGCGAATTCAAACTCCGAAAGTGAAAAATTAAACCAGTTAAGCGCAATTTTTTTACGCGGTTAGGGTTTTGCTAATCAGAAAAGTAAGCCTAAAAAAATATTAAAAAATAAAAGTATTGCCATAAAGGCTTGTTTTATTAGAAATCAGTTGTATATTTGCACTCGAAACATCGCGGGATAGAGCAGTAGGCAGCTCGTCGGGCTCATAACCCGAAGGTCACAGGTTCGAGTCCTGTTCCCGCTACTAAGCTTAAAAGCTTGCAACCAAACGGTTTTAGAGAAATTTAAAGCCGTTTTTTTATGTCCGTACTTCGCAGGCTCTTAGAGAAAGAATACTTTTCTGAATACAATTCTGAGCAGAATTTGAGCGCGACAAAGAAGAAATATGGTAAAATCAGTGTTTACGATGCCGGTGGCGACTTATCAGCCAGGTGGTATATATATTATTCTTTCCGCAATCCCGCAACCGGTAAACTTGAACGACAACCGGCCATATATCTTGACTTTGCCGATTATGATACCTTACGTGACCGCCGTAAGGCTGTAAAGACGGCTGTTGAAGCTCTCAAAGGAATTTTGGAAAATGGCTTTGACCCCTTTGAGGATCCAGCTGCCGCAAACCAGGTAGATGAACCCAAAGTAATTGTACTGGAAAAATCCGCTTCTGAAGCCATTGATATTGCCCTTAGCATTGGTAAGAGCAAATACGCCGAATCAGCCTACCCGGATTTTAAAAGCCGCCTTACACAATACCAAAATTATATCATTGAAAAAGGCCATGGGAGTAAACCAATTTCGGAATTGCCACAGGCTACTGTAATAGATTTCCTTAATATAGTTTTGGAGCGCAGCAGCCCCCGCAACCGGAATAATACCCGAACAGCATTAGCGGATATGTTCAATATCATTATTGATAACAAGCTCTTAAGCGTTAACCCCGTTGAAGCCATCAACAAGATGAAAGCCGTTCCGATTAAGAACCGGGCTTTTACTGATGAAGAAGAAGAACGGATAATGAACTATATCAATGAAAGGGATAACTGGTTAGCCCTATTCATTAAGTTTGTTTCAATACCGTTGCTTAGGCCAATTGAAGCAGCCAGGCTACGTGTAAGGGATTTAAAGCTAAAAGAAAAGCTTATCTATATCCGTGCAAAAAACCAGCCTGTAAAGACAAAGATAATACCCCACCTGCTTTATAAGGATATTCCCGACCTTAGTAAATGCCATAGTTCCGATTTTTTATTTACACCGACAGGTGCAGGAAAATCAGAAGCCACAGAGGTTAACCGCAGGCAATATTGGAGTGATGAATTTGCAAAAGTAAAAAAGGAACTCGGCTTTGGAACGGAATACGGGATTTACAGTTTCAGGCATACATACATTACCAGGCTTTATAGAGAATTGAGAAAAGAGTTCTCACCATTTGAAACTAAAAGCCGTCTTATGCTTATAACTGGCCATACCAGCATGAAAGCTCTTGAAATGTATCTGCGGGATATTGATGCCGAATTGCCGGAAGATTATTCCGAAATGCTTAAAATAAAAAAACCGCCCACAAAGTGAGCGGTTTTTTTTATTTCTTTGGTTTAACCTTTACCGGCTTACCATTTTTGTATTTATAACCTTTTTTAAGTTTGCCAGTTGTAGCGTTGATACCTTCCTGTTTTACAACTTTTCGGCATACCTTTTTTAAGGTTGTTGTTTTTTTTCTTTTCCTGGCCGTTGTGGCCTTTTTTGCTGTTGCCATAGATCTATTTTAAATTATTTTGTTATTGTCAATTGTCCTTGCAGCTGCTGTATGCGTGCCAGGTTGTTACTAAGCTTGTCGCCATAGATTAAAACTAAAGGGAGCCTCGCTATCATGCCACCGGCGATAAAATACCCTGCTTTACCCAAAAATTTCTTACCATGCTTATTGGCCAGGTAAACACCGGCTATAGAGCCAGCTATTCCAACAGCACCAACCTTTAGCGCAATGGCTGCATTTTCTGCTTCTAATCTTGTAATCTCGTTTTGTATTTCCTGCTCTCCCATTATCCTTGCCGGTAACCGCCGGCTGCGTAGATTTTTGCGTTTGTGATTTCGCCTATTTTGCTAAACTCTGCCTGAGATAGTGTAATAATCTCCGGGCTACCATCATTAATATAGGCCTGTTGGTTCTCGTAAGCTACTCTTAGGCCACGGACAATTTTATAAAGCTGCGTGCTGTTAACTATTTTCACCGCCTTACCGTTATTGGGGCCATAGTCGGGGGGCCATTCGCCTACCTCTCTGGCATTTGCATTGCTGGAGGATAGATATGCTATTGCACCTATGACTGCGATACCTATAATTACCTTTTTCATTAATTAGCTATTTAACCACTTAATTACTTTCGTACAATCAGCCCTGTTGATATAGTAGAAAGCTCCGCCTGGGGTAACCCGTTTTTTATCGATTTTCACACCTGCTTTTATACAATCCTTGAGATATGCATACGGCTTGGCCACTCCCCAATAAATACTTTCCATATAACCTTTTTCCCGACCATTAGGTTTAGCACTAAATATTTGTGATGTTTTAGCTGCTGCTTTTTTATCGTCCATAATATTGTTATTAAATTGTCTTAAATTTTAAACCTGCACCCGGTATGTCTGTATGCGTTGCAATGGGTTCAGTGTTTGCCTGAACTGGTTTTGCTATCTCTACCATCTTTTTTGAGAAAATGTTGAATTTCAAATCGCATGCAGGGATATCGTTATACCGGTTTTTATCAGTAATAATTTTATGCTCCTTATAATCTTCAGATTTTTCACCCATAAGGATAATATCACCGTCAAACTGCGAGGCAGAGCCACCACGCATTTTTCCGTCAGTTGTAAGCTGGTAAATAATTACAAACAGCTTACCATCGTATTTTTTACGTAAGTCCTGGTCAAGGGTTAGCCGGTTATTCATTTCTAAAAGTTTCGCCCAGCTGTCAATAAAAATGATGTCGTTTTCCCGTATTAATTTTTCAAAATCCGCATAGTTATTAATTTCCGGTGCTTCAAGAGTATTTTGAACATAATCCGACAAATAATCATTTGCTTTCGTTTCATACAAAGAAGAATCAGGATGTTCCTCCATTGAGGCATGCCCACACTTGTAGTTCTCTCCCAAATCTCCCATTATTTGAAATAGGAACCTGGTTTTGCCGGAGCCTTGCGGGGCGGCGATGGTTATAACCACGCTTTCCTTTTGCTTAATTTCAACATTGCCTAAAAACTTTTTAAGTTCAGGACTATTAACTTTATAATACTCCCTTACCTGGTTCAGCCTCTTTTGCCTGCGGTCTGCAATGGAGCCGGGGCGAAATTTTGTAGCGGTAATATTTTCAATTGCCGCCACCGGAAATGTATTTACAATCTCCGGATTTATAGTTTCCGCAACTTGTGGTGTCTCGCACGGCATTGCAACGGGCATAGCTAAGCCTTTGGGTGCGGCTTTTTTGCGGCCGTTCAGCGCCATAGTTGTCTGTGCAGGGTCGATAGTTTTCCGCTTTTTGCGGGTTGCGACCGGCTTGGCAGGGGTATCGGTTTTTTTATCAGCCTTTGGGGCTTTTACCTTAGTTTCCACTGGCTTGATGTCCTGAAAATAGGCAGGGTTGCCCGCCTCATCATTGTCAAGTACAAAATCGCACAAAGCCTGCGCCTGGGTAGCAGCTCGCATTAGGAACCGGTTATCTTCCTGAAGGTGGGTTAAAACACTATTCCAGTTTTTGAGGTATTTAGCGTGGTTATCGTTGGTATGCCACAATAAGCCGGCTTCCGCACTTAGGAAAGTTGCTCCGAACTCCGCAATTAATTCTTCAAAAGCATATTTTTTGCTGCCAAAGCTGCCGCTAAAATCACGGGCAAGCCTGCTGCCATGGCCAGTACTGTGCGCAAATTCGTGAAACGCTGTGGTGTAATAGCCCTGAACGGTTTTAAAGTCAGCAAAATGAGGCAATTGTATATTATCGCCGCCTGGGCTATAATATGCCCGGTTACCTCCATGCTTTAACTTTGGCTGCGGTGCCGGGTAACGTTTAATAATGGCCTCAGCCATCTGTAGCCTGTTTTCTTCGGTGGCAGGCATTTCATTTTCGATATAGCCATGCTTAAAATCTGCAAGCTTAAAATCAATGCCCTCAATATCTTTACCGTTATAAACGTTGTAATATTTTAGAATGGGTAACGTATTAAGCCTGGCAAAAGCCTCCAGCGACATACCACCGGATAGCCGTGGGATTTTATGGCGCAGGCGTTCTATCATACTGATGAACTTTTTTATATCATAGCTGGCCACATTTATTTTTTGTGCCGTATCTACGTATCGGTATAGCCGTGTAAAGTAAACCACTTCATACCCTTTTGCACCTTTCTTTACTTTGCCGCCCAATTCGCCCACCTGCTTAAAGGTCATAAAAAACGGGTTTTCAAGGGGCTTCAACCCTGTAAGTAAATACCGGTTGACACCCCTGTAGGCCTTTTTAGTAATGAAATTAAACGGTATCAGGTAACCTTTACCGTATGCGCTGCCTTTCCATTCCTGAACATAGCCACCTTTCGCCACCTTAATTTGCTGGATCATGCGGTCGGCAATCATTTGGTATATCTCGTTTGAAGATACGGCCTTACCTAAACCAGCAATTTTATCATCCTTATCGTGTTCGCACTCCAAACAATGCAAAAAACTTTCCGGCACAACCTCAATAGCGGGCTGTGTTACCTTTAAAGTGAGGGATTTATCTTTGTGGCTGTCGAGTAATTTAGTTAACCTGTCAGATACCTGGTATTGTTCCTGCCGGTTAGCCTCAGCAATCATTGCGCGCACCTGCTTACGGCTTACTGTGCAGCCGTTAAGCCCGTTAAATTGCTGTACTATGCTCATGCTGAAAACGAGTTATCAATTAAATATTCCTTGCCTGCAATGTCTACAGCGGCCACCATTGTTAAATCTTCAGGTTTAAAGTCAGCTGCGCTAAGGATATTTTCAAGCAGGTTTTGTGTAGAAATAACAAAAGGCACATCTGAGATAGTCAAAAAACTTTTGGGAAGCAGTTCAATCTCTTCAAGGTCTATCTGCGCCATACCCAGGTAATGGCCTTTGCGGTACACCTGTATGCTTTTTAGCGTGGCGACCTTCGCCCCGGTAAGGTAAAAGCCTGTATCGGTGGGGTTTTCTATGGTAAAGCTTAATTTAAAAGTGAGCTTATCAAAACCGATACTTACATCTGAAATGCGAGAAATATAAATTCTCATGGCTTCAAATACAGCTTTCATGCGGCTTACATAGTCAATTCCGTATAAAATAGCACCACCGGCAATAAGCCCGGCAGCGATTAAGAGTGTTTTTGCTTTCATACTATAGTTTTAGGTCGGAAGCCTTAGCCTCCATGATTAGGCGGTTTGCTTCAAGTTTTACTTTTACGGTGTTTACATCCAGTATCTGCCATATTACAACCTTCTCGCCCTTGTAAGTAACCTTTGACTTTATAGGCAGCTTTACAATACGGGTGCCATCACTTACATTGATATAGGCAGGCGCCCCGGCAATGGGTTCAGGGTAAGTGCTTCCCGGAGGCGGAGGCATTGTACCGGGCGCTATGGGATGGGCAGGCTTTACAACTGCCGTTTTCTCAACGCTGCCTTTACGGTTGAAATAGTATATTGCCCCACCTACCAGCAGGGCAATACCTAATATTTTTTTAGTGTTAAGCGCCATGGCTACAGTTTTTTTACATCGCCGGCATTAACCCAGGTGTACATGGTCATTGCCAAAAAGGTATACTCAATCACATACTTTGTTTTTGAGGCGTTGTAGTCAATTATTTTTCCGATCGTTTCGCCATCGTTCCAGGTGGTAAGCTCTTCGGCTTTTAACTCCCAGCCACCGGCTACCTTTTTTACTGCATAGCTGGTAATTTCAGGGTATATATTACCCTTTACCGCAGTGCCTTTAGGTAATGCACTTTTATTCACATCGGGCGCGCTGGCAAAGTTGTTCAGGGTAATGCCGGTTGTGCCTTTACGAGCCAGTAACGCGGCTTCCGTCTGCGCACCAAAAATGCCATCCGCAGCAATGCCAAGAAGCTTCTGAAGCTCTTTAACCTCATTGCCTGATATGCCTTTCTTAAGCCATAAATTTTTATTAAGGGTAACGGTTGTGTTTGTTACCGGCGGCTTTACCGGTGTAGATGCTGCCGGAGCTTGTGCCGGTGCATCATCATCATTATCGAGGTCTACTACCTCATTATTTTTATTGGTGCTTTTGTAGACTGCATAACCGATGCCGCATAATGCTGCTACGCCGGCTACTACGTAAGCCGGGTTTATTTTTGATGTTGCTGCTTTTGCCATTTAAAACAAATTTGTTGGGTTTATCAATTCGCCGTTATTATTGCGTATTTCAATGTGAACGTGGTTTATCATTCCTGCGCCATACTTTGCCGCGATGTGCTGCGCTACGGCAATCTTTTGACCAGCGGCCACCTGTGAGCCAATGGCAACGGTAGGGGCTATGTAAAAGATTTTAATGTTGTAATCGTCATTTATAATCTCAAGGCCGGTATAACTCAGGTCAGATGCATACGGATAAGCTAAGCGTGTTATTTTGCCTGTAACGGGCGCATAAATGGCCTGTCCTGCCGTTGCAACGATATCTACACCGCTGTGCAACCTGCTACCACCGTCCCTTGATGCCTGAAACGTACCGGAACCAAAAGCATCTTTACCGCGTATGCGCTGGTTTTTAGTGATGGGTACCAAAGCCCTGCGTGTCATTGCATACAGTAAGCTCAGTACAACGATGCCACCGGCTATGTAATACGGGCGGCGAGCCATCCTTTTAGATTAAGCTTAGAATATGCCTTATACAGTAGATATGCTGCGGCCAGCCAGCCCACATAGGCCGAATAGCGCATGTACCAGGGCGTGTAAGACTTTGTTACCGTCTTTGTTATGGAATATTTGTCGGTAACCGTCTTAAGCCTGATTGTCTCTACCGTAATATTTTTGGTTGCGGCTAGGTTGGCGTACATCTTTAATAACCTGGGATGCTTATCATAAAGCACCCCATAACTATTGCCCCCACTTGTTTTTTGGTGCTGCAGCTGAGTCAGCAGCCTGTCAACCTCTGCCTGGCAAAGCGTATCGCAATCAGGTTTACCGGTTTTAACTTCGCCGCTTACCAGGGTTAGCGTATCGTTTATAGCCGCATTTTCCTGAGTGGTGGTGTTGTTGGTGTTTTGCTCCAGCGTTACTTTATCGGTAACGGTTGCATTACTGGCCATGGGCTTGCGGCCACAGCCTGCCATAACCGTAACTAAAATGAAAATGGCCAGCAGACCCGTAAAGGTTAACAGAGGCTTTGCGTATTGTGTTTTCATAGGTTGTTTATTTTACTTTTTGCTTTATCAAATCCTGTATCTAAAAGGGCTTCGATGCCCTTAGTAATCTTGGTGCTCATACTGCCGGCAAGGCTGCACATGGCGTATGTAAAAAGCTTATTGAAATTCAAAAACTGGTCAAAAACCGCGTATACTACCCCAGCAATAAAAAAGGACACGATGGTTTCAGCTATCACTTTCCGCATTGTCATTTTTACACCTACCTCATTTTGCCGGTAAAGCTTAATGAATGAGCCTGTAAGCACTGACAAAGCAAAAAGCCCAAATTCTAAAACCGGTTTCGGGATTAACTCTAATATTTTAGCTGGGTTCTTCATCGGGTTCGGTTTCTTTTACAAATTGTGGATTAATAAGCTCCCGTATCGGGTAACAGCATTCTTCAAAACTGATGTAGTGATACGTCATTAGGAAATAGGTTAAACACTCGCTGGTGCTTATCTCTACAATTTCATATTCAGCTTTAGTAAGCTTTTTTTCTGCTATCTCAGGGTAGGTAATGTAAGTGGCACCGGCTTCATTGAAAAAAACTTCAATGTCTTCCTTTGCTAATGCTTGGGCATTCTTTTCATTTATTTTAGCGAAATTGGTCATACTATATTTTTTAAGATGGATATATATTGTTTGCTATACAGAATGCTTTTTCCAGGTCATGTACCTTTTTATGCCCCAGGTCATTGAAATGCACATTGCCATTTACTCCAGTCTCGTATACTCCCCCGATGATTCCGAATTGTGGGTCTTCTGCATCAAAAGCAGTAGACAGATCCAGGTAAAACATTTTAGGGTCATTACGGGCAGCAACAGTCGTACTTAATATGGTGCGATAATTAACCAGGTTTTGCTCTTTTATATCAAGCCTTTTTGCGGGGGCTTCAATCAATTTTATGGCATCTGCATATTCTTCCTTGAAGTAGTTCAATATTTCAATTAAAGAGGCAGTAAAAGAGGCATCGTTCGGGCTTACATTAGTGCCAATCGAAAATTTTATAATGCTAACCGGGCTACTAACATTGTAATCTCCGGCACGGACTAAAGCAGCAATATCTTCAATCGTTGCGCCCGGTACGCCTTTGTTGATTCCCTTAACATCATATCCCTGTTTTTGATACCAGGCACAAGTGAGCGCAAAGTGCGACAAATATGGTTGTGAGGAAATGTAAGAGGTTCCCACGCCTTTCATTATACTGTCCCCAATTCCAAAAATTGAATATTTTGCAAACGGGTTTGTGCAATGGAATATTTTTATGCTATCAGAATAGAATTTCACGTTGGCATTTCCGGTAGTATCGGCAAAATTCTCTACAAACAAATAAATTGAGGCCCCCCATACAATAAGCTGGTCGACATTTATTGAATACACAACCCCAGCTTTAACAGGCGCATAAAATTCGCGGTCGGCGGTAGAGGGTACAGTCCCTAAGAAGCCGGCACCGCTTTTAATCCTTACAATAAAATTTGCATCTTTATTTACGGATAAAATCTTTATGGTTTTTATGTATTGATTGAAACCGCCTACTTCAGAAGCATTGCCCTGGAGAACGTTGACGTTAGTAACATTTGCAGCGCCAGTATATGTTCCGGAGCCTATCGGCCCGGTAACCATACGCCCATCCTGCTCGTAAATTTCTAACTTAGAGAGGGGGGTTGCGGCATAAACGGTCTTAGTGTCTAATGGGGGTCTCTTTTGTAAAGCCATGTTGTCGTTATAAAAATCTATTGCTCAATAAATGTTGTCCAGGTATTGTTGTAGTAGGTGTAGTGGCAACGGGCGCCGCCCTGGGTTTCGTCGGTAAGTACGGTATAGTATATTTCTACATTTGCCGGTACCGTTGCAGCATGTGCCAGCATTAGCACGTTGGTTTGCACAATCTGCATCTGCGGCTCGTTTGGTTTCACTAAATCGCCATACAATAAAAATTTGTTAGCGTTAAGCGTATCTATGTTAAACACACTGTTAAGGCCGTTGGTAAGGGCTACGCGGTTTGCTCTAACAATGATAGATGCAGCGCTAACAGGCACAAACGAAATAACGCCGTTACCCAGCTGTTTGCCCTCATAGCGTAACTCTAAAGGCAGGTTATCCGGCACAAACAGTTTTATGTTAGCATCGTTGGTAAAGTGCAGCACGTAGTTTGCATCAATTGCAGACAGCTGGTGCCCGGTAGTGGGAATAAGCTTAATAGGCTTTTGGCTGGTGCCAAATCCGAAAAAAAAATCTATGCCGGTACCTATGCTGCTCATGTTTTCTTGCTTTGCCTTGATTTATAAATTTTGTAGCCTATGTAGAGTAGCGTTGCAACGCTTACCGTTACTACTACAATTTCGGTGGTGTAACTTTTTTTTTAAGTTTCAAGTCGGCGTTAAGCGCCATAGCTGCGGTGTAATCGCTGTCTAAAACCAGCTTTGCATCCTTGCTGCCAAGTTCCACTCTAACAATCGCTTTCGCCAATGCGGTAACCTGCTCTTCAGATAGAATAAGCAATGCATTAGGCGCTAAGCCCACTGATTTTACCACACTATTTATGTAGGCAGGTGTGTTATTTTCAAAACCAGGTGCAAACTCATTAATCAGCTTAATTATATTATTCTGACCTTTTTTAATATCGCTAACGATATCACGCATTAAAGCATGCAGGCCATAGCGGAGCTCATAGAATTGCTCAAACTTAGTGTCCTTACTTTTAGTGAACGGTATTTTGCCCTGCCATCCTATAGAGGTGCGAACCAGGTTACCGGGATTGTTATTACGCAAGCCACGGGCGTACTTTGGTTTTTCGTTAACAAGCTCTGTGTTATTTAGATAATTTGCCATTATACTTCTACTACTTTAGGTTTGCTTAATTTCTTTAGAGCCGGGCTTGTAGCTTTTGCAGCCGGCTTACTGTTACTGGAGGCGAGTGCAAGGGTAACGGCTAAGGCTCCCAGGCCGATATACAACAAGGTGTTATCCTTTCTTTTGCGGTTTACCTCAATAATAATTTCTTCAATTACCATCCTTATTTCAAAGGGTACTGATGTATTAGGAAATTGCAGGGTGCCAAAACCCTCAGCACTTACCTCAATGGTAGAATTGTTGTTTAGTGCCTGCATGGTAAATGCACCGGTACCATCTGCGTACACATCCGCTGCGCCAATGTATCCTGGCTTCGGAATTTCCTTAATAACCGCACCGGCCATTGGGAACCCGTCTTCAGTAAGGACTTTGCCTGTTATTAATTTGCCTGTCATAAGTACTGGGGGTATTTCTGCCTTAGCTTAGCATAATCGCTCGGGCTTAATTCTTCTTTGAGCCAAAATTGCAGATTGTAATCTGTTAGGTTGGATTGCCAAATAGGCATATACTGATTGCCTGTAGTTGGATTGTATGGCTGTTTTTTGAAAGCTGCTACAACCTGGGCAAATTGCGCCTGGCTTACGTTTTGTAATGCCGCAAATATTTCTTCTTCTTCAGTACCGGTTTCTTTCATGGCATCAAGCAAAGCATTCTTTACAGCTACCGCATTAAAGTTGGGGTTATTAGCTGTACCACCTGTACCGTTACCGGTAGGGTCGTATGTGCTGCCTGAGCCGTCTGTTTTAGGCACTATTATCTTGTACAGGGTAATTGCGGCCACTACGCCGATGCCTATTTTAAGATACTTTACATTTTGTGGTGTCATTTTCATAGTGTCCTTTTTAAAATACTCCTGGTAACACAAACCTTAATTCCGCCATTTCATCTGCATCAAACTGGTCGTTAAGCCATTCTACAAGGTTCATCTTATCGCCGAACACCCCGAAAGGTTCCCTGTTGCCAAAAGCGTTGTATAGCCTTACCCAGCCGTTATAGTTTAACCCGGCAAGCTGCCCGGCTACTTCTTCTACATCTGCGCCCCAGCCATACATAGCCTGGTATATGGTTTCTGCCTTATTTGCGGCTTGCCCCTCGCTGATATTTGCAGGGTTAAGGCTGTTGTTTTCGCCGAGCTTAACAAAGCGCTTATTGTAAATCCTATACACCACATAACCCGCTATACAAGCCACGCCCACTTTAAACATAAAGGGGATAATTTTACCTGCTACCTCAATAGCAACGTCCTGTTGCCTTTGCGCACGCTTGATGGCATTGCCAATGGCCTCTTTCCCCTCCGGGCTGGACGCAACAGCAGCCACGGCGGGGTTTTTAAGGCCTTTATTTTTGGGTAGGGTTATAGGTTTCATTTTTCTTAAAACATTGCTTTTAGCATTGCCCAGTGGCTTTTAAGCCCGGCAAGTGCTTTAGGGTTTTTTACAATCTCTCCTACGCGCTCCAGGTCTTCCATTGGCACTTTTGCAGCAGCTTGTAATATTCTTGTCTTTTTATCCAACTCTATAGCGTTGGCCGCTTCTATTTCAATGGTTTTTTTAGGCATGGTCAAGTAATTTGTATTTGTTCAATAGTTCAATAAATTCGGAGGCAAAGGCTTCATTTTCGGAAATTCCGGTAGCCGCAGCATACAGGTATTCGGACATCGTGTCCTCATTAATCTGTATGGTTTCAATCATGGCTTGCTTAACCTCAGAAAGCTGGCCGGCAGGTGGTGTGCCTAATCCCTGCAATGCTGGAGCAGCTGCACCATTTTTGAACGTTGCAAAAGCACCCATTAATGCGGGGGCTTGCGCTAAAAATTGCTGTACCAGGTCATTTTTGCTTTCTGCTTTTTTATCTGAAAATTGATTTTCAAGCGCCTCATACTTAAGCTTCTCAATCTCTTTTTTAAACTCTCTGTTTTCAGATTTCAACTCGGCATTATCCCTTACCAGGCGGTCATAATCTACAATCCTGTGGTGGGTTTGTGCCAGTTGGGCATTCAGGAGGCCATCATTTGCTCCCTTCAGCCCGGACGAAAACACGTCAGTGAACGCCGGGGCTTGTGGAGCGGGTTGGGTAGGTGGTGCCGTATTGGCTTGCGACCCGGTTTCAGCAGGCTCGAAGCCTACCTGTACGGGTTCGCCATCTTGTGCCCAGCTGGAGCCGTTTTTCTTGCGGCCCTGGATCACAATATTTTTTACGCCGCTTTCGTAAAGGCTATTAAAATAACCGTCAACTGTGCCGCTGGATTCCTCCATTTCGGCTGCGGTTTTGTTGGTTGCAAGCAGCATGCCTCTATCAGTATCCATAATGCGCACACCATAAGTCCTTAGACCAGGTGCACCGCCGCGATTGCTTAGCAGATTTGCTATAAAAGGTTGTAGCTTGTTATTATGTTGCGTCATAATTAACAGGTTTTAAATGTTCTGTAATCTAAAATGCATTCCCCTGAACCTCCGGTAAACTCAATGGTTATAACAATATCGCACGCCGTACCATCGCCCTGAATATTGAACGAACCGAAAGGCACGCCAATAGCCGGGTTAAAGGCCGGTACTATCCTGGCAACATCAGCTATGGTTACCGTTACTTCGGTATTGCCATAGTTAGATACCGTAAGGCTCGTAACATCCTTAAGGGGCATCTTGCCGCTGTTGGCATAGAATTTTTGCGATAAAAAACCGGATTTGTTCATGGGTTTTAGCAGGTAGGTTGTGAGTAGTCAAGTTGGTAAGTACATACAAGTTGTACAGGGAATGCGGCAGTAAATGCGGCCGTTGCAGCTAAGGTCAATACAAAAGTTTGTCCTTTAGCCTCAACATATACGGGCATTTTACCTTCATAAAATCCAGCCTCACGGTCGCGATAATTACGTATGTCCTGCATAGGGGCATAGTCTTCGCCCTGGTCATTGGTTATCTTCGCCGACACTATACCAGGGTTGGGTATCGTTGGGTAGAATATAGCCACGTGCGTAATTAAGCCAGCCTCTGGCGTAAAGCGCACTGTATTGCCGGAAGCTCCATTTGCAACGGTAAGGTTCTCGACATGGACAAGTTTTTTAAACATAATTTTTGTTAGGTATTAAAAAAAGCCAAAAGCACTGCCTTTGGCTTTTTCATTAATTAACCAATAAAACAAACACAAATTTTTCGTGGGAACCTTACGATTTGTCTGTATCAGACAGGGCTACGCAGTCAAGTTCAAACTTGTAAGCCTGACCGGTTGTAAGGGTAGCGTTAGCCGGTAGCACCCTAAAACCGAATTCTATTTCAGGCTCTATAATGAATGGTACTACAGGGAAGTATTCGCCTTCAGTTGAAAGGGCGGCATTTGTCTTGCAGATCTGGGCAATTGGTAGCTCTACAAGATTTCCTTTTCCTGACTGCCAAACGACAATTTCGCCATTTTTAAATTGCACTGGAGCATCATCAACCCATGTTGCAATTTTTGTTGTTACTGAAGCTGTGGTGGTGTCGAACCTCATACGTACACCTAAAACTAACAGCCTGGTGCCTGCATTTAATTTATTTCCATTTGGAAAGTTTGTCACACCCACAGCTTTAAGAACCTGTTGTGAAATTATTTCACCATCTGATGGGAATGATGTTGTTAGTCCAGCAACATACATTGGTTTTGTACGCGCTTTTTGGCCTTGTAGTTGACCGTTACCTGTTGTAGGTACTGTTGCTATTATTTCTGCAAACGTTAATTTTTTCATCGTTTTTTATCTTTGAATTTATATTGCTACGTAGTTAGTTATTGGGATAATTAGAGCAGGTACTTGTAATTTAATTTAGTAGTTTTCCTGGCGCAAGCACATCAAGGCTGCCGTTAAGCTGAGACGGCGCAAAATCCATGTTGCTTGCAACATACTCGGGTAATACTAACGGATAGCGCAGGCCTCGTTTGTTTCGCCTGCGGGCATTAAGGCCGTTACCGTCGCATGGGCATCCAAGGCCTAATGCAGTTCTAAGCGCTTTTCTACCTGTGGTTGTTGCTGTAGCTGCATCACCAATGCTGCTTTTAGCCGTAATGGTTTTTATGGCTTCAAGGCTTTGCTGTGCCGCTACGCCTATTGCAAGGCCTTTTATAAGCATAGATACTGTATCGCTACCATCTACACAGGCGGCTGCAATACCTCCCGCAAGTACCAGGGCACCGCGTTTCATTAGCGTGGCATTTTCGGCTTTTTTGGTGTCCACGTTTTCTTCAGGCTTATCAATGAAGCCCATAACTGCGCGACTAACCATAGAACCTGCTATAACACCACCGGCGGTTGCCACGGTGTCTTTACCTCTTTGTTCGGTGGGTTTTTTGAATTTCATTCTACTATAATTATGGTTTTACTTAGTTTTGGCCTTGGTGGCTGGCCGTGCCGTTTTCTTTGCTTTTTTCTTCAACAGTAAGTACCCGCCTATCAATATGCCTGCGCCTATGACTATGGGTGCAACGTTGCTCTTTTTGGTAGTGGGGGCAGTACTACCCGATGGTATGTTTTTAGAGGGCTGTAAGTCGTGTTTTATAGCTCCTATCGTTGTGCTGGAGTTAGAAATACTTGTTATTAAACCGCCCGGCGTTTTTATTGGGTTTGCCGTTGGGAGCGTTGCAACGGTTGTTGCACCGGCCTTGTAGTTCTCTCCGGTTACCTGCGCAATCGGCTGACCGCTAAACAGTGGGGAGAAATTGTAAACACCAGGACTAAAGGTTACCTTTACAGTACCAGTAATACCCATTTGTGCAGCTGCGGCCTTCACACCCTCGTTAACCGTGCGCAGCATCTCGTAAATAAGGTATTGGCGTTGCTGGCGCGCACTTTCAGAAAGCATTGTTGTGCTCTCGGTTTCTACATCATAGTAGTCGTTAACCGTGTTAATCTTATTCAGTATGGCGTTAAGCGCGGTAAGCTTTGCGTCCTGGTTGGTTATAAGTGTAGCTTTCTTTAATTCGTCCAGTAGGCTACCTACAAAGGGTTGTAGCTGGGTATTATAAAATTTAGTGATAAATGCCGCTTCTGCATCAGTAATATCTTGTGGGGCGGCTGCGGTCTTGCCAAATTTTGATGGGATGGCAATTACTGCTTTTTCTGCTTTTACAGCTATGGTTTCAAACCATTCAGATATTTTCTCTGTGTTCATAAGCCCCAGCGTAAGGAACTTAATTTTACCCACAATGAAATTTCCAGCCGCCCTACATAATTGCCCAACCTTACGCCCTAAAAAGTCAAAAATGCCATTCAGGTTACCGTCATATACTGCGGGCAGGTTTTGCCCAAATCGTGCTACTGTATGCATTACTTTGCTTTCTTTTTAGTTACCGGTTTCCGCTTTGTGGTTGTAGCAGCTGGCTTCTTGGCACCTGGGCCATTGTCTTTGCTTTTTATAAAGGCATTAGCCAATACACCAAGGCCTACAATGCCTATTACAATACCTGCTGTGCCCACCCCCTGCGGTTGTTTTTTTACCGCCGTTATCAAGAATATCTTCTTTTACGTCTGAGCCGGTTGGTATTGTACCGGTGCCTGAACCTGAACCGTTAGATGTTGAAGCCGGTGTGTTAAAACTGGCCACAACCGTTTGCAGGCCTTTAAACATTTCCAGTATGTTTACCCCGTTTGATGTAGTTGATTTTTCAGCCACATACGGCGTAAGCTCAAAGGCTACTACCTTCATGTTAGGGGTACTCTTCAGCACCAGGCTTTTAAGTACCTGTACCTGAACATTGCGGGCAAACTGTTTTTTGTCAAACCCTTTACCGGCAGCATTGCGCAATAGAGGCTCAAAAGTGTTGTTCACAACGGTTGCCGCACCATAAGAGGCTAAAAAATAGGTTTCCAGCCATCCTTTAAAGGCACCATTTACAATGTTGAAGTAGTATTCGCCCATTGCCTTGTAGGCGTTAAGCGCATCCTTTGTACATGCGGATTTCCAGTGATAGGCAGCGGTATTGGCAGCGTGGTCTTTTATTTGCGCTGCATTGGTAAACAATTTATTTACCTGTGCCATAACCTGGGAGCTATTGCCTGCAACGGCACTGTTTACTGAAGCGAAGGCCATATCAAAATAAGGTGCGATGATAGCAAACACCGCATCAAAATCGGCAGAGGTTGTAGAACCGCCTATACAGCTAAGGTTTTTCAGTGAAAAGCCTTTACTCAGAATGTCTTTTATACTGGAAAAGGATATGCCGTTAAGGCCTTCCTGTCCGTATACTCCGTTTAAACCATAATGCTGCATCATATACAAATCGCTTTTCTCGTTATACATTGGCTCATCATCTTCCTGTATGGTGCCATCTACTACATAATATCCGTTGTCAAGGTTACCGGTGCTTTGGTCGTTTGGCACTACCACATACACATGTGTCCACAAGTCAGGACTAAATCCGGGTTGCTTAATGCGGCGGATGTAGTGCTTAATGTCCAGGTTCAGTAAAATGGCACTTGCAATGATGCTGTAGCTTTTACAGTCTATACCATCGTAACGCTGTGCCCAGCTGCAAGCCGGCGACCTTAAAAGCTGGTCATCGGTATCAGCTGCATACTGAAAGTGGTCATAACACCAATTGTGTATGGTGTGGCATGTATCCTGTAATGCACTTTTTTTAAGGAGCGGTGCGACCTTTTGCATCTGCCAGGTATATTGCTGTACCCATTCGGCCATTTTCTCAACAGAGTAATCTGTCATGCCTTTACCTAAGTCGGTGCTTTCACACTTAACCTTTGGTATTAGCGCGTCATATCGCTTCCCGTCTTTTATTGGCCTGTAAAGCAAAAGGTCTAACTCGCTACTCATCCCAAAACACTTAACTATGAAATTGAATACAAATATTGCCTGCCGTTTTTTGGCGTTGCAACGATTAGCAAGGATTAGCCAGTTTAGGAGACTTTAAGAAAACATTAGTAAGGATTTGCTAACATTAGCAAGCTTTCGCATGACGTAAAAATGCGGTGTTGAAAACTTTATGACTGCATTTGCAAGAGTGAAGAAAAAAAGAACATAATTTTGTAGATTATTTTCTTATACTATAACTATGGATGCCGTTGCGTTATTTAAAAATGAAGATTGGGAAGTGTATACCTATAAAGCAGGGGGTAACACAAGTATGGTGGAGCTCTTTGATGCTGCCGTACAGTGCGGGTTTGCCAGCCCTGCCAATGACTTTGTACATGACCCTATTGATGTAAAGGATTTACTGATTGATAACGAAGAGGCTACCTTTATTGTAAAGGCCACCGGTGTATCTATGATAGATGATGGTATAAACCCCGGCGATTACCTTATTATCGACCGGGGCAAAGCATACTACCCTGATGGCATTGCACTATGCTGCGTGAACAACGATTTTACCGTAAAGCGCGTAAACGTTGCAACGGCTACACTTAAGCCGGCCAATAAGAAATTTAAGAACCTGGTATTATCTGAAGGGGATGATTTGCGGGTGTGGGGTATGGTATCATGGGTATTGAAAAAAACATACGGAAAATGAAATGGTTTGCCCTCATAGACTGCAACAACTTTTATGCATCGGCATTCCGGTTGTTTGAGCCCTGGCTTATCGGCCAGCCGGTAGTAGTGCTGTCTAACAATGACGGTTGCGTTATTGCACGCTCTGCGGAGGCTAAGGCCTTGGGCGTGAAAATGGGGGAAGTGTACCACCTGAATAAGCAGAAGTATCAAGAACAGCGCATACATATACGGTCAAGCTGCTATGCTTATTTTGGGGATATCTCTAACAGGGTAATGGCTATACTGATGAAATATACCGATGCGCTGGAGGTGTACAGCGTAGATGAAAGCTTTATAAAATTTGTAGGCTTTGATGATACCGTTAACCTTAAGCAACACATGGAAAACGCCATTGCGGAAGTGTTGCAATGCACCAGCATTCCCATATCAGTAGGCATTGCCCCCACTAAAGCACTGGCCAAGGTAGCGAACAAAATCGCTAAGAAGTTCCCGGTACAAACCAATGCTACACACTGGATCAATACAGATGAATTGCGTGTTAAGGGGCTAAAGTGGACAGAGATACAGGATGTTTGGGGCATTGGCAGGCAGCACACCCGCAAACTGGTAACACTTGAAGAGCGCAGGGCAGAGCAAATGCCGCTGTTTGAAGAAAACATACTGAAGCGCAGCAACGTTGCAACGGCCTACGACTTTACGTTGCAGGATGATGCTTTTATACGGAAAGAGTTTAGCGTGGTAGGCCTGCGCCTGTTGCACGAGCTGCAGGGCAAATCTGTTCTTGACCTGGAACCGGTAGAGGACAATGATATTATGAATTGCTCCCGCAGCTTTGAACGGCCATTAAGCAGCCTGGAGGATATCAGGCAGCAACTGGCTTCATTTGTTGCTCACGTGTGCCGGCGTGCACGCAAGCAAAACAGCCTTTGTACAGAGGTATCCGTATTTATCGCCACCGGGCAGTTTATTGAAAAGAAGCTGTACCGCACGCTGCGCATTCGCCTGCCATACTGCACCAACTCCACTTTAGAAATCAACTACTTTGCCCAAAAGATGCTTACCGCCATGTTTGAGCCGGGCTACCAGTACATGAAGTGCGGCGTTACACTTATGGGGCTGGTACCGGATAGTGGCGTACAAATGTCGTTGTTTACCAACCGTAATGAGCGCCACCCGGCACTTATGAAAGTTATAGACAACATCAACCGCAAGCATGGCGAAAATACATTACTGACAGCCATACAGCCTAAAAAGACCTTTAACATGCGGCAGAACTTTATGCGTCCGCAATGGACTACCCGCATTAAAGATATTATGGCTGTTGATGGCGACACCGTATCACTTAAGGGCAACGGTACCGGCATGCCCGTTGCAACGGTATACCCGCTTACAGATTATCCGGGTAAGAGAAGTGTTAAAGATTTTGAAGTGTTGACCATTGATATAGATAAAGTTTCATAAATTTATATAAAACAAGCTATTATGTGTTACCATGTAAAACCGCCTGATGATAAAAGCCAGGCAGAAATGGAGTTTGATGCCCGCTTCGGCAGGCCTGAGTACCTGGACTACAAAAAGCATTTTTTGAATGGCTTTGAACATCCGCACATACCTATTATCCTTGATGAGAACCCCGCCGAGATTGTTACCGGGCAATGGGGGCTTATACCGGCATGGGCAGCAAATAAAGAGCCAAAAGAATTTTATAAAACAGCCAATACGCTAAATGCCAAAGTAGAAGAGGTACACCAAAAGGCCTCATACAAAAGCTATGTAGATAACCGTTGCCTGATACTTGTAGAAAGTTTTAAGGAATGGAAGCATGTGCCTGGTATGGGCAAGAAAGTAGATAAGGTACCCTATGAAATAAGCATGCCGGATGGGAGCTTGTTTGCCATTGCCGGCATCTATAGCATTGTGCATGGCGAGCCAACGGTAACCCTGCTTACAACCACCGCCAATGAGCTTATGGCTGAGATACACAATAGCGCAAAGCGCATGCCTGTGGTACTTAACAGGGATGAGCGCAAATTATGGCTGCAACGCGATAAGCTGGAACCCTACCACGCCCGTACTGAAATAGAGCTAAGGGCAGAAAAGATTATCGAACCCGGTATGCAGGAATCTTTGTTTTAGAATGTTGAAGGGTCAATGTACTCCAGCCTGATAATTTGGGTGGTGTAGGTTTTATCAAACAGCGTGGGTAAATTAGCATACTCCATATAACGTTGCAACGCTATCCACAGTGCCTCTGTGTCGTTAAAGTCTATGCCGGACATAAAAGGGAACAACAGGTAAGTAGCCAGGCCTTTTGTATTGTTGAACAATGGGCGGTTTTCTTCCAATTCAAAACTACCGGTATGTATAATTTCGGCGCTGCGGTTTGCAATAGCGGTGTGTGCGCTTTCAAACAAACGCTTAAAATTATCATCCTTGCCCTCAATAAATTCCATATCGCGGCCACCCGGGATTTTTACTATGATTGCGTTATTGTATACCATTACCTTTCGTATGTTGTGATTTCAATTACCGTACGCGAAAACGGGCCCTGTTCATTGTAATAGCAATTTGATATGTACGCTCCCGGTTTTTTAAGTTCCTTCAGCGCAGCCACATATAATAAATGGGCTGGGTCATGGTCGTCAACTAAATGTATTGCATCGTTATCAGCTTCAAAACGTATAGTAACTAAAGTATCAGTTTGCGCAATGGTTTCCTGGTCGTCCTCATGGTTGTCGAAATATTCGCCGTGGTCAAAATGATAACCTACTTCATCAATGTTATTTAGTTCGCAGTACGATAAGATACGCTCAATTACACCTTTACTGCCGCCTATAGTATCGTCCGGTAGATCTACCACATCCATAATGCGGAACTCTACCATGTATTTTTGTAATTCCATACGTTATTTTTACTTAAAGGTAAAAAGGTTTTTGGAGCGTTGCAACGGTATTGGCTAATTTTTAAGGTAACGTTATATCTAAATACCTAAATGTAAATTACCGCGGATTTATTCGATCGAATTTAAACGCCTCAAGAGTTGATATGTTATATTATTTAACGCGTTATGTATTTGATAATTAACAAGAATCTTTTAATATATTTGTTAAAAATAATAAGAAATGAATAATACATGGTGTAATATCCTTTTGGGGCTGATTGCAATTTTAATTGGGTTATTAGCCTTTGTAGACCAGATAACAGTAGCGAAGTATGAATTTTTAAAGACAACTATTTTTAAGATATTATGCTTTGTGGTATTGTCAATTATAGGTGTTTTAGTAACCATACGAAAAGATAACGTAGCAGATGCTTCAAGTCGCCAAGATGCTGACGAGTACAGAAAGCAAATAGAAACATTAAGAGAGGAAATTGGTAAGAAAAATGAGAAAATTGAAGAATTAAATACTAAGTCGGATACACTTCTTGAATTAACGCGGAAGAAGGAAAGAGAGATTGAAGAATTAAAAAATAAATCTGGCCAGCTGGTGGACAAGGTTAACAATATTAACTCAGCAGAAATAAGAATTGAAATTCAACTTCCTATACTAACACCTAGCGAAAGCTATGGTAGAAATATAGGAATTGGTTCAGCTATAGCCCTCTTTGATGAAAATCAATATCGGATAAGATTTGTAACGGATGGTACATGGGAGGACTCAAAAGGCGACAATGGTTTTAAGAAACTTTCATTCTTGTACAGACCTGAATCACCAGAGCAAATTTTGGGGAAGGATATTTTGTACGTAAATAATTTCAAGATGTTAGGAGTAGATTTTTCTGAATTTTTATCGATTTCAGGAAATCATATTGGCGAATTTGGTGTTGTAAGTACAAATATCCTAATAAACAACGTTTCCGTTTTCAACAGTAAATCTCAAGTTAGCGGCAAGCATCTTCAGGGGCAACTTACCCAGACTGTCGACTTGAGTAAAGCGAAAACTTTATTGCTGGAAAAGTAATATTATATTTAAATAATTTGTAAAAATAGCTATCCATTTCGGGTGGCTGTTTTTATTAAATGACCGTTTGCTAAATGGCTTTCGCAATCTGATGGAAATTCTTACTTAAACCCCTTTGTTTACAGCAGTTTCGGCTACAATATATTTCATAAACAAAAGTTTTATAATGCTGACAATCAGTTATTTACGCTTTTAACATTGCTTTAACTCTGTCTACATATGTTGTTAAAAACTATGTGCAATTGTGAATAACTATGTGTTTGAAGTATTAATTTAAATACCAACCTTTGTAATCAGCTGAACATAAAAAAAGCTTTAGGGTTCGAGCCTAAAGCTTTTAGATTGTATTGGTTAACTTAATAACCACTTTATTATGGGCACTTACGAGAACCCGGAGTTTTGGTTAGAAGTTCTTAGACTTGTTGTTGACGTCGTTAAAATTTGGTTTAACAAACCAAGGCAAACGGCAATAAAGTACTAAGACTTTAACCCGGCCGTTTGTTATTACTAGTAACAAGCGGCCTTTTTTTTTATTCAGAATTGTTTGAGAGCGAATGAATGAATCATTTCTGTAAATCTAAAATAAATTTTGGAGTTAGTAATTTTTTAAGGTCGTAAAATTTAGACATGTCCAAATAAGTGGAAACCCTTGTAAACTCTGTGTTCTTTGAAAAGTTATTCACAATTCCGGGGCAATGTTGAAAAAAAAAAATGCCAGATGCATGATTTTTATGTCTTGTTGCTTCTTTTTTTCTGTTCCTATCTTTTTTTCGTGTTCGTATTTTTGTTTCTCTGTTTCGTGCATGATTTCTTCTTCCCGTTTATTTTCCACATACAAGTCCGCAGCTTGTTACTGCGAGAATATCTATAAAAGCTTTATCATCTTCTGATGTTTCAAATTTAGATTTTTCTATAGTTTTAATTATACTTTTTACCAGGTTAGCTTTTATTTCATCTTTTCTTGCTGCTATATCATTTAGAGATTTGCCTTTGCCATTCCAACAAAATTCACTTCCTAAATGTTCTAATGCCTCAGCGCGCCAAAACAGTTCCGGATAATGCTCCAGTAGGCCTATCCATTCATAAAGGCGCTGGTTAAAGCAAAAGAAGCAATTTGCACGTGTTCGCCAACAGAATAATATATCAATAATCCATTCAGGGAGCAATGCTTTTAAATCCTTACCCATTGCAACGCACACCCGGTCGTAGATTTCCTGCCAAAAGAAAGTAGGGGGTTTAAGTCCTGCATGCTTAATAATGCTGTACACCATAGGCAAGGTTATTCCGGCCTTAGCCAGGGGTATATTGGGTAGATATTTCGTTTTGCAGAATTAGAATACCCGCCACGATTTTCGTCGGCTCTTATACCATAATACACATAAGCCGGGCAACTACCTATAAACTGCTCCATGGGTATCATTTTGCTTTGTTTTGTGCAGTATCTGTCATTCCAGGAGGGTAGGAAACCGTTACGTTCTATAGTAATTATTTGCTCTAAATCTTTACCCACACGAATAATAGGCTGCCCCAAATATTGTTCAACCTATTCAAGCCATGTAAATACTTCTGGCAATTCCGCCCCAGTAGGATTAAACATAAATTCATAAGGTCGGTCGGGTTCATACGCTAACTGAAATAATGCAGTTGCCAGGCTATCTTTGCCGCTAATGGGCATGATATGACGCTCTGCTAAAAATAAGTCTTTTTGCATATTTTTATTTTGTGTGCTTGTATGTGATTGTTTTTTTGTGTAGTTTTGGAATAATACATCTTAAGTGTTTTATTTATATCGCAGTTAAGATGTAGCCAAGTGGCTGAGGCACCCGATTGATACTCGGACAACCGCATAAGTGGTTCGTGGGTTCGAAACCCACCATCTCCGCAAAAATTCTTTTTTGTAGCCCCGCAGCGTGATTAATAATCTGGCTGCGGGGCTTTTGGATTAAATTTCTGAGGCTGTCAATTATTCTATCGTTTAGCGTGGCGCTCAGCCGCATTATTATTTACCAGGTGCGTTACCGGCCTTTTGTTGGGTAGTGTTGCAATGAGTATCACTGCGCCCGTTGCAATGGCTATAATCAGGTATTTAAGGTTTTTGTTTTTCATCTTGATTAGTGTTTATAGGTTTAACGTTAATTGAAAGTCCCCAAATCGCAATATGATAAAAGACGCCAAGAGCTGTTAGGAAAAGTAGTCCGGCATTAATATACCATAGGGCTGTAAGGCAGTTAAATTCTTCACTATCACTATAAAAAAGCCCTAATAATAAAAGGTTCATAAATAGCCAAAGCGCCAAAAAGCCTATTATTTTTTTTATTACCTTGTTTTTCATGGTTTTAAATTTTATAGTTAGCTAAGTCTTTAAGGCCGGAAACAAATTCACCGAAGGGCATTGTAAATGCGAACATGAACCGGTAGATGTATGAGAATTGCGCTTCATTCTCTACAGTTATGCCAGGTACTTCAGGGGGCGGCGGTATTTGGTGGAAAAAGGCTTCATATGTAAATCCCTGTAATAGGCGGAATATTAATTGCAGTATCAGCATGGCTATAAATACCGTTGCAATGATTGGGAATATTAGCCAGCTATAAATGCGGTGTATTGTATGCATCAAGTTGTTGTTTAAGGGTTTCTATTGTGTTTTGCTGTTCTTTAAGCTGAGTTTGCAGGGCTTCATACTTGGTCTGTTTTAAGGTCATAAGGCGCTTTAGCCGCGCGATATCCTGTTGCTGCTCCATGTACTTGTCTAAAGTAAAAAAGAGCACTTGCGGGGCTGTTTTGAGGTTGAACGCCATTGCAACGGCCTCCATCTGCTGCCGTTGCTCCGGGGTAAACTTTCTGATGTATGTGGTTTCTCCTAACATGTTATTGAAATGTAGATTTTTTAAGGGCGGTTACTTATGCCAGCCTTGATGCTTTCCGACTATTGTTCCTATCTCAATCTGTACTGACACATCGCAGATATATGAGAACATGAAACTTGTTGCATCCCAGTAATAGCCTGGTTGGGATTTTAAATACTGAATGCCTCGCTTTTTAAGCAATTCTTCTATAAACTCTACATCTTCTGCGGTGCATCGCATTTCCTGCAATTCCCATGAAACATAGTAGTCAATGCCTACATCAAATATCTTTTGAATGTATGTGTCCAGGTCATAAGTAATTTCACGACCATTGTAAGTACTCAATGTGTGGCCTACAATAAAAGTTCTAAAATCTTCCTGAAGTACTTCGGGTATCTCATCGGTATACACTGGATCTGCTGCGGCCATTGCTCGCAGTTTTTCTATACATAGTTTTAAAGTTGTCTTGGCTGTTTTCATTACATTTGTTCAAATTAGTTAAGTCAAAACACTGGGAAAACGGGATACTATTTTGAGCGAAATTCTATTTTAAGAGACTTTCTTATCAAACGAGTGTACACGTCTACCCCAGCATCTAAAACATCGTTAAAAAGCCTTATTTTAAGTTCTTTGTTTTCAATATACCGGCTAAGGGTATTGGCAGAAACTATTTGCTGCGGGTAATAAGTATTTTCTTTCTTGGTGCCTGTAGCCGTTGCAACGGTTTCTGTTCCTTTGTACTCATATACATGTATGATGTAATACTTATTGATTTGGGCATTCAGCCGGTCAGGGGATAGCTGCGCAGGCATGGCTTAAGTGGGCTGCTTTATACAGTCAGCACAAATAGGGTTACAACGTATTTCGCAGTCCGTTTCAGGCTGGCTAATGTCGCGGCAATCGTTACATAAACCATCAGGCTCAAATTCGTTAAGCTGAGTGCCACATTTTGTGCAAGGTTTATATGGGCTTTCATATACTACTGGTATTTCTCGCACATCGCGCACCGGCCTGTTTTCTGTTTTGATAAATTCAGCTGCCTGGACAACTAAGTCTTTAATTTTTGGATTTGATTTCATAAGTATTTTGGTTTAAGGGTTTACTATTGTTTTTTGTGGGTGAGCATCCACAGGCCGCAGGTGACGCCTATTACAACGCCGTAGGGAATGACCATTGCAACGGCAGTAAAGAATTGTTCCATAGGTTAATATTTGAGGTTATTAAGAATAGATAGAAAGAAGCCTACTGCCACACATACCAGCGACCAGGCAAAGAGCCAGCCGCCGCCAAGATAATAGGCCGTTGCAACGACTACCAGGACAGCAGCAATTGCGAATGCATAGATTACTTTAGTCTTCATAGTATTTGCCTTTATTGAAGCCATCCGGCAGGCCATAGATTTTTACAAATTCTTTCAGTTCATCATGCCTGATGTTCTTAACAGTTACACGGACCAGGGGAGAGAGCTTGCGGTTTTCTGCAATAATGGCATTGATACCTAACCGTATCTCTTTCTCATTGTAGCCACTTCTTAGGTACCATGCCTGTAATTGGTTTTTCTTACATGCATAGGGCATTGGCTTAAGTTCTCTCTCCTGCGTTTCCATATAGTACTGTGATAACTTGTTAATATTCTACTGTTGGGTTGGTGTAATTGATATTAGTTTTTGGTCGATAAAGCGCTGATATTTGCCCGTTATCAGCTTTTGGTACTCGGTACGTTCAGAGCGTTGCCAAGTGCAGCACCGGAATAAAATGACAGCATCGCTTATCTTAAGTTTAACTGAAAAATAGGTAGTGTCCGATTCCAGTTTCTTGCGCAGCAAAAGCCACAAGCGCATGGCTATGTCTACCGCCGTTAAGGCATTTAAAAACTCTTCCGTTGTCCAGAATTTTAAGCCTAATTGTTGTTGCAGGCTGTATAGGTGCAGCTCCGATTGCAAAACCTCCAGTTCTGCGTGCGTGAGCTTCTTTAGTGTAATTTCTTTCATTACGGGTAGCTTTCAATTAAAGGTTTGCCGGGGGCCAGGTTGTCATAAAAATTTAGCTTCTGTGTTATACTGGCCATTGCCGGTGTAGCTTCAAAGCGGCGTTTCATCCCGGCAATAATCTTTTCTTGCGAATTGCCGTTTTGGTCTAAGGGGCTGTACCATACCGCATCATCGTAGCCGTTTTTAGTGTGCATAACCATGCGCACTTTTGATTTAAACTTGCAGAAAAAGGGCATAGGTTAACGTTTTAGGGTTGTCATAAGCCTGTCCAGCATTTCGGGTAGCTTTTCGGCATACTCCGCTGGCAGGTGCTTTTCTACGTAGTCAGACAGTTGCGGCCATGTAATTTTATCTTTCAGGAAACGGCGCAGTTCATTTTCAAGCATTTTACTGTAATTAATCTGCTGAATGCGCAGCTGCGCATTCTTTTGCTGCTTGCGTTTACGTTCCGGTTCCTGCTCAATGTATTTCAGGTGGCGCGCCCATCGTTTTTTGGTGTATTCAAAGCCTATTTCTTTGGATGTCTGGCGTGTACAGTCAAAGTAACGGGATGGGTAAAGGGTAGGTATTCCGGTACGGATGAAGAATTTACGGGCATCATCAAGCCTCCAGCGCAATTGCTCTACATCGCTAACCACATTGGCTTTGTTGAACTCTATATCATTGAACGTTAAGAACTTCTTAGACATCCACTCGTTTATAGCACGCTTCCAGCTGCCTGGGTAGACGTTTGCGCCGCGATACAATTTTGCAGCTGCTTTAAAGTGGTCCTGGATAACGAGCTCGCGGAACTCGCTGCGGGTAAGGTATCCGCCGTAAGCCTCTTTATGCAGCAGGCGAACATCGATAGGTACATAGTTATCATGCAGGCCTTGTGATAGTTCCATGGCCAGTTGCTGCGGATGGATAATCAGCGCGCGGAGCTGATGGCTTAAAATTTCTTCAACTTTAACATTTTCGGCCGCGCCCCCCAGTGAATTTTTTTCTTCCTTGCCGAGCGTGTTCTTGTGGAAATTGCTCTTGTGGACGAAAGGAGCCGGCGACGTAGGAGCCTCCTTATCACAAGAGGCTTGCGAAGCGGCCTCCCTTTTCTTATAATTATCTAAATTGGCTCTTGTAGTCTCATTATTATAAGGAAACTCTTTCTTACAAGTTGGGCTAAGCGGCTGATTTTCAATCATAGCAGGATTGCCGTGCTGCAAGTCTAAAATCGCCAGGATATCCGGGTTAACCGTAACGGTAACCCCTTTGGTGTGGCCATGGCTCGTAGCATTTTGAAATATACCGGCCTCTACAAGGCGCTGGCGATGGTTACGCACCGTTTTAGCGCATACATCAATACTTGATACCCCATTGCGGTTTAAGGTCGTTATATGGTAGCTATTGGTGTCAAGTTCCTGAAGGGGGCGAGGCACCCGCACCTTAAGGCGCATGTATTCTTCATTGCGCTTTTTAAGCTGCATGTTATACAGGTGCATAAAATTTTGAAAATGCTGCTCCGTAGCATACTTGATAGTTGGGATGGTTTTCTTCTCTATGAAGTAGCTAAAAGCCTCCCCTGCATCATCTACAGCCTGGTTATACTCACGGGCGTTGCAACGCCTGTGTTTTTTAGGGAAATTGACTAAAATTTGCTTCTGATATTCAGCTAATTGATTTTCTTTTTTGTATATTTGAACTTTAGCGTTATGTGCTTCAATTACCTCATTTTCTGCAATGGTGCGAAAATTGTAATCGGACACATACACCCTAAATTTATCCATCGTTCTTGCAAAGGCCGGGCCATGTACCGCCGGATAAACGGCTGTAAATTCTACAGGGCTTTGCAACGGTTGAACCAACGTCTTAACCGGCAGCTGCTTTTCAGGTTGGAAGCCAAAAAGGTTAGCAGCTGTCAGGTGGGCGGCAATGGGCAAAGATTGGTTACTTCTCATGCTAAGTGAGTTTCGTTATTAGTTCTTGGGCTTTTTGTTCGGCAATCTCGAATTTTGCGAAGTTCCATTCAGAGTCTCCTTTAATCTGACAAAACAGCCCTCTCATAGCTTTTAAAGTAAGTTGCAGGGCGTCTAATAGCTCAGGTGCGGCAGCAATTAAATTGCCGTTAGCAAGTCGTTCTTCTTTCCTGTCGGGGATGGATATGGCTGCAATCGCTTGCATATAACCCGAATTATTCTCTTTTATGTATACTACATTCAACTCACTGTCGTGTAGCCATGGCGCAGGTGTATGTTTACTCATCTTTCTATGCGTTTTGCGATAGCCGTTACATCGGTATCAGTTATATGGATTTTATTTGGTGCGGTTGCCTTGATGGCTTCTATGTAGTAGTATATATCTATAATGCTACCTGAGTTAGTACCGCAGGTAATCATTTTTGTGGTGCATAAAATGCGGTCGCCGGGGTGTACAATTCTGTTGCCCGATACCGTAAATTTTATTTCAGGTTCCGGAGCCTGCCAGGCTTCGGGAGACTGTGGCCAGCTTTTAAGCGTGGCATCTATGTTGTTTTTGAATGTTTGCATAACTCTCTATGTTAACCCGTCCGCGGTGGGCAGCATTCACGGCCACCCACGGCATCGGGGGAGATTGACTTGCGTCGCGTATTGTTAGTTGAGAGCTATCTTAGATATGGCCAGCTTGATGCGCATAAACCTGTCGGCAAGGTTTACGTGAAGGGCTTTAGGAGTAAGCCCATCAACCTTAAAGCAGTCGAGGGCTTTTCTGTAATCCATTGTTTCCTGGGCGGAAAAATCTATTGTAAGGGTAGTGGAAACATCATCCTGCTGAAGGCCGGCGATAACACCGGCCACGCAGGGTAGTTTTTTTAGTTGGGCAATTGGTTTTTGCAAAAGGGTAGGTAACATTTCTAATATCGGCATACTGCCTCCATTAGGAACAAAAGTGGTTGTGCTCATAATCAATCTATTTTGGTTTAAGGGCGTTGCAACGGTTGCAACAATTTTTGTTATAAATCTGTTAAAGCTTTGCCCCTTACTTTTTTATCCCTATTTTTGTAGGATAATCCAATCTACGTGCTCCAACACGTATTTTGGTTTAAGGGTAGGTGTGGGTGGTACCACACCTTTTTTTATTTATACTACTTTCATACTTCCTTTTTTAAATCGTTCGTTTCTCTGTTTTGTTAGCAGAGCAAAAATGGCATCCGTATACACCGCAACGGTAATGATATTGTCAACTATATCCTTTTTCTTAGGCGTAACGTCCCTGTCCAGCATTATACGCAGCCTGGCCTTCTCCTCTTCCGGGAGTGCCTGATACACGTTATATACTGTTTCTGCCTGCATAACTTTAAATTTAACCTCCCCCTCTCGAGGGAGGTTGTTGGCTGTTTCCTGTCTCCTCACTCATTCCACAGCACTTATTTTAAATAACCTAAAAACTTTAAAACTCTTTTTCTTACAAATTTGGCACGGTATTAGGTTGCAACCGTTGCAACGGTCTTTGGCAAAGGAGAATTAGAGTAGGATGGGTCAAACAGCACTTTTACTATAGTGCCTGTAGATACATCAAACATATCTGCAAGCAAGGGCTGCGCTTCGCGGCTGGTCATGCTCTTTTTTAGTTCGTTGTACTGCGCCAAAATACTTTTATTCCGGCGCAGCTTTCTTTCCTGTGTAGTCTCCTTTGCTTTTGCCATTTTTCTTGTCTATATAAAATTGTCTATATTTATACAGACAAATCTAATATTATAATTCGGAATAACCAAATAAAATACGGAATAAGTGAAGTATTATTAGATTATGAACTTAATTAATTCAATATCAGCGGATTGTATTCCGAATATTTTTATGGAAAATTTTATTTCTGAAAATATTTCTTTTTTTGTGCGAAACTCAAATCTAAAACAAGATGAGTTTGGTTTGCTATTTGACCTAAAAAAAGGGGTGGTAAATCAATATATGCAGAAAAAGAGTTTACCTAAAATTGAGACAATTCAAAAGATTTGTAAGCACTTTAAAGTAAGTATAGATGATTTCATTAATTTAGATTTATCATCCAAAGGATTTAAGATAACGGGCGAGGTTTCAATGATTGCTGAGCCTGAAGATAAATATGGTAGTAAAGATGCTTTAATTGAAGCGCAAAAAGAAACTATTAAGGCTCAAAAACAACTCATAAAAAACTTAGAAGTTCAGCTGGGGCACGCATCCTAATCATCTGGACGATATATAGAAATTACTAAATATGAAAAAAATTACTTTATTATTTTTATTTATAAGTTTTTCGGCATTATCCCAGAGTAATGGTGATTTTAATGGTAGAACCCGATTTATTTTAAAATATTTAACCACACAATCGCTCTATACAACTGCAAAAATTAATGCGTTGCGATTGAATGATGAGAATGCTGTTATTAAAATGACTGACGAACAAAAAGGTAAATTGCCTGTAATGTTTGACAGGCAATATGGTGAGCTTACCACAGCATTTGCCAATCATAAAGAAAAAAACAATGCGGCTTCTAAACTGGCCATGATAAAAGTTTTAGTTCAGCATGAAGATGAGTTCCGGGCTTTGTTGACCGAAGAACAAAAAATTTATTATTCTACTTATGACAACTCTAAAGTGTCAAACCGTAGTCCAGATTTCCCCTTTCTTTTTATGAGCGATAAAGAGCTAATGGGATGGAAAAAAGAATTATTATAGGCGTTGCAACGCAATAACCATTTATAAAACCTATCTTTGCACCTGGTTTTCAGGAATAGGTTAGAGAATACTATTCTGAATTTTTCATAAATTGAACATTTTCTAAACCCTTGGTAGGGAGTTTTTTAGCAAGCGGGATAGTTTGCGGTTTCGGGTGAGTTAGAACTCATAACCCGAAGGTCACAGGTTCGAGTCCTGTTCCCGCTACTAAGAGCCTTCCCTAACGGGGAGGCTTTTTTATTTTAAACTATTGACAGTATGGCACATAAGGCAGGATTTGTAAATATTAT
>Ga0265780_10001421_pt1 | contig 33594 bp, 27 predicted proteins | sample P1T30metagenome_FD_192432 | JGI IMG/M metagenome (GOLD analysis project Ga0265780, IMG submission 192432) | Plant litter microbial communities from East Loma Ridge, Irvine, California - P1 T30 | ecosystem: Environmental > Terrestrial > Plant litter > Unclassified | place: USA: California...
AGCGAAACTCAGTGGAACCGAAGACGCAGACAGAAGAGCAAAAGGCTCGAACCGAGGATCTCAAGCCGCAAAATGGGAAGGAACCACAGCAAGAGGATAGCGAGGAGGACGAATCTGAGCCTGAGCCAAACGACGAGAAGTCTCTGGAAGCAAGTTTACCACAGAGACCAAAGCCAGGCCAAGCATCAGCTGAAGACGATGGTGATGGAGCAAGTTTTCAAGATGTGGAAATTTAGTAGGGGTGCTGAGAGGACATGTCGAATATGGAATGCCACAGCGTGTCGACCTGGCTACCGGTCTGCAGCATTGACTACAACCACGACTATAGCATTGTAATGATACCAATTCTCAAGACCACATTGCGGTTAAAGTCATAGTTCACGACCGTCTACCCGCTATCCATCTGCACTAGTCAGGGACATTATCCCGAAATCACGGACCTTAGCGCTAACGTACTCAAACCCATCTCATTGGGCCAAGCCAGCATGTAGGGATCCCCAATTGACCCACGGCCACTAAGATCTTACGCCCGGTCAAAGCATCATATCCTACTTGATATAAATTCCGTCGTATGCCGCAATGTACCGATGTCCAGTGACTCCAGTCTTGCCATCTCCTGGACTGCGGAGCCGGCATCACAGCAATGTCTCTTTTTCAACTCCCCGATATCATCATAACATTACAAGTCCCCCTTCTCTACCTGCTCAACATCCTTACCCTTGCCACCGGACCCAATCACCGCCTCATACGCATCTCTATCACTCTCCCTCTTCTCCTTCTGCTCGCCGCTCAATCTCTTTACAGAGAATGGGGCGATGCAGGTTGGGGCTACAACTTTGCAATCAATTGTGGAGTATGCACTCGTGTATTCACCTATTTTGACTGGATCTTATTGGGCAGCCCCGACAAGGACGGGTGGTACAAGCTACAATATGGGAAGGAAGTGAACGACAAGAAGAATGACGATGTGAAAAGGATGGATTACAGAGACAGACCCGGTGGTGCAGGGAGAAGTTTCTGGAGCCGAGCATGGTGGGCACTTCGTCTCTCGACATCGAACCGTTACACGGGATGGAGTAATCAGGTCAAGAATGTGTGCATGGAAGTACCTGACGACTACCCTCGTCTGTAAGTCTACCCCCAACCCATCATCCCCGCACCAGCTAACCCAACCCAGTAAATTCATCGCCCGAAAACTCGTACGCGGCCTCATATTCTTCGTCATAAAAGACATTATAGTCTGCCACTCCGCCGCATCCCCCCACGGCTCCTGGATCGATATCCGCACGCAGAAACCACATCAGCCCTTCCCGGTTGACTCGCCCTTCCTCACTCGCTTCTACTACACTTGGCTGCACATCATGCTCACCTTCACCACCATGGAGTTCTACAACATTGCTTACGGCATTGTATCTGTAGCCACCGGTCTCGCTAACCCACGAGACTGCCCCTCCATGTTTGGTAGGTTCCGCGATTTGTACAGTGTGCGCAGCGCGTGGTCCGTGGTTTGGCATCAACAATGTCGTCGTATTTGCTCTCCTCTTAGTGTCTGGTTAGCGAGGGATGTGCTTGGTTTGCGAAAGGGTTCTTTTGCGTCCAAGTATGTTCAGCTTTTCGTTGCGTTTTGTATCTCGGGGTTGGTGCATGGGGTGGCGAGTATGTTGGTGAATTGCGAGTTTGATGATGATGGCGCGTTGAAGTGCTTTTTGTTGCAGGCGGCGATTATTATGGTGGAGGATCATCTTATCGACTTGGGGAAGGCGATGGGGTTCAAGGATGGTGTATTTTGGCGTGTGGTGGGCTTTTTGTGGATGGTGGGTGCATTGGGGTGGAGCCTGGAGCCGTGGGTTGGTAGGAACATTGCGAGGGGCGTTTGGGTGCAGAATAGAGAGCTGGATTTGTTTGGTATTGGGCCTGTGGTGGTTGCGTAGAATCTTGTTGCTGCTTTTTGGTGGAAATATTCGACTGGGTATCGACAACTCAGTGAAGCGTGTACCTTTTGGCCAGCTTGCCACTTGTCAATGCTTCCCCGTGCATATAACCGTGGATATATACGTCCCCAACGTATCTAAACTCATCGCTCTGACCCTCGGCACGAAGTAAGATAGGTGTAGAACAGCCGAAGGGCACTACGACGATGTCACCGCGTCTCATGAAGCCAGTTCCCATGCCTATCAATCCACCTGTGGTAATGCAGAAGGTCCTGCCCATCTGTAGTTGAGACCTGACGTTAGCACGAGTCAACCGAATTAGACCACAGACGAATGCCACGCAGCAAAAAATAAATAAGGTGAGACCAAACTTACTATTCGATCACCGAAATGCTTCTGTATAAAAGAACGTCGATCGCTCTGCGCCACCATGCGCGACTCTTGGTGTCGTCGAAAGTTGTGGTCGATCTCAAGACGTGGCAATCGCTCTTGGGTCAATGAAGAGAAGACCTGGTAACAAGCCTCCGTCCAGTGGTCCTGCCATCCTTGGACCCAATGACCCAACGAAAGCGTGAAACAGAACTCTTTCACACATGGATGCTGCACTTCTTTGTCTTTATGGATATCGAAGAAGGAGAGGAGTAGCGTCCGCCAATTCAAAAACGCCATAAGATAATCTTGTAACGCGCATAGAGTACCGACTGCAACGCCAGTCGTGTCTATCACACCCAACTCGATAGCAGAGACCTCAAGCTTCCGTAGCTCGTCCTTGAATTTGCATTCGGCGTAAGTGCTACCTGCTGCTGAGTAATCGCTCACACTCAAGGCCGAGGTCTCTGGCACTTGTGCCCAGTCTGGACACCACGTGGGTAGGCTGGTAGAGCTGACTTGAGGAGGGAAATGAATCGCCTCGCGGATCACGTCGAGACGGCGCGTAGAAGAAAGTATCAGTTGGAGAACGTTAAGATACAGGGTCTTTACAGACTTGTCGTATCTGACTGGTAGATGTTTCCGTACACCGTTTGGGAGTAGACCTAGCACCCCAAAGACCTTGTCTCGTGGGTTCTCGCTGAGTTTCTTCCGACAGGAACGCAAGACTTCAAGCAGAGAGTCTGGACCGAGGCTCATAAGGCGTTCAACGTCTGGGAAACTACTCGGTCCAGTCCGAAGGTAAGGATCGCTTTCGTGTCGCCAAAGAGCATCTGAAGCCCTCTTGTGTAGGTCCCAGGGAAGAATAGAAGAGCCACAGTACACGACTTTGCTGCGTGCGTAATAGATCTCTTGTACGACCCAGAGTCGTTTCCAATAGTCTCTCTTGAAAAGGGAACGCAAAGCTGCGCGACCCTGATAGTCCACCGAGTTGATCCATTCACTAGCCCGTCTTCTGCCTCTCAATTCCTCTAACAGCCTTATTGCCCGCTTGCTATCATCCATTTCAGGTCCAAGCCAAATTGCAACAGATATCGCTTGCGCGTAGATTTGATCCATCAACTGGACCTGAGAAGCACGCTCAGTCACATTCCCTTGGTCAATACATAGCCCATCTATCCAAACAAGAACAGAACGGTCGAATCTGCGGACAGCGATCAGAGCATCGTGCAAGCTGGCATGAACTATGAAATCATAGTCGTCTTCCAGGGTGATGCTCTTCTTGTCGAAGCCGTCCCCCCATGCATAGGAGATCGCTACGTACTTTGGGCAGGTGATGAGAGAGCTGTGTATGATTTCACACTCCAGTTTGTGAGCCCTCCTAGGGAGGACTACGACCAGTCGGAATTCTTCTGGCTCACGCAACCTTCTGTACTCAAACTCCTTTGTAGCAATCAATCTGGAAGGACCGTTCCGTGCCGTCGATCCATGTTCACCAGCAGACCAACTTTGGTCCGAGAGATCCTCAATCAAGCGTTCGAGGGGACCATTCGCTAGATTGGCTGTGGGACGCAACTTCCCAAGATCGTGGTGGTTTGTACTCCGAGAAGGAAAGCGAGTTCTTGTTCCGGGTGGCCGAAACACCGTAAAGTCATGGTCTCCGCGGAGTTCTGGACCATGTGGCATTCTTTCTCTCTCTGACATGGCTATCACGCTCTCTTTCCTGTTGCAATGATGCCTCGATCGGCGACGGTAGTCAGACCCGCACCTAGTATACGTTTCGTCAGAGGTTTGATAAGACAGTAGAACGAGATGTTGGTAGATTTCGAATCCAAGCTCAAATATCTGCGACGAGTTATTGTAGTGGGTGGAACAACTGAGCAAACTGGTTGCTCGTAATATAGCCTGGTGCGGGGGTTCCTCAGCCGCTATGTCAGCCGCAGTCCATTCGCTGAATGCGGCAAGGGTGCTATTGGATGAACCCCGATCACTGTCAGTATCTCATGTACGCAATGAACTAGCAGTAACTAGAGGCGAATTGGATCGCGACATGGTGCTGCAAGCAGCTGACCGGTTTATGCGGTAGGACACATGAAGCTGAAGCGTCCAGACTTCTGGTCTCCCAGCTGTAGAAGGTATCGGCGGCAGGAAACACCGTAATTTCCTTTCTATCCCTGAGAGGCGAAGATTCGGGGTGGATGACCTTGTGTCTAGATGGACGGTACTCGCTACGTATCAGCCTGGATCTCAAGTGACCAGGCATCGTGACTTGTTCCCACGGCATGTGTCCCTGAACGCCATATATGCATACATGTTCGTACCTTAATTTACACCTGAAGAGCACATCTCTATCGCACTCTTTACGTTTACTCGTACGCCCCCATAGCCTCGCCCGCCCTCTGCTCGATGTAGTACCCCGGATCGGGTCTCCTCGCAGCGCGCATCTGGTCCTTCGTCATTGGGTTCTTGACCTCCTTGACGTCGACCAATTCCTTTATCCTCATGATCTGACCAGCGACGGATTGTGTAACGGGGTGGTAGACAGTCGTCATGCGTTTGCGGAGACCGAGCGCCTTGAGGACTCCTTGCGTCTTCTCGGGCATACCGATGCCGGAGCGCATAAGTGTTATCCGGAAATAAGACATGTTGGGTATGTGATGTAGAGAGTTGGTGGCTTCGACGCGAGGTCTCGGTGCGTTTGCGAGTGGCTTTCAATGGGTTTGGTGTGGCGTTTGGCGTGGGCTTCGCGGCGACACGGAGTCAAATTAACTAGCGATACGTCAGATTGAAGTATTAATGCCTTGAGCAGCTTCACATACCGTTTGTGTGGCGATGTAACGTTGATGCCCGCCTGCGCGCCTGCGATTGTCACCACCAACTTTTCGGACTTCTGGAGACCTCGGAATGCGACGCTTGTCCCGAAATGGCCTAGAGTCGCGCGGGGCGGATGCCGAACCACGTGTGCGGCACCTTCACTCCTGTCTTCGCACCCATCCTGCATCATGAACATCAATCGCGTTATGGTCAGCTCGATCCCACCGGCGCCGTATGGAGAAGGAGCGGTGAAAACCTATCGACAGGTGTCGTCACTACTCCACGCAGGCCGCCTTCCTCCCGCGCTCCTGGACGCGGCACTGTGAATTTCCATCCCCGATGTGCATTCGGTACTCGGGAGGGACTGCACGTCTCTATCTACAATACGGTGCATACGGCAAATAGGATGTGATGCCTGACGCTCCACTGGATGCGTCTGCCCGTTTGGCTGTACGACCCCAATATCGGATTTCAAGGAAACGACACATCGGTCCAATGCCTTGACGCTTCCAGCGGCACAGAAAGCCATGTATCAAGAATTCTATCTTTCGTCCAGTCTTTTCCTGGCAGTTTTGGAAAGATGACGTCTCCATGTCGAATCTGGTGTTCCTGTCAAACACCAAACCCGTTATGTCTGCAGTTATGTGTTTCCTGATGCACCTTCCGTCAATAGCCCGTCCCTTTATATCCGCTGTCACGGGGGTCTCAAACCATCATCTATGGCGCTGTTCTCCGCATCCGCATCGGAGTACACTAGAGGTCCAAACGTGCCTCGCTAAGAGGACCTTCGCGTCGACACGCCTGATGCACAATCCGCATTATGCGGTCATGCAAGATACCGCGATCTGCATACCAAACGGATAGCGATGAAGAAAGGGCATTCGAAGCAATGACACCGACGATTCGTTCCACATGCACCTGGCCTTACCCCCGTCACCAAACGAAAAAGGTAGCAACGGTACGGTACCTCAGGACTAAATGTATTGTGACCGTCCCCACAACCCGGTTGGGCCTGCCGACGGCACCGAGCGTGGGATCTCGTTGTCTCTTTGTTGACTCTCGGGTAGTCAACACTCGAACAGACGAAACGATGTACATGCCCGTCGGCGGAAGGAAAGTCAACATGACCAACGAACTCCTGATTCAAATGCATTTGTACCGTTTGAACGGCCTCATTGACCGGTCTCTTGGGACTGTAAGTTCGATTGACATATGGAGGCATAAAAGACTTCTTTCTGGACGTAACAGCTTCCATCATACAGTCTCCCATTTCAGAATTGTCTGTCACTTACTTTCAGTAGACCTCCAAGACACTACAAGTGGGTTTGAAGTGGACAGTATATCCAGGCAGCAACATCTCATATTCGCTACAACCCGTTGTTTTGAAGACACATTAATTACAACTCCATCATGACAGGTAAACCTCCGAACCCTCGCAGACATCCCGAATCAATATACTGATACGTAAATAGCACTTTACACTCTTACACAACCCCACCCGATCCATGCATCACCCACACCACCCCCCGCCCCAACCGCCATACCGACACTGGTCTACCGCGTCCATCGCACTAGCTCACAGACCCGCTACGCCTTCTCCACCGGCTTCAGTTCCAAGAACCAAACCACCATCGTCAACTACACATCTGCACTATCCCGTTTCGGTCTCGCCCACCTAAACCAACAAACCAACATCTCTTCCCCCTTCATCAGCGTGTACGACAACCTAGCTCATGCGGAAGCCGTCGCCAAGCACTTCGGAGAGCGCTATGGCGAGGACACCTGGGTTGTTACCGTAGATCCCGCGCACTTTGCTAGAGGTCCAGTGTTTCGCGCTGCGGATCTGCTGAAGGACGCCGCCGGTAGCAAAGAGGTAGCAGCGGAGTGGTTGCATTATGGTGAGTATCTGGTCATGTATCGTATTCCGCCGCAGGCGATACGAGATGAGACGCCTGTCTGTAGGGGTACGGCTCAGCGGAGGGCAGTGGGCGTGATCGGTGGCGGAAAGTAAAGTGTGTTGATGGCGATGGTAATATTGATGTGATCAGAGGAGTTGGGCGTATATCGGTCGCTGGGGAGGCTTAGCGAAACTACTATATAATCTACAAATCTCTTTCCTTACTGTTAGAATTCTTCTCTCTGCTAGTTGGTACTCGCTAGGTAGTCCATCTCTTGATTATGGATCCCATTTCTTCGCATTCTCGCTATAGCTTCCAAACCGTCGAAGGCCTGATTGAGGCACCAGTCTATCCCGAACCAAAGTGCCTTAGCAGCTAGCCATAGAGGAAAGTATTGGAAACCGTGGGTAGGCTCTTCTTTGGGCCGTGCAACTCGTGTTGTGCTCTTGCAAGCAGCAGCAGTAAGAGTGTTCTTCCGCAGCGACGCATGTGACCTTTTTTCGCGTGGTCGACGCACTTTTGGGACGAAGTCAATCTGGGTCCTTGAGCGAGGGAGTTGCGAAGGCATCTTGAGGAAAGGAAATGCGGTGCATTTATTGTCGTGTTTGTTTGCGAACCTCCCTCATCCGTCTTGAAGTGCTGCTATGATCTGGCAATGGTCGTAGTGTGCGAAAGAAAAAAGAGACAAGGACCTTGCATCCACAGCATGAAATTTTGTGCGTGCATGAGTTCAAATTTTCTTTGGTTATGAGTTGCATTGGAGCGTCTTTGATAGGGTCCATATGGTGGCTGGGAAGTTCGGAAGTTTGGTACCCATGGATTGGCGCAACCTTGCTAACCAATACTTAACCAAAGAGCTGATTCATAAAATATCTGTGTTTATTTGCTATGAACAGATCCAGAAATCTAGATTACTTTCAAACCTCAATCGCGCACTTGAGATATGTACCTGCCTATGCAGGAGAGTCGCAAGGCAGCACTGTCTGTGCGCAGACCCACCCGCAGATGGCTGCCTAGGTATTTAGGCCTAAACTCTTGTAAAGTGAAAGCTATAAACGCATCAAATCTCGTGTCATTATATAAAGCATCAATCAAGCTGTCGTATTTCGAAACAACCCTGGAATTGCATTTGCATCTCATTGCAATTTCTCCATCCGTATTTCTACACATTTGGTATCAATACATCGTCCTTTCCGTCTCCGATGACTACCACCATCAAAGAATGGATGAAAAACCTCTGCGTCTATGAAGACGATGAATTTGTCCGCCATAGGAACTGGGGCTTCACTATCTACCGTACGGGCTACGGACCTTCATCTGACCAGCAATGGCAGCGACTTCTCCAAAAGATCCAAACCGGTGCGCGCGAAGGGGTTTTAGACGCGACTGAATCTGAAGAAGACGACCCTGGCTTCCAACAGCTGTGGGCGCTCTTCCGCCTCGATGCGCGCTCAGACCCTGCTCTGGCTGGTCTCGATATGGATCAACTTCGCGAGCTGTACAATAAAGGCGAGGGCGAAAAACCAATGAATACGGACTACAACCTACACCGAATATTCCTTTTTGCCGATAACGAAGTTCTATCAGACCCCACCACTTCCATCATCAAGGCTGTGGATGCCGATTACCGTCCAGAAGACTATGTCTCGCGAAACCCGCGAGTTGGTCGGCAACGTTACTTTGGCTGGATGCCAATGAAGGCTGGCAGTGTGGCAGAATTATGGAATCGATTACAGTTTTCCGACATGAGTATGATCGCCCCTCCAACGATCGGGGGAAGTCACTTGGTGGTTTGGGATGGAGACAACTGGAAATGAAGCGTGTAGTACCTTGAGACAGTTCAATCGGTTGTAGCTTATAGGCGCAGCTTCCTAATTAATCCCAAGCTTTCCGAGTCCGTCGTTGCCGTGTCATTATTGTCGCCTCAGGCTAATCCACCTTGTGACGTTTCTCAGCTGCTCTAATCTCTTCCATTAACCTGTCGTACAGTTCTTCGGGTGTCATCCAAAAGTTGTCGTCTGTTATGAACCATTTACACATATAAGCGCCTTCGTAGCCCATGGTAGCCAGAGTCGTCACTAAGTAGTCCAGTTCATCTACAACAACGCCATTAGAATGTGTTGAGCTTACGGCAATATAAAGCACTTACGTTCATTGTCTATCTCGCACTTGACAATATAGTGAAAGTCGACACCATGTGCCTTGAAGTATGCCTGAAGGCTGTGGAGCGAAAAGGGGAATTTGAACTGCACACCGTCATGAACGTATTGAACGCTCACCTTTTTGAGCTTTCGGGTGAAGTTTAGATCGTCTTGAACAAGTTCCCGTAGCTCCGCGGTGTAGTCGACATTGGCGTTCATAGCCGATCTATCATACTTTAGTCTTAACTCGACCAGATTCGGCGGCAGTAGATCACGGAGCGATCGGGCAGGTTCTGGCGTCTCCGGTAGTTCATCGTAATGGATTCCTCGTTGTTTGCCCACAACCGCAGTGTAGTGCAACTCCAATTCTTCCAATTCGCCCATTTCAGATAAGAAATAGTTTCGCGGCCATTCATCCGTCCATGTAAGTGCACCATTGTCGTCGGTCCGAAGTTCAAGCTTTTTGAGGGTTTCGCTATGGGATCTTGCAGCTTCGAGGAGTGTGGAATGCCAATCCACTATGTTGTCATCGGGTTTATCGGGTCGATCACACCGGAAGCTTGACACAGTCGCACATGATTGTAACAACTGTGTTATGTGACTTAATGGTGGTTCGGACGGCGAGATTATGGAGATGTTTTGCACCTGAGACGACCTTGGACGTATATTCCAAGACCCATGATCGATGCCAATTGATGGGACACCGTATGATATGTCGTGAAGCTCCAAGGTCCTGAGTGATGGTAGATGTAATACAGGAGCTATATTAGCCATGGGTATTCCTGTCATGTCGAGTGACAGAAAACGGAGTTTTGCGAACCCAATTGATGCATCGGCTGGTGCACTTACATACTGCTGGGCTGCATAAAGCAAGGGAGTAAGCCAGAGGGCCCGATGAGGCGTATCTGCATCGTCTTCAGGTACTGAATGAAATCCATGCCTACGCAGTTTCCACAAAGGAGTAGTAGAGCAGTAAGCATGACTACTATAACGGTGATGCAATCTGGAAAGGACTTGGAGAGCGGTGCGAGCCTCCAAGACAAGAAGCGCCAGCTCTACTTCTTCCGGATGAAGAGCAACGGCCTCGACCAAAGTGCTTTTGTAAGGAAGGGATAATGTTCGGATATGTGCAGTCATCTCTGCCTTGCTCATGCTCAGGTGATTGCCACTTGCAAAACTCCTGTCGCAGGATCCGCCGATCAACAGCTCGCGAACGTATGACGCTATTTCAGGATGGTCGTGTAATGTGCGGAGGAAGCCGCTTAAGTTTCTGGGGTTGGAGATCTCGCAGCTCTCATAGAGGAATCGCATGCCGAAGGGATACAGGTACTTGCAGGTCCTAGCAAGAGCGGCAAAGGTAGACCTTGCTGAGGCTCTATCACAAGTTGATCGCTCAGATCCATCCCACGGGAAAACGCGCTATATGAGTGAGAATGGAAGTCAGTGTATGCGACACATCTGCTTGCACGAAAAAGCTTATCGTTTGACCGTACTTATAAAGACCGGAGCGTAACTTACCTCGCATATTTCCAGGATCAGCTCGTCTGGAAGAGGAGCTAGTGGATTGACGATGGTATCTTTCGACGCTATACGCACAGACGGACAGCGCAGGGCCTGAGAATCAGTCAGCGAGTGCGATGCGGTTGGCAATCGTTTGGCAATCGGTGCAGAAATCGGTCGCTGTTAACATAGTTGGTTTTGCTCATCGGCGGCCTCGCGGCTGCCTTCGCGACGCATCGAAGGTACGTGCACACGCGATGGAATGCGGAATTTTGTACTTACTTCCATAGCTTCTGGTCGGGCAAGTTTGTCGCGTCAGAAGTTTTGGTGAGTGTCTCTTGTTCGGCGTCAAACACGATAGCATGGTTGCCTGAAGTGCCCCACTTCAGATGCGGTGTGACTGCCGTCGGAAGGAGGACCGAACAGGGGGACCGAAAAGAGGATGGCAAAGGGCTGGGATGAGCAACTTCACCAATAAACCAAACACGAAATTGCAAACCGCAATCGCGAATCTCGAATAACAGATCCGAGTCTACAGATCTCGTGTTAACCGTATTAAATCGACGACGCTGCTGTTATTATGGAATTGGGTCGTCTTTACAGATATGAAAGTTGGATAGGTAACCTTGGAAGTCTGCGTTTACATTTGAACTCGTTTTCATGGTTTCGAAAGGTCACTGAACTGGATTTCGCGCATCACACTTCGTATGTATCTATCAAGTACCACTCAAGAATGGCAGCCGTCCTCGGCTAGACCTGCAGAGCCCCGTGTGTACCGCCCAAATACCATCTCGCCGAGGAGTACGCTTCCCGTGACAGCAAATAGGAAACCGATGTTGTAAGTCATAACAGCAAGCATTCTACTGTGTCATTAGTATCTGAGGTCTCAAAGGTTTCGTTCACGAACGTACAATACGTAGCCGATCAATGCGCGACTAAACTCCAAAGCAGCGCTTATGCCATCCTTCTTCAGACTCCAAGGGGTCTGCGCTACCCAGAACATCTTGCGTGATGCAGTCGAGCCCCGTGTGATGCCAGTCTCCTCCGCCACAGTTGATTGTGGTACGACTGGGCTTAGAGGCTCAATCTCTTCCCTATCCTTCTCATCCAATTCGACAGGCTGTTGTCGCAGCGCACGGCTCCATTGTCTTGCGTGGCCCCGGGCACTGTGGTTGACCAGCTTCTCCGTATTGGGTATGAACTCTGGCGCGCTCTCGGCCTGCCGTTGTATCCTCCATTTTCTCTCCAGTTGGCTCTTGAAAGCACTCAGGAATCGATTGAAGATTCCCAATGAAAAGAGGAAGAAGATCGTTAACATGTAGGTCGCCGTTGTTGTCGTCGTCCATTCTGTGAACCAAAGTGTAACGCGGGTGCTACTCGAGAAGGTTGATGCCATCCCCGACATGTCCATTGCTGACATTGATGCCTCCGGACGCATGGATGCCATGAGGTGTGCGTGAGCACCAGCGGAGGTGACCGAAGGCATATCCATGTTCATGTCTGTGTCCGTGTCGATCGATATAACTCGTGGCAGAACAGCTTGTATGAACGTTTCAGATGGAAAGAAGGGTTGAAAACGTGGGAGACTACTCCTGTAGTGGAAATGAAGATGTCAGCCGTCAGCTGTCAGACTATACAAGATCGTGTTTTTCTGGGTCTGAACCATCATTAAGAGAGTTGAGAAGCACGTCGGCCAAGATCGCCAGGCACCGTGATGCGCAGATGTGGTGCCGCCAGATGAGCAAGTTTGAGTCCATAGGCGCGCGCCGGCCCGCAACGCGGAGCGGAGGGCATGGACGTAGAGCTAGGTCTGACATTGTCGCAACTGTACTTAGGGAGCTCGATTGCGCTGATTTGGTGAACCTTCTCGTCTCTCCAGTGTGCAGTCTCGAAGCCGATGAACAATTGGACCTCTGGCGTGTTCACGACATGGGGTCAGTACATTCTGTCAGTAAGTGCTGTCATACATTTTCCTGACGGAAAAGCAAATCGCACATTTCTCGATCTTCATACTTACGACCATCTCCTACACTATACATCTGCCTCCTTCGCAGCCCAAGATCCCAAAGTGGGTACGTAGACTGCAGAGGAGACCTCGGGACTGTTCCGACAAGACTACTGCAGTACAGACGTGTACAGAGCAGATCTGTATTTCCTCAGTACGTTGACAGGCTCTAATGTAGATCAGAGTGTCTAGAGCCCGACTTTAGTAAGAGGTTTTCCCAGGGCCCAGGTTCCGAAGCCTGTAGCCCCACTGATACTCCTTTACGACAGACGTGTGAAGTCGGTGGGCATTCGCCGTGCTCGGGCACCATACTGTGATCCACATCCTCTGAGTGGACCATTAACTCGGTGTTTCGATGGTCGTTCAACGGTCTTAAGGTCGGTGGGATGCGTTCACGGTCGTGTGATGGACGCTGTGGCCGCAATGTACCCTAACGGCAAGTGCCTGGCTTAGTGCACCGCCATACAGCCAAATGATGGCACGCCACATCGCGCGCGTGTTTGCGGCGTGTGCAGCCCCATCGGAGGTGGCTCCACCGGCGCGGTTTCACCTCGTGGCTCTGTGCGCGGAGATCGCGTGCTGACAATTCTGGAAGGTTGGAAGACTGACGACTGCAGAACACAGATTCGCAGTTCGTGTCATGTAGGAGAAGTAGCCAGCGAGCTCGGACCGTCGCCTGGTCTGAAATGAACGTTGGCCGGGTGTGGAGTTAAAAGCAAGACGCACGTGCTTTTGAAGGTTGTTGGCCCAAAATGAAGCCAAGACAGGCGGGAGATGTGCATCAAAGGTTATTCACCAATTAAACACCGGCTGTAGCGTCCCCTGCCTTTCCCTTCTGGCAACGTGGTTCGAAAACGGCGAGATTCCAAGATTGAGATGTCCTCTTGCAGATGGACAAGGCGACGGAGTGTTGGGCCGATGCATGTGAGATGCGCGTATATTGGGCGCTATGACTTGGAACGCGTCGAGTGATGATGATACCAACACTCGAGGCCAGGGCCATGCTGGTGATGATACGAAGCCTGTGCCCCGAGCGCCATGCATGCACGGCTGCTACCGAACGGTGCAGCGAAGGTTATCAACATTGCGCAGTCGAAACTTTTGTTTGCTGTACATAATTTCTTCTTGCACGCGACCGTCTGCCCTAGACTACTACAGCCACATTGTAATCACCCTCGCCCTGCTTCAACGTCGGACGTGCCCCGCTTACCATAATAAGGTTTTGGACATATCCCCAGATTTCCTTCGGTAATCTCATCAGGGGCACCTTGAGCAGCGCGCCCTCCAACACCCGTATCTGAAACTCTCTGGAAGAGCTCCCCCGAAACACATCCTACCGTCGACTGCTCGTGATGCTCTGTCGCCGACTCCCCCCAATATAGCCCGACACGTCTGGTGCCATGCCGAGCTGGAGACCGCTCCCGCGCATCGCGTTCGCAATATGCATATACCCCTTCCAGCCCTCGTCGCCCGCCGACCTGCCCCTCGAGATCGGTGACGAGCTGTACATCATTGAGCAGGGCGGCCAGGATGCATCATGGTATCGAGGATATCTGGTTGCGCCGCCCTCGCTGCTGGCTGGCCTGACGAGCGTGAAGGGCCAGACACTCGAGGCACGCGTCTTCTCTGGCATATTCCCGCGATCGTGCGTCGAGGTGCGTGAAGTCCTGGGAGAGAGCAAAGACACGGCGAACCAGGACGCTGGACACGACTCGGGTCGTGGCAGCCACTACGCGCATCCGACGAACGGCATCGTCACGCCCACAGAAAGCACACGTGCGACCTCCCCCTCTGCCAAAGGCTCTGGCATGAATGCGCGACGAGCCTCCAAGACGGATGCCGTCTCTGCGCTGCCCTCGTCCCTGGCCCGCCCACTCTCACGCCACAGGTCTGCGCGAAAGCGCGCGGGCAGCACCCACTCGCAGTGGACCTCGCGCGAAGAGCATCTGCAGCAATTGATGCTCCCGCTCTCGCCCATATCCGACCCGACCGCCCCACGACCGCCCGCGCCAGTACCGATGCTGAAGATTGGCGACGAGACACCCACCTCCGCCCAGGAGCCATTGGTTGACGAGATCGCCTCCTGCCTCCGCGAATGGCACTCCACAAAGGTGCACGAGCTGCTACTGGCACGCAAGTATGGCTCGTTGGACAAGATGTCACGGCTAGTGAACCGCCTGGACACGGCGCGCCGCCAGCTGTTGCACAAGGTTCTCACGGCCAAGGAGCTGGAAAAGGTACGCGAGGCGACCGTATGGGATCTTGTGGCAGGCAATAAGATGCTCTGCGGAGATGTCATCGTACGGAGCCCCTCGCAGCGCGGCCGCATCCTGACGGGCGACGACTCGGCCATCGAAGTCACAAAACTGCAGTCGATGATGAGCCTATTGGACAGCCGGCCAACAGCCCATGTCGACGAGCATAACCTAAATCATTTGTTCGTCAGTTTGAAACATGTGACGGGAGACGTCGTCAATGGCGCGGCTCAAATCAGCATGTACCTGTGCCTGAAGACGCCGGGAGCAGCGCCACAGCCACTCTCCGAGGCGTACTCGTTCGACTTGACTGGGCGAGATGGATCAGCCGTGTCCCTGAGCAATGAAAAACTGCGCGCTCTGCTTGTGGATCTCAGCTTGACCGACATTGGCGAGGGCGCAGGATCCGGCACTACTCTGTATCTTGTCTTCAGGCTGATGACAAACGAGCCACTTCGCTCCCCGGCTGCAGCCGAGAAGGCAGGCACGGGCAAGGACACACCACCTGGCAAGGGGTCGGTGCAGCCTTCCCAGCAGGGCAGCATCAAGGGTGGAAGGCGCAGCGTCATGTTCGGCTCCAAGAGGAAGGAGTCAACAAACTCGCGACACACCGAATCACGAAACACGGACTCTTCGGATGAACGCCATCGCCCGAGCCTCGAACAGTCCCGATCACAGACACAGACGTCTGATGCGAGACCAGGCTCTTCCGCGACTGCAAGCACGCGAGCCCGCGCTTTGTCAAGAGACCAGAAGACGCTGAAGAGATCCATCGCAGTCGGTGTGGTGCCTGTAAATCAGATACTGCAAGCCCGGTCAGAGGCCGACCAGACCGTCAGGATGTACAGCACAGCAGTAGCTGGAGAAGACATCTTGGACAGCGATGGCGGCTGGGACAGCGTATTGCCAGAAATATACCCAAGCGCCACCGGCAAATACAAGCTGAACGCGCCTATCAGTCGACTTACCATACACATGAAAGCCTTCGTCCATGCAGACGCTGAAGGCCTCATCGCCAAGATCCCCACGATGCTGCACAACATTAGGCAGTGTCGCAAGATTGGTTTCTCGGGGGCTCCGACAAAGCCACGCAGCGACATCTACCTCACGCTCGTCGAGCCTTTCCTTCCAAAGAACGCCTTTCTGGCCCACCCAAAGACCGGCACTGTCCCGCTAATCCAAACCTCTCAGATGACCAACCTCCAGCTTACCATTGAGGTCCGCAAGAGCTCTGGGGAGCGCATTGAGGGTTGCATATACCCGTCAACTAACAGTGCAGGCCATACCGCATGGCGCACTACAGCAGCCCAGCGAGGCGAGGGATGGAACGCGACAGTCCGGCTTGCTATCGACCCCCAGGATGTTCCCGGATCACACTTGGTTATGAGCATTGCCGATGCCCCCGGATTTCCATTCGCGCTTTGCTGGATGCCCCTATGGAACCAGGATGCCTTCGCCCGCGATGGCGATCATGCTTTGACGCTGTACAGATACGATGAATACACCTCGGGCATGATCGCTGGAAAGGGAGCATACCTTGGCCTGCCTTGGAGTGCGAAGAAGAAGGATGACCATGTCATGGGTCCAATGGCATCTGTCCACGTCAAGACGTTCCTTTGCAGTACCCGATACTCCCAAGATCCGACCATACTCGGTCTCATCAAATGGCAGGAACAACCACCAGGAGAGCTTGTAGGACTGTTGCGCCGTTTTAACTTCGTTCCGGAGATTGAGATCGTCAAGCTGTTGAGCGAAGTGTTTGACGCCCTGTTCGCTATACAAAGCCATTATGCCGGAAGCGATGAGTACGAGGATCTCGTCTTCAATGCTGTTGTCATTGTACTGGGCATAGTGCACGACAGACGCTTCAACCTTGAGCCATTGGTGGATCAGTATGCGCGGACCAAGTCATTCCATTCTCTCGTTACTTCATGTCTCATGCAAAGTCTGGGCCGTCTACTCGCCAAGCCTACAGATTCTGAAAGCTCACGACGGCTGCGCGCAACTTTCAAAGTCGGCAACCTCATAATGAAGTTTCTGGTCAATGCGCGAGAAAAGCAGAAGGTTAAGGAAGAGAGTATTGGCATCAAAGACCGGACTCAGTTCAGCAAGGAAATGAAGGTACTCTTCACCTCGTTAGAGGCTCTCATGGGAAACCCATCGCCCGTCCTTATCGGTACCAAGACTCTCCTTGTACAGAACTTGCATTCATGGCTTCCGGAGCTCGAGGGGTGCATGCCAGCTACTGAGGTCTTCAAGCTGACGGCTGGCTTCCTGAATTCTTGCTCAAATGTGCAGGGAAAGCTCATTCTGTACAAGCTTCTCCTGATCCACCATCTCTCCGGTCTCCAGATATTCAAATCTCCAGAGGTACGTCGCATGCTTCTGACAAGCACTGTCCAGTGGTTAGCCCCGTACTGGGGTCGAGTGGAGACCGTCACCGATCAATGGAAGGACCAAGTTCGTCTTTGCTGTTCTGTCGTTGCGTCGCAAGTCGAAGAGCTAGGAAAGGAAGCGTGCGAATATATGCCAAAGCTTGTGGACTCATACCGCGCCATTCAGGCAACCCCCCGGCCAGCCAAGAAGACACTCTCGCTACTCTTCCCAACAAGCTATCCATTCCAGTCGCGGGCTGCGACTGCTGAAACTCCATTCGATGAAGCACTGGCGGAGATATCAGCAGTACTTGCGGCGATGTCTAGTCTTCCTACGCTCCTGCACCCGGAACTACCCAAGGAGGAAACAGCAGAATTTCTGTTCTCGGTACTGCAAGTCTACATCTCTATTCTGGATTGCGAAGCCTACCCTAGCTCGTGGTTCAGTGTGCACATCTATCACCATAAGGCTACCATGCGCGCATTGGAGAAATTGTTCAATATCCTGCACGACTCTTTCCTCCCTCTTCCGGACGAGGCAGACAGCTTCAACACAGAGCTGTGGCGAGCGTTCTTTGACGCGTTACTGAAACTTGTCGGTAGCGACGCTCTTGCATTGGAGACCTTCCCGGAGCAGAAGCGACGCGCCGTGTGGAAAATCGCTGGCGATGTCCGCGAACATGGCGCAGATCTGCTACAACGCAGTTGGGAAGCGATTGGCTGGGAGGCTAGTGCAGAGGACAAGGGCCAGTACGGGCTGGAGAAGATGGGCGGCTTCCAAGTGCAATATGTGCCAGGCCTCGTCGCACCCATTGTTGAACTCTGCCTCAGCGTGCATGAGGGTCTCCGCAGTGTAGCCATCGAGGTTCTACAAACGATGATCATCAGCGAGTGGACGCTGAGCGAAGATCTCGCTCTGATACAAGCGGAGATGATAGACTGCCTGGACAACCTCTTCAAGACCAAACATCTGACTGAGGCGGTTCTGCAAAAGCACTTTATCCAGGAGCTAGTAGAACTGTTCGAGCCTCTTGCCCAGGATCCGGAAGAACCGTTACTCGCCGCTTTGAAAGACCTTATCTCGACCATCGATGAACTCCTGGACCTCCTGGTTGCTGTGCATAGCACGGATGCGGCTGGCGAAGTCTTCCATATTATGGACACTCTTCATCTTATGGAGTTCCTGAAAGACATGCAAAAGGAAGACATCTACATCCGCTATGTGCATCAATTAGTGCAACTGCAAGTGGATGCAGGAAACTACACCGAGGCAGGTCTTGCGCTCAGACTGCACGCCGAGCTTTACGAATGGGACCCGAACTCGACCACGGATCCGCTCACCGACCCCAGCATGCCGCCACAGCCTGCGTTCGAGCGGAAAGAACAGCTCTACTTCCAGATGATCGATCACTACGAGACTGGACAGTCATGGAACAATGCATTGGCCGCCTACACGGAGCTTGCAGCGCAATACGAGCACAACGTATTCGACTTTGCCAAGTTGGCCAGAACACAGCATGCTATGGCGAAGATCCACGAGAACATTGCAAAGGGCGAACGCTCCAACCCGCGTTACTTCCGCGTGGTATACAAGGGCTTGGGCTTCCCACCAGGGCTTCGGGACAAGCAATTCATCTTCGAAGGTTCCGCCAACGACCGGTTGGCATCTTTCACGGACCGGATGCAGCAACAACACCCTTCGGCACAAATCGTGAACCCCGGTGACGGGCAAGACCTGGAGGGGCAGTACCTGCAGATCTACCCTGTGAGCCCACAGAAGGACCTGACTCATCCGATCTATCAACGAGCCAAGGTCTCCCAGTCAGTCAAGGACTACTACCTGCTGTCTCGCCCATCGCACTTCACATCAGCCTCTCGCCGGTCACCATCCACTGTCAACGCCAGGGACGCCGGCGCGGAGAAGACTCTTTACACGACAGCGGAGAACTTCCCTACAATCCTGCGGAGGAGCGAGATTGTAGCGGTTGGTACAGTAATGCTCACACCCCTACAAATGGCCATTGAGCGAACATCACGCAAGACCGGGGAGCTGCTTGCTATTGAGAAACGAATTACCGATGGTGACGACACAACATTCAACACACTGACGCAAGAACTCATGTATGCCGTGGACACGAACTCGAAAGATTGCGTTGCAAACTACCATGACTTGCTTCCACCCTCGGATGCACAAGATGATGAGGAAGACGATGATGAGAAGCAACAGCCGAACCCGCTCGAGAACGGACTGCGGGTTGCACTGATTGACTACGCTTTGGTCATCCGTCGCTGCCTGTCGTTGTACGTGAGGCCTGCTCAGCAAGCCACGAAGTCAGACCTCACGCAGCGTATGTACTGTCTTCATTACACTTTGATTGATAACTGACTGTGTTAGGATTTGAATCGGCCTTCTTCCGCGAACTATCCACGCTACTGCCACCGAACATGGCCCCCACGTTACGTTCTCCAACCGGGTCATGGCTTGCAGCGGCCACCTCTCGCTCCCAGGTCGCCAGCCCAACGCCAGACCAAAGTCAAGTCAACGGTGACAGGGGTGCCTCACCGGTACTCAACGGTCGGGCTTCACGACAAGACAAGAAGCGACTGAGTCTAGCCTTCTTGACAAAGGAGTTCCTCATGGGTGAACCCGAGAAGGAGAAGGAGAAAGAGAAGGAAGCAAAGGCTGACAAGCCATCGGTGGATGATGACACTTCGACGACAGTGTCATCACGAAGTCGCAGCAAGGAGACGCATACCAGGAATCGTCTGAGCTTAAGCTTCCTCAACCATACGCCAAGCTCGCCACAACCAGAGGCGTTACCGAGCTTCCCCAGCCAGTCCACGCCAAATCGAAGCGAAGGCAGTCTCCAGCGACAGCCCAGCCTAAAGCGACCAGAGACGATCAAGAGCCAGAAGAGCGACAAGTCGCTGTCGTCACGGACCGACAGCGTAAAGAAGAGGCTCAGCTTCATGAACATCTCGAAGAAGAGCAGCAAGAGCAGTGTGCGGGGACGCGTGGATGATACCCTGGTGGAGGAGTAGAGGTTTATTTTCTTTGTTTAATCACTTTTGCACATGACGTTTGTCTTGTATTCGCGGCAGCCTGCGCGTTGTCTAATGCTTTGGATTCAATAGAGTTGGGACTATAGGGGGCCGACCGGCGATTTGAAGGGTTCGATGGGCACATTCGTATGGGGATACCTGCGAGGCACGCATATTTTGTACAAGGAGGGGCGATGTTTTTGTTATACCCTAGTTGTCTTCGTGTGCGGATTAGCGCATGATACCTTGCGAAAAGCCAGCGATTGCAATATACACTTGAATCGACACAATGTCTCTGACGTGGGTGCTGGGCGCAGTGAGTGAAGGCGGTGGAGCCGGTGGGGTCTGAGGGCCGTGCGGGCTATCGATAGCGTGCGGCAAGATCCCTGCCATGTCAAAAAGTTTCGAGGCCGAAAATGTGAAATGTCGCAGCGCAGCGCAGTCAACTAGAAACAACCACGCCCGTCATGTCGCTCGAGGAGAGACTGACCAAGATCCGGGACAGCCCGAAGCTGCAGGGCCAGCAGCACGTATGTCACGCTTTCCCTTTTCTGCGCCGTTGTAGTCTAACCATTCCAGACGCATGTGCTGCTCTCGGCCATTGAAGACACGCTCCGCCAGCAGAAGTCAGAGTTCACCCCGACGGCCTACTTTGCCGCTCTGCTGTCGCTGCTGGGCCGCCAGATCACCGAGCAGGGCATCGCCAACAAGGAAACCGCGACTGCCACCATCTACCTCCTCGACCTCGTCACCCCCAACGTCCCCGCCCCGCTGCTGCGAAGCAAGTTCACCGACATCCTCACCAACCTCGCCCCCGCCCTCACAGCCCAGGACGCCGATGCGCCGCTGATCCGGTCTTCGATAGGATGTCTAGAGTCGTTGCTGGTCGTGCAGGATGCGCGCGCCTGGGAGCTACCGCAGACGACCATCAGCCCGCGGAGAGCGGTCGCGGGTCTGCTGCAGATCTCCGTCGACCACAGGCCGAAAGTGCGGAAGCGGGCGCAAGAAGCATTGAAGAAGGTGCTGGCGAACCCGCCGCCGAGCCCTGCGCTGGACCACCCGGCAGCCGACATGTGCGCTGAGACAGCCCAGAAGATGCTGAAGGACATCGCAGCAGAGGCGGCCGCCAAGGCGCGGAAACACAAGGGAAAGAAGGACGTGGACAACAAGGACCCCGACCTGATCCACGCGCTGCAGCTCATCAAGACGATTGCGACATCGTCCGGTGGCTGGCCGAGCAGCAAGATCGACGTGCTGTGCGAGCTGTTGCTGAACATCTCCAAGTCGACCAACGAGTTTCTGACCATGGCCGCTTTCGAGATCTTCGAGGTCATCTTCGCCGGCATGGCCGACGAACTGGCTTCTGCTAAGCTTCCCAGGCTCCTCGAAGTCATCTCCGAACTACAGCCCTCCAAGAACGACTCACAGCTACTTCCCCCGTGGATAGCAGTCATCTCGCGCGGATACGAAGTCTCGGCGCAAATTGAACCAGAGGAAACATTCATGAAGCTGCCCGACCTATTCACCATGATCGCCGAGTTCCTCACGTCTTCGTCGCACAACATCCGCATTTCCGCCTCCGAGTGCCTCATCTCCTTCCTCGTAAACCTCGTACCCGACAGCGTCGTCCTCGAGCCCTCCGTATACGATGAGAAGACACTTGAGAAGGTAGCCAAGATTGCGCAAGACCTGTTGAGCGTTAAATACCAGGCGGCATGGATGGAGGTATTCAGCGTGCTATCTGCCATGTTTGAGACTCTCAGGTGGCGCTCAGATCCCATTCTGAAGCCTGTATTGAAGGTGGTTGGAGATTTGAGGGGTAATGACAGCTTTGCAGGCAAGAAGGAGGCGGATTCAGTCATCTCAAGAGCCATTAGCGCAATGGGTCCTGATGTTGTATTGGACATTCTTCCTTTGAACCTACCGCGCCCACCCCCAGGGCAAACCGGAAGAGTTTGGATGCTGCCGCTTCTACGCGATTCAGTTCACAACACCAAGCTGGCACATTTCAGGACCGAGATGGTGCCGTTGAGTGAGGAACTATACCAGAAGGTGATTGATCACGGCGAGAAAGAGAAGACGATGGAGATCAAAGTGTTCGAGACAGTTGTACAGCAGATTTGGTCGATTCTTCCCGGATACTGCGACCTGCCTTTGGACCTGGTTGAGGCTTTCGACCAGAGCTTCTGCGAAATGCTAGCAAACTTGCTCTACGGCCAGGCTGATCTACGAACGGACGTCTGCAGGGCTCTCCAGAACTTGGTCGATAGCAACAAGGCGATCGTGGAGTTGGAGTCTGACGATGACCTGCTCGCGCAAGCCCGGATATCCAAGGCCGACGCAAAGAAGAACCTTGAGCATCTAGCCAGTTTCGCCAGCAACATGCTCGCAGTCTTGTTCAACGTCTACAGCCAGACTCTGCCACAGTATCGCGGAACTATTCTTAGGACTATCAATGCTTACCTGAGCATCATCCCCGAGCGCGAGCTCATGGAGACCTTCGAACGAGTTGCATCTAACCTTGAGGCTTCTTTGCCCGAGCCTGGCTCGCAGACGCAGGCTGCCAAGCAGAAGCAAGAAACGGGCCCCAACAAGATGCCGCCAATGAGCCACACCTTGATGGATCTCATCATCACCATTGCTCTGTATCTCCCACGCGACAGCTATCGCTCGCTGTTCCGCATGGCCGAAATCATGATCAACAGAGAGAACGAGCCCCAGCTGCAGAAGAAGGCATACAAGCTCATTCCTCGTCTCGCTGAGTCTGAAATGGGCAAGGAAGCTTTGAAGGAGCGCAACGGTGAACTGCAACAATTATTGCTCGGAAGCGCGGAGAAGGCATCTGCTCCCGCGCGACGCGACCGACTCAATGCGCTGTTCCAAGTCATTGAGTCTCTACCTCAAAGCGATCTGCATTTCATCCCCGCCATTCTTTCCGAGGTAGTCATTTCTGCTAAGGAAACGAACGAGAAGGCGCGAGAGGCAGCTTACAACCTGCTTGTCGCTATGGGTGAAAAGATGGCAGAAGGAGGCCAGGTCGTGCAAGCCAAAGTACCCAACATGCCCGCCGATGCGCCAACTGTCGAGGCCTCGCTTGAAGAGTACTTCACCATGGTGTCGGCCGGTCTAGCTGCTACTACACCGCACATGATCTCTGCGTCTATCACCGCCGTCACCCGCATTCTCTACCAGTTCCACGCTCAGATCTCCAAGGAATCCATTACCCACCTCTGCGACCTCATGGACATCTTCCTCCAGAACCCCAACCGCGAGATCGTACGCAGTGTTCTCGGCTTCGTCAAGGTCGAGGTTATCACGCTACCAGAATCGCTTGTACGACCACGTCTCAACACCTTGCTAAAGAGCCTTATGGTCTGGAGTCACGAACACAAGGCGCACTTCAAAGCCAAGGTTAAGCATATCGTCGAAAGGATGGTCCGGAAATTTGGCGTAGAAGAAGTGGAGCGCGCAACACCTGCCGAGGACCGCAAGCTTATCACCAACATCCGTAAGACACGCGAACAGCGCAAGAAGAAGAAGCAACAAGCGACAGAGGATGGTGAAGAGGTCACCGAAAAGCGAAAGGGCAAGTTTGAGAGCGAGTACGACCAGGCTGTTTACGGCAGTGAAAGCGAAGAGAGCGACGGCGACTCTGAGGACGAATTCGTCAAGAGCCAGAGCAAGCAGCAGCGGGGAGGCGCGAAGGGCGGCAACACATACATCATCGAAGACGAGGATGAGCCGCTTGATCTCCTCTCTAAGAACGCTCTTGGTAACATCTCCTCAACGAAACCCCTGCGCCAACGCAAACAGCCACAGAAGATGAACGCCCGCACAAACGAGGATGGCAAGCTCATCATCGGCGACGAGGACGAGGAAGCCCCGACAAAGGGCAAGAAGTCCAAGAAGCACGAAGTACCTGATGAAGACGTCCTCATGGACATCGACGACCAAAACACATCTCTCGAAGCCGGCATCAACGCCTACGTAGACGCCATCCGCGGCCGCGACACCGCCCAGCAAGGTCTGAAAGGCCGCCTCAAGTTCAGCAACAAGCGCACGCACGAAGACGACGAAATGGACATGGATGACGATGGCGGCGAAGCTGACTGGCAAGAAGTGCGAAAGGCGAAATCCGGGTCTGGAATGGGTAGGGGTGGTGTGAAGAGCGGCGGCGCCGGCCAAAAGAGCCAGCGGCGTGGTCTAGGACAGGAACGCACAAGGGGCGGTAATGTCAGCGGTGGAGAAGGAAGGGGAGGCAAGGGCAGAGTCGAGAAGATGAGGAGTCCACGTGGTAGAGGCGGTGCGAGAGGTGGTGGTGGGTTTAGAGGGAGGGGGAATGGGCCCAGTGGGAAGTGGAGTGGGCCGAAGTAGGTGGGATGAGCAGATGCATTTACGGTAGTAGTATGGTAAAAAGGGAGGGGCGTTGAGGTGTCGTCACGTTGTTTTATGTAGTCTTGATATCCGAATGAATGTAGATATCCATTTCGCTACTTAGTGCACTCCAGGAAATGATATGAACGTGTCCGGCATATCTTGCGGATGCGCACGCAGACTCGGTCATCGGTGACATCGGAGTGCGAAATGATCGTCTTACCGGCATGTACGGGGCAGATCAAACGATGGCCCAGCGACACCGAATGTGGCCCATGTAAAGCATCGTGGATCGTTATGCATGGAGTCAGCGGATCTTGTTGTGTTGCCGACTCGTAATAAAGTTGGGGCGGGACAGGGTGTATCATCAAAATGCCTACCCCACATTCCGAGCTGTGAGGCGCTACCGCGGCGTCAGCCCTATCCTTGTGGTGAAAGCTAGCTACACTCGTCTCATTCCATCTCTTTTGAACACAAGCGCTTTTGCCTCCCTGCTGAGCGTGGGTAAAACATTGTGGGGAAACGTGTTATGACTTTGCTGTGGTTGGTGTGTGTCTTACGTTGTGTTCCCTTTCGGTGTGATCAGTCATCAAATACTGGGATGTACTCAGTGTGCTTGCCGTATAAACGCCGCTGTCCGGGATCGAGGCGGGAGGTATAGCGATGTCTGGGGAGCTATCGGCAGATACTGTCGTGGAGATGGTATGTATGGTGGATCACACGATGGTGTTGGCTATGCTGTGATGGGGTATACCTAGGCAGAGATGGGCATGTATCGATGAGAGATCTACGTGTGGATAAATGTTTACCTGGTGGCTGTATAAAAGCTGACCTACCGGCTTCTACTGGAAGTTCCTTGACATACTGCTGACCGGCCTACTGTTCTGCTTCATACGCAGCTCTCGTCAAACTACAAAGATCTCAACGTCAATATCCAACATGGCGACGACAACCGCCCCAACCCTCTCCCGCAACGACTCCATCATGCCACCGCCCTCTCCTCCCCTCAAACCAGCAACCCAACAAACCAAACTCCCCCGCGTCTCCCTCCCTGCCGGAGCACCGATACCCTACCTCCTCCCCTCCCACACAGGCGAACACCTCACAATCCCCGGCACAAAAGCCGTCTTTCGCATCCTCTGCTCCGCCGCTGAAACCAACAACGCTATGAGCGTCTTCGGCCAAGACGGCGTCCTATCCGACCCCCCAGGCTTCCACTACCACAACCACGCCCACGACGTCTTCATGTGCACAAAAGGACGATTGAAAATCTGGGCTGGAGATAAATGCCGAATACTCTACCCGGGAGACTTTGCTTACGTGCCGCCGGGCGTGGTACACCAACCGCAATTGCTGGATCAAGGACCTAACGAGTCAATGGGTCTTGTGACACCGGGGGATTGGGTTGATTTCTTCCGGTTTGTGGGAGAAGACTATGACGGTGTGTTGTGTGATGAGTTTGACGATAGGAATACGGGCGCTGTGTTTGGACCTAAGATACGCGAGATTAAAGAACGGTTCGATGTGGTTTTCCAACCGCAGTTCCAGGGCGCTGAGGTGGCGGATTTTGAAGAGGGGGAGTGCGTATTGCCAGAGGGCCAGGAAGCGTATTTCCTCAAAGCGAACACCGGGCCGTGTTTCCTACTCGAGGGTGTGCTATCCAGGCCTTTTATCACCATGCAGCAGAGTAAAGGGCCGACGGGCAACTTTGCCATCACGAGTATTGAGTCTGGGAGCGAGTTGAAAAATTCGGTGTTGAGTAAGGGTTTTGTGTTTGAAAAGGTACATCAGGTGTACTATGTACTCGATGGGGCGCTTTCGCTCACGGTGGACGGCGAGGCAGGGCATCTGGTTCGGGCGGGTGAGACGGCATTTATACCGGCGGGGACAGAGGTGGCGGTGGAGTTTGTGGATCGCTATGTGAGGTTCTGGTCGTATGCTAGTGGAGATGGGCTGGAGACGTTGGTTGCAGAAGCTGGGGGCGCGTTCGAGGGGAAGGTGGTTCCGGATCAGACGAGGAGTGTGGATGTGGGGAAGGTGCAGGAAGTCGCGAAGAAGCTGAGTATGAAGCTCAGTGTATAGCTTTTATCAATTTTTTTGCCTTATGTTTAACCCAGAAGTCTAGTCCTCATGACTATTGTAGACTGCGGGCACCTGTTCAGTCGTTGTTGTAAGCGGTGCCCATGTGGGAGCGGCGCGGCAGGCGCGAACTCGGAGAGCGATCGGCGTGCCGAGGCCCACCACGCGCCCTGCGTCATCGATCGTAGGTGACGCGACCGCGTTCTTCTCAACTGGAAGGAACCAAGCGTTGCGCACCACAGCCGGACCAACACCTTACGAAGAGCAACTGCAAGTATGCCGACACATATACTCAAAAGACATGCAGTGTTGGGGCAAGAACTGCGACCCACTCTTGGGCAGGAACGAGCGTTTGAGAGTTTCACCGCCCGAGCCGTGTTGTCATCGAGCGTCAACGAAGATGACTTTCTCTGATTTTCCTCGCTCTTTCGCATAACACACGTCAACATTCTTCTCCAGGGCCACGATGCCTTCGCGGTCGCAATGGGTTGCCTTGACAGCAATCATCGTGGCCGTAGTATCCATCGCGCAGAGCATATACCCGAATTCGGTTCTCTCTGCGCTCGGCCTAACCACATGCCCTCCATCATGCCGATCAAACATCGCAGTATCTCGATCCAAAGACCTTGGCGATGGCTGCGCCGATAAGCCTTATAGTTCGAGCTGGGATAGTTGGTTTCATCCTCAGCGAAGCGATGGCGTGGAGATCGACCACGGCCTCGGTGCAGGAGCTGTGACAAAAGTTTGGAATATCTTGTACCATCTCGGCGGAAACGGGCCATGGGTGGAAAAGATCATCGATGTCGTTGACGGCGGTGTTGCTCCGCCAGAGAGATGCGAGGTGGTCCAGGTCCACATGATGTCTAGGCATGCTGAGCGCTATCCTACGAAGAAAGCGGGTAGGAAGCAGAAAGCAGTCGTTCAGCGCATGAAAGACAGTAACAAGACTTTTGAGGGCAATCTGGCGTTCTTCAATGATTGGGAGCTCTTCTGGTCTTCAGACGACACCCAGCTGGAGCAATTGACAACTACTGGGCCTTTCGCGGGTATACTTTCCTCTTTCACCACCGGCATTCGTCTGCGTACACGTTACCAGCATCTTCTGGAACAAGCAGATTTCATTCCTTCCAATAAGCCTATTACATTCTGGGCCAGCGACTCAAATCGCGTCATCGAGACAGCTAAGCACTTCGCTGCAGGCTTCTTCGGCATCGACTATACCACTAGCAATACAGCTAGCCTTCAGGTCATATCCGAACATTCTTCGATTGGTGCAGATACGTTGACACCTGGACGAACATGCCTGGCCAACAAGAAAGACAAAGCAGAAGGCCAACAGAAGGGCTATCGTCTAATGCATGAGTATCGGGCCACATACATGCCGCCCATTCGCGAGCGACTACTCAGTCAGACAGGCATGAGCTTTGACGACCATGAGATCTACGCTATGCAGGAGATGTGCGGTTTCGAGACGACAGTACGCGGTCGCAGCGACTGGTGTGATGTCTTCACTCGAGACGAGTTCCTCAGCTTTGAATATGCGCGAGACATCCTGCATTATTATCGCGCAGGCCCAGGTCAGAAGTACGCCACCAGTATGGGGTGGCTGTGGCTGAATGCTACAACGAACCTGCTACTTGAGGGCCCAAGCGCTGGCCCATTCTTCTTCAGCTTGTGAGTCTTTCTTCGAACTATGGAGGCTACAAACCGTTGGGGCGAGCAACACTGACTCAACATAAGTGTCCATGATGGCGATATAGCGCCGCTCATGACTGCGCTCGATGTCATCAATGACCGTGAACACCTTCCCATCACTCACATCGCCCATGATCGGAAATGGCGGAAGTCTCAGGTGTCGCCGATGGGCGGCCGTATCATCTTCGAGCTGCTATCCTGCAAGACTAAACGCGAATCATCACCTGAGAAGTTCGTCAGACTCAATATAAACGACGGCATTACCGCTATACCGGGCTGCGATAGTGGCCCTGGGAAGAGTTGTCCACTGGCAGATTTTGCCAAGAGAACAAAAAAGAAGGGAGAGGAAGCTGGGAACTTCAACGAGTTGTGTGGGCTGGACGATGATGCTGCGGAATGCATCACTTTCTTGCATCAATGACAGGCAGGATGTAGTGCGATGTAGCATCCATGGTGCCATACAAGCACTTCGAGCCTATGAACTTGCTCTTCAATACTATTGACCATCTGAACTAAGCATACACGTAGCAAAAGGGTCCTGCAATCGTGCTCATAGCGTCTTTGATGGTGATGTTCGGTGGACCGACATACCCCACGCTGAGCACGTCATCAAGAGTCGCATTGCGGCTCGGTGGGTTGTTCAAGAAAGTCATAGTACCCGCGATGCTATTCTGCCGGCTTTTCAAATCGAGGTTCTGCCATGTCCACCAAACGCGATCGATCATGCCGTGGTGGAAGTAGAAGGCTGGGTCTGCTGGCGAGTTGAACCTGCGGTTTAGTCAGTACTTGTCTTGTGTTATCGATAGTGCCCAGGCGGGGTGAAGCATACATATCCATTCCAGAATCACCCCCGATCGTGTAATGCCCTCCATTATGAACGCCCATAACCCCTTGAGTGAAGTTCTGCATCTTGTTCTGGAAGCTGAGGATATCGGGGTAGTTCTTGATCAGGTCTACGACCATCTCATCTCGTGTCTCGTTCGACGCTTGTGTGCTGATATCGCGACTTAGGCAGCGAGGATTGTAGCCAAGGCCATCGGCTTGCGGGTTCGGTGGGGCGTCTTTGACTGTCGTTTGGATAGGGCCTAAGTTGATCTTCCAGCTGTTCCAATTAGCCAATTGTCGATCTAGTTCAGGTTTGATCAACGTACTCTTTGAATGGCCCAGACTTGATGCAGCCCCCGCCATTTGCTGAATGGAAAGTAACCATGCAGCGCGCTTCGTTTGGGATGCACCATGATCCTCGTCCAGCCACATATTCGCCGTCACCGGAGATACTGGTCTTGCTGCCGTCAAAGAGAGGTGATGAGAGCGGGTCTGCTGCCCACTTGGACCAGTTGTTGTACGGGAGATAGCCTTTATAGCCACACTCGTTGCGAAGAGCTTGTTCGTAAACCCAGATATAGTAGCGATGCCAGCTGAGAAAATTTCCCTGGGATTCATCAGTCAAACCCCTGTTGCGATAGTTTCCGGACGTACCGTTCCATGGATGTTCATTGTCTGCAGAATGTGCGTGACAATGAAGTCGTCGAATCTACTCTTTGCGCCTGATGCTATCGCGGCTGGGGTCTTTGCTGGTTTCTTGCCCAGACACTTGACTGCATCGATATAGTTGAGCTTTTGGTGCTCTGACAACGTCGACCTGGCATTGGATCAGCTCAATCGGTGCAAATTACCCGTACGCTGTGCTTACCATTCTTGTCGAACGGCAACGTTCTTTAGTGTACACTTTCCTGGGTTGGGGTACCCGTTCTGAGCAACATTGATGGAAAGCTTTGCGAGTGCTTGAGCAGCCAAGACATCATTGCCGATGATAGTGGCGCTGATGCTGCCGAAAAGAGCGGTTACTGTTAGGGTTGAAACTTTCATGAGGACGGAGGTGAATGACAAGATCTGCGGATGTCTTTTCTGGCAGATGTGATGTCGAAGAAGGTAAACAAATATACAAACACTCAACACGCCGACTTTATATTCGAAGCGAGTCAGAAGTGCGATTCTCCGCTATCTGTATCTTAACTTCGTACGTGCATGTCCCAAGCGGAGAATTAACGCCATGCAGATTCGCGCATTGGCTGCTACCATCTTGGACCTTCCAGAAGCCCAGCAGCGCTCGCCTCCTTAGATCCGTTTGGTTTCTACATATGGCAGTAGTGTTCCGTGCATGGGATATGACGGCTCGGAAGAATCCCGCCGTCTTTCAGTGCAGGCCTTAGGCCTCGGTGGCGCAACTCCCTTGCGTAAAGCAGGCACGGTAGCGTTCGCGGCTGAAATTAGATAGGTGGGACGCCCCGTGGCATAGTTCCCGCGGACCGGGCCATGTCAAATCGTCGTGTATGAAGGGTCATAGTCGCGCTACATCAAAGCGTGATATGGTCGAAACAAAGAAGACTATTTCCTTCTCATCAGTATTGCTACTCGTTGAGCTACGGATCAGATGGCAGGTCGGCAGCAATCTCCGAGCCGCATAGATTTTTCATGGGCACTGTCGAAGGCCTGATCCAAGGTCGTTGCTGTGCCGCAAGCACGCATACGAGAATCCTGCAGCAAGTGGCTTTATCCGCAAGGGGTGCGCCCAGCCGGAGCTCTACCGCGATCCGCCCGGAATACTTGGCACATGCGAACAATCGTTTTGGTAGCTGGAACACGTCGGTCATCGACAAAGGCGCCATCTGAACAGTCGGTGGCCATCGTGATGCGCGCGGAAAGTGTTTGTGGTTACGGCATTGCTTGTTCGTACTTGGAGTAGATAAATCGAGACCTCGAGGTGGGGTGACAGCTTCATTGGGGTAGCGGCTTGGCGATATGATGCGCTCTCGCTATCCCGCCTAGTGCTTGGGTGGCATCCTTCGTTCGTCCCGCCTCTTGCTGCGCACACCCACTCGCCCTCAAAAGTCGAGACCAGATACGATACCTAGGTACTTCGAGACGGGTCGCTTAGACATGAGTCCTCGAATGGCAAGGTCGCCGTTCCTTTAGAGGGCCGTGATTCGCAGCTTAACCATGAGCATCCCGCGGCGGGGATACAAATTGCCTTGATCAAGGCGCCTCGGGATTCACGCCACGCACAGCAATATACAGCAGGTTATTGGGGTTTCAAACAATCTATCACTGTCACTTTCCGAGTCTAGAAGGAGAACCGTGGGATGCGATTCCAAAGGAACGGTCGACACACCTAGTCGTGCGGAATGGACTGAATATTTCTCCATGCGGACCGCTGTGCCACATGCAAGTCGGTGGTACATATGGGTTTTGGTATCTCTAGATCTTTCAGCCTTAATTTTCATATCTTTCCGATGTCCTTGATCTCCATCCCATAGCACTATCCTTCACCCTCTTTCATCATGAATCAGCACACTGCTGTCTCGGATGCGGAAATCTCGTACAGTAATGCGTCAAATTTGATGATACAAGCAGGTACGATATTTGGTATTGCCTTGGCTGTCACCTTGCTTCGCTGCTATGTACGCCTTGTCATGCTCAAAGCCTTCGGCAAAGACGACTGGACTATTCTCGTGTCAATGGTGCGGAACTATTCGATCATCCGCCCAACGAATCAATGCTGATCATAGATGGTCAAGATCTTGGCAACAATAGCGTTCGGCTGTTACATATCGGAAGTGCCTCTAGGACTTGGGAAGCATCTAGCTGTCATACAGTTAGACCCACCTAAGTACCGTCAGCTACTCAAAATTCGCCTGGTACATCAAGTCTGTGTTACAGCAGGCGTAACAGTGGTCAAAATCTCTGTGAGCTATATGCTCCTCCGATTGGCTGTACAAAGAAATCATATATATTTCCTGTACAGCCTGATCGTGTTTCTGGTCGCGTTCATCATTGCTTGCACTGGAACCCTCGGTATGGTCTCTTACTATGCCACTTACGAATCAAGCTAACGATTTTTTAGTGAGTTTTAGCTGTCAGGAATGCGATGCAGCAAAGCATTGCATACGTCATGTGACTGGAGAGTGCTGACGAAGTGCCATTGCAGGTTTTCATGTGCCTTCCGGTAGCAGCTATATGGGACTTCAGACTTCGTCCACCACCTCTAGGTACCGGTGATGCACTGTGTTTCAGTATCAGTACCTTCGGCCAAATTGCTTTATTCAACTCGAGTAAGTAGTATACAAACCAAGTTGATCTGAGACTTTGCTAAATACTCTCAGTCGTCAACATTGCCACCGACTTCCTACTAGCGCTTTTACCCATCCCGGTCATTTGGAACTTGCAAGTTCGCGTTCGCACCAAGATCTTGCTAGCTTTCATTCTTTCCCTCGGCATATTCGCATCAGTGGCTGGAATTATGAAGGCCCGTGTGAGCAAGACCATCATGAACGACCCCGAACGCTTCGTGCATGACGCATTCTCCATGTGGAACTTCATCGAGCTCGATGTTGGTATTATAGCAGCCTCTTTACCTTCACTCAAGCCTCTCTGCAACCGCTTCCTCGAAGCTGCGCGCTCCGTTGCGCAAAGTCAACCTACGACAACACCGCGTTTCAGCTTTCGAGAACCAGGGTCCATGGGATATGCGAGGCAGACAGAAGAGTTCGGTAAAGAGTTCGAGCTAGGACAGTATAAGAGCGGATGCGAGACAACGATCAGGGTATCGTCTCGATTGTCGAACGACCATGAGTCCCATTCCTGGGCTATTGGGAGAGCACGTAGCTCTGACAGCGTCATCCCATCGAATCAGGGCCGGGGTAGCGAGTCGAAGGATATATTAGTGACCAAAGACATACATGTGAGCTAGGATGTGGAGCCATAGCAGCATCTTTAGGATAATAGCACGACTATCACGACCTGGGGTTCGAAACATGACGAGGGCCTACTAAAATTCGCGTGATGCCAAGTATATACTTTGCTAGATAATGTGTCGAGCCGCCAGCAGTCACACTATGATCTTGATGAAGATCTGCTTATCTCACAAAGGCGCCGCCCCCACTCGCGCCCAGCTGATTACCCGTCATCCAGCCACTCTCCGGCAAGCACGCGATACCAACGATACCTGCCACCTCCTCGAGCGTGCCGGGCCTACCACCAATCTCGCCTGCCAATCTCAACATGTCCTCGCTGTCTACACCAGGTCTCTCCTTCGCCAACGGGATCAACGCGTTGT
>Ga0265780_10001422_pt1 | contig 33576 bp, 26 predicted proteins | sample P1T30metagenome_FD_192432 | JGI IMG/M metagenome (GOLD analysis project Ga0265780, IMG submission 192432) | Plant litter microbial communities from East Loma Ridge, Irvine, California - P1 T30 | ecosystem: Environmental > Terrestrial > Plant litter > Unclassified | place: USA: California...
CGAACTTGTTTGCTAGAATACGGCTCTTCGTCCGGTTCGCCCGGCGTAGAGCCGCTGTAGCTCAGTCGGTAGAGCAGCGCATTCGTAATGCGAAGGTCACCAGTTCGATTCCGGTCAGCGGCACCAAAATTCGGTAGTTAGATCAAGGGGTTACATGATTTTTCATGTAACCCTTTTTTCTTTCGTGGCGCTGTAAGCGAGTTGTGTAACCGCTGTGTAACCCGGCTCACTCAACATTAGCCTTGCAGGTTGAGTGCCCGCATCCTATCGCATGGGGTGCCTACTTTGCTGTGTGGACGCGGTAGAGGCGGTCGTACATTCATCGGCAGCAGGCAGCATGCTACGGCGCTTCCTGGACGTTCCCAGGCTCTGATAGGAGCCGCTCGACCGCGCCAATGACACCTAGTCTCTCGTGCGCGGGGATGCGGTGCAAGCGAATGAGAATCAGGGCCATGTCATCTTCCTTGCAATAGAAGTAGCATTCCGGGACATCCAGTACTTGGGCGACTCGCTCGACCAATGAAAAGTCCGGCACATGCTTCCCCCGCTCGTACTGGTTCATACGCGCGCTCGAAGACATCTCATCGATCCCCGCCAGGACGCCAAGTTTTTCCTGAGACAGGCCGGCCCGTAAGCGCGCCTCCTTCATTCGCTTCCCAAACAAAGACATCCATAGCCCCTAAAGGCTAAGATATTCTTAGTATTTCATTGACGTCACACTAAGGAATCCTTAGGATTGCTGGGCTAAAAATAGGAGGCAATCAATGATTCACACCCGTATTCCACCTGCTTCAACCCAGGACGATCGCATCGATGATTTTTTGGCCAAGACGGAACGCGACTTGTTCATCTTGGAGGAGGCGGCGACACGCCGGGTACTTTTTGATGGCTTGAACAAGCGGCAGCTCATGGAGGTCGTGTGGACGCTCCAGGGGCGTGACTACCGCATCGAGCGCCGCATGGGCACCGCACTCGACGACATCGGTAGGGATACGGGAGCAACTTACCAGCTCGGCGATCTTTTCGGCCCTGAGTGGGATGTCTACTTCAAGAACGGCGCAGAGCAACCGTGGCGGAAATCCCGCATTACCACGTTCGGAGCGAACGAGCGCGAGGCGATCCTGAATCTGTTGGACGACGGCTTTCGACGCGCTGCGTGGGACGACTACTTCTACGTCCGGCTACGAGGTGTGACCGACCTGCGTGAGGTGGGCACTACATGTTTGAACACCAGAAGCCGGCTGGGCTTCTATTAAAGAAGAAAAGAAAATGAAACTTGAAAAAATTTGGCTGGTGGTGGTTTTAGCTGGTTGCGCTTCTACGACGGGCGTGATCTCGACGGGTAGTAATCAGTACATGGTTTCGCGAGAAGACAACGGCCCGGCTGCCTCACTGGGCCACCTCAAGGCCGCGACAATGAAGGACGCAGGCGCGCACTGCGCCGGTCAAGGGAAAACGATGCAGATCCTCAGGGAGACCGATACTCCGCGCTCGCTCGGCCAGTTCCCGCAAACCACGTTGCATTTCACCTGTACTTGAGCCGCATGACCCCTAGCAGCTCTACGGCAGGCTAGTGCCATGCCGCTAGGCGCCCTACTTATTGTCGAGCTGTCATTGCAGCGTTACGATACTGGCCATGACGAGTTTCTCTGCTCCTTCAGTTCACGCATGCCCCGGTTGCGGTGCCTTTTTCCTTCGTCGGCGACTTCGCAGCTTTAATTTTTTCGGTGCGCGAGACTGGTCGGACGGCATGCCGAGCATGTGGTGGCGCCAGGAGCCATTGGTCCGTTGCAGCGTTTGCGCTGCGCTCTTCTGGCTGGAGGATATTGAGCCTGTCGGGATCATGCCCGACGCCCTGCGGCCGATCAGCCGATTTAAACGCGCGTGGCTGCGCTGGCGCGGCGACCCGCAAGGGCTGCTTCACGGTGAAGAAGAATGGAGCCGGGCCATGACATCCTGGGGGCAGGCGGACTACATCGGCAGCGTGAGGTTCGACGACGTCATGTACGTACTTGCGCGCTCCAAAGGGGTTAGCAGGCCCCGGTTGCTCTGGCTGCGCAAGCGCATCTGGTGGGGCTTGAACGATCGCTACCGCAGCCGTCAGGATGGTTCACCCATTTCCGATGTGCCGACTTGGCCGCAGGCTTTGGAGCGGTCCAACATGGAGGCTATCCTGACCATGCTGCGTGAAGGCGATGGGCATCCAACGGACATGATCGAGCAAGGCGAATTGCTGCGCCTGCTTGGCCGTTTCGACGAAGCGATCGCGGTGCTGAAAGCTGTGCCGGCGGACGGACATAACGAGGTTAGGGCAGTCAAGATCGAGCGGCTCGCGCGAAGTGGCGACACGCAAGTACGGGAGTTACGTCCTGGGACATGGTGATGCCGCTTTCATTCCTACCCAGTGGTTTCCAACGTGCGTGCCGCGTACGTGAACTCAACATCGGCCGAGGTTCCGAACGCGGCCTCCGACGCTACTTCAACCACCCCAAGGACGACCTGGTCACGCCCGTCCGGCTGCAAAGCCTAACTTCGATAACGCAAAGCGTCCACGATTAACGAAAATGCCGGCGATGGCTGCCGGCGGCTCGGGTAATACAGGTGGTAGCCCGGGAACACGGCACACCAGTCATCCAGCACACGAACCAGGCGGCCGGCGTCGATATGCTCCTGCACCGCTTCTTCCAGCGTGAAGGCAATGCCTAGGCCCGCCAGCGCGGCCTTGATAATTTGCGGGAAGCCGTTGAACGTAAGGGTGCCTTCGACGCGCACGTTCAGTTGTTGGCTTCCCTTCTTGAAGTCCCAGGGCAGCAGCCCGCCATGGGTCGGCAGGCGCACGTTAATGCAGTCGTGCTCCGTCAGGTCCTGGGGCTTGACCGGCGCCGGACGCCGCGCGAAGTAGGCGGGCGTGGCCACGACCGCCATGCGCACGTCCGGTCCGATGCGCACCGCGATCATGTCTTTCGCGACCGACTCACCAAGCCGCACGCCGGCGTCGAAGCGCTGCTCGACGATGTCGACCATCCGATAATCGGTATTGATTTCAAACTTGATGTCGGGGTAGTCCGGCAGCAACGTGGCGAGCTTGGGAAGCAGGATCGAATTGGCGGCATGTTCGGACGCGGTGATGCGGATGCTGCCGGCCGGCTTGTCGCGCAGGTCGGAGAGGGTGGCAATATCGTCCTCGATTCCTTCCAGGCGCGGCCCGATCATGGCCAGCAGGCGTTCGCCGGCCAAAGTCGGCGCGACGCTGCGCGTAGTGCGCGTCAACAACCGCAGGCCGAGCCGCTCTTCGAGCGCGCGGATCGTCTGGCTCAGCGCCGACTGCGATACGCCCAACTGCGCGGCGGCGCGCGTGAAGCTACTTTCGCGCGCGACGGTGAGGAAAGCGGCCAAATCATTGAGGTCTTCTTTCATCATTCATTAGCCCAGCTAATCAAGTCATGCGGATTATAGCGTCTTATCAAACGATGCTTTGCCGACTACAGTTGATGCTGTCAGAGCGAACAGCGGAGAACGGCAATGCAAGAGCGTGTACTTGGAAACAATGGATTACGTGTGTCAGCGATCGGCTTTGGGTGCATGGGCTTGAGCTTCGGTTATGGACCGGCAGCGGAACGCCACGGCGCCATTGCCTTGCTCCGTTCTGCGGTCGAGCAGGGCGTGACGTTGTTCGACACGGCCGAAGCCTACGGAGCCAACGAGGAACTGGTCGGCGAAGCACTTGCGCCCGTGCGCGATCAGGTGGTGATAGCCACCAAATTCGGGTTCCGTGATGGCGATCCGAAAAATGGACTCGACAGCAGGCCGGAGCGTATCCGGGCAGTGGCCGAGCAGTCGCTCAAGCGCCTCAAGACTGACCGGATCGACCTGTTTTACCAGCATCGGCCAGACCCTGCCGTCCCGATCGAAGACGTTGCAGGCACTGTTAAAGACCTGATCCGCGAAGGGAAGGTAAAGCACTTCGGGCTTTCCGAGGCAGGCGTGCAGACAATCCGGCGCGCCCACGCCGTGCAGCCGGTCGCCGCCTTGCAGAGCGAATACTCGCTGTGGTGGCGCGAACCCGAGGAGGAGATCCTGCCGCTGCTGGAAGAGCTCGGCATCGGCTTCGTGCCGTTCAGCCCGTTGGGTAAGGGGTTCCTCACTGGTGGGATCGACGCGGCCACCCAGTTCGACCCTAGCGACTTTCGGAACACCGTGCCGCGCTTTTCGCCGGAAGCGCGTGAGGCAAACGCGGCGTTGGTCGGCCTGGTGCAGGCCATTGCGAAGAACAAGGGGGTGACCCCTGCTCAGATCGCACTGGCCTGGCTGCTCGCCCAGCGGCCATGGATCGTGCCGATTCCCGGTACTACCAAGCTGCACCGCCTGCAGGAAAACCTCGGCGCCGCGCCTGTAGCACTATCTGGCATGGAATTAGACGAAATCGCCGCCGCACTGACGAAGGCGCCCGTACAGGGCGCGCGTTACGCGCCCGCGTCCCAGAAGATGGTGGACCGATAAGTCGGCACCGGACAAGCATCACTTACTTGAAAAGGTACTGATAATGGATTATGTGACCCTCAATAATGGCATGACCATGCCCTTGCTCGGCTTTGGCGTGTTCCAGATTCCCGACCCCGCCGAGTGCGAACGTGCTGTCATCGACGCTGTTCAAGCCGGCTACCGCCTGATCGATACCGCTACCTCGTACATGAATGAAGGGGCGGTAGGTAGCGCACTCAAGAACTGCGGCGTCGCCCGTGACGAACTCTTCATCACAAGCAAGCTGTGGGTGCAGGACGCCGGCTATGAACGTGCAAAGGCGGCGATTGACAAGTCGCTGCAGCGGCTGCAGCTCGACCACCTCGACCTCTACCTGATCCACCAGCCCTTCGGCGACGTCCATGGCGCTTGGCGCGCGATGGAAGAGGCGTACAAGGCTGGCAAGCTGCGCGCTATCGGCGTGAGCAACTTCCATTCCGATCGCCTGATGGACCTGTCGGCCTTCAACGAAGTCACGCCGGCGGTCAACCAGATCGAGGTCAATCCTTTCCACCAGCAGGAAGAGAGTGTCGCCTTCATGCGCGAACACCGTGTGCAGGCCCAGGCCTGGGCACCTTTCGCCGAAGGCCGGAACAACCTGTTCCAGAATGCGGTACTGGCGCAAATTGCCGAAAAACACGGCAAGTCGATCGGCCAGGTGGTACTACGCTGGCTGGTGCAGCGCGGCATCTCGGCCTTGGCCAAGACCGTGCGCCGTGAACGAATGGCGGAGAACCTCGACGTGTTCGATTTCGCCCTCGACGACGCCGACATCGCTGGCATCGCCACGCTCGAACTCGGCACGAGCAGCTTCTTCTCGCATCGTGACCCGGCCATCATCAAATGGATGAGCGAACGCCGGCTCGACAGCTAAACGGCGCCAGCCGGCAAACCTCGATCGATAACGCACTTAAAAAGGGGACGAGCATGACATCGAACCAGAATCCAAAAGAAAATCGCCGCGGCTTCCTTCTTGCCGCAGGAAGCATGGCTGCTACACCGCTCCTGGCCCAGGCGGGCGGACAGGCGGCCGGCCGGGGCGCTCCCGCGGGCGTCGCGAACACGACGCAACTGACCGCGCGTCGCAAGCTCGGCAAACTCGAGGTCTCCAGTGTGGGTCTGGGTGTGCAGAATATGAGTCGCAGGTACGAGACTACCATCCCGAACCGCGCCGAGATGCTCAACATCATCCGCACGGCCTACGATCGCGGCCTGACCTTCTACGACGCCGCCGAAGCCTACGGCCCGCACGAGGTCGAGCGCATCCTCGGCGAAGGCGTAGCGCCGTTTCGCAACAAGATCGTCATCGCCACCAAATTCGGCTGGAACATCGACCAGGAGACGGGCAAGCGGCTGCCGGGCCTGAATAGCCGCCCGGCGCACATCAAGGTAGTCGTCGAAAACATGCTCAAGCGCCTGCGCACCGACCGCATCGACCTGCTGTACCAGCACCGCGTCGATCCACAGGTGCCGATCGAAGACGTGGCCGGCGCCGTGCAGGACCTCATGAAACAGGGCAAGGTGCTGCACTGGGGACTGTCCGAGATGGGCCTGAAAACGCTGCGACGTGCGCACGCCGTGCTGCCGGTGTCCGCGGTGCAGAACGAATACTCGATGCTGTGGCGCGGGCCGGAAGAGGGCGTGCTGGCGACCTGCAAGGAACTGGGTATCGGCTTCGTGCCATGGAGCCCGCTCGGCATTGGTTTCCTGAACGGTGCGATTGACGCCAATACCCGCTATGCCGACGGCGACATCCGCAAGGGCGAAACCCGCTTCGCCGCCGAGAACCTGGCGCACAACCTGCAACTGGTCGAGCTGCTCAAGACCTGGGCCGCGCGCAAGAACGCCACCACCGGCCAAGTCGCGCTGGCTTGGCTGCTGGCGCAACAGCCCTGGATCGTGCCGATCCCGGGTACGACGCAGATGGCACACATGTTGGAGAACATTGGTGCGGCAGACCTGCGTTTCACGCCTGCCGAGGTGACCGAACTGAACCGGTCGGTAGCGGGAATTCAGGTGCGCGGTGCGCGCCTGCCGGACGCTGTGCAGGTCTTCTCCGGTGTTGAGGCACCGGCCAAGTCCTGAATGCTGCGGCTCGGGCGACCAGATGGCAACCCGGCGGATTATTGACATCTTCCAAGGAACACAACATGAAAACATCACTTCGCACTCAACTTGTCGCCGCCTTCGCCGTGGTGTCCGCGCTTGCCTTGGCACCAGCTCAGGCACAGAGCCAAGCGCAGAGCCAGGCGCCGCGCACGGGTGCCGCTACTGCTGCCAAGCCGGCCCAGCAACAAACGCCGGCCCAGCGCATGTACGGCGACATCGCCCCCAAGTTTGCCGAGATTACCGACAATGTCCTTTACGCCGATGTCTGGGAGCGTCCCGGTTTGTCGAAGCGAGACCGCAGTCTGATCACGGTCAGCGCGCTGGTCGCCATGAACCGGCCGGATCAGTTGCGCTCGCACTTGCAGCGTGCCCGCGACAATGGCTTGAGCGAGGCCGAACTGGTTGAGGCGATCACGCACCTGGCCTTCTATGGCGGCTGGCCGAACGCCGTCACGGCAATTGCTGTCGCCAAGGAAGTGTTCCAGAAAAAATGATGGCCTGATTGTTGAAGAAGTGCCGGGTCTGTTGCCGGCCCATCCCGCATGCCGATCACTGGAGACCACGATGAACCGCACCCGATCCATCTCGCGCCGGCAATTCATCGCCCCGTGCGCACTGCTGCCTCTGGCCACCGTTGCCGCCCCGGTTGGCGCCGCAGCCGCCACGAAACGCCCTACGGCTGGCCGCGTGCTCGTGGCCTACTTTTCGCGCAGTGGAAATACCCGTGTGATCGCCGGCTGCATTGGCCGCTCACTGGGCGCCGAAGTCTTTGAAATTCAGCCTGCCCGGCCCTATCCGGAGGACTATTTTCAGACCGTCGAGCAGGCGCGGAACGAGCGCGACAGCAGATTCAGACCGCCGCTCAAGAGCAGGGTCGCCAACCTCGATGCTTATGACACGGTCTATCTCGGCTTTCTGATCTGGGGAGAGACTGCCCCACCCGTGATCCGCGCCTTCCTCGCAGAGCACGATCTGGCTGGAAAGGCCTTGATTCCCTTTATTACCCACGGCGGCTATGGAGTCGGCGACAGTCTCAAGGTCGTTGCTGGCCACGCGCCCCAAGCTCGCCTGCACGAGGCAGCACTGGTCATGCAGGCCGACCAAGAAAGGCAGACGACTGAGCAGGTTTCCCGCTGGCTTGCGGACGCGCGCCCCGACCGTCGACCTGCAAAGTAACGCTGATACGAGGAGGCTTGGCCCAAGGTCACTTCAGGCATTTGGCCATCTAGAGGTCCACAGAATATGCATCACTACCTAACTTCGGAAGGCTGAAATGAAAGACATAAATAGACCGCTTGCGATGACCTTGGTCGCTCTGCTATCAGCTTGTTCAACGCTCGGTAACATCCCGGACAGTCCGACAGGCCTGCTACAAATCAAAGAGCAGGGCAGCTTCGCGGCCGGCGGCACGATGACCACCGCGCCAGGCACCTTTAATCCGCGTAAGCCCATGGCGCCAGATGGACAGACCTACCACGGCGACCATGCCTACGCCTTCTATCAAATTCCGGTGAATGCCCGGAAGCTTCCCATCGTCATGTGGCATGGCGCGGGCCAGTTCTCCAAAACCTGGGAGACCACGGCCGACGGCCGCGAAGGTTTCCAGAATATTTTCCTGCGTCGCCGCTTTGGGGTGTACCTGATCGATCAGCCACGGCGCGGTGATGCTGGGCGCAGCATGGTTGAGACCACCATCAAACCAACCCCCGACGAGCAGCTCTGGTTCAATCAGTTCCGAATTGGGCTGTGGCCCAACAACTTTAAGGGCGTGCAATTCGCCCAGGATGCGCAAACACGCGACCAGTTCTTCCGTTCGATGACGCCGAACACCGGGCCTTTCGATATGGGCGTGGTATCAGATGGCGTATCGGCAGTGTTCGACAAAGTAGGCCCCGGCATCCTCTTCACCCACTCGCAAGCTGGTGGTCCCGGCTGGCTGACCGCAATCAAGAATAAAAAGGTCAAGGCGATCGTCGCGCTGGAGCCTGGCAGCAGTTTCGTCTTCCCCGAAGGTGAAGTGCCGGCACCGATTCCGAGTGCCTTCGACACAGTACAAGGTGCTGCCGTGCCGATGTCGCAGTTCATGGCCCTGACGCGCATTCCGATTCTGATTCTCTATGGCGACAACATCCCGGCCGAGGTAGTCGACTTGCCAGCCCAGGACAGCTGGCGCGCACGACTGACGATGGCTCGGCATTGGCGCGACGCGGTTAACAAGCACGGCGGGAACGTGACCCTGGTGCACCTTCCGGAAATCGGTATCAAGGGCAATACGCACTTCCTGATGTCCGACTTGAACAACGTCCAGATCGCCGATCTAGTGTCGAAGTACTTGGCTGAGAAGGGCCTGGATTGAAGAGAGTGGACGACTAGAACCATTGCAAGACCCCGAGGGTAATTGGCAATCGGCGGTTGAAGCCAACACCCTCCCAAACTATTTTCTATGGAGCATGCTTGTGAAACACCTTGTTCTAAAGACAGCCCTCATGGTGGCAATGGTCGCAATCTCGACGGGTGGCCTCCAAGCCGCAGACTACAAAAGAAATCCTTTCACGCTCGCTTATGATGGCGCGATCATGAAAAACGAGCCGGGCAAGGTCAACATTCATCCGGTGACGTACAAGCTCAATGGACTGGACATCGCCGCCAACGTCTACACCCCTGTAAACTACGATCCTGTGAAGACTTACCCGGCTGTCGTTGTCGCCCACCCGAACGGTGGAGTGAAGGAGCAAGTAGCGGGCCTGTATGCACAGCGCCTTGCGGAACTCGGCTACATCACGATCACGGCCGACGCGGCGTATCAGGGCGCAAGCGGGGGACAGCCACGCAATGTCGACAAGCCTTCCTACCGAATCGAGGATATCCATGGCATGGCTGACTTCATCCTCGGATTCTCCGGTGTCGACAAGAACCGCCTGGGCTTGCTCGGCCTCTGCGGTGGCGGTGGATATTCGCTGGCTGCAGCGCAAACCGACAAACGCTTCAAGTCGATCGCAACAGTAAGCATGTTCAATTCCGGACTGGTGCGCCGTAATGGTTACGTGAACTCCCAGGTGGCTACCATTCAGGAGCGACTGCAGCAGGCTTCCGCAGCCCGCGCACAGGAAGCAGCCGGCGGCGACGTCCTCTATTCAGGCGATGCCAACCTGACGGATGAACAGATCGCAAAACTGCCGTTCGATCTTTACAGGCAGGGCTATGAGTACTACTGGAAAACGCATGCGCACCCGAACTCGACCTTCAAATACACCACGAGCAGCTTGCTGGACCTAATGCGCTTTGATGCGGTCGACCAGATCAAACTCGTCAATCAGCCCTTGCTGCTCATTGCTGGTACGAAGGCCGACAGTCTCTACATGAGCGAGGATGCCTTTGCCAAGGCGACAGGCGCGAAGGACAAAGAACTGTTCAAAATCGAAGGAGCGACGCATATCGAAACCTACTGGGTTCCAAAGTATGTGAACGCAGCAATCGGCAAGCTGACAGTCTTCTACGCCAAAACCCTTTGAAACACGCGACGTGCATTTTGATAGGAGTTGTTATGAAGTATTGCAAGCTGAGGCATGTAACTGCTGCAGCCCTCGCGTTCGCACTGGCCGCGCCAATCGGTGCGCAGGGCGTGTCCGAGGCCGTAGACGCGCCGGCCGGACGTTCTACACGTCAGGGTATGAAATTCATTGGTCACGGTACACAGGCGTCCGTTAAGGGGCCGGCGCAGAACTTCACCGGCTCCGTGCGTGTCGACCCGCTGTTCACTGCCAATGCACCGTCACGTACAACGGGCGCCTATGTCACCTTCGAGCCTGGCGCGCGCTCTGCATGGCACAGCCATCCACTGGGCCAAACTCTTGTGGTGACCGCAGGCGTTGGGCGTGTGCAGAGCTGGGGTGGGCCAGTCCAGGAGCTTCGCCCTGGCGATGTAGTGTGGACACCGCCGAACGTGAAGCACTGGCACGGCGCATCGCCGACGAGTGCGATGACCCATATGGCGATCTCAGAGCAGCAGGAAGGCAAGGCGGTTACTTGGATGGAAATGGTCAGCGACGAACAATACGGTCGATAGCGGCAATGGGCGAAGCCGTGTCACGCAACGGCGGAGCGTCAGCATGTGGTCCGGCGCGAAGCAAGCGAGAGGACGGGAAAATTTTTTTATTTTGAAGCGCGAAAAAATTTTGAGGGATTGATCTATCAGTTGCTAGACACGGGGAGGGTGCCTTGGCCTCCCCCCCCCGGGGAGGGGAGGGGTAAGTGATGCTCAGGCGAGGCTGAACACGCTACCATATCCCCATGACCCAAATATCTGCGCCAACTTTATATCGCTGCCCCAAATGCCGCGGATACTTCACGCGCGCTACTCTCACTTTTTTACACTTTTATGACGATGTCCCATGCTGGTCGGATGGGAAGAGCGCGCAGTGGTGGGCTGGGATTGGAGGTCCAGTAGGCCGATGTCCAACCTGTTCTAAGATTGTGTGGGTGGAGGATGCCACAGAGCTAATGTCTGCACCCCAAGAACCGCGCGCTATCGGCAAGGTGGCTCGGCTATGGCACCTACTGACTGGGGACCGACGCGGCCGCCTGCAGCATGAACGGAAGTGGGCTTCATTGCCACGCGAGATCAAGGACGCTGGACGGCTCACCATGCTTAACACGGCTCTGGACTATGTGGAAGCCTTGACGCTGGTTCCGATGCTACCTGACCGAGAAGAGTACCTGCGCAGAAAACTATGGTGGGCCTCGAACGATCATCTTCGCGTGGGAGGTGACGATCCCGCTATAGATGCAGACATAGCGCGCGGCAATATGAACTGCCTACTAGCCTTATTGCCTTCCGATGCGTGCACGCTTGAACGAGTCGAGCTGTATCGTCAGCTAGGGCGCTTCCAAGAAGCTCTTGATTTGATTCCCACGCTTCCCCTAGATCAGTGGAAAAAGGCGCAGCTTCAGCGACAATGGGCTGTAGCGGGGGACTCAACCATGAGGGGCATCCCGCTGCAGTTAAATTCTGCCGCTCAGGTGCGACAAGAGGCCGCTATCTGGTAACGAGCTAGATAGCGGCCGATTTCCAACGGGCGAAAATGCGCTCTCGCTCGTCGACATGCGCTGTGCCTACTCCAGCATGTAATGGATTCTCCTGAGCCACCCGCTTATTTCTCCCGCAGCGTCAACGTGGGCCAATCTCTCGGGCGTCATTTTAGAAACAGCATCGCGGTTCAAACGTTTTTTGGCATTGCTGATTTTTTTGTCAAGTGCATGCTTGTCAGCCAAAACTTCGGCCCAAGACTTAAGGCTTTCCGACTTGCCATGTACTGCTTCGACTACCTTAAGGGGTACATCACATTCGGCGGTGAACCCGATAACAATACCTTCCATGCCCTCGGCGATCGCATCTGGGTGTAAGTAATTTTCAAGTTCGCGCTTTTTGGTTATTTCCGCCCAAGAGCCGTCACCTCGTGCATTCACGGTGTCACACTCAGCCTGATATTTAGGCGGGACATCATCATCTCGGTCGTACAGATGAACCTCGGGAATACTTAATTTCCTTAAATAATGCTTGGCCACCCAATGTTTGAGCGAGCCGCCTCCAAGTGGTAATAAGGCGACTCTGCTGTCGCTTGTGAAGTCAACGATGTTTGACATGGACGGCTTAAGCATGGCGCTAATCCGTTCAAGGAATTCAACATCGTTTGAGCCTTCTACAAGAACGAGTGCCTTTACGCGCTGGTCAGGGAGTACACCTAGCTCATTTGCAATAACAGCTAGTTCGTCGTCGCTGCATTCCGACACAGATGCCGTGCCGTCGCTTTGCTTTCGCACACATCGCAAGCTGTCGCTAGGGAGGAGGCCAGCTAGGCCAGGGGTATGTGAAGTGACAAGAACCTGGGTGTTATCATCGATCCCAAGTTCCTTGAGTGCTTGTACGAGTAGTCGTTGGTTCTCAGGGTGTTGGGACGTTTCTGGCTCCTCAATAGCGTAAATAACGCTGAGTGCACCTTTGTCTTTCTTCCGCCGCTCAGCTTCTGCGCGAAAGAAGTTGAGCAGTATAAGTCTACGTACTCCACTGCCCCGCTTGTTGATCGGAATGCCATTGTCGCCAACCAGCCCAAATTTAAAGATATTGTCCCACTTAGGCTCTGCTTTGAAAAAAGGGATTAACTCACTTGCTAAGCGGCTGTCCATTTCGTTGAGCTTTGACAGGGTCCTACGTGCTACATCCTCCGCACGCGCGCGTACGGTGTCTTCGATTTTCTTGAGGTCTGACTCCAGTTCCTTCAGTGCCTGTGCGATGGCGAAGCCGAGCGGGTTCTGGACCTCTTTGTCCCCATCTTGGCTTGCTCGGTCCGATTTGAATAGGGCATACATTGGCAACTGGGGCTTGACTTGATCCCAAACTTTTTTCGCCTCTTCCTTGTCGAGAGGTATCAGCCTAAGCTCCAGGTCTAGCCGAGCTGTTGCATCTCGTATAGCCTGCCGCATGCTCGCGTTGATCGAGAAATTTACCGATGATTCGGAAAGGCCGAGCTTCTTGCACCGTGCTTTAAGGTCTGAATTTTTCAGCGAGAGAAGGTCACTAGCATCTGCGTGGGTAGGATGCACGGCCGCTGCAAAGACCGATTCTTTGAGTGTTCTGACTGACGTATCCCACTCCTTAATAACTTCTAGCTCGCCCAACTGATTCAGCAGGTACTCAGCAGAAAACGATGTCAACGCTGTGGCGTCCAGCACCAAATTCTGAGGCAATTCAGTAAATGCACACCCAATGCGTATCACTTCATTGGGCGCTAGTGCACATACGTCTCCCTGTTCGGGCTTCCCCTCATTGAAAAATATGTCCAGTGCTTCCAAAATAGTTGACTTGCCAGCATCGTTCTTGCCGATGAAGGCCGTCAAATCGTCGGTAATCGCGATTCTTGTTGGCTTACTATACCCTCGGAAATTTTCAAGAACTACCGCTGTGAGTTTCATATGGTCATCCATTTGTGAGCAGTTTGATAGGGTACAGACTTGTTGATAATTTGCAATCATCAAGAAGCACCGCATGGCTGTTCATCGCATTGGAAGTAATAACTATGCGTTGCGCATATTTTCTCTCCGGATCAACCGACGTTAGCTCATCGTGCGTACAATCTTCCAGTACGTAGTTCTGAAAAATAAAGGATAAACATGGCAACGAAACCTCCGGCTCGCCCAACATTGAATGAAAGACACGTTCCACGGGGGACACTTACGCCTAGTCCTCCGCAAGTTCATGTTCCACGTGTTTCGCCAGCTCCGCCGCCACCGCCACCGCCTCCCAACCGATAACAGCTCAGTATGAATAAGTGGGAGCTGGAATATTTTGCCGGATACTCCGCTCGGCTTGAGCGCATGCACGGAATGCTTTTGGGTAGGTTCGACAAAGCCGCTGCCGGGTTACAGTTCATGGCGGGCATGACAATCTGCGTTGATATCGCGAATACTAAATGGGCTGGTGGGCTGATGGCGATTTTGTCAGTAGCAACCTTCGTCCTGCAGCCCGGCACTAAAGCAGCCGAGGCCCTTAACCAAGCACGCGCTTACCAAGCGTTCGTGATGCGCGTGAAGTCACTCGGGATAGGGCAGGCCCGGGAAGAATTTGCGGGCATACAGACAGGAGACTCCGTTGTACTCGGGGCGCTATGCAATGCAGCAGAGTACGGAGAGTTAGTGCGGCTCGGTGCAACGCCGCCATTTCAGTTGAGTATCCGCGAGCGCATTTTGGCGTGGCTCGGGGGCGATCTTCCCAAACGTCCGCTGGGGCAGCCCCAATCTGTTTGAGCATGGTTCAAGGATCACCAACCCCATAGTAGCCGCGCGCGCGCGTAGGACGCATTGACGCGCTCATCGGTCAGCCACCCCTGAAAATCCAGATATCGCGTTACGTTTAAACGCATAGCGTTGATATACTTTCTCACTGCCTTCTCTTGAAAGAGGAGAAGGCTGGAACCCGCATGGATACTGGGTTTTAGAAGAATTATCTATATAAATTCTCACCTTCTCCTACCCCCCTTTCTTTTTGTGTTGCAACAATAGAACTGTAGAGTTCAGCTGACGGGTTCCTGTCTTGACCGTACCGTTCAAGATGTGTGGATCTTCAGGTAAAAAAGTTCTAGAAGCCAGTATCCATGCGGGTTTCGAGAGATTGCAAACATCCACGGTGTTCGTGGATGTTGTCCGGGTGATCCCGAGCGGGAGTCTGTTGACGTCCTGCCGCCTACACAACTATAGTGCGCCTCGCGGGTCTGCTGACCAGACCCATAAGATCGATGATCGACTGGTAAGTCGATGGTCACGATGGCACGCTAGAGAACACCATGGACATTCCTGCTTTCCTTACCCTCGTCGAGGCTCTGGCTGTACTGTCAGCCAGGACTGCCCGAGTTTGGTCGCGATCTGATTTTTTCAATCACGTGATCAACCTCGCGTTGCCGCTGCGGTCACGCACCCCAAGTACTGCCCAGCCGGTCCTCCGGGCCGAAGACGGCTTTGTCAGCGCACAGTTGCCGTATCTGGGGCGCCATCTTGCTGCGCTGTCGACCTCGCAAATCAAGGATTTATGGCGACATGGAGAAACCCGGACCCGATTGGTCGCGCTCGAACAAGGTGATCCAGGGTATCTCGACTGGAATTCGATCAAGGGTCTGCGGGCTGCCCGAAAAAGGACGGCATGCGCTCCGGATTCCTGTACTGCTGATGCGCCCGACAGCGGACAACCTGATGAAGAAATTATGGGTGAGTGCGAGGTGTCGCGCTTTGCGGAGTTCATTATCGTCACGGACGATACGTGCCTGGTCCCGCGTGAAACGATCGAAGAACTGCTCGCATATGTAGGCGATGGAAATGCCGCGACTGTATCGCCACCTATGCCGACGCTGACGCCAACGCTGACGTTGCACGAGGTTGAGCGTTTCAACGTATCGAACGCGCGGCCAGCTTCCGCAACGGCAGCTAACGACACTCCACACGCCCATGCTCATGGCGCGGAAGCATCTGATGCGGACAGCTCGCTGGCTGGCTTGTTCGATCCGGTGAAGCCTGCGGCGTTGGAAAAAATGTTTCCTGCCCCTGGGAAGTGGAAAGGGTGGGTGGAGCGCGCTGCCCGTAATGGACTGAAAGAAGCGCGTCAGGGACGAAGCTGTTTTAATCCTTACTTGGCCGGCATGTGGTTCTTGCAACAAGGCGAGCCGGGCTGGGATCTGGCGCGTTGTTATCGTACCCTTGCAAACAATCTGCCGGCCCGCTCTCGGAGCGAGGGTCATAGGCTGACCGGACTGCTGGACTAGCCGCCACTTTTCCGCCACCTGTAACGGTTTGGCAGTCATGTTCTGCCACTTCCCCGCCATTTTCCCGCCCTTTTTTCGCCATATTTTCGCCACCTCAGCGCGATGAAAAGACTGAAGGATCATTCACACGCAGCAATGCGGAAAGATCCTTCAAAATGAACCTCAAAGCAGACCAGCAAGTCCAAACCAGCACTTTCACGAGCGAGCCGGCGAAAACGTTCCCCTCGATCGAGCATGAAACCCGCAGCCACGTCGGCACCGCATGCGCTGCGTTCTGGCTGAACCGCAACCCGCAGACGCTGCGCGGCTGGGCGAGCTACGAAAATGGCCCGCTCCGCCCGACGCGTGTCAACGGCCGCCTCGCGTGGTCGGTTGCAACGATCCGCTCGCTCCTGAACGGGGGCGCAGCATGATCGGCCTGACGCAAATGGCGGACATGCTGCCGCCCGAAGCAACCGGCTCCGCCCGTGCCGAGGCGCTCGTGTGCGCTAATCACGGCTTGCCGGTTTTCCCGCTGCACGGCGTGACGGATGGGAAGTGCGATTGCGGACACGAGCACCCCGAAAAGGCCGTGGGCGCTCACCCATGCTTCAGCGAAACGCATCGCAGCGCAACCACGTCGGCAGCCAAAATTGACAACTGGTTCACCCAGCGTCCGAACTGCAATTACGCGATCGCGTCCGGCAAGGAAATTCTGGAGACCGGCACGAAGCTCGTCATCATGGCGGTCGGTCGCGAGGAATCCGAAACGATCGCATTCTTCGCGATGCTGAATGAAGCTGGCGTGCAGTATGTGCTCCTGGGCCACGTTATGGCCGGCGACGGCAGCCGCTTCATCTACCTCAGCATTGCGCTGGACGAGTCGCTCAATGACGTCGAGTTCAATGGTGGCGCGACCATGCAAGTCGATTACGCGCCTGGCCCTGGCTCGATCCACTCTAACGGCAAAAAGGCCATCTGGCTGACCAAGGCGCACCCGACGACTTCCTCGGCAATCCCCGCCGACAGCACTGATTCGCCCAACGATCAGGTTCTCGCACGCAAACCTGACGAGGTCGAGCCGGCTGAGAATTCGGCTGCTAAACCCGCAGCATCGACGCTGGATCTGGCCGAACAGCCGGAAGCTACCAGCCAGTCGCTGTTCGCAGCAGCCTCCGATGCCGTTCTCCGCATCCAAAACACGCGCGCGGCTGCGCTGTCGTACGCAGAGTCCGGTTTCAAGCTGTGCCGCATCGCCAAGGGCACCAAGGCCCCGAAAGACAAAGCATGGCAAGATAACCCGATCGAACCAGACAAAGCGGGCGACCATGGCTTGGGGGTGATCCACAAGCTGTCCAGGACTTGCGCCATCGATTTCGACGACCTGCAGAGTGCCCAGGCATGGTTCGCCAACAAGGGTATCGATATCGGCGACTACCTCGACGCGGACGACGCAGTCCAGATCAAGTCCGGCCGGGCTAACCGTGCAAAGCTGCTGTTCCGCATGCCATACGGTGTCCAACTGCTGCACACCTACAAGATCAAGAACCCGAACGGCTCGATGATGGTCGAGTTCCGCTGTGCGGGTGAAGCTGGTGAAGGCTTCCAAGACGTTCTGCCACCGTCGATCCATCCCGACACGGGCAAGCCGTACGAGTGGGGTGGTGCCGGCGATTACAAGCGGCTCCCCGTCCTGCCGGCGCCGCTGCTGGATGTGTGGCAGAACCTCACCGGGGCAGCGAGCGTGTCCTACCCGCGCGTCGAGCGCGACCAGTCCAACGCGGCGAACACGCTCACTGTCAACGAAGGCGGGCGTAACGATGCACTCTTCAAGCTCGGTGGCGATCTCGCCGCCCTGAGGATGTCGCCTGAGGCCATCGAAGCGGCTCTGCTCAAAGAAAACGAAAAACGCTGCGTTCCGCCACTGGGGCGCGACGAGGTCGCGCATGTCGCTGCCAGCGCAAGCAAGTCGAGCCGTGGCGCGAAAGATGCAGCAAGCACCGAATTGTCGGAGGACGAGCGTCAGCACCTGCTGAATCGCGCGACGATGGCGCTGGATGCCGGCACTGACTTCGCGACCCCGCACACTGGCAGTTATGGCCAATTGCCGCCCGTGATGCAATCCATCGCAGAATGGTGCCGGACGAACGGCCGCACTGTGCAACCAGCTTTCGCGCTCTGCACCGCCCTGGCAGCGTGCAGCAGCGTCCTGTCGCGCGATTTCACCGGGGCGGCAGGAGCGCATACCAATCTCTACTGCGTCGCGGTTGGCCCCACCGGCTGCGGCAAGGAGAACACGATCGACACCGTTGTGCAGGTGGTCGGCGCCTATCAGCAGGAACGACTCGCAGGCGTTCCGACGAGCGACACGGGGGTCTTGACCGCCATGAAGCGTCACCCGGCAAGCCTCTTCGTTATCGACGAGATCGGCGAAGTCCTGAAGAGTGTTTTTGACCCCAGGGCCGCCAGCCACATGGCACGCATTGGAACGGCGTTCATGGAGCTGTACACGAAAGGTGGCAAAAAGTACCGTGGCAAGGAGTACGCGAACCAGTCCGTTGAAAGCGGCAAGCCCCGCATCGACATCTTCAGCCCGTGCCCCTCCATTTTCGGCGCGACGACGGCAACCACTTTGTACGGCGCTATGGACAGCAACGTCGTCAGCAGCGGTTTCCTGCCGCGCATGCTCGTCTTCCGCGCCCCGGACACGATCCCGATGCCCAACCTGGGCTATGCTGAGACTCCGCTCCCCAGCTTGGTCCGCGAATGGATCGATTCGATTCAAGCTCGCGTGGCGCAACATGGCACGACGGTATCCAAGACGGCGAATCTGATGGGCGTCGAGACGGACAGCTACGTTCCTGTGAAGGTCCCATACTCGGCTGAAGCCACGCTGCTGCTCCACGATGCACAGGTAGACAATGTGAATCGCCGGAACGCGAACATGGACGCGCTTGAAGGAAATATGATGTCGCGCTTGGTCGAGAACACGGGGCGTGTCGCGCTGACCCTGGCTCTCGCCGAAGATCCGTGGGCCAACGAGGTCGGCGCAGCTTGCTTCAAGCAGGCGCTGAACATCGTGCAGGAGTCGACGGCTGCCTTCATCGCCGACATTCGGGCCAACCTGTTCGATAGCGCCCACGCGAAGGTGGAGGCTGCCGTCGTGAAGAAAATCACCCAGCACTATGTGGAAACCAAAGGGAAGCCAATTTCCGATGGCGTGCTGGTTGACCGTTGCCGTCCGTACGGTGCGGCGCGCCCGCAGGAGCGCAAGGCCGTGATTGATGCCCTGGTTCGCCAAGGGAAGGTGACGACCAGCCCGGGGCGCAAGACGAACACTGTCCTCTACACCCCGAGCTTCGAGAGCTAGTAAAACAGAGTCAAGCTGCCGCGCGCAATGCTGGCGTGGCAGCCTCGGACTTGATGCCGGCCTGTTCCAGCATCCATACCTCAATCTTTGTGTGCCACATTCGCAGCAGATCGATCGGGCGGCGGATGTAGTGCTTCTCTGCGATGGCGCTGGGCTTGTGGCCCATGATCTGCGCCACCACACCGGCCGGGCACTCCACCCATTCACTCAGCGTGCCAAACGAGCGGCGCAGCCCATGGATCGACACATGCGGCAGCTCGGCCGCTTCCAGTGCATTGTTATGGGCCTTGCGTGGCTCTTGACTGCGTCCGCTAACAGCGGTATGGCTGCTGAATACCCACTCATTGGTGCGCGGCAGCGCGCTCAGCAGCGCGGACACGTAGGGGGTCAACGGAATCGTCCGGTTGGCTTCCACCTTGTCCTGCAAGAGCATCGTGCCCCACTTGAAGTCCACATCTGTCCAGCGCAGTCCAGCCATTTCTTCACGTCGCGCGCCCGTCAGCAGGAGGGCTTGCAGGTACGCGCCGGCGACAGGATTTTGGATTTCCCGGACTTGTTTGAACCACGGGGCCAATTGCTCGCGCTGGAGGCAATCCGACTTCGCCGCAGGCTTGGGGAGTTCATCCTTGGCCACACATGAAGCGCATGCGTCGGGGCTGACTTCGGTCTTGTACTCGGCCCGCATGGCGCACCAGTTCAGGAACGCGCGCAAGCGCACGAAAGCGTTCATCGCCACGGTGGACCTGTGCTTCTCACCATTCAGCCACTTCCGTACAAATTCCGCGTCGATGTCACGTAGAGGGCGGGCGAGCAGGGAAACAAGCACGCCGGGCAAGGTGGTTTCTCCTTCCCCTTTTTTGCGCCCACGGGTCTTTTGACGGCCACCCGGATCGACCAGTCGCTGGTGGTCCAGCAAGGTGCGGGCACTCCAACGGGTCTGCCGAGCCGCCACGTAGGCATCCCATGCTTCGCGTGCCGGTGTCTCGGCGCGGCGGTTGGCGTCGCGCTTTGCGGCCTGCTCAGCAACAAGCTCGGCTTTCTGCACCCTCGGGTCGTGCCCGCCGTCGACCAGCACCTTGAGCCGACGCGCCTCCGCTTGCGCACTCGCGAGATCCCATGTCGACGGCGAGCCGATCGTCATGCGGATGGTTTGATTGTTGAGCTTGGCCTGGAAGACGTAAGCCTTGGCCCCGCTGGAGACCACGCGAAGGCCGAGGCATGGCGCGGTAGCGTCCCACATGAACGCCTGCTTGCTGCTGGTCGGACAAGTGAACCCCTCGACCCGTGCGGCAGTGAATTTAATTTTTGCCATATAGCTGAGTGTTGTGTAACCGCTGTGTAACCCATATGGCAGTGTAATGCTTTAGGGAAATCAACACAAGCTCTGCTATAAAAACATCTAAGTGACTGATTAGTATGGGTTTATCTATCTTTTCGCTACAGTTAAATATCGTCCCATATACATTGAACTTCACATTCGTAATGCGAAGGTCACCAGTTCGATTCCGGTCAGCGGCACCAGAACTCAGCAGTAAGAAGTTTCAAAAAATCTTAAATCCCGCTTTCTCGTAGGAGAAGCGGGTTTTTTTTTGTCCGCTCAAATTCCAAGGCATTTCATAAAATCTGCAGTCCATAAGGAACAAAATGGCGTCAAGGTACCTCACTCAGAAGTCTGGTCCCTCAAACGGCGCTAAGTCCCTTACAGGAGGCGGCTAAGCCACTAACCGATCTTTTCATCCGGAAACTCAAGCATTCCGGCAAACACAGCGGTGACAAATACAGCGACGGTCGCACGCTATATCTGCTGGTCATAGAATCCAAGAAATACCGGCGGATGAACTACCGCTGCCGAGGCCGGGATGCGACGCTGGTGTTAGGCACCTGTCCCGAAGTGTCGCTGGTTGAGGCGCATGAACTGTGCGCCGATGCGCGCAAGCTGCTGAGGGCCGGCACCGATCCCAGTCCAAAAAAGAGGAAGGCAGCCACCGCACCGGAATCCGAGCAGAACACCTTTGAATCGCTGGCGCTGTAATGGCTGTGCAAGATGGCAGTAACACGTAACGGCTTCACGCAGCAGAAAGCGCTGGGCTGGCTGCAGTACGACATCCTGCCCGTGATTGGCGCGACATCAGTGGCTAACATCAAGCCGCGCGATATCCTGGCCGTGATTTAGCGCGTCGATGCGCGCAGCGCCATCGACTCAGCCCACCACATGAAACAGATGTGCGGTTAAATACTGCGCTACGGCGTAGCGATCAGCTAAACCGAGCGCGATATGACGCCGGACCTGCGCGGCGCCTTGATCGCCATCCCCCGCACCAACTTTGCTGCCATCATCAGGAGTCTCGCATTCGTATCCTGTGCTAAAGGAAGCCCGCTTGGAACCTCAGCGTTCTACCTATGCGCCTAAAGCATTTCGCTTGTTTCGTCGCTGCGTGACAATTGGTGATATTTTCGTATGAGCAAAATGCTATGCTCTGTAGCCAACTATATAACTTTCTGTTTGGACTAGGATTTGATCGATTGATTGTTGAGGGATCAACTCGACCTATCACTGATCGCCCTAGTTCCTATGCCCATAGAGCCACAAGCAATGCCAGACTATTATAACCATGTACCTGTACAAGGCCTCCCGTCCTCATTATTGAGGGCAGAGGGGAGCACCGTTGCTGCAATTGCGCTAATGCAGCGTAAAGCGGGGTTAAATAGGGATCGAAGGCGTGAGTTGCAAGCTGGCACGAAGTCCAAGTGGGGATGCGGTCAAACAATTTCCGCGCAAATATCGAAAACTGACAGGAGTGTTCTCACTTACTACCTGAGTGCCAACGATCGTTGGGTGAACTTTTGGAGCGTCATTCGACGACGTGCGGTCGTCGGTTCTAAGACGTTCGTTAAGGCAATCGATTTTCAGTTGCTTAGTGCATACGCTTCTGATTGGGAGGAATTGGCGCTGGATATGGATGCGCTCAAAGCTAACTGTCCAGAATGGGAGCGTATTGAAGCATTGCTTAGACGATTCTGGAAAAATCAAGGGAAACAACCAACAAGATTAGGCGTATTTATGCTTTGGCCAAGGCTAGTACGCGATTTGAAAGTTTGGTGCTCTCTAGATTCTGAGCAGAGGAATCGTGTTGGCCATGCTATTTTTTCACTGTCATCAATTAGTTGGACTCGCTGGTTCATAGATGAGGCAATCTCGATCTGTCCCGATCTATCAAACGAATTAGGAGAGCTGGCTAGTCAATCGGGTACCTGTAGCGATGCATTCGTTGCATTAGAAGATGGTATCCCATTGCTCAGTCATGAGGCTCGTGCGGAAAGTGAAAATGGTGAGGCAAGCCCGAGTATTGAGTCTTTGTGGGATTCAATCGGTGCGGAGCTCTCACAAATCGAATCGAATTGGGAGACTCAGCCCTCTAGAAGTTTGCTTATGAGATTGGCGACTCTTTCAAGCGACGCCTGGAAGTTGCTCGACCTGATGCCAGAGGAGGCCGTTTCTCCACTAACGCTATTGGAAAATCGATTACACGAACTTCGCGAAAATCTGGACGAGTTGGCGGCGAGCACGGAGTTTTCTTGGCTTGGGAGAGATGAACGCAACGGCATTATGGCCCGTTGGCGTGTCGCGATGACGACGAACCCAAGTGACGAAACAGCCAACGAGCTTGCGAACGATATTGAATTCGCAAAACAGCGGCTCGAGGATGCAATTCTAGAATTGAGGTCGGCGCGAGAAAACGTTGACCGAGCGAAGCGTATGGCCGCAGCATTGGACAACGAAGTTGCCTTACAAACTTCAGCAATTCGACGTATAGAGTTTGTGAAGCGACAACACAAAGCAAAGGAAGACGTAATAGCCGCGGAGCGCAGAGAATCAGACGCGATGCTACTTACGTTGACTGCGGCTTCTCCGTATGGAGCAGAATTCGACCTAGCTGCCGACTACGCTATGGTTTTGGAAGAACCTCCTACTCCAGATGAAAGGCTTGCACAAGATTCAAAGGCCCTTCATCACAAAGAGCAGCTCGCCTCCAAATCGCCGGAATCAGACTTTCCGCTCGAAGGCTTGCTAACTGATGCGGATAGAACTGATGATATTGTCCTGTCAGATCAAGCGGAGAAGCCTCCTTCAGAGTATCACAGCGAAAGCACGATACCAGCGGAGCGCGAGTTTAGTTCCGAATCGGTAGACGTCGTTGAAGCCATAAAGTCGTACGAAGATGAACTCGACGAAAACGTTTTGCCAGAACGTGAGACCGGTGAGAGCGGCGATCACCATGAGAATGGATTTTGCTCCACTGCTGGTGATCAATGCCGACCTGTTTGGGCGCTGCTGAAGATGGCGCGGCCATCGCTTGCCTACCATTTCGCGAATGCATTGCACTCATGCGATCCCGACTTGCGAGTCCCTCCGCCTTCATTGCTTCGATCGGTAGCACTCTCCCCAGGTTTAATCGCGAGCGACGGGCCATTAGCGTTGACCATCGGAGAAGGTTTTGCGGAGATCGATCGTGCCTGGTTTGAGCCAGGTGACACGCCATCCAACTGGCATACTGCTCTCAATCTTCTCCTTATTGCCGCGACTATTAGGCCAATGGTTTTGGCGCCCGCTATGGGGGCGGCTGCTATTGCCGGCTATCGTCACTTGGATGGGCGATATTCTGCGCTTCTAGAGTTGGTACGATTGGTGGGCGATGTTAGTGAGCCCCTGACAGCCTTTGCAATCGGGCCTGCGGTACTTCGATCTGCCGCGGACGAGGCGTCTCAAAAAGCTCAGCTGGCAAAGCTGGCTAAGGATGCGGAAGATTGGCTAGTTGAGCGAGCACCTAGCAAGAAAAACCGTTACGCGCCAGCATCGAAGGTCTGGCAGCATTGGCTGAAGCCTGGCGAAGCAATCCATAACTTGATCGCACCAGTTTCTCGAGGGGCAATCGAAGAACGACACAGTGTGCGGGCTTCTGCTGAAATGCTGGCTAATTATAACAATTTTGTGGCACTTGTTAGGGACACTGACAGGCGGCAATTGGATCGGCGCGGGCAAGATATTGAGGCTGGAGCTCTGGATCATCTTTGGTTAGCAACCAGTGAAGCAGTTGCGTTAGCGAGAGAATGGCTCGGAGCAGAAAGTGTACTTTCCGACGCGGGCGGGCGCCTGCGAACTTTGGTTCGTCAACTTCAATTGGCTTTTGATACCTATGCGAAGCCAGCTTGTGCGGAATTGAATGAACCGTTGGTTGACGATGATTGGGGGCAGGTCGAAGCAGCTAGTCGTGTGTTGCAAGCAGAAATTGAATCGATTGCGAGTCTGTTCCGAGAAAGCGATGCGGTCCCTCTTGCCGAACTGTCGACTAAGGAGCTGCTTGCCCGGGACTTATTGTTGGTTCCCGCTGTGTCGATTGCAGATGATTGGACCGTCGAGACAAATTCAGTTGAGCTTTTGGAAGCGTTGAAAAAGTGGGTTGAAGCTCCCATTGATGCGATGGAGGCCTTCAGTGCGCTTGTTAGTAAGGGTAACATTTCCGGAGCACTGCTCTTATTGAAATATAAACCGGAAGCTGCTGGGGTGCCCATCCAGCAGCAACAAATCGATAGGAATCGAGATCTCTGGATCAAGGACCTCGAGCGCAGTATTCAAGACGCCCGCCGTGCCTCTGAAGTCGGTCTTGCTTATGGCTATTTGAGCGATACAGAACGCGCAGCAAGCGAAGGTGAGCTTAGTGCAATTGAGCAACGTATTCGCGAAACAGATCGTTTTGATCAGGCGTTGCGTCGAGTGAACGCAGTTATTAAAAAGATTGAAGATCAAAAGGATCGTCGAATTCAAGAAGCGCGGAACGACTTTGAGCGAGAAAGAGTTGGTCTGACGGACGTAGTCGCAGGGCAGGTTGAGCTTCCTCTCTCTCGCTCAGACATCCATACGTTCAATGAGCTTATGCAGCGCGTCCGGCGCGGAATGGACCCTTGGCCTGAGCGCGACCTGCGGAGGGATGCTTTCCGTGAATTCTTCCCAGCGGTCCAGGTTGAGCTACTTTCTCATCTGATGAAGTTAGAATTGGCCGAAGTTGATAAGGTTATCAGTCGAGGCGGTAGCATTGGACAAATCTCCTTTGATTTGGAGGGCGACGCGCAAGCCCGGAAAGATGCGGAGGAAGTCTATCGTGCTTGGGCTTCATCTGTTGGCAGAAGGAGTATGCCCCGGGATTATCTGAGAAAAATTCTCGACGCTCTGGGTTTAGTTGTTCGTTCATTGGAGCAAGACAAGGTCGGTTCAGGATGGTCGCTTCAGATAACTCCAATCGTCGACAGGGAAGTATGCCCAGTGCCGCATTTCGGCTCGCGTGCCCAAGGTAAATATCGAGTGGTTGTACTGGCCGACCGCTTGACACCGGAAGATTTACTTCAGAGGATCGGTGAAACTAGTCAGCAAACTGCGACAATAGTGTTTGTATTGTCGCGTAGCCCAGTTCGTTTTTGGCCTGAGCTCGCCCGAATTGCGAAAGAACGTCAAAGGTCCTTCCTTTTGTTGGATGAATCTGTTCTGTTGCTTCTGCTTTCACAGCGTGGATCCCGCCTTCGGACATGGTTCGATATTGCGCTTCCATTCACATATAGCGAACCCTACGATGCAAGCGCGGGCTTTGTCCCTGCTGAGATGTTTTACGGTAGAGCCGCCGAACTCGAAGCTGTAAAGGCTCAGGGGGGCTGTTACTTTATCTATGGTGGTCGACAGTTGGGGAAGACGGCGTTGCTGAGGCGTGCTGAGCGCACGTTCCAGAATCCGACAGCCGACCACTATGCTGTTTGGATTGATTTGCTCGCTCAAGGTATTGGTGAAAGGCGTCCTGCTGCAGACGTCTGGTTGTCCGTATCCGATAAATTGAAAGAGCTCCAAATTCCGGGCTTGGTGCTCCCTAGTATTAACCCGTCCCGTCCAAGTACCATTGACGGATTCTTGGCATCAATCAAGGGATATCTGGTTGAGAAGGCTGGTAGGCGTATCCTTCTGCTCCTCGATGAGGCGGACCACTTCTTCGAACAGGATGCTCGTCATGCTGGTGCATATGCGGAAACTCGGCGCTTGAAACAATTGATGGATGAAACTGACCGGAGATTCAAGGTCGTCTTCGCTGGCTTGCATAACGTTCTAAGGACTGCTTCTACTTCCAATCAGCCATTAGGACATTTAAATGAAGCGGTTCGAATTGGACCTTTGATGGATGAACGGGAAATTCGAGCCGCGGAAGAACTTATTACCCGCCCGATCGAGGCGGCTGGATATCAATTCGAGGACCGTAGTCTCGTAATGAGGATCCTCGCACAGACAAACTATTATCCTAGTTTGATTCAGCTTTATTGCACTCAGCTCCTGCGTCACTTACGAGAGACAAAGCTGAGGCGCCGCGAAATTCAAGGGCCGCGGTTCACTATCTTGGAAACAGATATTGAGACAGTGTTTTCTGGTCGACCTTTGCGCGATGCGATTCGCTCAAAGTTCCGGCTTACCTTGCAGCTGGACGATCGTTATGAGGTGATCGCATACGCTATCGGTCTTGAAGCTCTTTCACAGGGCTATGATCACGCGCAAGGAATCAACTGGAGGACTATTAGGCAGGATTGCGTAACTCTGTGGTGGCCAGAGGGATTTGCTGCGACTTCTGAACGTGATTTCTTGGCCTTGCTGGAGGAAATGGTGGAACTCGGCGTGTTGAGTCAAGCCACCGGCACCGAGCGATTTAGTCTGAGGAATCCGAATGTCTTGTTGTTGCTGGGCAGTCAGCAGGAGATTGAAAATACTCTTCAAGCCACAAGGGAACCAAAAATTGAGTTTGCATCCACTATTTTCCGTCCTACACTAGGAGGTCGTGTAGACAGTCCCGCGAGGAACCCATTGACCTACCGGCAGCTGGATGAGGTCGTACAGATGCGTAATTCAGTTTCTCTCGTTGCGGCCAATGCTGCATCGGGTGGCGACAACCTTTTGCGCGGCCTCCGCGATCAGCCTGGTATGAAAGATAGCAGGCAGTTCGTCCATCTTGAAAAAGCTGTTGATAAGAGGAGCTTTACACAGGAACTCGACAAAGAGATTAATAGGCGTATCAAGGATAGCATTACAGTAATGTTTGTGCCGTCGTCGACACCTTGGAACCTCGAGTGGGTAAGCGCGGCTCAAGCGAAAGTTAGGGCATTGAAATCGAATACAAGTTTCGTTTCCGTGGTATTTGTTGCTGACCCTGCGCGACTGTGGGAGTTGTCCGGCGCCCTTCCCTTAGGTGATGACTGGACCCATGCATGGCTCTCTGTTCTGCCTTGGTCCCGCGGATTTGTGCGTAAATGGCTCGAAGAATTGCAATTGCCGACCGACGCGGTGGACCGCCTTCAGACGTTGACTGGTTTTTGGGGTGGTCTCCTTGAGTCTGCCGCTCACGTAAAAGGAGCGGTTGAGTTTACAAGCAACTTGGATCATATGTCCGCTCAGTTTTCGAATACCACGTGGCTACTTGATAACCGTCGTCAACTAACCGGCGGGGTAGAGAGCGCTGAAGCGGTATTAACTGCACTGACCGATTTAGGCGATAGCGTTAGTGAAAACGATCTTGTTGAGTATGGTGAGCTGTCGCGTGAAACAGTTATTCGCGCGCTTCGCTGGGCAGAGCCACTTGGATTAGTAGTACGGCATCCTGGAGGGACATGGGCGCTGGATGCGTTCGCGCGACAAATGTTGCGAGATTTAAGTTGATGAAGTGGCAAACCTTGCCTGGCCCGGCTCGATATATCGAAGCGGTTCTTCAACACCTCCGGGACGGGACACATGTTGTAGTCGGGACTGCGGATAATTCATATCCGGATATTGAAAGAGCCTTTGCGGATCATCTCGCACAGGATCAATGGTATCGCCGATGCGTCACGGTAGACAGCTCTGACGATCCGCTTAGATATCTAACGGATAGGCTTTATCTTTCGCCTGAGAAATGGGTGGGATGGAACGTCGAAAAGCTATTCTGGCAAATCGAGCCCAATACAGTCATTCTCATTGACGGTTTGACCGCATCTAATTGGAAGAGCTGGCGTGATTTTTTACAGGAATTTGAGGCTGTAAGTAGGCAAAGTCCATCGCATCATCGTCCGACTTTGCTAGTTGTTGTTCGAGGGGTGGCTCAGAAGCATTTACAAGTGAATGGGGCGGCTATTGCAACAGCGATTTGCACCGGCGTGCTTGGTGAGCTTGATGCTCTCACTTACGTTGATCAACGAATTAGGAATAGTGGCGCGGTGGTTCGACACCATAAGCTACTGGTTCGTCAAATTGCGGCGTTGGCGCTTTGGGATCTTGAGCTTGCAGATTATCTCATTGAACAGCCCGAACGGGATCTGTTTGACATTCGTCGCGTACTAAAGGCCGCGCGAACCTCGTTGGGCCGCGATGGTAGCATTATCGATGGATCTTGGCAGGCTGGCTGCGTAGACTATTTCGATGGTGTCCAACTTTCGCATCCGTTTGTGTTTCTTGACTCAGGTGACCCGTCTGGTGAGCTAACTAGACGCGTTTGGACGGTACAAGCAGCCGAATTGCTTCCCTTGATTGAAGTCCGTAGGCGTGACCTTATTCAGAAGCTGCAGCGACATATATCATGTCCTTTCACAATAGACGGAACACGTCTATATCGTTCTCTTGATGAACTGGAAATAGGGTCGTTGGCATTCTTGGCCCAGATTCGCGGTATCCGAGGCGAACTGCGCGAAAAGGCGGAATGGCTTGCGCAATGCAGGAATACGCTTGCCCATCTCCGGTTGCTTAATGACAGCGAAGCGCTAGATTCCAGATTGCATGGATAGTGCACATGCAGTGGGATTCTAGAGTCTAGCGGTATGCTACTTGGTATCGTGAAGCGTCGCAGCCGGATTCCGTCGGCGACGCCCTACCATGTTCTAACTAAACTTGCCCGATCATTTTAAAGCTAGAGCTTTTCGATCAAGTGGAGTTCAACCTGATACCCCATCAAGACGATGCGGTCAGCAGCTGCACGCAGGGCAACCTTACTGAAGAAGGGAAGGTCCAAAGTACCTGAGCGCAAGCCTTTCTTCTTCAGTACTCCGAACAACACCGTCCATTGCGAAGATGCGATGCGAGCCGGCGTTGGCAGAAGGGCGACAAAACCGGTGCGTTTATATTCACTCTCACGTTTGCTGGCTACAGTGCGGAATTTCGTGCGAACCGTGCTGTCACGAAGCAAAGCTTCGGCGGAGACCAAGCCCTGGTTAAAGAGATGGCTCAGGGGGGCAGACGACTCTGAGTCCTTCAGGTGAATCAGCTGTTTTGCTTGGGAGACAAAGTCACATACTTCGATGTTCGCATTGCTCACCCCTGTCGGATTGATCTTTGTTTTATCAATGCACAATAAGTGCGGGTGGGCTGGGCCGCAAAGCTCCTTGATCAGCTCCTGCTCATTTGCGGCGCTGGAAGAAAGCAGGAACGCCGTCTTTTTCAGGTTCAAATAGTAGTCCTGAATCTCTTGGAAAAAGATCCCGCTAATCTCATACCACTGGCCATCGAAGAGCACATATTGGCAAGCATTATGCAAAGTTTCGAAAACCATGCAATCGTAGACTTTCATATGGGCCGATTGAACGTCGGGGTCGCTGCTGCGGCTGCATACTTGCTGGGCTCTAATGTCGTTAATGTCGCAGGCTGCGCCTAGACCGGATACATTGAGCTCTGCGATGTAATCTTCGATTGCCAGCGTGTCGAACTGCTCTTTTACGCGTGGCATACGTGGGCCGTGGTAGGACAGTTGTGAGCTCGCTCCCATGGGCAAAATATCTGGTACGGCCAAGTGTAATTCGGAACCAGCGCCGGCGATAAGGTTATGTATCTCGCTCATCAGCAAGGCATCGAGTTTATCAACCAACGAGCCCTTTTGAAGAGGCTTAATCTGGTCGATAAATCCGAAATCTTTCTGGTAGTCAGTTGTGTTGTACAAGTCAAGCAATTGAGCGCACAAGACTGGCAGATCTGCAAAGGCAAGTTTTTTGCGAATTTGCAAGGCATCCTTCCCCGAAACAGCTTTTGCGATGTTCCGATCACTTGGCGTCCCAGAAGCTAAGCGAAGCAAATCACGGTTGATGTCGAGTCCGAAGTCGGCAAGATCACTATTACGACTTGCCTGCGTACGACGTTGCATTACTGTAGAGTCGAGACTGGCCGTGTCGATCACACGCAGGTCCTTACGAGAAACGCTATTCAAGACGACTCGCATACCGAACTGACGCTCGACAAAGTCGTGCTCAATTGCGTGGTGACCCTGGCCAAAACAAAAGGCGAATAAACGCTTCGCGCTATTAGGGCCGGCCTCGACCAGTAACACAGCCGACGAGTGCTGGTTTTGGAGAAGTGGTTTGATACCTGGCGCTCCATGTTCGAGGAACTCTGCCCAGTCCGGCGGAGCTTGTGTAGTCGCATGATAATAAAGTTGACCAATTTTGCATGTATGCTTCAGCAGGCCGTGGCCGAGTTTCAAGGCATCAGTTGGCGTAACGCCAGGATGAAGCAGGCGGACAGAAAGGTCGGTTGTTGCTGGAAGCAATGCGCTGCCGGTATGTCCGGATGGAAGCGGTGGAATAGCATTTGTAGTCATATTGCTCCTGGCTATAAGGGTATGAGGGATGGGCTATGCCGTTTGTGTAGAGCAACTGTATCCCTTCCGCATTTATTGTTACAGTAGTACTATCGGAGTACTGTTGAGTCTGGAGCAAAAAGCGCATGGGAATCACGCTAGACACCTTGTTGAGTCGGTTGGCGAACTTACTGCCTCCAATGCTGGCCGAGGACGATGTGCTGCAAGGTACACCGCGCAACGATATCGCGGCCGCCCTAAGGGACGGAGTGCCATTAGAACAAGTTAACGCCGCTTTGGCAGTGGTTGAGCGACTTTTTTGCACACTGGCTCTGTTGCATGTGGGAAATCTGGCACAAGGAATTTGGCGCTTTAATTCCTACGCCGCATGGCTCGTGGCGCGATCGATATTGGAGTCTATGGCAACAAATGGACAGACCGTCGTGGACCCTGGCTATTGGAGTGAGCATCCGACTGATGTTGAATTGGAGGAACAGCGAGTTTTACTAAAGAGACTTGAGCAAGGGCGAGTTGAACATCATCCGTTCAATGCTGCTAAGCCAATTCGGTTCGTTTATGTCGCTTGGGCGGTAATCAGAATCGAAGATCGCTTCCTGCTGTTTGCCAGGGAGGACAGGGTGCGTTCTGATGCACGTGGGCACTTCGGTTTTCCGGGCGGGCGATTCAAGTTAAGCGACGCGCCGTACCCGGCACGTCCAGCGGACGCAGAGCGTCACTTTGCGTACGGTGTCGGAAATTGGCCTATGAAGCACCTTAACCGCACGCTGTACCGCGAACTTCGGGAGGAATTGGACCTTTCAGAGCGCGATCACTACAGTCTGGGATCCGCCGTTGATCTAGATCCTTATTGCAAAATTGAAGGAGCGCGCAATCACCATACCTTAACAGAGTATCGGCTGCGTCTTTATCCTCTTGCATTGACTAATTTGGGTGTGGTGAAGCTGTTCGAGCGCTTGGAGCAAAAACCGCATTTGTTCGCTTGGTTCACGGCGGAGGAACTAAGTATTGAGCGAAATGTGAGTGGTCAGCGCGCATTTGTGACCGCACTGGTGGATCATTTTGGACCTGGGTTAAAAGGCCTTTTAGCAATGCCGAAGTCGGTGGCAGAAAATTATTTGCAGAGTACGCCACATATTGGCTTTGATATTCCGCTGACTCCATCGCAGCCAATAACCAGCGGTCGGAGCGGTAAAGGGCTACAGAAATTTAATGTTGGGCTTTCTTTTTTGGAACATCGGTGGCTTTGGATTCTAGCCTGGCACAACAAATCGCTGCCCATTACAGGCACTGATCGCGTCGTCTTTCTTCCATTGGGATGGGTCGCGTTAGACGATTTAAGTGTGGTAATAAGTCTGCAAGAAAAATTGGTCGCGAAGGGCTTATCGCTAATCGAAATAGATGGGAGCCGTTATGCACGGTTATCGGTTAATCCTCGAATGGTGTACTTTGATACTGACTTTTTCCGTTATCGTTTGCAAGGCAATTCACTTAAAGGACAGCTTGAACTTTTTTCGATCGACCTTGATTCGGAACTGGGCTCATTGAGGCATGAACTGGTATCCATAGATCTTGGCGCCACACTCATCGCCGAGCTTCGGCATTTGGATGGGATAGAACTTCTCCCGGACAACGCCCAGGGGACCGATAATCTACGCCGAATGTTCGATGAAGCGGTAGGTGAAGTCTCGAAGAATATGGGTATTCGCCAGTTGATTTCTTATGTAGACAAAGCTCGGCAACATCGTAGGCTGCTAGTCTCCAAGGGGTAATTATTCGGGGATACCCGGGAACTAACGCTGGTCAGAAGCACCGGGTACCGCTGCTGAGAGTGATTACATAAAAGAAGGTAGTGCGGAATTGTGGCTGCGGGGGGAGGCAAGTCCTGCTAGTTTACAAGACGCGGTGTTTTAATATTTCTTCCCAAATCGTCCCTGCAGCGGCCATTATGTTGTTAAGAGTCAGGATGGTACAGGTGGATCAAGAGGCATGATCGTTGCAAAACCGCCCCGCTCGGGTAGGTAGCACGCCAGTAGCCCTGACCGCGGATTCGACCCGCCGACAGGTGATGCGCCGAGTCAAATCTAAACTGGACGCTGATATTGTACGCCTGACGGAGGCATTTTGTTTTTTAATGAGGCGACAGTTGGAAGTGCGGAACTGAACGGGCGAGCCCCGTCTAAAAGTGAGGAACCTGGGAGGGACCTAAGGTTTTCGTGACACCCTTCACCGGGCATTCGATTCCGGTCAGCGGCACCAGAACACATAGAAGCCCGTGTCCCCAAAAGGGACACGGGCTTTTTGCATCGCATATATGGCGTTGTTATAGGGTGGGCCTAGGCGGTCCCGCGGTCCTCCGCCCACGCGCCCAAACCGGGCTTGCTCAGCCCGGCCGTTCTCTCATCAGGCAGCCTGCAACACCAGTGCGCGCGCACCCGATGCCTGCACCGCCCCCTGCCGCGCATCCACCCTGAAGTGCTGCACCAACACCCCCAGCTCCTCCGCCCGGCTATTGAGCCCCTCGGCCGTCGCCGCCAGCTCCTCCACCAGCGCCGCATTGCTCTGCGTGATCTGGTCGATCTCGCTCACCGCCGCGTAGGTCTGCTCGATGCCGGTCGACTGCTCGCGGCTGGCGTTGGCGATGTCGGTCACGAACTGCGAC